>Ga0247824_10001533_pt1 | contig 12623 bp, 17 predicted proteins | sample 13C_PalmiticAcid_FD_194412 | JGI IMG/M metagenome (GOLD analysis project Ga0247824, IMG submission 194412) | Soil microbial communities from agricultural site in Penn Yan, New York, United States - 13C_PalmiticAcid_Day48 | ecosystem: Environmental > Terrestrial > Soil > Agricultural land...
AACTGGAAGAGAACACACCCACGCCTGTTGTCGTTTATATGCCCGAGATCAGTAAGACCCACCTCGGAGGTACCATGCGTCTGGGCAGCCGCCCTACCGAGTTCCAGGCTGGTACTGAGAACTCGACCATTCGCAAGCTGTATGGCGGTGGATCAACGGTCTTGGAGCGTCATCGCCACCGCTATGAGATCAACCCTGAGCTCATCGACACGTTCGAGACAAAAGGCCTCCGATTTGTGGGCAAGGACGAGACCGGTCAGCGCATGGAGATTGTGGAACTGGCGGATCATCCTTACTTTTTGGGCGTGCAGTACCACCCCGAGTACTTGACTCGTCCATTGAAGCCTTCAGCTCCATTCCTGGGCCTCATCCTAGCTGCGACAAAGGAGCTCCAGAAGCACTTTTCCACTCTGTAAACCATCCCCCACTTGTACCATATTTATCATCTCGATCGAAAATAAATCGCCAAGACGTGTTTCCTCTCCTTTCTTTCTCCCCTTCTCTCTCGCCGCCACCACAGCCTGGGATCGGGACTGCAAGAATTCAGAAAGAAACTCTTGGACCAGGAAGTAGGAAAGCGACTCCATATGGCTCTTCCACTCTCGACCCTACAGACAGTTACCCGCCATGGAAGGCTTGCTGTAGCTCGTCCAAGCTTCGGTGCTCCTCTGTCACCTACTTTCTTCTCTACCTCGACCGCTTCGAAAGGCCGTGTTCGACCTGTCTTGGCATTAGCCCGTCCCAAACGACCCCTACAGCAACAGCAGCAGCAGCAGCAGGAAGTCTTGCCTCCAACCAAGAGCAATCCTTCCTCATCTGATCCAAGTCTCCACCGTGTCACACCACTGGGCAAGAATCAACCTCATCAAAGACCCCAACGACACGATTACTACGAGCGACCCCAGCACGAGCGTGGCCACGGTCACGAACAGCAACGGCGCCCCGGATTCAACCCTTGGCTGTTTCATATTCTCCAATCCAAGCGAGCGGCTGTTAGAGCCTTCTTTACAGGATCAGTCATCACAGTCGCAGGAGTTAGTGTGTACAACTACTCGACCTCACCCTCGGTCTCGCTTTCAGAGTGGTTTTCACAAGCAACCCAGCTGGATTATTCCCAGGTTAGAGCCTCACTTGCGAGCTCAGCCGGCCCCTCAGCAAAAGGCTCCCCAGAGGGTCTAACGTTCCACCCTTATTCGCCATTCTCAGGCGGGCCGTTATTCGAAAAGCAGTTAAAGATGTTGTCATCCGAGCAGGTCGAGGAAAAGCTTGCCCAGAATGAAAAGTCGTTCAGGATCGCTACCAAAGAAGGAGAGCGTAGAAACAAGTCTAAACAGGATCTGATCGTAGGCTATTGTGTCAATCAAGTGGCCTCCAACCATCCAATTGAAGACGATCTGTCGCGTCATGTGGTCCGCGGCAAGGATGGCGAGATTGAAAAGGCGTTCTTTGGAGTCTTTGATGGTCATGGAGGATGGTGCTGCAGTCAGAAAGTCGCCCAGGATCTCGCACCATCACTTGCCTTGGAACTGAAAAATGTCAAAGATCCGCATGATATAATGGCAGTGATGGAGGCCATTGAGAACGGGTTCGTGAAGCTGGACGACAGGATTGTGAAAGAGTCTGTGGAACGTGTTCTTGAGTTCCCATCAAGACCCTTGGCTTGTTCAAGTCTTCTACCCGCGATCATGGGATCATGTGCGATTATGGCCTATATCGATACAAAGGAAAAGGACCTGTATGTGGCCTGTACAGGCGACTCAAGAGCAGTGCTGGGAGTTTGCGAGCCATCGCTCACAAAGAAGGGTGGACATTCCTGGAAAGCTGTGCCGCTTTCGTTCGATCAGACAGGAAGGAATCGATGGGAGGTTCGAAGACTTCAAAAGGAGCATCCCGGTGAAGAGGACACTGTCGTGATGCGTGGCCGCGTCCTAGGGGGTCTCGGTAAGTTCTTTGTTTGATTGTTTGGCTGTTACCGATACTTGGACGCGCGTTGGGTTGAGCAATGGACACTCATTCCGGAGTTTACACGAACATCTTCAGAACCTACAAGAGCCTTTGGAGATGCACGATACAAGTGGACAGCGGATATCCAAGAGCGCGTCTTCCAGTTATTCCCCTCTATTCGCCAGCCTTATCGGAACTTTCACACTCCACCCTATGTCACAGCCAAGCCTGTGGTTAAGCATCATAAGATTGGACCCGAGGATCGTTTCTTGGTCTTGGCTACTGACGGGCTATGGGACAAGTTGACATCGGATGAAGTGATCCAGCTGGTGGGTGACCTCCTTGATGGGAAGACTGGTCAGGAAAAGTTGGTTCTCGATCGCGATGAGTTGAAGAGAATCAAAGATAAGGTGGATAGTGTCAAGAGCATCATCACAGGCAAGAAAGGGGATCAAACAGAGGAAGAGGAAGAATTGACACCTACCAATATGGTACCCAAGGGTCCGTCTAACCAGGTGAGGCAATTCACGTTCAAGGATTACTCCAATGCTTCGACGCACCTGGTGAGGAATGCGCTGGGTGGTGGAGATGATGAGAGACTGGCGGCCACATTATCAATCCCCGCACCCATGAGCCGCGTCTATCGCGACGATATTACTGGTATGTTCTGTTCTGCTCTGCTCAATTGATCGAATTGACCAGCTACTTGTCAGCTAACTGCTTGTCATCGATATCTAGTTACGGTGATCTTTTTTGGTAGCCAAGATACCAAGACCGCTCTGTCGGACGCACAAGGCACTGGTGGTTTCGTAGAGATTGTTTAGATTGCCCTGTGTCGGTTAGTCTTTGTGCAAGAAAATTACTCTTTCTTCTCACCAAACCTATGCTCCACCACAATTCACATCTCGCGTCCTTGCTGATCGGTTGTCGATCCTTCAGGGCATCAGCACGACTACCAAGACCAACCCTGTTGAACTCATTTACACCACAGTTCAATGCCCATGGCACCAGGAATCTGACGAACGCGAGTGTAGCACCACCAAAGAGCGAGAACCCCCCCGGTAACTTCAAGGTAGATGATGATATACAGACAACCGGTCAACACAGAGCAAAACCCCCATATCAAGACTGATCCCAGCAATGTTTAATTGACGATCGGCTGGCAACCAGGTCGAAACTTACTTCTCCAAAATCAATGATCCATGGACCAACTTGGCTTTTGAAGAATGGTAAAGAAGAAGGCGCCAATCATCCATGTCAACGCGTACAATGAGGGAACTGATGCGTACTCTGTGGTGTGCCCCGCTTTCACACATTCAAGGCTGTTCAGAAACTCGGACCCCGAGACCTACATCCTGCTCATGTACCGCAACACCAAATCGGTTATTATCGGAAGAAACCAGGCAAGTTAGATTGACATGCAGCGAACCGTCCAAGTCCGGAAGACCGGACAATGCAATTGAACCCCCTCCCCCGCTTGCCCGCTATCTTTCAAGGCTCCGACTAACATTGGTAGGCGCATCAGAACCCTTGGAAGGAATGCAACCTGAAGCTCCTGGAACGGGATGGCATCCCGTTTGTTAGACGCAAGAGTGGAGGTGGCACTGTTTACCATGTAAGGACCACCTTGTGATGGTTAACGGGTTACTTTTGTCGCCAATGTTGCTCTAGCTAATATCATCCGCTTTTTTTTTTTTCGACAGGACATGGGAAACACCAACTACTCGATCATGATGCCAAGAAACGTGTTCGATCGTCGCACAAATGTCGAGCTAGTTTGTGGTGCACTACACGAGCTGGATATCCCCGCCATCGTGAATGAACGACATGACATTGTCTTGGATGGCAAAAAGATATGTTGATTGCAACCCATGGCTGCTTGTAACGAGCCTTGTTTCGCGATGTACTTGTTGTTATTGTTTCATTCCGATGTTTAACACGCTTGCGCTCGCTTCCTGTCGGCGTTTATGCCTTTCGTCTACCTTTACATTTCAGGATCTGCTTTCAAACTGATACAAAAGCGAGCCTACCATCATGGAACAATGCTTATCGACACAGATCTATCTTCTCTGGGACAATATCTCAAAGTGGAGAAATCCAACCTGGAATCCAAAGGGACCGCCTCTGTTCGTTCGCCCGTGACACGGTTGAGAGAGTCTTCGTTCACGATCGATCATCTCTCGTTCTGCGAAGCTGTCCGCTCAGAGTTTCTAAAGAGATACGCGTACAACCAATGGCGGCAAAACAAGGAAGGTGAGCCAATCATTCTGGACGAGGCCATGATTGAGAGAAACGAGGATGTCAAGGCGATACGAGACGACATGAAGACATGGAAGTGGACCTACGGCCAAACGCCCGAGTTTACGTATCGGTTGGAAAAGGTCTTCCCTTGGGGCTCGGTGGTAAGTAGGCGCGCTCTTAGACTCATTCCACTGTTGCTCTGTGTGATTATAACTACTTGCAGTTGAACTGACCATCACAATTGCTACCAGCATGCAATGATCAAGTCAAAAGAGGGACTGATAGCGCAAGTAGACATGACCTCAAATGATATTCTCACCAATGCACAGTTGTTGCCACTGACGGCACTAGCAGTTGGTATGGAAGGACAACAATATGAGAGCAGGGCACTGGACATGGCCATCGAGAGAATCAAGGATGAGGCTCCGGAAGTTCTGTCGCCAAAGGGCGCTGTAGAAGCTGTCAAAGATGTTGCCCAGTGGCTCAAGAATGAACTATGACAGGTTGCGTCGGGAACCAGCGGCAATCATAGACAATAAATCGGTGAATACATGTAGAACAAGCGTCCTTTATTGTGTACGCGTCTCAACGAACATGTTGCATTCTAGCTAAAGAACTGTTTGTACAATGGATTGTCAGTCTCTTCAACCCATTGGTAGTTGAGTCGAGCGAGGTAGTTTGCGAATTCTTCGTTATCTTCCTCAGGAACTTGTAATCCAGCGAGAACTTTGCCCATGTCTATTGTTGGCACCGACAAAAGGATGAGGGTTCTAGTTAGCATATGACCATTTCCTCTGCAGCAGGGTAAAAGGTACAATGGCTTTGTTTCCTACCTGAGCCGTGGTTGCGATAGTGGAAGAGGGATACATTCCATCCAGCCCGTAGACCTTCCAAGAACTGCAGTAGTGCACCTGGCCTCTCGGGGAATTCGAATCTGAACATTCTCTCGTTCGCGGCTTCGGACCGCCCTCCGATCATGTACCGTGCATGGCTCTTGGCCATTTCGTCGTCACTGATATCCCATGCCTGCATGTCCTCTTTGCTCAGATTCTCCATGATCTGAGGAACCTGTTGACGGCGATCTGAACACAAGAAAGACATGAAGATTTGAGCCTTCCGACCCAATGCATACCGGTATGAGAACTCGGTCACCATCAATGGATGGATGTGCTTATAGAGCTTTAGGAATGAACCAGGTTGCTCAGGGATCAGGACGGAGAGCAACGCCTCTTTCTCTTCACCAAGCAGTGCACGCTCGGCCACGAAGCGTAGGCGCTCAAAGTTCATATTAGCCCCCGAGGTTACAGCGATACAGGTCTTGTTGGTGATGTTGTGTTTGCGGAGGTACTTTTTGCATCCTGCCACAGCCAGAGCTCCCGCAGGCTCGACAATCGAACGGGTATCTTCAAAAATGTCCTTGATCGCTGCACAGATCTAAAAACATGGTCAAAGCCAAATCTGTGAGTCGTGCAAGTCATGGTCTGGTGTGTGTCACAGAGATAAGGCTCGAATCCTCTTTTTTTTTTTTGCCCGTCCTTTGTTACCTCGTCGTTGGTGAGTTCGACCATCTCGTCCACAAAGTTCTGGCACAACCTGAAGGTCTCCTCCCCTACAACCTTGACTGCAGCTCCATCCGCAAACAGGCCTACGTCAGCCAGCTCGATTCTCTTTCCGGCCCTTAGACTTTGTGTCATCGCATTTGCATCCACAGTCTCACATCCAACGATCTGGATATGCGGCGCTACCCGCTTTACGTAGGCTGCAATTCCTGCAATCAGTCCTCCACCTCCGACACAGCAAAAGATGGCGTGGATATCGTCCAGATTGTGCTGTCTCAATATCTCGGCTCCGATGGTGCCCTGTCCCGCAATCACATACGGATCATCGAAAGGGGGGATGTTGGTATAGTTCTCCAGTTTGGTCAGTCGTTCACATTCAGCCTTGGCCTCGTCAAAGTTCTTGCCATGTAAGATCACGGTCGATCCTAACCGTAGCACGTTTCGAGACTTGATCTCGGGTGTTGGGGTTGGCATGACAATGGTGGCCTTGATGTCCATGGTCTTGGCAGCCAAAGCGACGCCTTGAGCATGATTGCCTGCAGAACAGGCGATCACGCCTCGTCTCCTTTCTTCATCGGACAGATGTGCCATTTTGTTGTAAGCACCACGGATCTTGAACGAGAATACATCCTGGAGATCCTCTCGTTTCAACAAGATCTTGTTGTTGGTCCTGAGAGAGAGGTTAACCGCCTGGTTCAGAGGAGATTGCTTTAGGATCTCGTAGCAACGCGCTGTTAGGATCAGGCGAAGGTAGTCTGGATGGGAGGAGGCTGTTGCATCCGAGGAAGACGCCTCGGGGCTGGCAGAGTCGGAGGGTTGGCGGGCGTATGGCGGTGTATAGGTCGACGAGGACGCTTGATCCGTTGAGGTTGCAGGAGTCATTTCTAGTGTGTCGACAGTTGTGGGCTGTATGTCGAAGGTGAGAAGGAATGAAGGAAGAAAGAAGACAAGAAGGGAAAAAAGAAACGAAAGAGACAAAGAGACAAGATAAAGAGCGCGAGGGTGTGAGGTGAAGACTCAGTTGAGTCATGCCATGACCGAAAGAATGAATGTGACTTGCTTCTCAATGGTCATTTTTGTCGCTGTTGCTCCGGAAGGGGGAGAAGAGGATTCTCTAAGATGGGAATGACTGTTCGTGTACCTGTCGGTCCAATGCCTGAGCAGGCAAAGGTGGGTTGCCCGTCGCATCGTTAGCATGGACGAAATTTCCGCCCAAGTCGTGGGAGTTGGCAATGAACACAAGATTGCATACGCACTGGCCACCCACGTTCCCTTTTTGTGTGCCCTAAAAGCGCTGAGGTGGAATGTGAGAAGACTCGCTCATGGATGATTGAACCTCACGCACTCACCAAGATAGAGTCTTACCAGTGTTGTTGCTTGGAGCTCTTGACCTACCGCTCTTCTAGATCATCGCTTCCACCTCATGTGGAGACACACCGTTACAAACCAAAACGAATGGTTCTGCTTTGGTCGACTCTGTTATTTGGTCCAGGGGGGGACTTGGTCTAGACCCAAAATGGCCTTTTCCCGTTCAAACCGCACACTGTTTTATTAGTGGAGGACTGACTCTGCATGGTCCAGAGTGCACGTCTTTGTTGAGTGTCTTTGTCTTTGTCACACCAACTGGTGGAATCAGGACCGCTTGAGGGGGGAGGGAGCTGCGTTGCATGTGAGCTTCCTTTGACCATTGCTGCAGCCGTGTGCAATGCCCGATGCAAGAATGATGCTGGCACTTGTGGTGGCAATTGGAGGAACCTTTCCGATCTTGGCGATCTTGGCGTAGGCTATCGCGCATATCGCGCATATCGTGGCTGTATGGAAAGGCTTTCGGGGGAGCAATGGTCGTTGGCGCAGAATCAAAGGAGATTCTGTGCTAAATATACAGGCAACGCATGTCTGTTGGGCAAGGTCAATGCTCCCCTTGGCCTTTTTGGAGGATGGGAGTCGAACACCACAGCCAGAAAGGAGCGATAGCGCCACTCTCGCCTTGCTCGCCTTGCTCGCCTTGGAAGAGCCTTGGAGGCCCACATGTGTTCGTTTTTGTCCAACCTCAGGAACCTTTTTAAATTCTCCCCTTGTTCTCGCAACTCTGTTGTTTTTTTTGTTATCCGTCGTCTTGTTCTGCATCTCCCGTTTGCTCTCATCCATCACCCACCGTTCCGCAACTGATATCCAACCTTTCGATGCACTTCAGCCATTCCTCATCAAGGTACGATAAAGAACTATAACTCTCCTCGCCATTGTCCGGTTCGTACCCCTTACCTTCGCTCCTCGCTTCCTTCTCATAGCAACATGTCCTTCCTCGATCAGATCTTCGGCACTGACGGCCGGGGGCACAAGGACGAGGGTGTCTGGATCTGGCTAAAAAACCAACGGAACAAGCACAAGAACAAGACCAAGGATGATGGCCCTGTAACAAACACCAGATCTCCCACAACCACGGCATCGACACGCAGCCGCTCTGACTCCCTCAACTCGTCGTTGTCAGATCTCACAATCTCCCCGTACATATCCTCTCCCTGCAGCCCAATATCCTCCACATCGTCTGACAGGAACCCATACGGTCCTCACTCACCAACCAAGAGTTTCCGTGCAACCACCCCGTCGTCGTCGTCGTCGCCGTCACCACCATCATCGCCATCGTCACCATCATCACCCTATCCATACTCTCGGCAGAGGGCCATGAGCACCTTTGCTCTTCCAACCCAGGAACCCGTGGGCAATAGACAGATGTATCAGAATCCACACCAGAACCGCAGTTTTGTCGATGGACCTATCAAGCGATCCACATCATCCGGATCCGCATCATCTCTCACTTCTTCCTCCAGTGTGTGGACATCTACCACCTGCAACAACAGTATACCCAACGAGTCGTTCTGTGCACCTCGGAGGGCCTCCAATGGTAAAACTGTGGTCCAACAAGCATCTTCCGGTCATCCAACACAGTGTGCTCAACGCTGGGGAGGATGCTCCGAGCATGACTCTTCCGCACAGAACCATACAGAGCGAGTGAGGATAGAGAAGCCAACGTTAAAGAAGGACGAGTGGTGGTGGGAGTCTTAATAAAGCTCGTGATTTAGTACCGCACGGGAACGGCGCCGAGTTTTACCCGTCTTTCAGTCCCTGATCTCATCATCTGATCATCTCTCCTCTTCTCATTCCCACAACCCCACACAAGTACAAGTATGGACAATCCTATCTTGTCCGCCCTCAACCAGACCCTCTTCACGGTCTCTCGAGCAGTCGAAGCTGTTCCTGGATCAGATATCGTGATCAACTACATCAAAAATTCGTATCAGAATGATCCCTTTCGCGTGGTGCTGGAGCTTGGTCTTGCTATCTATGCTGTCAAGTACATGATGTCCAAAAAGTACCGTATCGATCACAACCACATACCCCTGACGGAGAAGGTAACCAACGAAAAAGAATCAGCTGGCGGATTGTGCCACCACAACATGGGATCAGCAGAGTTCGCTGTAGGCTCACTGTGACACCATTTGGTTAGGAAATCGACGAACTCGTGGCAGAGTGGCAGCCCGAGCCATTGGTCCAGCCCCTGTCGGATATCCAGCGAATGGAGCTGGAGAGGACTCAAGTGATTGTTGGGTAAAGAAGAACACCTCGAGGAGTACAAGAAGCTGAAGCCAACTGATCTGGCTGATCGCTAACCTTTGTCGACGGATGGTCATGTTTCCTTTTTGTACGACACTTCTCGACAACAGTGGTCAAGGATCAAAGCCCAAACTGCAAGCTACTGGAAAGAACATGTTGAACCTTGCCAGCTCCAATTTCCTCGGCTATGTCAACAATGAAGAGATCAAGGTAAATCGAGAAACATGACAGCCAACGTCTGATCTGATGATAACTGATCGTCCATTAGGAGGAACCGGCGTGGAATGGCAAGCGGCTTCATAGGATGCAATGGAACTAACAGAGTCTAACTTGTGTTTTGCGTTCATTACAGGAAAAGGCAATTGAGACTCTCCGTAACTACGGTGTCGGTTCATGTGGCCCTCCTGGTTTCTATGGCACCCTAGGTAACAATTTGCTTCGGATGTCAACACGGAAATAATCGGTTGTATCGGATGGAAGGCTCTCCGACGGTCCTCAAAACTTAACATTGACTGCAATAACCGCAATTAGACGTTCATATCGCACTGGAAAAGGATATTGCTCGCTTCCTGGGTACAGAGTCGGCTATCATCTACGCTCAGGGCTTCTCAACTATTTCCTCTGTCATTGCTGCATTCTCGAAGCGTGGAGATATCATTGTCGCGTAGGTCTTGATGGTCGATGAAGCGGCGCTTTATCCACCCCGATCCCAAATGCTATCACCCTTATACTCAGTGTCATTCTTCCTTATTACTCGATGGCATCGTTCTAGGGATGACGGTTCCAATTTCGCTATCCAAAAGGGTACCCAGATCTCTCGATCCAACATCAAGTGGTTCAAGCACAACGACATGGCAGACTTGGAGCGCGTCTTGCAATCAATTCAAAAGGAATCCGTAGGTGGCTTGCTATCACCGTGGAATGCGAGGGCCATCATGCATGTTGTCCACCCCTTACTGACACCTCCCCTTTTTCACACTTATGAAATGTAGAGGAAGAGACCCCTGACTCGCCGATTCATTGTGACAGAAGGATTGTTCCAAAACTATGGTGACATCGCGCCCTTGGATAAGATTATGGAACTGAAGCACAAGTACAAATACCGTGTCATCTTGGACGAGTCCAACTCGTTTGGTCTCTTGGGCAAGACTGGCCGTGGTGTGACCGAACTGTTCAATATTTCACCCAAGGACATTGATATGATTGTGGGATCCATGGCCAACTCATTCTCAGCTGCTGGAGGTTTCTGTGCAGGACCCAAGGAGGTCGTAGACCATCAACGTCTCTCTGGTCAAGCATTTGTGTTTTCAGCTTCAATCCCGGCCATGCTTGCAATCTGTTCTTCCGAGGCGATCAAGATTCTGGAGCATGGACAGAACGGACAAAAATTGTTGAAGGAACTCCATGACAATGCAGCAGCATTCCGAAATGTTGTCGTCACAGCACCCCAGGCAATCGAAATCAGCTCTGATGCTGGATCCCCTATCTTGCACCTCAGATTTCCCAAGAACACGCTTGATGCTGCCGGAGTGACTTCAAGAGACGAGGAAAAGTATTTGCTTCAGGAAGTTGTTGATGAGGTATACATTCTGCTGGATCTAGCTTGCTCCATCACGACCCTCGGTCCATCGCTTGTACTTTGGAAGAAAAGGGCTGCGACTGACTTCGTTCTCACGTTGAATAGGTTGCTACTAAGGATGGTACGTTGATCACACGAGCAAAGTATGTCGATCATCAGGAGCTCTTCTTGCCAAGACCCTCCATTCGTATCTCCATCTCTGCTTGCCACAGCCGTAAGGAGGTCGAGAAGGCTGCCCAGGCGGTCAAGGCAGCGTTCATCAAGGCCACATCCAAGCGCAAGTAAACAAGACACTGGAATCATGTCTCTCTCTCTACACATGAGTGCTATCTCTATCTCTCATCTTAGCCTTACTATAATACAAACATTAATCCATAAGATTCCAGGAACGGTGCTTGCGCCACGTTGTCTTGTTTAGACGTTACCATTCAACAGCTGCTAACACGATCCACATTGTAGCGAGCTGATCATCAAGGCGCCGCGGGGATGACTAATTGGATCTGGGCGTAAAACGTAAAATCGTGTAAGGCTCCGCCGTGATGAATAATCCATCCCTAGCAAGACACGGTGGGAACAGAGCACCACCAAGAGCCCAATCTTCCCCTTTCTTCTCGTCGACGATTTGATGGGTCACATACGTGATCTGACGTTGCTCTTGTTGATTCCACCATGGTGAAAGAGTGAATCTGGACCCGATGATAGTCAAAGTTTGTGGAACTCAAGGTTGGACATCCGCAGTTGCTGCGTGAAAAACGCGTATTTATACCCCCCTTGCATCCCCCCATTCCCACGCCTTTATTCTTCCTCTCCCATTCCCACTCCTTACCACGATGTCATCCAAGCCATACCGCACCTTCCACACTGAGACTTCGAATGAAGTTAACGCTCGCATCCTGAGTGCCGATCCCAGCGAGGCCGAGTACGACGTTCTCTATTTTGAAATCTCTTGTATCGCAGCCACGGCCAGACACATCCTTGAATATGGAGGCGCCAAATGGACCAACAGGTTCCCAAAGGTATTATTAACAGACAAGACACGAACACGCGACAAGAATTCAGGGTTTCAATCTGGTCGCGGATCTGACTAACCACGAATCGATCCATCTAGGACTGGGAGAATGAAGAGTATGACACCCCATTCGGAGTTATGCCTCTCCTCACCGTCAAGACCAACGAGGGAGAGGTAAAGACCATATAGATTGCCGAGTACAATTCGAGTGATCCAAACTGAAATTATTCCTGTACTCACATTCTATCTCATTTGTATCGCACATTTGACATGAACCTTTCAGGCAATCCTCGCAGAGTCCATTGTCATTGACTTGTTTTTGGCCAAGAAGTTTGGACTGTTGGGTTCCAACGAGTACGAAGAGCAGACAATCAAGGCGTTTTACTCTTCGATCCACTACCTTCGTGAGCGCTCCCTGATGAAGATGACCTGGACCTTTCCCGATAAACGCAAGGAAGCCTTCGAGACCTGGACCACCCGAAACTTTCCCCATTGGATCGAGCTTCACGAGCAGCATTTGAAGCGAAATGGTGGCAATGGTCACTTTTTTGGTGACAAGGTACCGATGCGACCGACGACAGTGATGATCACTCTCTGCTATTCAATCGCTCCTTGTAGAAAGAGAAGAAGAATGTGGTTTCGTTAACAATTTCTTCTCCCCTCTTCCTGCTCCTTGACT
>Ga0247824_10001534_pt1 | contig 12617 bp, 15 predicted proteins | sample 13C_PalmiticAcid_FD_194412 | JGI IMG/M metagenome (GOLD analysis project Ga0247824, IMG submission 194412) | Soil microbial communities from agricultural site in Penn Yan, New York, United States - 13C_PalmiticAcid_Day48 | ecosystem: Environmental > Terrestrial > Soil > Agricultural land...
ATGCCTACCATCCTGTCCTCCTTCGTCAGGGGTGCTGTGGGCGTCGTGGGCGTCGTGGGCGTCGTGAGAGTCGATGCTCCTACTTCCTCCAAAGATATATCCGCCGCTATAGGTACCTCCACATCGTCATTCGTCCTTGTCTGTTCAACCTCCTTCCTCGCCCGTTTCCTCGACGTCTCTGGTTCGCTATCCGATTGCTCAGAACTATCGGAATCCGTTGATGACATGTCATCATCCTCTGTTGAAACCGGATGGCTACTGCCCCCGGCGACGACGCCCGTATCATTCGTGGTCGTCATGGATTCGCTTGCACTCTGTCGTGTGGGATTCCGCGCACGCTTCCTCTCTTTCCTTGGTGGAAGCTGACCCGCCGCTTCTGCCTTTCGCTTCAACAATCTAGATAGCCCTGAACGAGCATGGAGCTCCGCAGGAATCGAGAGAATGTCCTGCGACAATGATGCAAACTGAGGCACTTCGGTCTGTGAACTGTCTTCGTACGGCCATCCTGGAAGGCTGATCGACGCAACCAACTTGAGCTGCCGGAAAATAGACACCAAGTTTTCTGGGTACTCTAGGTCCACCGTCGACAATCCAAATGTCTTGTTCCAGAACTCGAGCGTGCTGTTGACAATAGTTTTCTTCAGCGAATTCAGCCCCACGAACAATAGAGGCCCCAGAAACGCGAGTGCCTTGGAATTGTAAGGAGACTTGCTCTGGCCCGATTCACGACTACCTTGGGCATCCTCTCCCAGGACCGCTTGGTTCGCTGCGTTGCGAATGGTCGGGACACGAGGTGCTATCACGGATCCAAACGCGCTTCCTGACACGACTCCATTGTTGCTTTCTGGATTGCTGTTCAGCAATTTCGCCAAAATACCGCTCCACAGTTTCTCGATCCTTGCCTGATACACTCTACGGCTCGCTTTGGAAAGATTTCGGATCTTGTCTTGAGGGTCATCCATCCATTGAACAATTGGCTGCTGGAGCTGCTGCAACCATTCTACAGCAAGCTGTGGGGGTGCCTTGTTGATGATCTTCTCCATGAGGACAAAAGCCGACTCTTGAATGGGCGGGACTTGGGATCCATCGCAGGCGACTTGTGCTGTATCGATGGCTGTATACGCCTTGCCGAACAGGAACACACACAGACCTAGAATTTGATCAAAATCACTGGTATCATCACGACGGTCAGTACAAGGCAGATTCAGGGGGCGATTCCCTTCATCTTCCTTTGATTCACACTTACTCGGGTCGATGGGTTTGAGAGGAGACCTGCCCAGACGAAGATCGCTGCAACGGGTGCGCAGTACCCCTTGGTCCCGCCACTACCAATGTGTCAACAATCACAGTGGCGCAAGCAATACTCAAAGATTGAATCCAGATAAACGGCAATTGCGAGTGATAATAGCCCCGAATCGATTTAGCCAAGGTGTTCATCGCTGCATTGGCATTCCCCTTGTGCTGGATGACCTTGTACACAACCCGAAGGAGATCTGTCCACGTTGGCATGCAAATCAATTTGAATTTGTCCATGAACTGCGCTCTTTCAGTATTGGACTCGGTCTCCTGGGACCCTTGACTGCGCTCCGTGTCCTCAGTAGGTGGTGATGGAGTGATTACTTCAGGATCGTGCAAAATCGTAAATGGGTATGTCATCAGCTTGAAGAGATCCTCGTATCCTTGGCTTTGGGTTTTGTTCATATCCGCTAGCTCGCTCGTACTATGAATGGTTGTACCAAGTCTTTGACCTGCATGATCGCACAGTCATGGGGTCAGATCGCTTAGACTATCATCATAAATCGAATCGATCATGAGATAGAGTTAGAGTTTTCGACCTACCAATGATACTCCAATATTTGCATTGAAACTCTAGGAAGGCAAGAGGGGGCAGAGACTGAGGATCCCCTCCTTGACGGGTATTGCGAAGCTGTCGTCTCTTCTTGATATCATCCATGTGGTGCATGGCTCTGTATATCCCTTGGAAGGCATGAATGCTGCCCTTGGACATGTCTGCCAATGTAGCCACCGCCTGCCAAAAGGACGTCTCAAAAGCTGTTTTGAGGACTGACTCGCCTATCACCAACCAGGTCTTGAGAATCGACTCTAAAGTTTGATGACGGGAAATGAACGACCATTAGCATCAGCCCATGTATAGTTCAACGTCATTTGACATAAGCACACCTGCAGGTAGGTGTACCTATTGGCGTGAGTACAAGGTCCTGGTCCTGAGAACTCGGCTGTTCCTGGCTACCAGGTGCTGGAGCGACTTGTTCCAAACCTTGATGCGTAGCAGCATATATCTCTGCATGTACCCAATCTAGGATTCGATATCTTTGGCTAGCCAGCGTCTTGGCCGAAAAGCTCTCAATTAGGCTGGAGTAGAGGTAATGCACAATTTCTGCCCGATAAATGTATTCAATCGACTGCATGTCCTGATTCAATGCCACTCGTCCCCTTTGAACTGAACCCGGCCAGTTAGTTGGCATAATATCCTTGGGCTTATACAATGACACCTTTTCGATGAAAAGAAGCAGCCGGGCGATAGCCAGATCGGCCTCCATCGTTGCTCTCAGCTCTAACCGCAGAAAGCCCGTTTGGCAGGTTAGGAGGGACCTTGCTGGTAAATTTCAATAACATCCAAATGAATAAGGCATATCCCACTCTACCTCTCTCCTGTCCATTGATATCACGGATAGCTCGCACGATGGCCTCCCATGTTTTGGTACAGCGTTGCGCCAACAGTGGTAGTCCGGTCAGCGCGCTGACACGCCAGTCTTTAAAGTCGACCTCGTCCAGCTTAGGTTGCTTCTCCAAAGTGATATGGAGACACTTGAGCCCCTCGTCCAACAGCGCCGATCTCACCCACGCAGCTTCCGCAAGCCCCAAATCGGTAAAAGTGATCGTCCCAGGTACAATATTCTGTTTTCCTTCGATCAATTCTATAACACGATCCAACCATCGTGTTAGAGCAAGATCCCAGATCCCAGATCCCAGATCCGTCAGGGTGCTCATCATGTCAGATTCAGATCGATCTCGATGCGCCGTAATGCTCAAAAGCTCTAAGCAACTCCTTACCTTGACCGCCAGTGTTAGAAAATAGAGCAACAAGCAATCGTAGAGCGAGCTCACGGATGTGCTCGGACGAATCTGAGATTGCATGCCTCAATTGCTCAAAAAGGACCTGCTTTGCATGCTGCCATGCCCGATATTAAAAGAAAAAATGAGCAACCCGATCCCGATCGTATGGAACAAATGATGCATGGTGAATGTTCTGTCCGTCTTCTCAACCATTTACCTCGGGAAGTTTCGGTCCTAATGCATAAACGAGAGATATCCAGGCGTTTGCACACGCAAGTCGAACACGCCTTTGTCTTTCAGCTGCAAATCTGTAGAAACGGATAGGCACGGGTTAGTCATCGCGTTCGAGGGATGGGTAGAGAGGGGGAGAGAGAGGGCGTAAGACAGAGAGGGCGTAAGAGAGCGAGGGCAAGGGGCTTCATGGACGGAGCACTGGGTACCGACCCGTTCTTAATCGGCGTGAGCATCAGTTTCAGCGGCTTTTCCGATGTGATATGACCTCCAATGGCAAAGTTGTAAATAAGTCGTCTAACCCATAAAGCATTAGAGTAGGTGAACCACGGTACATCGTGTTTGCCTCGTATCCATTGCATCCGTTTAGCGAACAGTCTTACGTCCAGGCCTGGAAAGCGGCCATCTTGATCTCGTTCTTCTTGCCCGATGTAGTATTGAAGCATTTCTGGGACCAGAGATATCAGAGTAAGTCCACTATTCCAGAAGGAGATGTAGTGGGTAGTCGATATGTAAAAGTACACACCAAGTGATCATACCTCCACCATCTTCAGCATAGGATTGAGCCCTGGGCTCTTCTGTAGCGGCCTGCCGATAAGTGTGACCACGGCGCCCCACACAGTCACCGCATATACCTCTATGACGAGTGAGGATATGAAAAAGTCAGGTGGTATCCTGACAATGCAATCCGAACCATAAAACCATCATGGATACCAAAGCTCGTGGAAACAAGAAACGCCTTACCATCGCCATTCTCCAAGAAATTCTGCGTCAGTTGCGTAAAAAAGTCGGTACTGTGTTCCCTCATGAACTTTTGGATGACCTGCACCCGTCGAGCATCCTCCTTTTCGATCAACTTTGGTGTAACCATCGTAATCAGCTCCAGCGCCTTGGACCGGATACCAGGGACATTGCTCACTAGCTTCATGATCACTGAATTGAGCCAGGTCGGTGCAAGAGGTAACGCTTCTGAAGGGAATTGAGAGAATACTGAGAACAAGCCCTACAACGGATGTTCGTCTCATGAGTAAGTACATTGATCCAAGTCCCTTCTTATATAAAAACTTCATAATCCTCACGGTGACTTACTAGCAAAGATTCGTTCGTGATACTCAGAGATTTGAAGCGAGAGTCCAGATTCTCGGAGAATGCATTGACCATTCCTGGAACAGATAGGGCAACCATCCTTTGCGGTATCCTTGCTGTGGCCAGACACCATACCGCTAAATTGCATGTCGCCTATCAGGCAAAACAAAAGGGGATATCGTCAGAGGGAAAATCATAGCACATATCCATGGCATTGCATCTCACATCCCATTGTACTGACCTTATCATCCGTTGTTTTGACTAGCCGTAGGATCAACGCCAAGAGCGACTCTATTTCCCTATCTGAAAGGAGAGAGTTCATATATAGCATCATGTCAACCACGAATATTCATACGCTTTCGAAATATTCCATTGCGAAATAAGTGAACATACTTGTGAATAGGACCACTATATTCTGGTTGAAGAGGTAGTATCCCGCACACTTGAGCGCGGCACTTATCCTACAAGACAAAAGTATATACAATGTTAACACGGCTTCGGACCCTTCTCATGACTGCAATGGGAGCACATGCCTGGGTTACTTACAGTTTGGGCGGGTTGCTGGGTTCCAAATCACGTGAGATGTACATGGTAAATGGCCGAATGGTGCCTCGCACATCCTCCAGGTGCTGAGTGTCATTACAAGCCCTGAATTGTGCCTGCAGGTCCATGTATGTCTTTGTTCGAAGCTCCATATCATCCGACCCTAGGGATTCGACAGCCTTGAGGACAAATGGCTCCACTTGTATTGATTCACGGTCCATAGGATAATCGACGACACCTCGCCGGTTCGCAAAATCGCTTCCAGAACTTCCTGCCGCGGCGCCTGTATCCTCCTCTTGGAAAGGTAATCTAACAGGTGTCTTTAGAATGCCTCTCAGGGTCGCTGTTTGAGCAGCGCCCGGGGTCGAGAGTCGGGACTCTTGCTTGTTGGGTGAGAATGCAACACGTTTGCTTGGTGAGGCATGGACGATCGCAATTTGAGCCGGTATTTTGACAGGTGTCGATGGTCCAGGCGTCGAACGGTCGTCACCAGAAGTCGTAGTGGTGGGGGGAGGCGTGCTCTGTCTCTCGTCCTGCAAACTTTGAGATTCCTCCAGCACCGCTGATGAAGCCGTAGATACCGTGGAAGAGATGGATATGACTTCAGATATGGCAGTTGGTTCTGGGGGTGTTGACGGGAAATCACCCGTGTCAACGTCTTCATCAGGTTGGTTTCGTTCGGCCTGCTCCTCCGTATTGCCTTGAGATTGACCAAGCTCAATCGTCTCTACCGAGGTATTATCCTCTCCCTGAGCATGCGCCTCTTCTATCTCCTGATCTGATTCTTCAGTGGGGCTGGGTGGTGATGGAGCTGTCTCTGCTTTCTTTTTCCGTGTCCTTGAAGAAGCTCCTGAAGAAGAAGGCGCCTGCTCAGCTGCATCGGATCGAGGCTCCAAACCGTGGGCTCGCGTACTGGGCCGGTCAAAGTTGGAGTTTTGTGGCAGCTGGAGAGGATGAGAGGTTGGTTTGGGCACTGCGGGTCGTTGCAAATACGACAGGTCCTGCTCCTTCCGTTGCTTGGCAGAGGACTTGGCAGCTGAAGGGATCGTTGAAGACGATGCAGACTGGGCTTTCCGTGGCTGCTGGTCCTGTGTAGAAGCTGACTTTTTTGTTTTGCTCGACGTTCCCTGAGCTGAAGCCATGGTCACTAGCCTTGTCTGCGGAGTGAATACAAGGCTGAAGAGCTTGAGGTCTCCGATGGTTGCCTAGAAGGCTAGGGGAGTAGACTTGGTGAAGTGGAATGAGCGCGTCAGAGAGCGTGGGGGAGGAAAAAGAGATGCTCACAAAACAATCAGTGGTGGGCAAATCTGGCCCACTGACCCACTGGCCACTGACCCACTGGCCACTGCCCACATACGCTTTTTATTACATATCTTTCTCTTGAACTTGAACAGTTGATGCCCTTTTCCGCCTCAGTACCTCCTCCTGGAGCACCTTCTGCTCTTGCTCAATCAGTTGTAGCTTCTGCCTCAGTCTAGCTTCATAGTCGTCCACATCGGCTCTATGTACTGGTAGGACATTTAGAATCCCACTGCCAACACCGCCCTTGTTCGTTGTTGAGGGAGAAGTCTGCACTGTAAAATCCTCAATCGAGACTGTGTCCAGAATCCTGTCCTGTCTATATCGGTTACTCTTGTTCAAGATCCATTGTCCACTTAGAGCCATGGCTCCAAACATGAACGTTCCTGGGGGCACTGCTTTTGCTCCACCTACGAAGAATATAAAAGCGTTTTGTCAGATCCATCAGCTCTCCTATCATCGTAAATTGTGCGTTTCATGATCTGAAGGCTCCGGATATGAAAGCTCATACGTGCTAATGCTGAAAGAATCCCTCCTGTGGAAGCCCCTGCAATAGTACTGCTCCAGAGTTGATCAATGTCCATTGTCTGTGAATCTTTGAGACCAAAGAGTGGATTCTTGTTGCGCTGGAACCGAAGAAACGACTCACGAAAGGCTAAGTAAGAAGCGGGGCGGATGGGCGACAATGTTAGACAGTCGGATCGATCTAGCGACCGACAATGGGCTTCCAAAGTCAAGTGCCTTGATCGTTACCGATAAAGGTCATGCCGAACAGGGATGCATTCAGTGCTCCTGAAAAGGTGTATCCTAGCACAGGCTTCTGTCGTAAGATGCCAATCACGGTGCCTGCTGTCGCGCCTACTGCACCTGTAACAAGCGTGTGCAAGTGCTGGAATCAGTGTCCTGATCAGGAAGAGACTTCACGAAAAACAAGCCGAAAGCGGGACAGTCAAGTACCAGCAACCAGAGTGCCCTTGATCAGGTCTTCCTCCACTCCCTTGCTCGGTCTGTGCCATCCGTCCATAGTTGAGTTGTGGTTGTTGATGTTGATCGAGCGATCTGACAACCGGTGAGCTGGACTGCTTTTGTGAGCTCTTGTTCCACCGTTCCCTCCACCGCCTTGACTGTGACCTTGTGCAGGACACTCAAAGACACTCAGAGCCAACAGCGCACACTGTTCATCATACCGAAACCGATCTTAGATACAGCATCGAGAGACGACGCTACGCTTCGCTAAGCAGATTCTCACGGATCCAACATCACCGAACTGTCTCCTCGCAAGATTTGAAGGTAACGTCGAGCCTTGATTGAATTGCTCCTAGCGTGGGATGTTCAGAATTTCTGCTGTGCATTCATTCGGGTGTCGCTTTTCAACCACTGCCCAGAGGGCCCTCTGTGTTTGGCTATGCTCATTGTTGCTCATCTGATACCTCTCCGGTGCTGCAGAGAGGGGAGTTATTCCTTGCAAGTTATATTGAGATACTGACAACTAGCTTTCTAATGACAAAAATACAACTAGGATGAAGACATCAGGATATTGTCCACAGTCAAGGCGCTCTAGTCATTGTTGTTGGCGTAACATGCCTTTGTTCCCGCTCTGGAAGGCACCATGAAGTGGCCGAGACATGGCTCGAGGCGCTTTCTGATATGATGGGATCGGGACATTGGCAAAGCTGTTTGAACGAGTTCTCAACCGAGGAGCGAACAGCGGCTGAAACTGATGTTGCTAAGCTGCTCACAAACGCTAGACCAGCCATGACGCGATCCACATTGTCTTCGGATATTGCTATTCAGCCTCTACCTTCAACTTCTCAGAGAGCATCGACATCCCGTTCTCCATTGCATGAAGAAACGACAGTGTTCCATCGAGCTGCCTACCCTGGGTTGTTGCCACAGTCTCCCTCGCTTCTCGGGCTACTCTGTCTGCGACTTCAACACAAGCTAGCTCAAGTAGGTCGTTGATACGTCCACAGCAGCGCACAAAGGATCAAAGGCAAAGTCATTGGTGGTACAAAGAAAGGTTGATCTTCGAGCCAGGTTTTAGCCAGACGATCGGAGGACCTTGATTGTCACCATCGATGGAGTACCTGGATATCAGAAGTAGATTGTCGATCGTCTTCCATACTATTCTAGAGAACCTGTTCGCTCGTTTGAATTTGTCAATAACATCGATCTTTCGGTTTAACAGGGCGGACTGTTTGACGCACTCAAGTTCTGGGGGATACGACGCGTTCTTCTAGTGTGTTTATTCTCTATCTGGATCGGGATATCTAAGGATGGACTCCACAAATTCCATTGACGCATGTGTCCTTGCAGTCGTCAGAGTGCGAGCAACAAGCGCCGTTCGGTCCCCTGCCATTCTTCTTGCCTTTGTAACCAGTAAGGCATGTGGGAGAGGGTTTTGGAGGCGTTGTTGTGGGCTTTGGAGGATTGGTGGTGGTTGGTGGGGGGTTGGTGGTAGCCACCGTCACTGGAACCGTTACCGTCACGACAGGGCAGGTAGTGGTAGCCACAGGAGCCGCGGTTGTTGTGGTTGTTGGAGAAGAAGCCGAGATGCCCTTTACACCATAGTAATCAGGGTTTGCACAGCTATACACCTTCACTAGAGTTGTCCCTTCCGGATCATGCCGTTCGAACTCTTCGGACTTCGTGCAGGGGAATTTGATTTTCGCGGGACCAACATCAAATGTGTTCAAGCTCAGCAATTCTCCTGAATTGAAGCTTGGCCCGATTCTTAAGTAGCCGTACTTGGGAAAGTCATAGTCTCTGAATGTCGTATTCCAGACGAGAGCTTGCTCGTTCTCAGGAACCTGAGGGTCGACAGGGTGGATGATATAGTAGCGGCGGGTCTGATGGTGTTCTTCCGCGGTTCTCCGATTGAATGGAGTGACAAAGTACAAATGTCACAGTCAAGAAAATCGAGAGCCATTGCTGAGCAAAGATTCTCAGTTGGGTTTCCGAGGTATGTTTAGAGGTCTCTGGCGCAGATTCCACGAGTCTATCAGACTTTTACCGTTGGTGGGAGCATGAGGTCGTCTATGACTTATTGAGCGTGGCGTTGAAGGAGTTACTCCTCTCGTCTCAATCCATCCGCCTACTCATACCTCTGTCCGGTCTCTTGGTGACAGTGTAGATCTAGGGTAAAGTTGAGAAGGTTGAAGAGGTCGGGCAGATCAGGCATGGCAAAATGGGTGCGTGTAACATGAGCCGAATCAGCCACAGGTCCATTGCCGCCCTCCTACATAACCAGCGATTTTTCTCCCTCCTCCCCCCTCTCTCTCCCTCTCTTGCGAGACCCAAGATGTAACAGCGTATTGTGCAGGAATTACAGTAGAGTGCATGAATAGCCACAGGAGGAAGAGGGATGTGTCGCCAACTGCACAGCAAAACTGTAAAATGGCCGGATGCCAAGTTGGGTTAGGCGCAGACCAGTATTCCATACTTCACACCGCCACGTCGACTTTGACCTGATGGCTGGGCAGTCAGAAAAGTCTGGAGCGGAAATTTCCAGTGAGTGTGCTGTGTGAGCACTCTGCACAGGCCCATGTTGCTCATTTCTCTCTTCTCTCTTCTCTCCTCCTCCCTTTCCGCCCTTCACTCCCCTTTCCTCCACACTCCATCCATACCGGTTTCCCTCGCCCTCTATTTCGACTCATCCTCTTGTCGCTCGCATTGTAGCCTTGGTCAACACCACCCATACCGTTCATTCAAACTCGCTCGATAAATGATACTCCTGGCATCTCCTCATTGACCCAAGAGGTGGGTCCTCCTCCAGAATGACATCCTTGCTCCCACCCAAGAGCAACGAGTCTATCTGAATGACAGCACACTGGTTGAGAACGTCAGGCGCCAAGTATAGCCAAGTGGAAAAAAAAGTTACTCTATTGGAAAAACGGAGGCCGAATCGACAACAAACGGTAACAACAGCGCAAGAGTCTTGACACAAGGAACAGATACGATCAAGAGAAGGGAATGCTTGGATGGCCCCTGAACGTTTATCTTGTAGCCATTACATTTTCGGCGAACACCGTGAGGCTGCTCCTGTCTTGCTTATTCTCTCTCGCCTTCTTCACTCCAGCTTCACCTTGGCCTATATTGAATCTGTGCCAGTCTTGTCGACACCACGTATCTCCATGGAAGGTCTCAGGGTTGCAACACAAATGGCAACAGAACCTACTCCCAACCGGTTTCAGATCCCTTCACTGGCATCCATACATCGATCCGAGATACGGCAACTTTAACCATCATGGATACGAACCGACAGCCATTCCTTCGCCATGTATTCGGCGAGGAGACCAGAGAACACTCACGTATTTCTGGGAGTAGTCAACTGTATAACTCGTACCACGTCAGGATGAGAGATGCAAGAGGTTACTATCGAGCAATCCATTGATGGGCGCTGATTCCTGACTGAGATGGACAAAAACAATGAACTTCAGGAACAGCTACTCAACGTCCAACGACAGATTCTCCAACTCTTTCCAGGAACGACGGGACGATGTATCGATTTGTTATGAAGTACCCTGATGTCGCTATCACTCAACCTGCTCAACCAGCAACATCTCACTTAGAAAGGTATCCAGCGCTCCCCAGCGAGTCTTCCTCTTATTGAACGCTCTGATTTGCAACACTAATGGCTATATTATGTTCATCTTATCACAATAGGGAAATATGCACAATACTTACATGGTGGAGATGTATCAGTGAGATGTGGCTTCATGGAACAGGAGGCAATTGCAAGAAGCCAGAGTCATCATTGAACAAATTGTATCAAAGAGAGATGGAGAGAATCAAGGAACACTCTGTTCAGATACGTGAGATCCTACGTCGGTTAACAAAGTGGTTGAGGCAACCAAGCCTGATGGATGCAATTCATTGTTCCATTATGGCGCCCCCACTATCTATCGTTCTATGGATGTATCTAAGGATGGACTCCACAGACACCCTTGACGCATGTGTCCTTGCAGTCATCAGAGTGCGAGCAGCAAGCACCGTTTGGTCCCTTGCCATTCCTCTTGCCTCTGTAGCCGGCAAGGCATGTGGGAGAGGGTTGTGGAGATGTTGTCGTGGGGCTTGGAGGAAGATTGGTGGTAGTTGGAGGGAGAACGGTGGTAGTTGGAGGAAGAACGGTGGTAGTTGGAGGGAGAACAGTAGTAGTTGGAGGAAGTTCGGTGGTAGTTGGAGGAAGAACGGTGGTAGTTGGAGGGAGAACGGTGGTAGTAGGAAGATCGGTGGTAGTTGGAGGAAGAGCGGTGGTAGTCACCGTCACTGTCACCGTCACTGGGACCGTTATAGTCACCACAGGACAGGTCGTGGTAACAACAGGATCCACTGTCGTAGTAACCACAGGAGCCGCTGTCGTGGTGGGTGTTTGAGCAGGGACCGGAATACCCTTTTTACCGTTGAAAGCAGGGTTTGTGCAGCTATACACCCTCCAGGTGGTGGTGGAGGGCTCTTGGAACTCCTCGATTTTCTGGCAGTTGAATCTGATCCATGGATTAGCCGAAAGGACTATCAAGCTGACCAATTCTCCTGCAGTATGGAGTTCTGTCTCGATGTTTTCGTAACCGTATTGGACAAAGGGAGGCTTCACAGTGGGGGAACCCCACTGCGTCTCCCAGACGAGAGCTTGGTCGTTGCCAGGAATCTGAGGGTCGACAGGGTGGATCGTAAATTTACGACCGCCCGGGCCAGCGACCATTTGGGCGTACCATGAGTAGGCGTTGACAGTACTGGCCAATGCAGCCAAGAGACTCAGACCGACGATCTTGGAAACCATGTTGAGGCGTGTAGTAGGACTTTATGAACGCAGCAGAGCAGTAATGGGAAGAAAGAGCGGCATGAGCATCTCAGATTGTTTAACAAGGACGGGACTTGCGGAGGAAGCGTAGGTTACCTTGGATAGGGTGGAGTGAGGATGAAGGATGGTATGGGTATGAAAATCAGCGAGAACAGAACGCCTTTTATACTTCAAGGGAAGGTTGATCTGATGGACGAAGGGCCGAGGAGGAAGATGTAAATGTATGTACAACAATGCCATGCTGCTGTGAATAGTGAAGTCGGCTCTCATCGTTGATCCAGACTGTTTGCCGTGCCTAGACCGCGAACTGGTCACCGCATTGACCGAGATCGGGCTCATAATCTCTCGGGAGGGGGAGTGAGCCTACCGCGCCACATTTCTATCAGCGAGGAAGTTTGGTGTACTCAACTGTTCTACGGTTCATGGTGTGACAAATTGGGAGCCACCTGGTCGCGGCCCAAAAGATTCCACGAGAAGGTATGTATCATGGTCCAAATGGGGCAAAGCTACAGAACCAGATCCAACTCAATCGCCCTCTGGCTCTCCGCGGAAGATAGCACGAGTCTTCCGTCTGAATTGT
>Ga0247824_10001535_pt1 | contig 12608 bp, 10 predicted proteins | sample 13C_PalmiticAcid_FD_194412 | JGI IMG/M metagenome (GOLD analysis project Ga0247824, IMG submission 194412) | Soil microbial communities from agricultural site in Penn Yan, New York, United States - 13C_PalmiticAcid_Day48 | ecosystem: Environmental > Terrestrial > Soil > Agricultural land...
ATCTTGGCGCGTCGACGAGCACCTTCAGGGTGCGCGAGTGGACGTCGATCAGGATCTCGTCGCCGTTCTCGACGAGGCCGATGTCGCCGCCGGCCGCGGCCTCGGGGGAGGCGTGGCCGATGACCAGGCCCGACGAGCCGCCCGAGAACCGGCCGTCGGTCACGAGACCGCACTTCTTGCCCATGCCGGTGCCTTTCATGAAGGCAGTGGGGTGCAGCATCTCCTGCATGCCCGGCCCGCCCGCGGGGCCCTCGTAGCGGATCACGAGGACCTCGCCGGCCTGCAGTTCCTTCGACAGGATGGCGTGGACGGCGTCCTCCTGGCTCTCGACGACGCGCGCCGGGCCCTGGAAGTGCCACAGGTCCTCGTCGACGCCCGCGGTCTTGAGGATGGCGCCGTTCTGCGCGATGTTGCCGCGCAGCACGCACAGGCCGCCCTCGACCGTGTACGCGTGCTCGAAGTCGCGGATGCAGCCGTCCGCGGCGTCGGTGTCGAGCGATTCCCACCGGTTCGAGGTGGAGAAGGGCTCGGTGGTCCGCACCCCGCCGGGAGCTGCGTGGAACAGCTCGATCGCCGCGTCGGTGGCGGTGCCGCTGCGGATGTCCCAGTCGGCGAGGTAGGCCTCGAGCGACGGTGCGTGCACCGGTCGGACGTTCCGGTTCAGCAGGCCGGCGCGGTTGAGCTCGCCGAGGATCGCGGGGATGCCGCCGGCCCGGTGGACGTGCTCCATGTAGTACTTCGGCGAGTTCGGTGCGACCTTCGCCAGGCACGGCACCTTGCGCGAGATGCGGTCGATGTCGTGCAGGTCGAAGGCGATCTCGCCCTCCTGCGCCGCGGCCAGGATGTGCAGGACGGTGTTCGTCGATCCGCCCATCGCGACGTCGAGCGCCATCGCGTTCTCGAAGGCCTCGCGGGTCGCGATGCTGCGGGGGAGCACCGACTCGTCGTCGTTCTGGTAGTACTGCTTCGCGATGTCGACGACCAGCTCGCCCGCGCGGGTGAACAGGTCGCGACGCGCGGTCTGCGTGGCGAGGGTCGATCCGTTGCCGGGGAGCGAGAGGCCGAGGGCCTCGGTGAGGCAGTTCATCGAGTTGGCGGTGAACATGCCCGAACACGAGCCGCACGTCGGACAGGCGGAGCGCTCGACCTCGAGCAGCTCCGTCTCGCCCACGTTGCTGTCGGCGGACGCGACGATCGCGTCGATGAGGTCTGTGCCGGGGCGCACGACGCCGTTGATGACGACCGAGGTGCCGGCCTCCATCGGGCCGCCCGAGACGAAGACCGTGGGGATGTTCAGGCGCATCGCGGCGTTGAGCATGCCGGGGGTGATCTTGTCGCAGTTGGAGATGCAGACCAGTGCGTCGGCGGTGTGCGCGTTCACCATGTACTCGACCGAGTCGGCGATGATCTCGCGGCTGGGCAGCGAGTAGAGCATGCCGCCGTGCCCCATCGCGATGCCGTCGTCCACGGCGATGGTATGGAACTCCTTGGCGACGCCACCCGCCGCGACGACCGCCTCCGCGACGATCTCGCCGACGTTCTTCAGGTGGACGTGGCCGGGCACGAACTGCGTGTAGGAGTTGGCGATCGCGATGATCGGCTTGCCGAAATCGTCGTCGGTCATCCCGGTGGCGCGCCAGAGCGCGCGGGCGCCGGCGGCTTCTCGTCCGACGGTGGTGGTGCGTGAACGGAGCGGTGGCATGTGCTTCTCGCCTCGGATCTTTGTCGTGCGGGCTGGTGGAGGAGACGCGCTCCCCGTGAACGGGAAAGGCCCGTTCGGCGGGATTTATTCCGCGGTGACGTCGGGGATCCGGCCGCCGGAGGCGACCGCGACGCGGGGGAGCTGGCTGATGGTGACGGCGGGTAGTCGCACCTCGGAACCGTCGGTGCGGACTGCGTACACCGCACCGTTGCGTCCGATTCTAATGCCTGCCATGTCGTCCCAACCGATCGTGGTCGCGCCCAGTACCCGGACCGACCGCACACCATCGGGGCCGACGACGGTGCGGACCCGCAGGATCCACAGGGCGACCAGGATCGGCACGATCAGCATGGCCCAGCCGAGGAGCATGATCCCGACGCCCGCGGTTCCTCCGTCGACGGAGCGTCCCATGGTCCAGGGGCCGGCGATGGGGGCGAGGCAGATGGCGAACAGTCCGACGCCGAGCAGTGCGATGCGGGGGTGCTTGAAGACGACGCGGTCGCCGGCGGCGATCGGCACCGCCGTGTCCGACGTGTGGTCGGTGGTCACGGTGCGGGTGGTGCCGGTCGTGCTCGCCTGCTTCGCAGCGCTCTCGCTCATAACACGCATTGTCGCACGCGGCAGGTGAATCCCAACATCTGAGACGGGCTTGCTCACTGGTTTGACGCGAATGCACACCACCGCCTAGTTTCACTGGTGTGAAACACAGCTACCAGCTCCTCGTAATCGGTCGGCGCGTCGTCGCCTGAACCGGTTGCAGCCGTTTCACACCAGCATCGACGCGCTACCCTCGCTCAGCTACCGCTGACGGGGGTTTTTTGTTGCCCGGATAGCTTCGGGCGGCGCACCGCACGCCGATAGTCCATGTTTGAGAAGAGCATCGCTAGAGCACGAGAAGGTCACATCGTGAGCGCACCTACAGCTCGGCCCCACCCAGGGCAGAAGCCCGGGGCCCGTAAGCCCGGCGCCGGGATCCCCGGCGCGCATTCCGCCGCCTCGAAGCAGCACGTCGTCGCCGACGTCGCGCACAGCGTCCTCGAGGGCGCCCGCGTCGTGGCCCCCGAGCGCGTCACCGGCGCGCAGTCGGTGGTCCGTTCGCTCGAGGAGATCGGCGTGGACACGGTCTTCGGCATCCCGGGTGGCTGCATCCTTCCGGTCTACGACCCGCTCCTCGATTCGAAGAAGGTCCGCCACGTCCTCGTGCGGCACGAGCAGGGTGCCGGCCATGCCGCCACCGGTTACGCCCAGGCCACCGGCAAGGTCGGCGTGTGCATGGCCACCTCGGGCCCCGGTGCGACCAACCTCGTGACGCCGCTCGCCGACGCGCAGATGGACTCGGTCCCGATCGTCGCGATCACCGGTCAGGTCGGTCGCCCGCTGATCGGCACGGACGCCTTCCAGGAGGCCGACATCTCGGGCATCACGATGCCCGTGACCAAGCACAACTTCCTGGTCTACGACGCGGCCGACATCCCGCGCGTCATCGCCGAGGCCTTCTACCTCGCGCAGAGCGGTCGCCCCGGCGCCGTGCTCGTCGACATCCCGAAGGACGTGCTGCAGGAGGACACCGTCTTCTCGTGGCCGCCGCAGATCGACTTGCCCGGCTACCGCCCCGTGACCAAGCCGCACGGCAAGCAGATCCGTGAGGCCGCGCGCCTGATCGCCGCGGCGAAGTCGCCCGTGCTCTACGTCGGTGGCGGTGTGCTCAAGGCGGAGGCGTCCGAGGAGCTGCTCAAGCTGGCCGAGCTGACGGGTATCCCCGTCGTGACGACCCTGATGGCCCGCGGCGTCTTCCCGGACAGCCATCAGCAGCACATGGGCATGCCCGGCATGCACGGCACCGTCGGCGCCGTGGCCGCACTGCAGCGCTCCGACCTGCTGGTCACCCTGGGCGCCCGGTTCGACGACCGCGTCACCGGCAAGCTGGACTCCTTCGCGCCCGACGCGAAGGTCATCCACGCCGACATCGACCCGGCGGAGATCGGCAAGAACCGCTTCGCGGACGTCCCGATCGTGGGCGACTGCAAGGAGGTCATCGCCGAGCTCATCGCCGCGATCTCGGAGGACCGCGCGACCATCGCGGCCCCGGATCTGAGCGTGTGGTGGGAGTACCTGGACGGGATCCGCAAGACCTACCCGCTGGCCTACAAGCCGGAGTCCGACGGTGCGCTGAGCCCCGAGTACGTCATCGAGCGGCTCGGCATCGCCGCCGGTCCGGACGCGATCTACTGCGCGGGCGTCGGCCAGCACCAGATGTGGGCGGCCCAGTTCGTCAAGTACGAGAAGCCGCGCACCTGGCTCAACTCGGGCGGTCTCGGCACCATGGGCTACGCGGTCCCCGCGGCCCTCGGCGCCAAGATGGGCGCGCCCGAGAAGGAGGTCTGGGCGATCGACGGTGACGGCTGCTTCCAGATGACCAATCAGGAGCTCGCCACCGCCGCGATCGAGGGCGCCCCGATCAAGGTCGCGATCATCAACAACGGCAACCTGGGCATGGTCCGCCAGTGGCAGACCCTGTTCTACGAGAAGCGCTACTCGAGCACCGACCTGTCGACGCACTCGATGCGCATCCCCGACTTCGTCAAGCTCGGCGAGGCGATGGGCTGCGTGTCCTTCCGGTGCGAGCGCGAGGAGGACGTCGACGCCGTGATCGCGCAGGCGCGGGAGATCAACGACCGCCCCGTGGTCATCGACTTCATCGTGGGCGCCGACGCCCAGGTGTGGCCGATGGTCGCCGCGGGCACCAGCAACGACGAGATCATGGCGGCGCGGGACATCCGTCCGCTGTTCGACGAGGACGACGCGGCGGACGAGCCCGCGGTCATCCACGCCGCGATGGAGCGTTCGGAGGAGCAGAAGTGAGCACCACGCACACGCTGAGCGTCCTGGTCGAGGACCGTCCGGGCGTGCTCGCCCGCGTCTCGTCCCTCTTCTCCCGCCGCGGATTCAACATCGAATCCCTCGCGGTGGGCGGCACCGAGCTCAAGGGCGTCAGCCGGATGACGATCGTCGTCACGGTCGACGAACTGCCCCTCGAGCAGGTCACCAAGCAGCTGAACAAGCTGGTCTCCGTGCTCAAGATCGTCGAACAGGATTCGACGACCTCCGTGGCGCGCGAGCTCATGCTCATCAAGGTGCGCGCGGACGCCACCTCGCGGGGCCAGGTCACCGACACCGTCGACCTGTTCCGTGCCAAGATCGTCGACGTCTCGCCGGACTCGGTGACCATCGAGGCCACCGGTACGCCGGACAAGCTCGATGCGCTGCTGGCGGTCCTGGATCCCTTCGGGATCCGTGAGATCGCCCAGTCAGGCGTGATCGCGCTGGGACGCGGTCCCAAGTCGATCACCGCGACCCGCTAACTTAACTACTGCAAAAACATAAGAAGGGACACCGAACCACAGTGGCAATCGAACTGTTCTACGACGAGGACGCCGACCTCTCCATCATCCAGGGCAAGAAGGTCGCGGTCATCGGCTACGGCTCGCAGGGCCACGCGCACTCGCTGAGCCTGCGCGACTCCGGCGTCGACGTGCGGATCGGCCTCAAGGAGGGCTCGAAGTCGCGCGCCAAGGCCGAGGAGCAGGGCCTGACCGTGGGTACGCCCGCCGAGGTCGCCGCGTGGGCCGACGTCATCATGATCCTGGCGCCCGACACCGCGCAGGCGCAGATCTTCACCGAGGACATCGCCCCGAACCTCAAGGACGGCGACGCGCTGTTCTTCGGGCACGGCCTGAACATCCACTTCAAGCTGATCGAGGCTCCGGCCAACGTCACCGTCGCGATGGTCGCCCCGAAGGGCCCCGGCCACCTGGTGCGTCGTCAGTTCGTCGACGGCAAGGGCGTTCCCGCCCTCATCGCCGTGGACCAGGATCCGACCGGCAACGGCCAGGCGCTCGCGCTGAGCTACGCCGCCGCGATCGGTGGCGCCCGCGCCGGCGTCATCAAGACCACCTTCAAGGAGGAGACCGAGACGGATCTCTTCGGTGAGCAGGCCGTGCTCTGCGGCGGCACCGAGGAGCTCGTCAAGGTGGGCTTCGAGGTGCTCGTCGAGGCGGGCTACGCCCCCGAGATGGCGTATTTCGAGTGCCTCCACGAGCTCAAGCTCATCGTGGACCTCATGTACGAGGGCGGCATCGCGCGCATGAACTACTCGGTGTCCGACACCGCGGAGTTCGGCGGCTACCTCTCGGGCCCGCGCGTCATCGACGCCGACACCAAGAAGCGCATGCAGGACATCCTCACGGACATCCAGGACGGCACCTTCGTCAAGCGCCTCGTCGCGAATGTCGAGGGCGGCAACAAGGAGCTCGAGGGCCTCCGCAAGGAGAACGCCGAGCACCCGATCGAGGTCACCGGCAAGAAGCTGCGCGACCTGATGAGCTGGGTCGATCGCCCGATCACCGAGACCGCCTAGGTCTTCACCGCACCATCGCAGAGCCCCGTCGGACCGCGCGTCCGGCGGGGCTCTTGCGTGTCCTGAGGGCGGGCCGTAGAATGCTGAACATGTTCAGTGAACCTGTTCAGTCACGGGCGGAGGCGAAGGCCGGCACGCGGGCGCGCGTCCTCGCCGCCGCCGACCGATCCTTCCGTGCTCACGGCTTCGCCGGGACGACGGTGCGCGGCATCGCCGCCGATGCCGGCGTCAGCGTCGGCACGGTGATGGCAGTCGGCGACAAGGACGCACTGCTCATCGCGATCGTCGACGAGTGGATCGCGGCGGTGCACGCCGCGCGCGACGCGAGCGAGGCGTTGCCGACGCTGGGGCGCGCCGAGGCGATCGCGCGACTGGTCGGCGTCGTCGCCCCCTTCGTCACGTACTTCAACGCCGACGGTGACCTCTCCCGTGAGTACGCCGCAGTCCTCGCGCGCGGCAAGCATCGCTCCCGGACCTTCGGCGACCTCGCCGACGAGCTGCAGGCCGACTTCGAGCAGGTCTTCGCCGCCGCGGGGTGCGCCGATTCCGGCGCTGCGGCCCGCACCCTCTACTTCGTCTACATCGGCCTGCTGTTCGCCACCTCGGGTGGGGCGGTCACGCGGGAGGCCGCAGCGGAGCGCCTCGTCGAGGCGATCGGACAGATCCTCGGAGAAGGAGATTCGCAATGACCACTGGTTTCATCGATGTGCCGCACTGGCCGTGGCTCACCGTCGCGCTCGCCGTCGTCCTGCTGGGTGACGCGCTGCTGTCGGTGCGCCCGCCCGGGTTCATCCAGGACTGCCTCGACGGGGTCCGGTTCCCGCGGGACTGGTGGTGGACGCTCATCGTCATCAAGCTCGTCGCGGTCGCGGGGCTGTTCGCGGGGCTGTGGTACCCCGGTGTCGGCGTCGCGGCGAACGCCGGTGTGATGGCCTACTTCGTCTGCGCCGCGGTGGCGCACGTGCGGGCGCGGTTCCTGGGTTCGACGTTCTGGGTGAACTGCCTGGGCATGCTCGGCTTCGCGGTTGTCGTGCTGATCCTGTCCTACGTCTAGTCCACGGACGAAGAAACCAGCACTGCTGATTGATAGTGATAGAGTGCTCCGAAACGGCTATCACGACGGCGATGGCCGCGGACGGAAGCGAGACGTGGATGCGACTGGCCCTCACGCACATGGGACGCACGATGGGGGACGACTTCCCCGGGCGCGCTGACTACGAGCAGGCGTTGACGGATCTCTCCGAGGCGTCAGTGCGCCGCAACTTCGACCCGTACATCGACATCGACTGGGACAACCCCGAGCTGGCGATCGTCCCGGACGATCCGCGGTGGGTCTGCGATCCCCGGTTCGATCCGATCGGCCGGCACCCCTGGTACCAGGCGCAGCCGCTGGCCAAGCAGATCGAGATCGGCATGTGGCGTCAGGCGAACGTGGCGAAGGTCGGTCTGCAGTTCGAGTCGATGCTGATCCGCGGCATCATGCAGTACACCGCCGCCCTGCCGAACAACTCGCCTGAGTTCCGCTACGCCACGCACGAGGCGAAGGAGGAGTGCCAGCACACGCTGATGTTCCAGGAGTTCGTCAACCGTGTGGGCATGGACGTCCCGGGTGGCAGCTGGTTCCTGCGCCGCATCTCACCGATCGTGCCGCTCTTCGCGACCATGACGCCGCTGTACTTCTACATGATGGTCCTCGGCGGTGAGGAGCCGATCGATCACCTGCAGAAGCAGTTCCTGCGCTCGGGTTCCGAGCAGCACCCGGCGATGAGCTCGATCATGCAGATCCACGTGGCGGAGGAGGCGCGCCACATCGGCTTCGCGCACCAGCTGCTCGAGCACCGCATTCCCACCCGCGGAGCGTTCCCGCGGCTCGTGCTCTCGCTCATGCTGCCGCTCACCATGCGGGTCATGGTGACCATGATCATGATGCCGCCCAAGGAGTTCTGGGAGACCTTCGACATCCCGCGGTCGGTCAAGAAGGACATCTTCTGGCGGTCGGACGAGTCGCAGCAGATGAAGCGCGACGTCTTCGGCGACGTGCGGATGATGGCCGAGAAGTGCGGCCTCATCAACCCGCTCAGCAAGCTCATGTGGCGGATCTGCGGCATCGACGGTCGCGTCTCCCGGTTCCGCAGCGAGCCGGCGTACGCCGCGCAGTAGCCCGCGGTCGCCTCCGGGTGGTGTGCAGCTGCGACGATGCTGTGACATCGCACAGGACTCCTCGCGACACGGCGCTCCTAGGTTCGTTCGTGTCGGTATTCACCGAATGCCGTTCACGGGAACGACCGAAGGAGAACGCATGTCGAAGATCACCACACCGCGCCACGTGCTCGCAGTGCTCGCCCTCAGCGGTGCGATCCTCACCCCTGCGGTGGGGATCGCGCAGGCCGAGCCCAGCCCCGCGCCGGGACCGCCCGCCCGCGACGCCGCCTTCTGGGACCGCTACGACCAGTGGTCGGTCAAGTTCGCCCAGTGCCTTGCGGGCAAGGGGATCAACGAGCCCACGTACGACAAGGCCACGGGGTGGAGTGGTGGAGCCGCGCAGACGCCGAAGGCGCAGGAGGCTTCACGGCAGTGCGAGTCGATCGTCGGACTGCCTCCGACGGTCACCGAGAAGTAGCCCACGCCGTCCGGCCCGGACCGGCCGCGACTACAGCTTCGCGAGCGCGCGGCTCGCGGCGTGGAAGCCGCACATCCCATGCGCGGCCGGGCCGGGCGGTGTCGCGGCCGAGCAGATGTACATGCCGGGTACACCAAGGTCGTAGGGCTGCAGGGTGATCCGCGGGCCGAAGACGAGCTGGAGCGGATCCTTGGAGCCGGTGTTGATATCGCCGCCTACGAAGTTCGCGTTGTAGCGCGACATCTCGGTCGTGGAGCACACCGCGGTACCGACGATCCGCTCCCGGAACCCGGGGGCGAAGCGTTCGATCTGGGCGATGATCGCCTCGGTGGCGTCGCCCGCGTAGCCGTTCGGCACGTGGGCGTAGGACCAGACGGGGTGCACGTCGCCCACGCTGCGGCTCGGGTCGGCGAGGTACTGCTGCCCGACGAGCACGAAGGGGCGCTCGGGCATCCGGCCGGCGGCGATCGCCCGCTCGGTCGCGGCGATCTCCGCGAACTCGCCGCCCAGGTGGACGGTGCTCGACCGCCGCGCGTCGGGGTTGGTCCAGGGCACGCCGCCCTCGACGGCGAAATCCACCTTGAAGGCCCCCGGCCCGTACCGGAATCGTGTGAATGCGCGGCGCACCCGTGCCGGAAGCCGCTCGCCGAGGATCGTCGTCACCTGCCGTGGGTCGAGGTCGAACAGCGTCACATTGGTGGCGGGGAGGTTCGCCGCCGTCACCCGGGCACCGGTCTCGACCCTGCCGCCCAGGTCCTCGAACTCGGCGAGCAGCGCCGCGGCGATCGCGCCGGACCCGCCCTCGGCCACCTGCCACCCGAAGCGGTGGCCGGCCGTGAGCATCCCCTTCCCGATCGCGGAGCTCATCGGCTCGTGCAGCGGCCGGAAGGTGTGCGCCGCGACGCCGCCCCAGAGTCCGCGCGCCTGGGGCGTGCGGAAGGCGCGTGCCAGCGCCGCCGCGGGAAGCGGGGTAGGGGCACCGAATCCCGCCAGCGCCAGGGGATGTCGGGGGACGCGCAGGAGCGGGCCCAGCATCGACGGGCCTATCTTGTCGAACTGCTCGACCGGTCGCTGGAAGAGCGCGCGCCAGGCGGCACCGTCGGCCCCGAGGCCCGCGGCGGTGTCCTCGACGCTGCGCCGCAGTACCCCAGCGGAGCCGTCGTCGAGCGGGTGCACGCACTCGAGTTCCGCCGACCGCCAGCGCAGCCCGCGCCGCTGAAGGTCGATCGTGGCGAGGAACGGGGAGCCGACCGCCATCGGGTGGATCGCCGCGCAGTGGTCGTGGATCAGGCCGGGCACGATCGCCTCGAACGATCGCAGCCCACCGCCGACGGTGTCGCCGGCCTCGAACAGGGTGGTCTCGACGCCCGCGCGGGCCAGGGTGATCGCGGCGGCGAGCCCGTTGGGCCCGCCGCCGACGACGGTGCCGGTGGTCATGCCCGCGAGCCTAGCCCGAGGCCGAGGGGGAAGCGGTCGTGGTCCGCTGACCAGGTGATCTCGCACGCGACGGGGCCATCGGGCAGCCAGGGCTGGGTCGTCACGCACTCCGTGACGCTCCAGCGGCCGCGGGCCACCACGCCCAGCGCGGCGTCGATGATCTTGAAGTCCTGCGAGAACCGCGTGATCGGCTGCGATTCCGCCCACACCACGATCAGCTCGCCGGGCTCGAACCCGGCCTGCTCCTGGACCGCCGCGATCAGCGTCTCGTCGTGCAGATGGCCGTCGCCGAAGTTGAAGCCGATCATGGTGTTGCACACCAGCTCGCCCTCGCGGAGCGTCCGTTGTTCGATGTCGGGCACGTGGCTCAGCAGCGTCGAGAATAGGCCGCGGCCGTTGCTGTGCAGTGCCCGCCACCCGAGTCCCATGTTCATGAGCGTCTCGGCCCACTCCCGCGGAACGCCGGTGGCCACGAACTGGTCGACGGTGTTCGTCGTCTGCCGTTGCACCCGGTTCAGCTTCTCCTCGGCGCCGGGCGCGAAGGCCCACATCCCCGTCGCCCAGTTGCCGGCGTACTGGCGCAGTGAGGGCAGGAAGGAGACCTTGTCGGGGCGGATATTGCCCAGCACGGGGAAGGCGAGGAGCGCGGCCAGGACGACGAGGATCAGCCAGGCCGGGGACATGTCGAGCACCGAATAGCCGTCCTGCGCGGGGAATCCGACGAACAGGAACAACGCGGTGTACGCGAACAGCAGGTTCCACTCCAGCGGCACCGCCAGCGGGAAGGTGGAGATGATGAAGAGGTGGTAGCAGACCATGAACACCGCGCAGACCACCGTCAGGGTGCGGTTCACCGAGAACAACAGGATCAGCGGCGCGACGATCTCGACGAAGGTGCCCAGTCCCTCCGCCATGAACCGGGCCAGCTTCGACGGCAGCAGGTCGTGCGGGGCATTGCGGTAGTGGGCGCGCCGCAGTCCCTTGAAGGGCATGCAGGGGGAGTTGGAGACCATCACGGGGATCACGTTGATGAAGTGCTTGCCGATCTTCGACATTCCGGCACCGACCCAGACCACCACGATCAGCAGCTTGAGCCCGACGATCATCGTCGCGAAGGAGAGCAGGGGCAGCAGGCCGAACATGATCAACGCGGGCATGTACTGCTCGCCGCGGGCGGCGAGGAAGATCGTCTTGTCCCGCAGGCCGACCAGTACCAGCAGCGCGACCGGAGCGATCATCAGCCACGGAGCAACCAGCTCGTACGGCGATGAATCGGTCACGATCACGCCGGGGAGGGCGATGCCGAGCACCAGCGAGGCCAGCAGCAGTAGGTACAGCCCGACGTCCAGCGCGGTGCGCCGCGTGCCGGCGGTGCCGGGGACCCACGTGTAGGGGCGCAACCGGATCGTTCCGGTGCGGGCCCAGAACCGGATGCCGCCGGTCATCGGTTTGATCTTGAAGGTCAGCGGTCCCCAAGCGCCCGCGACCCCGACGGCCTCGAGGAGGGTGGTCCACAGCACCAGCTTCTGGTAGACGATGGGCTGGTTCCACCAGGTCGACACCTCCCAGAAGTGCAGCCCTGACGTCGCGGTGGCGAGGAGCACGCCACCGAAGGCGTACAGCACCACCAGTTTCACCACGTAGATGACGAACGCGACCTTCTGCGTGCCGAAGCCGTGATCCACCCAGCGCTGGGTGGCGAAGCGGAGGCGGTCCTGCAGCGGCCGGGTGATGAACTCGGCCGGATCGACCTCGGGGAGGTCGGGTTTCATGAATCCCATGACAGAAGTCCTTACGGGGGAGCGGATCAGGCGGGAGTGGGGGCGGCGTCGAGGCGACGCAGCGCGGGCTTGTCGATCTTGCCGACGGGGTTTTTCGGCAGAGTGTCGAGCACAGCGATCGCCACGGGCTGCTTGAACTTCGCCAGCTGTGCGCGGGCGTGCGCGGCGATCGTCTCGACGTCGAGTTGCACACCGGGAGCGGCGGAGACGTACAGCACCGGCAACTCGCCGTACTTCGCGTCCGGACGGCCGATGACGGCCGCCTCGGCGACTCCGGCGACGCCGTACACCGTGGTTTCGATCTCCTTGGGGTAGATGTTCTCCCCGCCGCGGATGATCATGTCCTTCGCGCGATCGATCAGGTGGAGGTAGCCGTCCTCGTCCAGGACACCGACGTCGCCGGTGTGGAGCCACCCGTCGACCACCGTCTTCGCGGTCTCGTCGGGCCGGCCGAGATAGCCGCGCATGATGTTCGGCCCCGCGAGCAGGACTTCGCCCGGCTCGCCGGTGGGGACGTCGGCACCGTCGGGCCCGGCGATCCGGATCCGCTGGCCCGGCAGTGCCACTCCCACGCTGCCGACCTTGCGGACCCCGTCGAGCGGATTGCAGGTGGCGGCGCAGGTGCACTCGGAGAGCCCGTAGCCCTCGATC
>Ga0247824_10001536_pt1 | contig 12607 bp, 18 predicted proteins | sample 13C_PalmiticAcid_FD_194412 | JGI IMG/M metagenome (GOLD analysis project Ga0247824, IMG submission 194412) | Soil microbial communities from agricultural site in Penn Yan, New York, United States - 13C_PalmiticAcid_Day48 | ecosystem: Environmental > Terrestrial > Soil > Agricultural land...
CCTTATTCCATCCACGTGGCAAGCCAGACACCTGAGATGTCCTCCGCCGACGAGAAGAGGATCGACGACGACGCCGGCGCGCTGGAGGTGGCCGGGCAGCCGGAGGAGCAGAGCAAGCCCGTCTCGCCGTTCACGCGGTGGTATCGCAGCCCGCTGTTCAATGTCATCATTGTTGGGTTGATCTCGTTCACCCAGCCGGGGATCTGGAACGCCCTGAACAACACGGGCGCGGGTGGCCAGCAGGAGCCGTACCTGGTGAATGGGTCCAACTCGTTGACTTTTGGGTATGTTTTATCCTGTCCTCTATCATGACAGTCAGACTGATTTCTGTTGCAGGTTGATGGTTTTTGGGTGCACCATCTTTGGCATCGTCGCCAACAGGATAGGCGTCAAAAAAGTGCTTATCATTGGCACTCTCGGATACGCCCCCTACTCGGCGTCGTTGTATGTCAACAATCGTTACGGCACCGAGTGGTTTGTTCTCTTCGGCGGCGTGACATGCGGTATTGCGGCGTCGGCTCTGTGGGCGTCCGAAGGCGCCATCGCCCTCGGATACGGCGACGTCAAAGACCGTGGCAAATTCGGTGAGCATTTTCCCAGTTTTGACAGAGCTGAAGTAGCTGACATCTGCTTCCAGCTGGAATCTGGCTCGGTCTCCGTGAGCTCGGCCAACTCATCGGCTCCTCGATTCAGTTGTCCTTGAACGTCAAGTCTAGCGGCCGTGGGAAGGTCGGCTACTCGACGTACCTGGTCCTGATTGCCCTGCAGTGCCTCGGTCTGCCTTTGGCCTTCCTTGTCTCCTCGCCCGAGAAGGTGATCCACAGCGATGGACGCCGCGGAAGAGTTGTGGCCAAGGACACTACCCTCAAGGAGGAGCTGCGCAAGACGTGGAAGCTGATCAAGAGGAAGCAAATGTTCCTGCTCATCCCCATCTTGATCGGATTCCAGTGGAACGGGACGTACCTGGGCATCTACATGACCAAATAGTACGTCTCCCCAGGATTGTGCTGCCATCAGCTGTGGGTGCTGACTGTTACAGCTTCTCTGTGCGTGCCCGCACTTTGGGTGCGCTGGTTTCAGGGGTTGCCGCAACCTTCGCCAACATCTTTTGGGGGTGGTTCTACGACCTCAAGTACTTTCGGCGCCCGACGCTGGCCAAGATCTGCTGGGCTTTCTTCGTCGTCTGCATGCTGGGGTCCTTTGGCTGGCAGGTGTCAAACGAAAAGCTGTACGGCGATTCCAGCCCCCGCGTCACACTGGATTGGAACAATCCGGGATTCGGCCGGGGCTTTGCGTCTATGGTCTTCCTGCGGTACGTTCCCTAGACGAGAGAATACTAGTACAGAAGATGAACTGACCCTTGCAGATTTTTGAACGAGTCCCACTACATGTTTGTGTACTGGCTTGTCGGCGCCTTTTTCGACGACATTGAGACCCTGACGCTGGCCGTCAGTCTTGTGCGGACTTTCGAATCGATCGGGTCGAGTGTCGCCTTTGGCATCGGCGCAGCCTCTGTCTCGCCCATGGTCAACCTCATTATCGCATTCGCCATGTTTGGCTTCACCATTCCGGCCACGTCGGCAGTGGTGTTTATGGTCCCGGAACGCCCCATCGATCTGCGCAAAGACGACGCGTCGACGTCAGAGGAGGAGTCAGAGAGCATAGAAACGGGTGCTGCTGCCAAAGTTGCCGAATCGGCTGCCTCGTCTCGGGATTGAGTCCGCACACCGGGTATGCCGGAAGCAATGATGAGGGACTGATAGGTCTGAACTGCGGTCCGCCTAGCGTCATGATGTCATGTTGAGAACTTGGTAATTGAATCCTCGAGATACCCCACATGTCATCTGCTTCTTTGAGCGCAAGCAGCTTGTTTACGTTGAGTGCATGCATGGTCCGATATGCATTAGTCTTTGCAACTCCGACGCCCAAACCACCAACTAATCATTCAAGATTGTTCAACCAACCATATTTTAACCCCAGAGAATTGCGAGTAACGAGTACATCCCTCGTTGTCAAGGATTTGGTTATTGAATGCTCAGGACAGGACACAGCCCTGTGTCTAAAGGCAACAACGGCCATAAACCGGTTGCAATGCAGGCCGAGAACGACACCAAATCCGACAACAAAGTGCCGGGTTCACCCTACCACTCGGTTCTTGAAAAGTTCCGACCCGATCTCCAACCGCTCCATGATATCTACACCCGCCTGCACCAAAATCCTGAACTCTCTGGGCATGAGTCCGACACGGCAGCCGTTGTAGCCCAAACCCTGCGCGAGCTGCCCCTTGAGGTCACGGAAGGGATTGGCGGCCATGGTGTCGCCGCTGTGCTGCGTAACGGCGAAGGGCCTTGCCTCTTGCTCCGCGCCGACATGGATGCCCTCCCGGTTGAAGAGAAGACGGGCCTGCCGTACGCCAGCAGGAAGACGGTCAAAAGGGACGATGGCACCGAGACCCATGTCATGCACGCCTGCGGACACGACATGCACACGGCGTGCTTGCTCGGCGCCGCCCGCTTTCTTGTTTCTGCCAAGTCTGCTTGGAAGGGCACCGTTGTATTCGTTTTCCAGCCCGCCGAGGAGGACTTCACGGGTGCCCGGGCCATGGTGGAGGACGGGCTGTACGACAAAGTGCCAAAACCCGACCTCGTACTTGGCCAGCACACCATGAGCCTCCGGGTAGGAACCATTGCGCTGAGCTCTGGCCCAGTGCTGGCAGCGTCCGACTCGTACAGCATCCGCATATTCGGGCGCGGTGGCCACGGGGGAAGACCCCAGATGTCCATCGACCCCGTCATGATCGCGGCCTACTTCCTCGTTCGGGTCCAGAGCATAGTAAGCCGCGAGGTGGCGCCCCAAGACGTCGCTGTCGTCACCTGCGGCAGCATCCACGCCGGCACCGTCGCCAACGTCATTCCCGACCATGCCGATTTGCACATCAACGTGCGGACTTACCGGCCCGAGGTGCGCGAGCACGTCCTGCGGTCCATCAAGCGCATCCTCTCCCAGGAGTGTGCCGCCTCGGGAGCGCCAGAGCCTACCATGACGCACATCGCGACGATACCAGCGCTGGTCAACAGCGACGATGTCGTGGGCAAGCTGCGCGCCGAGTTTCAGGGGTATTTTGACCGGTTTGAGGAGCAGGTCCGGGAGACCGCCAGCGAGGACTTCAGCGTGCTGGCCGATGCTGCCGGCGCTCCTTATGCGTTTTGGTACTTTGGCATCACGGATCCTGCCCAGTGGGACGAAGCCGACAAGGCCGGTAAGCTGTCGGAGATTCCAGGAAACCATTCTCCCTTTTATGCGCCCGCCATTGAGCCGTCCATGACAGCCGCCGTGGACGCCATGGCGTTGGCGGCGCTTGTGTTCCTAGGGACCAGCTAAAAGACAACTTGACTCGGGAATGAGTGATGTTGGTGGAAGAGGGGCTGGTCATGACAGTTCAGGAATACCGTCAGCAGTGGAAGCATGCTCAGCAAATTCCCACACATCAACTCCTCAACATGAAACCGGGCCGAAACTGGGTTGGGTTGTCAATGTACAGTGATTTCATTGCCTCGTCACTCTGGTGAATCTGGCAGCTCAAGCAACCATCTTCATTACATCAGTCAACTGCACCACCACGTTCAAGTCACTTGTCGTGTGCTTTTTTCTCGGCCAGATTTTACAGGTTGGTTTCAAACTAAGGTACAGGTAAACAATCGTTTTCATGGCCCAACAATTAAACCTCCGCAACCTCACTCACCAACCGAAAAAGCGACATGACCAGCACATCCAGCACCGTTTGTCTCACTCAACCTGAACCTGACACAAACATCCAAAATTTGACCTCGTATGGTGAATCCAATGGCCACCACGAATCGAGGATACCTCACGCGGCCGGCGGCTGCCGATGAAGGCACGCCCGTGAGGGTCCTGGTGCGAACGGAGACGCAACTTGTGCCGGGCGACAAATCTAGAACGTATGGAGCGCGGGTGGTTGGGATGCAAAACCTGATCTGCCAACACGTCTGGCAACGCAATCACCACCCCTGGAGCGAGCGTGCATGGGACCACAAGTGCGAGTTCATGATCGACAACCTCGAGTGCTGGTTCCTCATCGATCACTATGGGCCCGATCCGGCTCCGGATTTGGACCCTCCTGTCTTATGGTACACATGGACCGGAACGAGATTGTGAGTCAAGATTTTCATTTTGCAACTTCATTCTCCCAGCTTGGCTGACTGAGATGTTTCTCTCCAACAGTATTGCGGTGCAAGATCCGCTTCCTCGCAGAGTGCGTCGCGAGTTGCGGCGGTACTACCCATTCAAGAGATGGGGACCAGATGTCGAACTTGAAGAAGATATGAAAACACAGAGAAAGTCCCGGTCACCTGCTGAAAAGATGCGCGCCTGTCGCGAACACCTTCGGAGCACGTTGGCCTATGGCCCGGGCCTCCCCATGTTGGACAAACATGTGCAGTTTGTGAAGGAGCATCCGGACCAGGCCGAGTGGGTCAAGGCGCGTCTTCCGCCCGTGGCCTGGGAGAGATTCGAGATCTTTATGAGATCGGGGAAGCAGTAAAGGAGACAGTATTACCAGGAGACATGGAGAAGAACACCGAATACGCCTCATGTTCTCAAGAGGGACAGTCTGCGAGAAGATTTTGCGCTCATGCGTGTGGCAGGGAAACGGAACTTTGGGACAAAGACACACAACAGTCCAACATCATGGATTACAAGGACCTGTTCTTCTTTTGCGGCGGCTGGATCCTCTCTTTCTCTGCCATGGCCTTCTCTATATTGCACAGTTAGACGGCTTCGGCACCGTTATTCAACAACTGACACCGCTGAGCCCCTTTTTTGGGGAGACAGTCAAGTTGCCTCTTGCTCAGGACTTTGCTCTGGGAGGCACCGTAAGCCCAAGGTTGGCGGCACATGTTTGTCGAAGAAAGCACCCCTGAAATTCCTTTGGTCAGATCCCAGTAGTCGTTTTTGCCCGAAGCCATTCCCCGTACTTATAAAACAGGACTGGAGACGGCAAGAACGCCAATGCAAGAAAGCCCAAAAGAGAGTTGCCCCAACCGTAGCCCAGTGTTGCGTACATCCGCGGCCCAGCCAATGGCAAGAATGTACCCGAGATGTACCTCAGCAGGAGATTTGCGCTGAGGGCGGAGGCTGCACCTTCGGAACCAAAGAGGTTCACAAGATAGAGCTGGGCCGGCATCAGCACGAAGAAGGCGCCGTATCCGATGAAGACGGTACCAATGATGGGCACAATCCAGTGGGCATGGTACTCGGCCGACCAGCCGTAGATGAAAAGGCCCACGGCCACCGACGGGCTGAACCAAATCATGTGGAGAAGACGTTCCTCGGGGCGCGGCCCGGGCTGGCCTTGAGCCTTTGCTCGCGTCATCATGCGTGTGTTCAAAGTGTTGAAGATGGGCACGGCGACGACCATGGCTACGCCCAAGCCGAGGTACACCAGGCCAGAAGTTGCTGTTGTGAAGCCGTATTGCGCTTCAAAGACGCTGCTGAAAGTTGTGAACAACAGGTACATGATGCCAAAAATAAGACCGACGTAGAGTGATAAGACGAGAAGAATTGGCGACCAGAATAAAAACGTGGCGGGCCGGATCAGTGCCGTACCAAGGACCTGGCTGGTGGTGCTCGACAGAGCGAGTTTGGATCGTAGATGCGGGTTGCAAGTCTCAGCCCGGAGACGCGCCGTTTTGCGCTCGAGGAGAATCCTGGGGTGTGTCTCACGGAGTATGAGGAGGGCAGCAACCCCGGCACCACCGCCAACAACAGCAAGCACCCAAAACGTCCAACGCCATCCCTTGCCCGCCACAACAAAGCCTCCGACGAGTGGGCCAAGGACAGGCCCCGTCAGAGGCCCCAAGCTAAACAATGTCATGGCCAGTCCTCGGTGAGCGAGAGGAGTCAAGTCCGCAATGGAACCGCCACCCAGTGCCATGGGTACGCCACCGGCACAGCCCGAGAGGAAGCGGAACACAATGAACTGCGTGACGTTGGTGCTCAGCGCGCTGCCAATGATGAAGGCCACAAACGTGAGGTTGGAGGCGTGGTACACAGGCAAGCGGCCATAAACCTCGCTCAGCGGGGAGAGGACCATAGGCCCCAGGGCAATGCCGAGAACGTAGAGTGTAATGGCGAGAGTGCTGAGGGTCTCGGAGGTGATGTTGAAGTCGATAACGATATCGTTGATGCCTGGTGCGCACATCGTCGGGGCCATGTTTCTGCATCGAAAGGGGGCCAACGTCAACGAATCGTCCGAAAGAAAAGGTTCAAGAAAGCACATACGTAATGAGTCCAAGAATCGCAATTAAGATGATGTGCGCCCACCGTTTGCCGGGTGGCCAGTTGAGTGGGTTGCCAACATCATCTGGTCCGTCCCAGTCGACGATGAACCTGTCCCCCACAAGCTCAATATTTCCCGGAGCACCTGGACCACACTCGAGATCCGCATTATCTCCGCCTTGCTCAGCTCTGGCGCCGTTGTCTTGCTTGACAGAGGGCGTTTCTTTCATCATTGTGGTGTCGTTCATGACCTTCACCAGCGGAGATGGAGAGAATGCGAAGTCGACCAGAGCGTTGAGACCGGAGGAAGTTCTGTTGCAAAAAAGAGTATCTCGGTCTCATTTTAGGAGCGACGAGCATATGAGGAGTCGTCCCAGGGTTAAGTAGGTGGCGCGAGAAATCATTTTAAGGGCCGACAAGGGGAAGGTGGATGGATAACGGAGTTCGTCCGCGGACGGTCGATTCATAACACGGGGCACTTTGAATCCACTTATGAGTACCACGTTCCAAAGGAAATCTAAACTCCTAAATCCGCACCCAAAATCCCTCGACAGACATTGACGTGAATGAGCTGCACAGCATGCGGTCCAGTATGGTAGTGGGATAAGACGCGTTGTCAGGAATTGCAGACTAACCGCTAGGTGTGTGCGTCCTATCTCTCGTGCCGACAACTCTGTCTGATGTGCTGATTCATTGTTTTCCACGCCATTCAAGTTTTCCTGCTGCCGAAACAGGCAACGGCGCCGCCGTGCTCCGAGGAGCAACGGAGCGGACCAAGTGGGTCTCGGCGGCAACGGCACGGAGGATCGGACTTGTCGTCCGTAGGATTGCAGTGGGTCCAACTGGAACTGGAAGGTTCCATTTCTGCTTGCGGTGGAAGAAGAAGCAGCGTTCAATCCAGACCACAGCTTGGAACCTTGACTAGACACTTTACCGAAGGCCACTCGGTCCCAGACGTAACTCCCTCCATCCCCGTTATGAGATGAGACGACATCACTGTGTCGATACCGCTCACAGTTGCATCTTTTCCCTATGGTTCTAAACCACAAAGGCATTAAACATGTCATTGCAACGCACTGATCCTGGACTAGACTCATCACAGACCGCGATCCAGCCCCTCCTGACAACCCTCCTGGCTCAGGAAACCCGCCATTCAGAGGGACTCGACGAGGTCTGCGGCGAGGCGCGTCCGCGCCTCAACCCCAGCCGACGTCGCGACAAACCCCAGTTGTCATGTCATCTCTGCCGACGTCGCAAGTAAGACTTCATTCATCCGGAGCCCAGACAAACCGCACTAATACAGTCACGCTCAAACTCTATTAGGCTCCGATGTGACCGTAAACACCCGTGTTCGAGTTGCGCATCTCGTGGTGTGCTGTGCGCCTACCCCGACCGGCCCACCACAATCTCGGCGCTACCTAAGTCGGCGTCCATGTATGACAGAATCGTCCAGCTGGAACGTCTTGTCATGTCTCTCGTTCCAGGTTCCACGTCGGGCTCCGTGACCGACCCCGGCCCGGACCCTCGCACCGCGCCCGGCCAGGCCCCTGACGTACCCCTCGTCCCTGATCCGAGTCCGGCTAGTCGTGATCTTTTGACACCTGCAGAGACAGCACCGCTCATGCCAACCACAGAGACTTCCACGCCGCTTGATGTCCGTTCCGAATGCGGGAGCATGCACGTCAGCTCGTCCGAGCTCCGCTATGTCGGCGGTGACCACTGGGCGGCCATCCTCGACAACATTGCCGATCTGAAGGACCACTTTGACAGAGAAGAACAGCTCCAGCTAGCATGGGAGGACAATAAACCCACTGTGACCGATCACGCCGAGAGGCATCTAGCGGAACCCCGGTCGGAACACGCGCTGCTCCTGTATGGCTGTTCGATGCCAACATCGCGGGCCGAGATCCTCGCCGCGTTGCCGCCGAGGAGCGCCGTAGATCGTTATATCTCACGGTATTTTAACCGCCTGGATCTAGTTCATTGTAAGTGCTCCCAGATGTCGACGACTTGGCCATCAAATCCACAAACCAATCAGCCATGACTGACTACCATTGTCTGAGATAGCCATTGTTCATGGTCCAACCTTTCTTCAGCAGGCAAGTAACGGAGCTCTCTCGTAGCAAGCCCGTCTGGCCCTAACGTGAAACAGTACGAGGCGTTTTGGGCCGATGATACCAGCGTCCCCATCATCTGGATCGGACTCCTCTTCAGCATGATCTGCCTTGCCCTGCAGGCTTCCGACGCATCCGACACGGCACACGGCGACCCGGAGCATCGCACCTTCCAGATTGAGACCTACCGCAAAAAGACAGTGCAGTGCCTGCTCCTGGGCGAGTACACCCACTGCGGGCCGCACGTGCTCGAGACGGTCATCCACTACGTGTACATCGAGCTGGGCTTGCGCGACGACGCCGACAAGGACATCTGGTTCCTGTTCGCCCTCGAGGTCAGCCTGGCCATGCGCATGGGCTACCACCGCGACCCGCGCCACTTCCCCGGCATCACGCCACTGCAGGCCGAGATGCGGCGGCGGCTGTGGGCGACGGTGCTGCAGGGCGACGTGCTCGTGTGCAGCCAGATGGGCATGCCGCGCATGATCTGCGACGCGAAATACGATACCGCGGAGCCGCGCAACCTGCACGACAGCGACTTGACCGAGGACACGGCCGAGCTGCCCCCGCCCCGCCCCGAGACCGAACCCACACCCACCCTGGGCATCATCGCGCGCCGGCGCATGTTTGTCGCTCTCGGCGCCATCTCCGACGTCACGGCCGCCGTGCAACCACCCACCTTCCCTCAAATCATGAAAGCGGACGCCACCCTCCACCAAGCAGCAGCCAGCATCCCCCCGCCACTCCAACCCAAACCCCTAACCAGCAGCATGACGGACGCGCCCGAGGTGATCATGGCGCGCCTGTTCCTCGCGCACCTGCAGTACAAGGGCCAGATGCTGCTGCACCGGCGCTTCCTCCTCCTCGCGTCCCCCTCACCCAACGAGGACGCCTTCGCCTACTCGCGCAACGCGTGCCTGGACGCCGCGGTGGGCGCGCTGCGGATCCAGGAGGTGCTCGACGCGGAGACGGGCCCGGGAGGCCAGCTGCACATGATGCGCTGGCGGCTGTCGTCCATTATGAACCACACGTTCCTCACGGCGACTATGGTGCTGTGCTCGGCGGTGTGTTGCGGTCGGGCAATGGAGAGGGAGGAGGAGATTCTGGGGGTGCTGAGGCGGACGCGGACGGTGTGGATGCGGGCGAGTGGTGGTGGGTCTCGGGAGGCGAAGAAGGCGGCCGAGACGGTTAGCTTTGTGATTGCGCGGGCTGCAGAGGGGGCCCGGTTTGGTGATGACCCTCAAGAAGGGCTTGGGAGAATGCTGGACCAACGTTCTGCCAGTATCGGCGGATCCAGCTGGCTCCTTGGCGGCTTCGCACCCGCAGACTTCCAAACACCGCTTTTCAGTTTCAGTACTGACCCAGAGTCAGATGGGGTTGAATTAAACACAACGCTAGACGAGTGGATGGAAATAAACGACGGGCTTTGACAAGCGTGTAGAGATCTCGAGAGGGTTGCCGGTTGCTTGAGGGATTCTCAGGGGTTGATAGAGGGAAGTAAATAGAAAGGTTCCACTGGCCGCAAAGAGCCCAACAGTTGCGACTTGCGAAGGGCCCGACTTCACTGCCTTTATGGGGGGGGAAGCACACTGCCATTGCAATTGGTGCAACTGACTCGCGCCATGTGCATGGGGTCATTCGGGTAAGGTAACTGGGTTTGGTGTATTTGTGGACTGTGGCAGGCAGTACAACGAGCCAGTTCCCCAAGCAGAGGTCCGAGGTTGTTGTGTGTCGGTTTTGAGAAAGCCCTTTAGGAAGAAGATTGCAAAGATGCAGATTAAAACAGAACAGATGAACGCAACGTCACATCAGCGATTGAAATCTTGTAATGCGAATCTTGGAAGTGCGAGAATGGGCTCCAGACCTTGCAGTCGAAAGCACGATCCATTCATGTTTTGCTACTGGAAAGGGGGCACAGGCAACAACAATTCCTGAAACGAGCGAGGGTGTCGTGGCGAGTCATAATCCTGCGACCTGACCCGCACCACCAAGTCAGCCCGCGTAGCGCAATCGGTAGCGCGTGAGACTTCTACTCACTTCTCGAAATATCTCAAGGCTGGGGGTTCGAGTCCCCCCGTGGGTGCATTTTTTGCGAGTTTTTGGTTGGCGAAAAATGGTCGCTCGGGTCAGGCACGATTTTGGCCTGCTGATCATGTGTTGGGACCAAGTTCTTGTGCACGCAGACCATTGCTCGCTTGTTAGCCTGCCACGTGCGGGTGTCACAAGAGCCGATATTTTGGGGTGCCGGACTCGGCGCGGCGATCGGTAAGGTAAGCATCGCTAATTGCCGCGTTGTTCCGCTCCCCGTTGGCGCGGCGCTGAAACAGTGCGCTGGCGCCATCGAGTCATCGCATTCCGCAAACTGCAACAAAAAAGACGTGCAAAGCCCGCCAACTCGTGCGCAGACTCCCGACCGCTCGGGAAACGGAATGGCTGTCTGCTGGACCTGCCGAACCGCGCTCCGGCGCCACATCGACGTGCTCCGGAAAGTGCGGCAGCGCCGGTCGCATTCGACCAACGAGCCGAAGACGGACAAGACACCCCGGCCGCAGGACCAAGTGCCAACGCCCAACAACGTCCCGACGCTCAATTTCTGGCAGCGGCTGGGCCCGTTGACGAGGGCCGCCCAGGCCTATGCCCGCGCCCAGCGGAAGAGGCCGTACACGACGCAGGTGTGCACCTCGTTGTTCATCTACCTATGTTCCGACAGTGTGTATCCCCCCGTACCCGAGTTTGTGCCCCTAAAACCTCGTGTGCTGACGGCCGCAGTCTCGGCGCAGAGCATGGGCGGGCGGGACTATGATCCCATGCGGACGGCGCGGTCGCTCTTGATCGGGTCGATATCGTCGATTCCGAGTTACAAATGGTGCGTGTCCGGCCGCTTGCGTTGTTCCGTGCGACGCTGCCAGGCTGACTCTTTGTGCTGCACAGGTTCGTCTGGCTCTCGGACAACTTCAACTACCCGTCGCGCATCCTGTCGTTAGCAACCAAGGTCATCGTCAACCAGATCTGCTTCACGCCCGTCTTCAACACGTATTTCTTTGGGATGCAGGCGCTGCTCTCGGGCGCGACGCTCCCCGAGACGTGGGAGCGCATCAAGAAGACGGTGCCCGTGAGCGCCATCAACTCGTGCAAGCTGTGGCCTGCTGTGACGGCGTTCAGCTTCGCTTTTCTACCACTCGAGTATCGGCCGGTCTTCGGAGGAGTGATCGCGGTCGGGTGGCAGACGTATCTCAGCTACCTCAATCGCCTGGCGGAACGGAGCAGCGCGGGAGCGGTGGAACCGCTGGAAGCGCCCGTGATGGAGAAGGTGGCTGCATAGACGGGGCGCAAAGCATTCATTTCCTTCTTTTTGGCGGTGGCGATGATAAATCTCGGATCTCGTTTGGACTAGACATTTGGATGGGTTTGGCGTCATGAGAGAGGGATGGTAGAGGTTTGCATGGATTTAGCATGGCGATTCAGGTGCTGGTCAGACCACGATCGGATCAGGCTGCAGGGGATGTGCAGTGAAGCGCGCAAGGGTCAGGGCACAGTATGGCCCGCTCTGCTGGGCTCTTCCTGCACTGTATCGTATCGCGGGACCTATGTAACTCGTGAAGCTGCAGCCCGCGCCCGATTCCAAAATTTCGCAAACCACCATCGCCGACCCGGCAGCCACTCGCTCAAGCCATTGAGTGCTGACAACGTGCAGCCCTCGTCCCCAACATGGCGGGCTCCTATTTCCGAGCACAACGCTCACTTGCGACAGCACTTGGGCCCTTGTTTCGGCCGCAACCACAGCTCGCTCGCAATGCGCCGCGACGCCTCGTATCGTCCTCTGCCCCGCGCCCTTCCACCACCGGCCGGAACCTCCTCATCACCGGCATCCTGACTGCCACTGCCGGCATCAGCTTATACTACGCCACCGACACTCGCGCCTCCTTCCACCAATGGCTCGTCCCGCGCCTGATCCGCACCTTCTTCCCCGACGCCGAAGACGCCCACCACATCGGCACCGTCGCCCTCAAGGCTCTCTACCCGCTGGGCCTGCACCCGCGTGAGCGGCCCACGCCGGGCTCCGAGTCCACCGACCCGGCCGAGAACCCACTTGCCGTCACCGTCTTCGGCCGGACCCTCGTCAACCCGATCGGCATCTCGGCCGGGCTCGACAAGGACGCCGAGATCCCCGACCCGCTCTTCGCGCTGGGCGCCGG
>Ga0247824_10001537_pt1 | contig 12606 bp, 9 predicted proteins | sample 13C_PalmiticAcid_FD_194412 | JGI IMG/M metagenome (GOLD analysis project Ga0247824, IMG submission 194412) | Soil microbial communities from agricultural site in Penn Yan, New York, United States - 13C_PalmiticAcid_Day48 | ecosystem: Environmental > Terrestrial > Soil > Agricultural land...
AGCTGGACCCCTCCTTCAGCGACCAACAACCACAGGCAGCCGGTCAAGAACCAACTGCATAGAAGGGGCTTTTGGCAAGGAACAGCAGGCAATGTTGATGGGCACTTCTCGAGAGGTAAATTCCACCTCCATCTCATCACATTAGGACGAGAGTTGGAGATGGCCGTAGATCAGGCGCATCATCCAGACCAGCAGATCCAACGACGGGATCGCAGTTTGTGTCTTATACCAGGCCACCCGCGCCTGATTCGGCAAACGTCCTACCTCAGAGGCGCCGCCCAACCAGGCTGGTGCTCATCAAGAGCCCTCTTCTGATACTGGGGGCGTTGTTGGATTGTTCACCTCCCTCTGCTTCCCATCATTGCGAGTATATGCAGCCTCATTCCTATTTACCCAGAAGTACAATCATTCTGGGGGCACTCTAAGCCTCAAGCCAACGGGCAGAGAAGTTGGGGAGTTGGGGGAGTTGTGGTGCTTATGGCCAGGGGTACCTGACCCAAGGGAGCCAGGGACATCTTCCGTTCCAAGCAACCATGCTTTATCCAAGCTTTGCTGGAGACGCAACCATCCACAGACAACCTCCTTTTGCGTCAAGAAAAAGCTGCTGCTGGGCGCCGCAGCCCGTCCTCTCGCTCCTGAACTGCCTTCGCCACGATGGTCAGCCCCGAGATGCTCTCCCATCGCCTGTTCCAGAAACACGACTGATCCGTGGTGGTTTTGGCAGGGCCTTGAACAAGATCTGCGGAGCAATCCTCCGTGTCATCCCCGAGCGGTTTGTCTGGCACCCCGGAATTAGAGATGGCCACGAAGCTGACACCAGCAACTGTTGAGTTGTTCCTCATCAGTGCGCGATTCAAGGTCAGATCAGACGCACACCCGTGTTTGCCTCGCACAGTCCGCTGACGGAAACCATCAGACTGCCTGACCAAGAACGGCTACGACGAAGCCAAATGCACCAAACTTGTTGATGCTCTGTACCAGTGTTGCCAGGCATTCTACGAGAGGAATGGCGACGCCGCGACGACTGTCAGCTGCCCCAAGCCAAACCTGCTGCGGCTCAAGCTGGAGCAGAGAAGGGCAGGCATCCAATGATGATGGGAAGGCCGGAATGTATCACTCATCCAACGATGTCCACCTGCAGAGCCCCGAGGAGCGGCAGGTAACTTTAACGGAGGGTGCGGGATTCCTCTAGGCTATCATTGAGCGCGCAAGAGGCCGCGTGGACCTGAACAAACAATGAATGGCTTGCTCCGAGACTCTAATATGAATGCCATGGACATTGATGAAGAGAAAAGGAAAAAGAAGATCAAAATTTTTGGCTCGGCGCTGGGTTTTCTGCCTCTTGCTGCGGTGGGGCGTTTGCCCCACTTTGGGTCGCTGGCTGCAGTGGCCCGTGCTCCACTGGGGAGCGGCTGGGCTTGGCTGCTGTGGGCCAGCCAGCCAAGTGGGCGGGTGGATTGGTTGCCAGCCGCCGACAGCTCCCCTTCCATAGCCCGCCCGATTTTTTGAGCAGCAGCTACGCGACCGCGTTGCCAGACCAGGCAAGCCTGAACCAGGAACCACCAACGTCAAAACCACCAACAGACGAGGGGTGATACACAGCACTGCAAAGAAGTTTGCGAAAGAACAACCACACCCCCCTATCGTGGGAACTATTGGCCCGCAACCTCAGCCCTGCAGCATGCGATAGAGAAGCAAACCAGCCGAAGAGCTGCGCTGGGCGACTCCTCCGGCCTCTCGCTGTTACCCGCCACCGACAGAACCCACTGAGACCATCTCATCGCTTGGCTGCCATTCGCGCCCACCAAACATGGCGCCCGCCTTTGTTAGTCCCTTGTTGTTGTCGCGCATACTGTGCGATCAATTTGTCGCTGATGCTGTTGCCAGGACTACCCCGTCTCAGAGAGCTCCCGCGCCAGCTCGCAGAGCCCCGTCCAAGGTTGGCCATCCCGCGGGTCGCCTGCTGGACGGCGTCCCATGTTGCTAACATGCTCTGTAGGGCCTGCGAATGACGACATGGACGACCTGGAGACCATTTATCGGCAGAGCACTCTCAAGGCCGGCGAGGAAGTCGACTTCTTCGCCGCCCAGCTCGACCGCTACAACACAGACTCGACAGGATCGCCGGCCGAGAAGCGCGCCCAGGTCTTCAAGCTCGTCGACTCGTACCACACATACACGCGGAAGAGGTCCGACCGATTGCGAGAGCGCGAATCCCGGGCGAGAGCAGCGTGCGGGGGGAGCTGGCACCGGGCGGCTTCCATCGACATGGACGTCGACGAAGTGGGCGATGGCAGCACCCCCGTGACCCCGGAGGAGGTGCGCCGCGTGGACGAAGAAGCACAGACATGGGATCTTCTGCGCCGGTTACTCCCTCTTCGATACCGCGATCAGCCTGCAGCACAGCTTTCGCGCCTGGACGACGACGCCCAGACCAAGACCCGGGCGCAGTGGTGGGACGAATTTCTGGTCGCCGACTCGGCCGCCCGCGAGAGGAAGATCGTCCTCGAATGGCTCCAGAGCAGCGCGAGTTACGGACCGCCCATTGAGGAGGTGGTGAGCGAGCTCCAAGAAAATGCTGAGAGAGGCGACATCCTGGCACACGGCTGGCTCCATACCCGCCACAAGATCAAGTTGCAGAAGAGCGTCAACGGCTATCAAGGCGTCCTCGACCCCCGCGACCCTGCCGCCGCACAGTCGCATCTCGGCTCCCACACCCTGGTCACCCAGTTGGACCCAGACGCCGTGACCCGCCAGGCCCGCAAGCTAGAGCTGCAAGACGACTTTTTTGAGCGTGCTCTCTGGCTTGGATGTTTTGAGATGCTGCGCCGGGGCTGTTCCATGTCGGAAATCAGGGAGTGGTGTTCGGAGAGGACCGAGCTGTGGAGGGCTGCATCCATTGCCCCCCTTCCCCTCTCAAATCCCGAAGACGAAGAGCAGCCCGAGTTTGAACCAAGTTCGCTGGTTCTGTGGCGACGCATGTGCTTTGCCGCTGCCCGGGACGGCGGGACAGGCGACTACGACAGGGCTGTCTACGGACTGCTCGCCGGAGATATTGCCAGCGTGGAGAAGGTCTGCAGATCCTGGGACGACTTTCTCTTCGCGAATTACAACGCCCTGCTCAGGACTCAGTTCGATCTGTACCTGGCCAAGCATGGTGGGACTGAAGCGGCCAAGGCTGCCGACCAGTTTCCGTCTTTCAACGCCGTCCTGCACCACAGCGACCCGATGACGCTCAGCAAGCGGCTTGTCGCTACCTTTGAAACCGACCCGAGAACCAGGCGTGACGCGATGCGGACCGCAAAGGTATTGCAGGGCGCCATCATTTCAAATGACATGGATCGACACCTATTCCACCAGGGACTCGTGCTCTCACAGCATGCAAACCAAAAGCGAAAGTCTCACCTGCTCCCGGAAGTGCCTCTCCCCCCGGCGGAGAAGTTCTGCGAGGAGAAGTACTTTGACTTGGCGGACCACGACAGCACCCGCATCCTGGCCCACGTCGTCATCATCATATCCACGCTGGATCGTCTCAGCGGATTCACGATGGACCAGGGCGCGTTCCAGAGCCGACACCAAGCAGCAGAGCTCGTCATTGCCGCATACATCAGCTATCTCCGACTCGTCCATTTGGAGGAAATGATTCCTCTCTACTGCTCAAAGCTTTCCGGATCTCGGCTGCACGTGACGCTGAGCAGAAACCTCATCCAAATCGTTGACAATGACGCCCGGGTCCGCCAGCTTACCATAATGAGGAATCTGGGCATTGATCTGGCCGAGTTTGCAAGGAGCCAGCCGGATCTCTACCTCGCTGACGTCCATGACAAGTCGCTGCGCTGCGAGGCAAAGGGGCGATTCAAGATTCTCGAGAGCGGGCCGCCAACACTCAAGTATGGCCGAGTCGTGAAACCCGACTTTTTCGGCGAAGACGGCGACTTGATCGATAAAGAAGACGAGCAGATCATCCGTGCCATGGAATGGTTGATGCTGGTTCCGGGCCAGTTCGTTGAGACCTGCAACTATGCCATCCGGATTTACAAGTACCTCCTCAGTAAGCTGCTACCCCTCCGGAGGGTTTCGCCTGCGAATACTAACAGAGCTTTAGAACGGACACGGCTGCGTGCTGCCCGCTCCTTCAGTGAGCGGGTTCCAGGGCGGGAAATTGTGAGGAACAAGTCGCCGATCGCCGTGAGGGATGCCGGCGAGGATTCCGGCCCTGGTTGGTTTGAGGAATTCGCCAACGGTCACTTCTCAGCCGAGTTTCTTGAGGAGTGCGGCATAGGCAAGGACAGGCTCATCACGACTGTGCGCAATGTCTGGGAGCTAGAGTGCCTCGTCCGCGCGCTGGATTCTATGGAGACACTGTCATCCTTGGCTGGGCTCAGCAGAGAGTATGCCCCTCCCTAATTACCCCGTTCTTGATGATATTGTTCTAACGGCACCGGAAATAGGGATAGCGGCACGTCACGCGAGTTGTGGCAACACACGAGCCATGAGGTTCGCACATCCAAGGCATGCATGCAGCCAGTGCTAAAGAATTGGCTATTGGTTTCAACCCAACGTAGGTGTTCTCGCCATTCTCCAACTAGATCTCCCAAGGCTGACAAGGTGGCATCAGCGGACAAGGATTTCCAAGATCTTCGCGAAGCGTACATCCCAGAGACGGTCCTCACCTACATCAGCTGCCTACATTTCGCGGGAACATCCCTCTCGCGCGACAACCTCCTGGAGTGCATGGAGCTGGCGGCAGTAATTGCCGAGAAGGGCTCGGATGTTGCCAAGGAGTTTATGAAGTGCGGCAGGATGAAGGAACTCGTCGAGGCCTTTGCGTCGTGCAGCAAAGCGCTGGCTATCTGGACAAGCGACAAGAAGGGCTCTCAGACAAATTCCAAGAAGATCCGGGAATTGGGCTGGTGAGTGTCAATTTGTCTACCAAGCGAAGGTCGGTCTGCCAAACTAACAATCCTACGTAGGTCACGCGAACTGTGGTCTATCAAGCCATAGGCATCCCCCGAATCTCGGTTCCGGCGTGGAAGTCGAGTTGGAGTCGGGGCCGGCTGGAACTCTCAGTGGGGAGCGTGGAAAGTCAACGATGCTCCGGCCTAGCCAGATGTTGGAGGCACCTTGGGCGACCGAAAGGGAAAGCATCAAGCTCGGGGTCGGGATTTGCAGCCCTACCTCTCGCCGTCCAGGGAACCTTGCGTCAGCCACCTCGCATGCACTTGACTGAGGTGGCCTCTGCTCAGTTGGAGCATTTGGTTGGAGAATTTGGGTTTTGTTCATGGCTGTGGTGTCTTGGTACTTTGGGGGTTGCATTGCAGCAGGCGTCAACGCCAAAATCCTGAGGAATGGAGAAGGGAGTCAATGGATGGATATGTCTTTTGCTATAGGTGTCTACGGTAGTGTTGATAATATGTCGTCTCTTCCGCCACGGGACTTTCGGTGTGTCCCTGACCATGTTTGTTGCCAAGGAAATTGACGTGGGCAGGTGTGTTAATAGCCAGTACTGGAAGACCACAGTACCTACTACATACCTATTACTCCGTGCCCTATACATACAAACAGTTCCGGATGTTCGGATTTGCTCAGGATCATTGGGCCCCTAACTAGTCTGGATGAAGCGTCAGTGCCCCACAGCCAACGGCCGAGGTATCATGGGCATCCCATGCGGGGAAGCCCAGGGGGTATTAATTCCAAGAGACAAGAAGGTGGTTGGAGCTGAACATACTTCAACAATATCACATTCTGACACCAATTACGGATACCCTAGCAGTGCAAGTCCCTCGAAAACATGCTCGGACCACAGAATAAAGATGGCAGCGATGGCGAGGGAAAGCCGGCGTACGGCCAGTACCAGTTTGACTTGTACGCCCAAGCTCTCATCGCCAACAAGACACCCATCGTCACCACGGACCCCAACAAACTGGAGCAGCAGGCCAAGGAGGCCATGCCCCCAAAGGCCTTCAACTACGTCTTTGGCGGCGCCGGCGAACAGGCCACCATGCATGCCAACCGCCTCGCCTTTCGCCAGTGGAAGCTGATCCCGCGCATGCTGCGGCCGACGGTGCCGCGCGATCTCAGCGTCGAGCTGTTTGGCAAACGTTATGGCAAGTGAACAACCAACTTTCTATAAAAAACAACCCCCAGATACTAACACCCGCTCCCCTAGACACGCCCCTTCTGATGGCTCCCATCGGCGTCCAGGGAGCATACCACGCCGACGGCGAGAAGGGCGTGGCCACAGCCTGCGCCTCGCTCGGCGTGCCCTTCATCTACAGCACCGCATCCACCACGTCTCTCGAGGACGTCACGGCAGCAGCAGACCTCGCCGTCAACCCCTCCCCGTCGGCGGAAGAACCCCAACCACCCGCGGCCGCCGCCCCGCGCTGGTTCCAGCTGTACTGGCCCCTCTCTGACGCTCTCACCGCCTCCCTCCTCTCGCGCGCCCGCGCCGCCGGCTGCACGACCCTCGTCGTGACCCTCGACACCTTCACCATGTCATGGCGCCCGCTGGACCTGGACACGGGGTACCTGCCCTTCGCGACTGGCGAGGGCAACGCGCTGGGGTTCAGCGACCCGGTCTTCCGCAAGATGTTCGCGGAGCAGACGGACGGCGACGCGGTTGAGGACAACGTGGTGATGGCCAGCCGGGCGTGGCTCGCCGAGGTGTTCTCCGGGCACGCGCACCGCTGGGAGGACCTGGCGACGCTGCGGCGGCTGTGGGGCGACGGGCCGATCGTGCTCAAGGGGGTGCTGAGCGTGCAGGATGCCGAGATGGCGGTGGCGTGCGGGATGGACGGGATCGTGGTGAGTAACCACGGCGGGAGGCAGTTGGATGGGGCGGTGCCGAGCTTGGAGATGTTGCCTGAAATTGTGGATGCTGTTGGGGATAGGATCACGGTGCTGTTTGACTCGGGAGTGAGGACCGGGGCGGATGTGTTGAAGGCGCTCGCGCTGGGGGCAAAGGCGGTGCTTGTTGGGCGGCCCGTGATATATGGCCTGGGAGTTGCTGGCAGCGAGGGCGCTCGGCATGTCCTCGCGGGGATCCTCGCGGATGTGGACCAGTCTATGGGATTGGCGGGCGTGCAGAAGGTGGCCGAGCTGAACCGGGGCATACTGAGGAAGCTCAACTATGGCGGTGATGTCAAGTCATCGCTGTGACTGCCGTGGCGAGCTTGATATTGCCATTGTTGTACATACTGGGTAGATATGACCAAGTGCGTTCTTGTATTGTGGACGACACTGGATTCTTTTCTGCCAATCTTAAGCCGTTCCCATGCCTCGTGCCCGACACCCAGTGTGCTATTCAACCGACCTCCAAAGGAGGCTTTCCGCCTCATGGTCATAGGCTCGCTACTGTTACCGTGGCCGACATGCTTGAGAATATGGAGGCAAGCTTTCGGGCCTGGATGCTTGAACCCGGCTCCCAAATCTCGATTCGGCTCGTCCTTAGGTTCCCGCATCGTGATGCTGGATTTTGGTCACTCCAGACCGGCGAAGGAGGATAAACAAAGCCAGCCTCCGGGGTTTGCCCTCTGCAAAGGGGCGTCGTGGCGTAGCTTTCCCTGCGCACAGGTGAGGCCCGCAGAACACCTTGTTTGGCAGGCTACGCGATGTCAATGTTGAGGATTTTAATATCCTCCACCGGCTTCTCCTTGTACGTCCGGGCGTTCTCAATGGCGTGGATAACATCCAGCCCTTGCACGGCGCGGCCAAAGACAGTGTGCTTGTTGTCAAGCCAGGGCTGAGACTTGTTAGTGTCTGCTCGAACAAGCCACGAGGGAGCAGGGGGCGCCTTACCGTTTTCTCCGTTGTGATGAAGAACTGACTCCCGTTTGTATTTGGGCCAGCATTGGCCATACTGACGGTGTACGGCTTGTCGTGCTTCAAGCTGCTGAACTCGTCTTCAAACTCTTTCCCCCAGATACTCTCTCCGCCTGTCCCATCGCCGAGCGGATCTCCACCCTGAATCATGAACTTCCTGATGACGCGGTGGAAGATGGTGCTGTTGTAGTAGCCGCGCCTCGAATGCGTGACAAAGTTTTCGACAGCTTTTGGTGCCGCGTCCGGGAACAGGCGGATATGAATGTCGCCCTGGGTTGTGTGTATGATGGCCGCTGTCCCTGTCTCGGCCTTTTTCTTCTCTTCCGTTTTCTTCTGCCCCAGAACAGTTGGCTTCTCGTTCTGGACGTCTCTTGTTGACTTTGATACCTCCTCCTCGTTGGTGAACATGTAGAAGCGGGCTTTTCCGGCGCCGGTGGCGATCAGGATCGGGTCACGAGTCTCAGACTCCTGCAGCAAGGGGTTGCTGGACGCCGCCATCGCAACGGTTGTCACGCCCTTTTTCTGTGGTTGGCCCTGGTATAGTGCCAAGGCGAGGGGCCGGAATCCTTCTTCCCGGCCGTACACCTTGACGACCTTGTTTGTGTAGGTGTTGAGCACCTTGATGCCGAGGTAGGACCCATACAAGATGAAATGCCCTGATTCGTCAAAGATGACATTGACCTTGCTGCGGAGCTCGGGCGACTCGATTTCACGCTCCTGGGCGAGCCGGCGCCCAAACTCCACGGCATCCAACTTTTGCAGCGCTGTCCCGGCCTGCTGCATGTCCTCGATGACCTGCAGAGATTCGTCGTATGTGCGCTGGAGTCGGCCTGAAGCGAAGTCAAAGACGCGGATCTTTCGGTCGGGGAAGGACGCCGTCACGAAGCGGCTCCCATCGGCGGACAGGGTGAGCGAGGAGGGCACCGATTTTGCTTTCTTAAACTCGAACAGATTGGTTGAGCTTCTGAGCTTGAAGACGTTGTCGGGCTTCTCGTAGGACCCCCCCGGCTGCCAGTACTCGACCATGCCGCTGTCGTCGGCAGAGATGACACAGTCGTAGTGGTCGTTGAAGGCCATCAGGGACACCGGGCTCCGGTGTAGGCCGGTGATGGTGTGAATCGGGGCCTGGATCTCGCCTCTGCCGTCGTAGAGGCGGATGCTTGGCTTGGCTGCGCTGTCGGAGACGGCGAGGAGCGGCAGCGAGGATCCTTTCTTGTGCACCCAGCAGACGCAACGGGGCTCGAAGTCGAGCTGAAGGACGGCCAGGAGGTCAAAAGTAACCACGTCGAAGAGCTTGACGGTCCTATCTAACCCCGCTGTCGCAAAGCTCCGGCCGTCTTGGCTGCACGACACGGAGCGGACATCGCCCTGGTGGGCCTTGAACTCCTTGACGAACTCGATGCCGTCGGCGACCTTCTTCCAGAACTTGACAACACCATCAACGGATGTTGTTATGAGGAACTCGGTCAGGGGGGTCATGGTGAGGAAGGCCAACTGCTCCTTGTGCATCAGCGACTTGGAGTAGCGCGACGACTTGGGGAGGGCCGAGATGTAGAGCTTCTCGTAGGGAAGAACGCGTCGCTTCTTCTTGGGGGCGGCCGAGGGCAGCTGCGGGCCCATGTCGTCGTCCGAGGAGCTGTCTTCATCGCGAGTGTTAGTTAGCGAGGGGGCGATGGCCAGAGAGAGGAACCGCCTGCCACTTCCTCTCGAGTACGCACCTGAGCCATCATCGCCAGGAGCACCCGCACGCCTTTCCGGGTTGGCCTCGTCGTTGGTGAAATCCGTGTGGCTCCGTTTTTTCCGGTTGGCCTCATCACCGGTGACGGTATCAGCCATGTTGATTGGAAGTGCTGCGTCTTCTTCTCCAAATATGGCGGCGGGTGTGTTGGAGTTCCACTGCGGTTCAGCGTGTTGTGTCTGGGCCGCGCCTGCCTGTCGCATGGCGTCGCAAAATGTCCTGGCCGTCGCTTCTTGGCATTCAAGCTCAAGTGGGGCCGGCGCGTCGTACAGGGTCAGGGGTGCTTGACAGGGTCCACTGAAGCGAGCTGTGTCCAACTCGAGCTCGCATGTGTGACGCGTGCTGGCAGCAGACCTTTTCACCGAACAGCCGTGGCTTTGTTCGGCTGGGCACAGCAGAGCGTCTGCTGGCTTGCGATGACTGTGGACATCCTGTGTCCCTGTTTGGGTTTGCCATAGCCTGGGAGGAACGAACTCTCCCAGCACCGTCAGATGCCCAGTGCGGCGGGCTAGAAGCCGGCTGTCGCTGCTGTGAGGTACTACACGTATGTACGGAGGACTCCGTAGTCCTTCTCGTTGAAAGGCTTCTCGCATGTCCTCGTCGCACAAGTGCGGAGCGGCTTGAGGTTGGCTCGTCGACAAGAAGCTTTTCACAGCTCATTGTGAACCGTTTCCGTCGAGGGCCAATGCCAAGGGGTGGGATTGAACTTGGACGATTGGTTCGTGGGGGACCAAGGACAACAAGGAGCTCATCAGGGGACGAGGCCTCGGCCGGCTCTGCAGCTCGGCGCCCTGCTCCAGGGACAGGTCGTGTCTTTGGCGGCGGTTACCCCACATTGAGTCATCCCACTCAAGCATTGCCCCTCGCAAGCTCCAAATAAGAGCGACTGACCGCCATCGGCGAAAAAAGTTCCACAGCCCAAAGGTGCCCTCAGCAGCAATCCCGCCCTCCATTCGTCCCCGTTCCAAGAGCTGAGATCCTAGAATCCGGAACTCGTATCAATTGGATCGGGACTTGCTTGGACCTTGCTTGGGACACGCCCAAAATCCGCCATCATGTCTGTAAGTTCACCTCCCGCTTCTCAAGCGAGTCCCCGCCTCCGTTCTCACACCAGCTGACTTACGAAAATGCAGTCCTTCTACATCGAGAACAAGAATGTCGGCAATAAGGCCGAGAGTGAAGACTGGAGGAGTAGGCGCCCAGTTTCCAAACTGTCGGCGGAGCCGGTTGACACACACTAACAATCCGGGCCAGTTCGCGGCTACAACCCTCTGACGCCGCCCGACCTGCTGCAGCACGAGATCGCCCAGACACCCCAGTCGAAGCAGACCGTGCTCCAGGGCCGCGAGGAGGCCGTCGCCATTGTCAACGGGACCGATGAGAAGCAGAGGCTACTTGTGGTTATCGGGCCCTGCTCCATCCACGACCCGCAGGCCGCGCTCGAGTACTGCGACAAGTTGCTGAAGGAGAAGGAGAAGCACAAGGATGAGCTGCTGATCGTTATGCGCTCCTACCTCGAGAAGCCGCGCACGACGGTGGGCTGGAAGGGCCTGATCAACGACCCGGACATTGACAACAGCTTCAAGATCAACAAGGGGCTTCGCCTGAGCCGGCAGCTGTTCGTCGACCTCACCTCCAAGGGAATGCCCCTCGCGAGCGAGATGCTGGACACCATTAGCCCCCAGTTCCTGGCCGATCTCCTCAGCGTCGGCGCCGTCGGCGCCCGGACAACCGAGAGCCAGCTCCACCGCGAGCTTGCCAGTGGTCTGAGCTTCCCGGTGGGCTTCAAGAATGGCACCGACGGGAGCCTCACCGTCGCCGTCGACGCGATCGGCGCTGTCAAGCACCCCCACCACTTCTTGTCTGTCACGAAGCCCGGCGTGGTTGCCATTGTGGGTACCGTCGGCAACGAGGACTGCTTCGTCATTCTGCGCGGCGGTACCCGGGGCACCAACTACGACGCCGAGAGCATCGCCGAGGCCAAGGCTGCCCTCCAAAAGTCGGGGTTGCGGCAGCGGCTCATGGTGGACTGCAGCCACGGCAACTCCCTCAAGAACCACAAGAACCAACCCAAGGTGGCGGCCACACTGGCGGAGCAGATCGAGAAGGGCGAGGATGCCGTCATGGGTGTCATGATCGAGAGCAACATCAACGAAGGTGAGTCCACCCCGGCGGGTCTGCAACTGGTCCTCGCGCTGGCGTCCATCTCACATGCATGCTCCAGGCAACCAGAAGGTCCCCAAGGAGGGCAAAGACGCGCTCAAGTACGGCGTCAGCATCACAGATGCTTGCATCGGGTGGGAGGACACCGTCGAAGTCCTCAATCTGCTTGCCAACGCCGTGAAGAAGCGGAGAGAGGTGAAGGCCTAGGGTGGTGGCGCTTGTTGGGGTTGTGTGTTTGGGGGTTCCGCGGGTAATTGGCGTTTGTGGGCGATGGTTTGGTGATGGGTGAAAAAAATGATGTCTGGCCGTGGAGGGGTTGCACGGTGGAATTCTGCGAGAAGCCATAGAGTTGCGAGTAGCAGTTTCGAGTCCAGTTTCTTTTGGGGCAGAAAACATGATGCTGTGAACCTGCCGCCACCATTGGACAGGGATTTGGCCGGCTCTGGCGCTGCGGGGGGACAGCAGCGTACGGAGCAGTTGGTTAGCGCGGATAAATTATCGGCCGCGGGTGCTGGGAGCAGAGCTTGATTGGTCCGACCAATGAGACAGCCAGAGTTCCTAAGATTCCCGAATTTGAGAAACCTGACCTTGCGTCGACCTCCCCCAGCTCGAGCCTGCTACCTCACATCACCGACGGTGGCAGCGAATTGCCTTGTCAACCCCGACCCCCGACACCCTCCAAGCTCCGCAAAGGTGTGCCGACCATGCTGGCGAGGTCCTGCCTGCGCTCGACGCGCGCGTTTGCCGGCGTGCGAAATGGCGCCGTGCAGATCACCAAGGTACGTCGAGCCGCCCGCACCACTCGCTCGCCCTCGGCTCCCGCCGCCGCCGCTATGCCCATCGCATGACCGCATCGACGACGACGCCCGCCCGCCCAATTG
>Ga0247824_10001538_pt1 | contig 12605 bp, 19 predicted proteins | sample 13C_PalmiticAcid_FD_194412 | JGI IMG/M metagenome (GOLD analysis project Ga0247824, IMG submission 194412) | Soil microbial communities from agricultural site in Penn Yan, New York, United States - 13C_PalmiticAcid_Day48 | ecosystem: Environmental > Terrestrial > Soil > Agricultural land...
ATATATATATAGTGACTTCTTTATCTAAAGTTCCTTTATCCTAGCTCGCCTATACTCGCCAGCTATCCTGAGCGATCCTTTGATCGTTCTAGGTAGACGGCTACCCTTATCTACTATGATTACCTAGGGTTGCTAGCTCCCCTAAGCTACCCATGCTTGGCGCTAGCAGCTATGGTTGCTGCCTATTGGTTCCTGCTGCGCCATGTATACCCTACCAGGCCGCCTTTTATAGTTAGTTCGTGACACCTATTAACACAACTAATTTTTCGTTTGGCTTTACCTTACCCATACACATCGCATTCTATGGTAATAAGGCCCTTGATCTTGGCTTCTAGCGTATAGTACGTGATATGTTCCAGCACTCTAGGACCTAGGTATCCAAGGCGAAGATGCTACGTTATAGCGTCTCCCGCGCTATCGGGCCTTACGGTCTAGCTATTGAGCTTCTTCCTACACGCTATAAAGGCTACGGCTGTGGTGTTTTGTAGTAGGGACTCGACCACGAATTAGCCGTAGTAGTCGCTGAGACTGGCGAGCTTGGTTCGGTCGCGCCTGCATAGGCAGTTGTTGCCCGGACTATTGTCCTACTATATCCCTCTCTTGTGGAGTTGCCAGAGGGAGACGATATTGTAGGCGAACGTGGGGTAGAATGCTACGCTATTTAGTATCAGTATCTTGATGCCTTCTAGGGTATTAAGTTTGATGTCTACTGCCCTATATCCCTTGATTTGGACGGGGTGCTCTCCTGCCTATATACAGTCGCCTTCGCGCGCTGGATGCGGCAGTCGCTTGAAGCGTTTGATATTGTTGAAGATGTGGATCGTTGATCCTGAGTCCAATATCGCCGAGTTGACGAGAGGGTACGTTTGCCCTGCTTGGAAGCTTGCTTGTATTGTTGCAAAGGAAGCGGAGCATTTGCCCACCTCACGCCAGCTTGGCGTGCCGAGCTGGAAGAGCTGAGATGCATGAGTCAAGTAGCTCTGTTCGAGTCCGTACAGTATCTTTTCAAAAAGATCTTCGAGCCGCGGGGGAAGATCATCCAGCCGACGCTGAAGATCTCGCATCCTGTCGCCGTTGGCAAGCCCGGAGAGCAGGGAGCTGACTACGAGATGGACCCAGAGAAAGACGCCCTGAGCCTTGCCTGATATCTCTCGCAGAAGATTTTCGGCGTATTCTGGCTCCCTCATGCGAAGCTCGTGGAAGCCCTCGCTAGCCTCAAACTTCGACGTAACGAATTTGTTGATGTCATCCAGCGTCAGATCCTCGAGTTTAAGATGCGGCCGGCCCCGGAAACTGTCTTCAAAGTTGGCCCATGGCCGGCCGGCCGGCCACGCAAGCTTTGATGTTGGTGGCCAAATTTATCACATCAAGAATAAGATCCGTGAGCCGGGACTGGCCACCGGCACACTCATCGAGGCCGTCAATCATCATGAAGAAGTTCTGTCCGCGGCCGACGTCGAGCACCAGTTTCCGTAATGCCGTACTGAGCTCCTCCCACTTCCAGGGATAGTCATCTTCGCCGATGAGTCGGAAGACCTCCCAACGTTCCGGAAAGGCGTCGCAGATGGCAGAGGGAAGATGCTGCAGAACTCGTACAGGAGCGTCTGCAACAAGCCCTCGACGGTCATCTGCATGTCGGTTCCGCTGTTCCAGAAATAGAAGTGGGCTGATAACACCTTCTCTCCCCAGCTCCATACGTTGAGACAGTTGAAAGTGCCCTGGCGGTGACGGAGTTACTTCATCAGCGTGGATTTCCCCGAGCCAGGTTTCCCAGTGTCGGCGAGGTAGGATTTGGCGACGGGGGAGCTACGGGAGGGTTGTACGAGCCGCCGAGCTTGGCGCCGAGGAAGCTGCTGACGACTTCCTCGTTCTCAGCGCGCTGAGCGCGGCGGGATTCTTCTAGAATGACCTCGACCTCTCGAACCGCCCGTACAAGACGATGAGGTTCCACGGCGAGGCAATTCGCCAGGTCCGGTACCACAAGGGCGGACTTCCGCTTTTCGCCGACGCCAATGACGACGGCCCGCTGCATATCTTTGGGTATCGGGTTCCGCTGCCGCAGCACACCGTCCCTCTTGACGTGCACCCACCACTCGCCTCGTGGTGCCTCGCCTCTCGAAACGACGAAATAGTTATCTCAGTGGCTTGGATTATATGCTCGAGTAAATTTCGACAATGTCGTTTACACAAAACGTAGATGTCATATGTGGTCAAAGAGCCGGCTCACATAATAGCACTCGTGCTCGTAGGCGACTTGCAGCAAGACATTCCAGGGGGGACAGAACGGCCAAACACCCGACGTTAAACAGGCAACTGCCTGCCAGCATCCCGTCTTTTCTTGTGGCTGGCGAGGGAAAGTGCAGACCCGGCGGGCAAGCAAGGCCGAGTAGGGCTGCTGTATGCAGACGACCGAGGCCGGTAAGGAGAAAGAGTGAGGTACCCAACGAGACGGCATCTACTCGCCCTCCCAGGCCAGCCGGTGGTGTTAGTACACCGGTCCGCTCCTGCTTCGGTGACGGGCAGGCAGGTATCGGGCAAGGTAGACAGGGTGTGCCGGCAACGAGCTTTTGAGGTGCCTCAATTGATACGCGGTTTTCCAACGTTTTTCTCGTTGCTCTTCTATTTCATGGCGACCGTTTTATTGGTCACCGGGCGGCCACAGAACGGAGGCGCTTGACCAGTATGAGGTCAGCAGCTCCAGGTCAGCGCATGGCGCTCTTGGCAGACGAATCCTCCGGCTCTTTCGCCCAAAGCTGGTGTGCACCGATGACGCATGGGCGTGGGATGGGGGTTCAGTTGTGAGCCACAAGCTGACGCTGCGGCGTCTGCTGTGCCGCCCAACTTTACCCCTTGTCGGCAGGCGTCAGTCTTGCCAACCTGCGCACGAGCCACCATCGCGCGGCAATGTGGGGCTTCCGCAGGAGCGACCTAAGGCGGCGCAGACCCGTACCCTGCCGCGCAGTGTCGCCACCTGCGCCATCTGTGGCGCTTCCGACTGTGGCGCGTGGCTGAGTGGCGCGCGCAAGCATGCCACAGGACGCGCCTCTTTCCCTTTCTTTTCCACCACATCGAGAGCATTCCATCCGACATGGCAGACCAACCGCGGTTGGAGATCATCAAGGATAATCCCATCGGGAACGGCCTTGATTCGTTCCGCGCTTCGTTTAATACGTTTGCGCAGACACGGGAATTCCGTGCACACTCGACGCGCCCGGTCAACTCGACCCCGAAGGTAGGATCTGCACCACTTCGATGCCGCATGCTCTTCTGACCAGCATGCAGTTGTCCAGAATGTCACCCTTGATCTTCTCTTAGCATTGGACGCAAACTTTAGGAACAAGTTAACCCGGTGAAACTTCTGCACATTGGCCCGCCTGCTTGCGCGGCAGGTTTACTTACATACCCTAAGGGCCTAATGCTCTCCGTTGGGGAAGTGCAGGGTTGTTCGGATCCTTCCGACGGCAATCAAGGACGGAACTGAGATTGCTATCCTACAGGCTACTCAGCCATACAGCAGGTGCGGAGAGTCGAGGCCCGCTTGGCATCTCTCAACGTCACATTCCCAGGATGGTCTCAGATTATCTAATATCGAACATAGCACAGCAACTATGGAATAAGGAGCCATATCAGCGTAAAACTAGAAGTGATAGAATGAACCGGGCTGCTGGTGTTTGGAACAATCTGCGACCAAGTTCTCCGCGCCTCCTGACCGAGAAAGTCTGGCCCGGGGACATGGACCTAGACAGGCCGGCCGAGTCTCATCGCTTCAACCAGCAGATCCAAATTGAATTTGGAAATGGATCCAAGCGCCCGCAACAGCCACCCTGCCCTGCTCCGCCAAAGCATCGCATTCGGCGAAGTACGCATGCGAGTTGATGAATCAACAGATCGCGCCCCGCCCCGCAGCATGTTTTCTATTTTTATGCTCCGGCCGCGCGTCAGGCTTGCGTGCTGAACGACTCAGGATGGGGGTTGAATTTAAGTTTCGCACCACTTCACTTGGAGGGCTGCTCCTGGTTGCTTGACAGCTAGATCTCCCAACGACCTAACCATGACGCAAACTCTCGCGCATTGCGGTGCAGCCTCACACCCAGCCTCGGGTCGCAGCAACTGCCGCCACCAAGGCCGCCACCATTATCCCTGACCAACCTCACGACGCGTACTGCGCACCGCCCGCCCCCCTATCCCGGTTTGGGATTCAAGTGCCTTAATAACTGTCAGTTGGATATCCCCAAGGCCGGTCCCCAACAAGCTCCAGCGCCTGCTCTGACTTACCGACCCATGCCTAATCTCACTTGCTGGGCGCCGCCATGGAACAACAGTCCTCGGCAGAGGCTCGGCCAGCTTATGACCCGTACTTGCAGCACGCCAGCCAGCATGGCGGGTGGGACCCCATTGAGGCAACACCGGACTTCGACTCCTCATCGCCACCGCTACAACGCTCAAGGGATTCTTTTGGGCCTGTAAGCCCGCGCTCTGGGACTGGCGTGGGTACTCTGTCCAGCGTTGGCCTGGGCATTGGGTCCACTGACCACGATGCTCAGTTCCCAGGACACTATCCCTTCGTCTCTCGGGATTCTTTCCAGCAGGATAGTCGTCCGGCGACTCCTCCGCTTGCCCGTGACTCCTCAACATCCACCATTGCACCCCAGGAATGCGCCCTCTGCAGCCCGTATGGCGCTGCATGCTACCCACAGCAATCTGACACTTCAACCCCGCCTGGCGGCTCTGGGAGCCCTCACTTTGCCCAGCTGACTGACTCGTGTGCGTGGAAAATGCTCTACCGAGGGTCGCCCATGTACGCCCTGTTCTGGCTCGGATTCGCGTTTGCTGTCGGCCACCACGCCTTCTACACCTACCTCGATGGGAAGGCAGCGGATGACCAGATCCGCATGATGCGGTTTGGTGGTCTGCTGTCTTATGCCGCCAAGGCATCCCTCGTGGGTGCCGTCATCTTTGCCTACCGGCAGCAGATATGGGTGACTGTTATCCGCAACGTACTGCGGCTCAAGACCATCGACAGCCTCTTTGCCGCCGTGAACGAGCCGCTGTCGATGTTTAACTGGGAGTTTATAAAAAAGGCAAGGGTAGCTATGTGCTTGGCCGTGTTGGTATGGTGAGTGCTCAACTAGTTTCCCTCTCCCCACCAGCTCACTCACGCTGCTAATCAGGCTGTTTCCCCTTATCGTTATCCTCACCCCAGCCACCCTGACAGTAGCCCCCGTTACAGAGATTAAACAGGATCAGTGCTATGGTGTCCGAACGCTCAATTTCGAACAGGAAAAGAAGAAGAACTGGAGGAGGACGGACCGACTCAACGGGTTCAGGGGAATCTCCCTTTCGTGGTGGAACTGCACCGTCCCACACTCGATCGACTTAGTTGACACGCCTTTCAACGAGACCTTCTTCGACTATTGGGACGATACTAGCGCACAGGCCGACCTAGTAGCAGCTCAAAGCGCTCTCACCGGTGCGGTTATTCCCAGACGCAATGTTGCCGTCGAAACCTGCGGTGGCGGCTGGAATTGCAGCTACAATATCTCGTTCAAAGGCCCCGGCTATAAATGCTCCGAACTAGCTAGAGGCCGCACACTCGACGCGGACACACTCAGGCGGCAAGGTGCGCCCATCGACGCCAGCGAGTTGGTGCCCATGGGCGGGCGCAGCTACATTGCCAACACCGAAATGGGCGAATACTTTGGCCAACAGGTTGATACATACGATGGAGGCGTTCCCAAAATGAACCCTCCTTATCCGAAGAACCTCGGCGCCTTCATGACAGAGCCCGTTTTATGGATTGGCTATTCGGTGGCCACAGGGTCTGGCAAGCCCCCCAATAATAGGACTGACCTGGGGTGGGATACGGCATTTGAGGCGGCTATCTTCTGCTGCGAGCATTACCTCACTAATTACACAGTTCGGTTCAACCACACCTTCTCCCAACAAACCACCACGGTTCTCGAGCGCAAATACCTCCACCCCATCATCAATACAACCTTCATACCAGACAAGAACGCTACAGATAGCACCAAAGACAACACCACCGTCACTCCAGAATCCAACTACGTCCTGCCGCTTGACCTTGAAAACTACCGGCTCACGGCCGCCTACCACTCGATAGGCAAACAGATGCGCTCCTACCTAAACGGCTTCATACAGTACGTCCCCTTTGCCAGGGTCGGAAGCCACGCGAGCCAAACCAGCCTGATCGACAAGGAAACGTACCTCCCCGTCCCTAACCTCATATCCGAGATCCAGCAACTTTATGAGAACATGGTCCTCTCCCTCCTCTCCAACCCGCAATTCGTCATCGTCTCGTGGGCCGCCGACCCGACCCGGCGCAGTGGCAGGAGCATCTCGACCGACCCGGCCCTCTCGTACTCCTGCGTCAAGACCCGCGTGGTCAACGCCTACGTGTATAACAGCCGCGACTTTTGGATCGCCTACGCGGTCGCCATCGGGGCCGCCTGCATCGCCGTCGTCTTGGGCTCGGCCGCGCTGAGCCAAAATAACTTCCGCGTGCGCGACGCCCACGTGTCAAGCATCGCGGCGGCGACCCGGCCGCCGTGCCTGGAGAGCCTGCCGTGGAAGGCGAGCAAGTGGGGGGAGGTGAGTGATGAGATTCTGGACACGAAGCTGGGCTATGGCGTGGTTGCGGAGGACGGACCGAATGGCACGCCTGCGGCGGCGACGATGGGGTCTGGGTGGATGGGCACTCCCATGGTGGTGAGTGGGAAGGTGTATTATGGGTTCGCGCCGCGGGAGGTTCTGGAGAGGACGAAGGCGACGAAGTTTGGGCCCGGGAAGCGGAGGAGTGCGTTTAGTTTTAAGCCTTGGGAAAAGAATTGGGTCTGAAGAGAAGGGAGGGGAGTTGTGGCTGGGAGGGTGCAGGTGGCATACGTTGTGGTGTGTGCGTTCAGTCCGGGGGGAGTTGGCGCATGGATAGATAGGATACACGCACTGGTCACCAAATGAGCTCATGAGCCAATGAGCCGTGTTTGTAGACAATCGTCAATAAGCGCCTTGAACATTTTAACTGGCTTGCTGGGGAGTTGCAGCCTTGATGCCTGGCGTGCTGCGACGAGGTGAGGTGTTTAAGGCGTTTGCTGGACACAGTGAAGTGCGGGAGATCACAGGAAGGTGGAAAAACCATTCATCTCTTACTTACAGGAACGTCTTTCACCTAAGGAGTGCCCAAGAAGTAGTCCTCGAGCCCGCGCCAGGCCCGGTGGACGAGTGACGGCGCGGCGATCCTCGAGATAGAGACTGTGTACGCGTGCATCCAGGCCCATTAGTTGTACAATGGTAGGGAGCCCGCCAGCGCTGAGCTTCGAGCGAATACTCGTCTCGCGTAGCCACATGACCGCAGTCGACTTGACGCTACTTGACGACTTTAGTACCTTGGCGACGTCGGACGGATGGTCAGGAGTCAGGATTTGGCCGGCCGCCGCACTCTCGATTTCTTGCACGTTTCACGTGACATATCCGTGGTACCTTCTGGCGGTCACATGGAAAGGCAAAAATGAGTCAGCAGCTTGGAGCGGGGCAAAAGATATTCGATAAAGACCCGACCCCTCTTCGCATCAGACGTTACCGTCTCTGAGCAGCCGCAAGTTGAATCGCTTTTTGTTCACCGTTAACCTCATGCCGAGGCCCCGATGGCGTCGTAGTCTGTAGAGCATGTACGAAGGTCCATCTCAGAAAATGGATTTTTTTTCGTGATGGATCCCCTTATTCGGGAACGTGTTCGGGACATGGAGAGGAAGGATTTTCCCTACGCATCAGAATACGGCCTCGCCAAGCTGTCAGGTCTGACGTTCCTCCGCTCCAGGCTCTGCTACCCCCGATTACTTCCGACCGACCGACGTCCCCGATTGTCGTTGATGCAAACGCCTCCTCTTGTTAGCTCCACAATGGATGCTCATACAGAATACGGCCGCGTCGCCACCCTTCTTGATAACACGTATCAATCTTTTGACGAGTATTCTGAGCTTAGCTCTCACCCGTCGTTTGAGAAATGCCCTGCCGAGCCTGAGTAAGTATCCCAAGAATTGATACGATATCATACTCACAAGCCCTGCTAGACTCCTATATGAGTGTTGGATCATAGCATACCACAGAAGAACCTACAAACCATTCAGAGGCTCCCGTATTGTTTCTATCGGGAAAGACTTCCAGGCTAGCCAAGCTCATCTATCTTCTGTTTATAAGTCGGAGAAGCGAGGATGGTTCTATACCCAGAAGCTTGCATACCGTATGCGAACACTTCCGTGGAAGGTACGGAACGTTATATCTAAACTCCTCGGGCGAGAGAATCGACAATGGAGCGTCATTGAACTATCCAAGTCGCGAGGCATCGAAACAGCCGACCAAAAGCCTGTCACGCAGTACCAGGTAGTCTTGTCCGACTTGATCATCACGAATGAGGCGTCGGGGATGGGGCCGGCGGCAGGGATAGGGCCGGCGGCGCGGCTCATCACCTTGAGCCTCTCGCACGTCCATCTAAAAAGCAACACTCTATTCCGGCCAACTAAAAGCGCCCATCGTGCTTTGTTCATTCCATGGCCCAGAGCAAAGCCCGGCCAGATATTAACTGCCACTTAGCCCTCTCTCCCTTCTTCGGCATTAGCCAGAAGTAGGAGATCGCCGATTCCAAATCATGCAAACTCTATAAACGCCAGGCCACCAATAGCATCATTGATAGTATCTATTGTCGCCCATCACCGTGCCGCTCAGAGCATGAACACAAGCGCAGCGCCAAACACAGCGGCACCCGCAATCCCCGCCCGCAGGTCCGACGCGCCAGCAGTCACAGGCTTCGTCTGGTGGGCGCCGTCACCGCGCCCGAGGTCGTCGATATGAGAGTAGCCAGCGCAGGAGCAGTGCGCCAGTGGGTCGGGGGGTGGTAGTGCCGTTAGGCACGACGACGCTGCTGTTGACCCTGGCGAAGCTGGCGCAGGTGATGCGCGTCAGGTTGGGGTAGTGGATAACCAGGCTACGGTTGCCAAAGTAGGCGCCGATGCCCTGGAGCGTCGACGCGTACAGGTCGATGTACGACGTCTCCCACTCGCTCACGTTGGTGGGGATCGTGCCGTGCTTGCCGCTCAGGTCGCCCACCTGGCACGTCGCCGGCGCCGCCGTGTTGCACGGCGGGGTCTGGCCGCGGATGTAGGGATCCACGCGCCCCAGAGTCTCCGTGCAGTTGCCGTCCTCGGGGACGGGAGCCACGTGGAGGTGATAGGCTGTGTGGGAAAGCGCGTCAGCAAAGTGGGTTCTCCTTTTCGTGGGGTGAGATGGAGGTGGCCTACGCAGAGCAGCGCTGACCTTGGGCAGGTTGCGGAGCTTCACGGTGAAGAGCACGCCCCTTCCATCGGAGTTGGCGACAGCGACCACTTCACCATGGATGTTCCCGCCCTCGGGGAAGGCCGGCTGGAAGAAGGCGGACTCGGGAAGAACCGCCTTGTACGCGACCCCGGCGGGGTTGTTGGTCACCACGGCAGCATCACCGAGCTCCTGTTTTTAGCAGTCAGTACATAGCTCCCTAGGGTAGCAAGGCTGGCTGGGTTGGTTGATACGTACGCCTGTTGTAGGGATGGGGGCCGGCGACGTCGTCGTAAGGGATTGGCCGGCAGCGAGAGTGGCTGTAGCCAAGATCAATGAGCCTGTCCGCATGTTGATGATGTTTTGCTGGTTGCCGTTATCGAGGTTGACCTGCTAAGGTCGTGTAGATCATGCTGTTGTTCGAGAGGAGGGCGATAGGGCAGTGAAAAGAGCACGACAAACAGCGCCAAGTGCAAATTGGGTAGACGAGAAGGGTGGTATCACCAAGAAACAGGCTTTCGAGGTGGGGAAGAGATCGGATGGGCCTTGGGGTTGCACGTTTTATACGGAGTCTGTCCTCGACATGTGCCAGGACAAGATGAAGCGGGAGAGGAGGGGCGCCGGGGAGACACAACTTAAATAGATCCACAACACACAACGGCGTGGTTCCGAATCACCAAGCGCGGTGCGCTGTACTTCGCCGTTCGGACAGACGGCCGAGGATTTTGCTAGCCGTGGCAATCGTGTGCGTCTTCGCATGCGTTTCGACGAGCGCCACCACGAGCCGCAAGGCATTTCGCAGAACCTAAGCGACACGAACTCGTACACCTGGGGCTGGATGGGAGAGCATAACATCGTCATCGCCTCGCTCTCGGCAGGGGTGTACGGTAGTCCGACGTCCGCTGCTACCACCTGTTTTCCTCTCTGGTGCAAATCCGAATCGGGCTTTACAAAGCTTTTGAGGAGTGTTTGTTCCTACTGTCGCAACCGAGGTTTCGTCTTCCTTCGTAGTATGGTTAAACTAGTTAGATGATTGGGATGGTGATTTAAAGCTGGTCACCGACGTAGAGGCCACCATTTAGAACGATGCTTGCAATACTTCCAAGAGCAGATAAAGACTTCCCGAGTAGAGCTCGTCAGGAATGCTGAGGGAATGGAGAGGCAGCTTGGCAACATCCATCAGACGCTTCAAAGCTTCATCTCGTTGCAGAAGGACGCCCGCAGGGATCATGTCGAGTCTGCGTGCCGCAGAGATCTTCGCGTCGTTGATCCGCAACATGATATGGAGCGGATCGAGAAGAGCAAGGATGATCTGCTTGACAACGCGTACAAATGGATCCTTCGTACCCCGGAGTACGCAGTCGGTGCGGTCGCCACCTTTGATTCCCGTATAGAAGAGCGAAGCTGAGATGGCGCTTGATCTTGTTAATGCTCTTGAGGGTCTGTGTCAGCCACGGCTCGACCTTGGAGCCCAAGACAACGTTGACCGAGGAGGCGGGAGAAACAAAGGCGGCGGCTGAGGCTGGTAATAGTTGGGGCGGCATGGTATGGTGTGTAGTATATGTGGGCGATTTGTGGCGGGGGAAAACAGGGGGGAACAGGGATGGGAAGAGATAAGATAGACTTATCGTAGAACCCGTTTGCAGAGTAATTACGGGTAATCGGGTGTGTAATCGCAATTCCTACCGATAAGCGAATTTACCTACAATACCCCCTGTCTAGCGTATTCAGCCCTGAATTGCTCCCTGAATTGGCCCCTGAATTGCCTCTTCCTCCTGCTCTTGCGGCCTGCTGCGTGACTGTCTGCGTTGCTTGAGGATGTCCACCAGCCTGTTGAGGCTCTGGCCGGCCCGCAACTGCTCTACCTCGGCCACTCCTCCAGAGTACGATATAGATAACGAGCTAATAGCTGAAGTGTTGTAGGCACGGAAACGAAGATGGTGAGAACGGGCGTCTAAGTATGTGGATGGAAGTTGGTTCTTTTCGACTCGTCGTCCTTTGACGTCCCCTCGTTTTTATTTCCTTGTTGGGCCGAAATCTGCCTTCCGTTTCCTCCAGGCGCATTGCATTTCGACCGTCGAATAGGATGGCGGGATGGTAGCGAACAGTTCGTCGACGGAGCGCTCGGCGCGAACAATCCTGTCTACGCGCTGTGGAACCAGGCCCAGGACGTGTGGGGCGATCAGCTGGGGGATAGTCTCAAATGCCTTGTCTCCATCGGCACGGGCCTGCCCGCCCTGCAGCCTGTGCGCGACGATGTCCTCGGAATCCGGGCCACGCTGAAAGATCTTGCGACGGAAACGGAGAAGACAGCACAGCAGTTCCATCGCGACAAGTCGCACCTCGACGATGAAGGACGCTATTACCGGTTCAACGTTGACCGCGGGCTCGATGAGATCGGGTGTTGGGGTGCAGACGAATAGCGGTAGGCGGATGGAGGAAAGCAACTGAGATTGTGGGGAAGTCAGGGGTTGGTTCCTCTTTTGGACTCGAACTCCGACGCCATTTGTTGACAGCCATACAACCTTCCCTCACAATTGGTCAGCACGTACAATCTATCAGGAATTTACCTCATGCTCATCCCCAGGTGAAAGGGCCTAGTCGAGCCTGTGTAAGTGAGAGCTAACGTTTGAGTCGATGGCCAAGTCGGGTTTCCTAGCACCGCCGTCCCCCGCAGGAGGATCGGATTCCGGGTTAGAAATTCATCCACTCCCAACCACCCCTTTAATTTTAACGAAAAGGCGACCCGGTCTGTCCAACAACTACACGTGCCAACACCTTAAAGTCCCAAAGCCCAGCCAACGCCCGGCAAAAAGGGCCCTAACCTTAGCGGTTGGCTTGCTGACGGAAAACGGTTCAGACTACAGGTCGCACAGTACAGACATGTTGGAAGCACCATAGTCCCGAGCGTTCCGCCCACCACCCGCCTTTTCCCCGTGTCGGCTGACGAACACGAGTCGACTGTGATGAAGATTTGCTAGTGAATGAGTTGGTATTCCTGGCAGCACTCTAGCTTGCACATGAGAAGGATGAAGAGCCATTCTAGACACGGCTCGTTCCGCACCATACGTTCGCACCTTGTTCAAATTTCCCAACGCTTCTACACGATCCACGCCACATCCCGGCCCCTCGCCGTTAAGGGGTTAGAGGGGTATTGAGCTAAGTATCTTTTACCTTGCCGGTTGGGTAGCTCCCCTATAAGCGCTTATTCTATCGGGAGGTCTCTTCGCCGACCCCGACCCAACTAAACTGAAGCAAGCCATCTCGTCCCTACCTAGGTACAT
>Ga0247824_10001540_pt1 | contig 12603 bp, 12 predicted proteins | sample 13C_PalmiticAcid_FD_194412 | JGI IMG/M metagenome (GOLD analysis project Ga0247824, IMG submission 194412) | Soil microbial communities from agricultural site in Penn Yan, New York, United States - 13C_PalmiticAcid_Day48 | ecosystem: Environmental > Terrestrial > Soil > Agricultural land...
GTGTGTGTGTGTGTGTGTGTGTGTGTGTGTGTGATGATTCCATTGCAGGACTTACTTTCGTTGGTCTGTCAGCTTGTCACGCTCCGCCTTGATATTAACCAGTTCCGTCATCAGGTTTTCGCTCTCGACCTTGCGCAAAGTTTCCTGGTTTCGGACGGCCTCAATCTTCTCGCTGACTTGCTTTAATTGAGACCTCAGTGTTTGAAGAGTGTTTTCAATCAATCCAGCCTGAGACGTTTGCAAGTTGTGGGACTGTTGAATTTCATCCATCTCCTTGCGGATCCAGTCGTCGCGCTGGGCCCTGGAATCGAATTGACCGGAACGTCCTTGCTTTGAATACAATGTCTGGCGTTGAAGGCCCACCTGTCCAAGTCTACGGGTTTTCCAGCATGAAATATTGGTTACTATCACTTGGGGACATCCTGTTGCACGTTGATAGATGATGAAAAACACTCTAAAGCTTACTCTTCGCGCAGTTGACGTTCTTCATTCTCGTATCCTTGAAAATCGGGGATGACTTGAGCTAGTTCCAGCTCCTTTGACTGAATTTCATTCTCAATGGCCTTCTGTTCCTCTTGGTTCTTTCGTTTGGTTTCTGCTGTTGAATCTGCATTCTCTTCATGGTCCTTGATGCGAAGTTCGATCTGCGCCTTGGCCTTGACCTGCGATTCCAACTCGTGGCCAAGCTGCCTCTTCTCGGCAAGTAGTAGTTCCATGTGCTGCTTCAGTTCATTAATCTCCTGTTCTAAAGCCATCAGACGTGTCTCCTTTTCTTCAAAATCCTTTTGCTGTTGGTTTGATCCGTCAATTTCTTGTCTATGACCCTCTTCCATCTGTTGGTGCCATAAGATCAGGTATACATATTAGTTTTTGCATCAATGGATAAACCGTCATTTCCCTACTGTTGCTTTACCTCTTCTAGAGCCGTATTAACGTCCTTGAGTTCGCGGCTGTAAATCGTGTATTCCAGACACCTTCGACGGCGATCGTGCTCCTGGTATAGCTTCAGTTCTTCCTTTTCTTCCTCAAGCTCTTCCAGGCGTTGCTCAATGTGCACAAGCAAATCTTCAATGTTCTTGCGCTTCGTTTCTACAGAGAGTTGTGATGACATCACGGTCAGGAGTTCGTGTGAAGGGCCATCGAGTAATTGGCAAAAAGTCACTGTTGGGTCATTTACCTGTCTCGCTGATAATCTTCAAACTTTCCTGTCTCCGCTGCTCATAAACCCGTGTTCCTGCAACTTCTTTGAGTAACATGAGTCTTTCGTGATCTTTGGCGTTTGTGAGTGATGTGATCTATTCATGTCAATAGGTCGCCGTAGGCGTTCGGTAAGACTATGTATCTCCTCGCATTTTGAATGTCGGATTGACATTGCACAAGACAAACACGTACTCTTCCTTGTGGGACGATATAGTATGGATTGGATCTTGAGAAGCCAGCACTCTCAAGCATGCTCATAACGTCTGCCTTGCTATGGTACATAATCACACGCAAACATCGTGTCAGAAGAAAAAAAAAACAGTTCACTTTGTCGCTTTGTATAATATTTGAACAGAGAGAGAATCAAAACATACGTGGCAGTCTTCCTATCCAGGGAGTATTCATCCTTCTTAAGTCCGATAGTGCGACGCATCACCAGCTCATCCTTGCCTGTCTACAGTGGAAGATAACAATGATTGTCAGGTTAACCTGTTAGGATTTACAATGGGGCAGAGTTGGATTCAAGAGATAATTACCGGGAAGCGGTTATCGCTGTTGTCAAAAATAATCTCGACATAGGCTGACATTGTAGCTGCACCGGATCCTTCCTATGTATAAATGGCAGGTGGCGAGAGAGCTGCATGGTCAAATTTTGGTGGCGCAATAGGGCAAACTCTTTTTTTTTTTTTGTATTCCCAAGTCATCATTACATGAAGAAGAGCCTGCCGTTCCTCACGGCCCATGTTAGTGTATGCATCACTCAACACAAAGCGGATGGCTATTGATTTCACCAGGGAGCTATCGGTTAAAGGTCTGCAAGTTTCGCTCGATGCAACAAGTACGTTGGTTGTCAAATCGTATAGTACCTGCAAAGAAGTTACTCTTCCCCGCACCATTCCGTCCAACTAGGAGAAAGTTGTATCAATACGCGTTAGTCTAAAGACGAGCGAGAGGCGGTCCAAACAGTTGTGGAATGAAGCCTTCCCCTAGCCGCACCGATCACGTTATGTTGTCCACTGAAGGGTTCGATGATCGTCTGATCCTTGTAAGACTTGAAGCCTTGAATAATGATCTATGGCGATGCATAAAGAGAGAGAGAGAAAGAGAGAGAGAAGAATGGAGGACGAGGAAGGGGTGAGCATGATATATGATCCTTTTGAGGAGGTTTGGGGTGGAATGAGTGTGAAGTACCTGTTTGATGAACATGGTGAAGGCGAGGCAAAAGGACGAGCAAAGTTCTCGACCCAAATTTATTGTGATTTGCCACCAAATGGGCAAACAAAGGTGTCGCCCGCGGTACAAACGAAGCAGAGGTACGCGCAGCTAGGGTTGACCTTCCAATCCGCGAATGTGAGCCTCTACGAGCTGCAGGGTTGCGCGTGTAGGCATGGGTAAGAACCACTCCCCATGCGACACGACCTGGTACTGGATAGGAGGATCCTGTAGTGGTATCAGGGAAACATTGAATGAGCCAAGTGAAGGATATGAAAAAAAAATTGGAGCAACTCTCATTATCGTCGTCACCCATCCTTACTGCGATAGTTGGACAAAGGTCTACAGGCAGGAATTTTCCATGGCGCTCCGCAAATACTGCACGACGACTCTGTTCCTCTACCGTGCCCATCGAGGTGTTATTCTCTTGAAAGCTCCGCGGATGGTACGCAGTGCTTGTGAAGCAATCAAGAACAGTCAGCAATGCCTACCTGTGTAACCAGCCTCCATCTTGTCAACAAAATCCCTGGTCAACCGTTTCTGTGCCTCGTGAACTTGGTGCCGTCGCACAATTTCAATAGCCAGAGCTTCGTACGAGTTGTGGAACTCTTCATACCTATTAGATCCGGCTCTCCGGAACACCGTCAGCGGCCGTCATCCGGTCAATCCCATCTTTGACGGTGCCTCAAGAAAATACACATACCAAATTGCGAGACCATTGATTTCACCGATCAGTTTTTCGGCAGTGTCGATGTCGTCTCCTAATCCCTCAACAGATCGGAAGATCTCAAGAAGGTGTGCTAGGTCCGGTTCAAGAGCTTGGATTTTCTTAAAGAATGCGGTGGCTTCCTGGTATGCAGTTGTATAGATATGTTCGCGGATGCCTATCTCCTCTCTTTTCAAAGAAAGCATCCCTCATGAGTGACAAAGCCGGTCCATGCATCAAACACATTGAGCTTTTGATGGGAAGACAAGAATGACAAATACCTCGTCGCTCGTACAAGCGCAAGTGACTCTTTCAGTTCATCCATAATGACAGGAACGACGACGGTATCGCTCTTTAAAACTATACACGGAAGAGAAATGCTTCAAGTTAAAAAAGAAAAAGAAAATCATAGCCACTATATGAGATCAGTCCAGTAGACCAAACATACCTTCTAATTCCTCTTGCATCGGCTGAATATCCGCCCTAAATAAATGCGCGTGTTCATCCAAAAGCACAATATGGAGTGAGGATCACGACGTCTTGGTAGTGCGCGAGAAAGACATGGAGGCCCCTCCACAATAATCCATACGTCAAAACTTGAGCAACTTGGTCGTAATGGTTCGCCAACGAGATGAGAGATTTGGCCATGCTCGTTGTGTGACGTTCCTGAAGCTCCATCTTCTCTCTTGCAAACGATAATGCGGACTCATCCAGAGTAATAGCGCTGGTTAGATAGCTCCTGAATTCTGTCCTCTGCTCCCCGAAATACGTGACCAGCTCCTGCAATTGATCTGTGATGGACTGTATCCTCTGCATTCGCTCCGTCGACTCGTGTTGAAGACGCTGAATTTGACCCTCATCCAGAAAATCAAACAACACAGCTGCTCTGGTATGATCGCTCGCTTGGACGTTGCTCCCTGGGTGAGCCTTTTGAATCTCCGGGTCAACTTGTTTGTCCCGCAGGACACGGAGCACATGGTCCATTCTCAATGATACGTTTCTGAGGTCCCTTTGAAGTTCCTATATGGCAATTGAGATGTGTTGGGTCGTGACATCCATTGCTCGACAGATAAGACTGCATCGAAGGAAAAGGGAGGGGAATCAGTGTTACGTACTCTAGAGGTTGCTGAAAGCCCACCGAGGCGAGAACGCCCAATCCGTACGATGGATTCTACTGTCTATCATAGCAGCAAGAAAAGGTATGAACACCTTGCGCCCTTCTTCGACAACACAACGCATAGACATTGACAAGGGGCGAACGACGTGGTACCGATATCTGGACTTTTATTTGGCGGGAAACAAAGCACAACTTCGAGTAGATTTTCTCAATCTCATCGGAGTGGCTCTGACAGGCGTCCAGTTCCTCACGCGCTTGGCTGCAAAGTTGTTCTGCTAGGGACAAGCCCTTCTTGGACGTTGCCATGAGTTCTAATAGCAATGAGCGCGCAGAAGCATCCATCCTGTTTCCTGGCGAACGAAGCGATTAAAGAAAAAAGAAAAGAAAAAAAAAAAAGAGAGAGAGAGAGAGAGAGAGAGAGAGAGAGAGAGAGAGAGAGAGAGAGAGAAAGCCAACCAGTAGGGAGGAAGGCAAATAGGGAATGTAGGAGGGGAAATGAGTCGACTTGAAAGGGAGCGAGGAGTGGAGAAGAGTGAAAAGTGTGGAAAAAAGTCCCAACTCCAACCAGGCCTAGTGGCTTGTCGTCCTCATCGGCTGTGCCCCTCCAGGAACGACTCGCGCGCAGCCAGGATATCATCAACCCACCAAGTGTCCGTGTTGTCGTCTCTTTTGCATTGCATAATCTGTTCTTCGGCCTGTATGTGGCTGATATTGTGTCGCCGCATGGTGAGCCTTGTCACTGTTTCTGGGAGGAGAACATCCGTGACAAAGTGAAGTCGCATTGTATCTGAATATTCGCGGGTGATGTCGCCTTTGCGCTTCATAGGAATATCAGAGTCCTCCAAGGCCGGTGTCCGCTTCTGGCCAAGTCGTTTGGATGTCTTGATTGTTGCCAAGTCTGGGATGAATTCAGATTGGAGTGATTTGTTGATAAGGGCATATTCTTCTCGACTGAAGCTACCAGGGCCAACTCTCTGAGCGAGTGACCTCCTTGCCTTCCCACCTTGTTGAAACGCTTCCAGTCGGTTAGACAAGTCGTTCTCGCCCGCGATCATGGCGTACAGGATGGGGTATACCCCTCGCACCTGTGACTCTAGTTCTTTGTTCTCATAGTGGTCCATGATGGCTGGCATTGCCAATTCGCCCAGCTGAAAACAAGCAATACCAGAGATGTCCAAGGGTGAGTGGATCCATTCAAGGTACAGGTCGCTCCATATCCATTGCTCATTTCCAGCCGTATTACCGGACATGTCTGGAATCCCTCTTCGTATCTCGTAAAGAACTTTTTCCGCTCAATGGATATTGAATGTCCTGATGCATAGTCGACCTACATGAGAAAGAAAAAGAAAAAGAACATGTGGTCAAAGATCGTCATCCAAGTACTACGAGGTGCTTGTTTACAACCGCCAACATTCCCTACCTTATACTTGTTGGTCTTGCTGTTGAAGCTGACAACGCGTCCTGGATAGTAGAGCCGTTCTGACAGAGCCAAGACCAACTCTCCTGGTATCGCCAGACTAACACTTGGGTTCAGTGCATACGAATACTATGGTATCAAGAACAATAAAACAACTCCCCAAACACAGACACTTCGTACCTGCTATCAGGCAAATACGTTGAATCCACTTTTGCCCTACAAGCCAATGTAGATACAGTGGTCAATGGCTTGTTACACATCCCCTCTCAAGCGCCATGAACAAAGAAGCCCATGGACAACTTACAAGTTGCGCTGGTTCATCAAGGATACTTGCTTTGAAACTGGGGATTCTGCGCTTGAATGACTGGGAGTTGATGAGAATTGGTCGATAATGTCATCCAAGCTGGGTAAATCGTCATCATCCTCGACCTGAGCCTCAATGGCTTCCTTTCGGGCTGTCTCAAACGCTTTGGCATTGGGCGTGTCATGTTGTGGGTTGTGATGTATGTTCGGTTTTTGTCCAAACGGAAGGATAGTCGATTCAGAGCACTCCACAACAACGACCCTAGTTCAGGTAGGCGGTCGGTCAGAGCGCGGCTCGCTTGCCTCTCTTGCTGCATGACGTTGACCATCTGTTCATTACTTTGGTTCGATATTCCCGAAGCGTGCTACAACCGCTCTGTTGTCTTCTGGTGGGTATTGAGTGATCTATACGAATTGGAGTTAGTCTTTTTTTTTGGTATTTCACTGTAGATACGCTTTTTTTTTTTTTTTTTTTCGTTTCCCTCTCTCTGAAATGGAGTCTTGGTTATTTACCTTCCCTGGCCACCACTGGTACTGGGAGTCATATACCCACACGATGCGAGGCAGCGTTGCAGCGTGCGTGATCTCTACATGACCGTACTTTGAGCGTGCGAGTGATACCTTCCTCCGTTTGGTAGGTGTGGGAGGGGATTCAGAATCAGTCCCACGCGTGGCACCAACTGGGGTGTCGCTCTTTGTGAGTGTGCTCGCTCGGGTACTGTCCCGAGGACCTGATTGTTGAGATTTGGTCTGTCGCCGAGTCTGCATGGGAGGAAAGGAAGAAAGGGAATTGATGTGATGGCAGGATGGCAGACAAAGAATTCAAGGGGGGGGAACACCTGGGTAATTGGTCAATTGTGAATGTACAGTCTCAAGCATTGGCCGAGCCTACGACTGCCGATCAAAATCAACCGCAAAAGACTCCCCAAGTTCTCTTGGAGTGGTCGACACGTCCGTCTCCGAGGCAGCTGCCTGACATGGAAGGGGAAAACACGCAGGCAATATCAGCATCAGGGTCATACCACTCTGTTGGCGACGGGGATGAAAATGACAGGATATGGCTACTTGCCGTAGTTCAATGCGTTGCCTTGGGCTTTCTGGGGAAAAAGTGAGGAGAGAGACAAGGAAGAAAAAGCGCACCCAATTTTATTGCGTTTGACATTGAGGCGCTTGTATGAGCTTCACGATATTACATGTCAGGATAGTTCCAGGTTGATGTGGTCAAAGTCGACGAGACTGTTCGGTTCTGCTCCTGCTCCTCGTCCGTCGCAAACATGGCCAGCGGCGACGTGTCTTGGCTCAGTCGACTCGGAAACGTCGGCACACTCGACCCATGCGACCCAGCAGCACTGGGCGACGACATGCCTGGATTCACACTCACTGTCGTGCCGATGGCCGAGACCGTCGAGACGCCTGTCAAGTGCGGCGACGATGACATGAGCATCGAACGTGGTGGGCTGCTGGCTACCATTGTGGACACACCTGACCCTGTGCTCCCAACGGAACTCGAGATGGCTCGGAGTGCATTGGTTGCTGCTGACTGGTACGGAATTGAAATAGGTGCTGATCCCAAGGAAGAACGGTTCAAATCGGATCCCGAGCCTGTGTCCGAATGTGTGTCACTCTGGACTTGCGACAGTCTTTTCTGCTTTGACATCTGTGCCTGTGCCTGCTGAAGGCTAGCAATCGTCCTGCTAAAGTCCTTGCCCTGGTCTTCGCTATCCATCTTCCATTGACTTGGATCCTCCTCCTCAACTGTCCCATCGCGTTCACGATGCTTCCTGTGCTCTGCCTCTTGATCCCTGTCCCTGTCCCTCTCTCTTCGGTCCTTGGCTCGCTCCTCACGTCTTGACCTGGACGAGGATTCATGCATTGTAGACGACGACGCCCCGTGATGGCGTTGTTTGCTGCTACTTCCACTGCCGGGATGGTGCGACGATGATGACGATGACCCTTTGCCGTGATACCCGTTCCAGCTCGTGGCTTCCAACAAATAGTACTTGACGCCGTCTGCCAACCCGAAAGGGTTATGAGGTGATGCCGTGTTGGGGCTAGACGGAGTGCCATTCTCATCCTCTGTTTCCAGTCGTTTGTCTACAACGGCCTCTGTAATCGAATTGATCCTCGCCACAATCCACTCTCGGTTTCGAAGCTGGTTGGACATTGCTGTCGTCATCTGTAAAAAGTAATGTGGGAAATTAATGTTGAAAGCTGCCCATGGCTTCGAAACCGAGTTCCGTGTCGGCAAGAACAGCGTCAGATCGTTGACCTTGAAGTTGCGCACCGCAATCTTCTCGTATGCCTCCGCTGCTGCATTGTTGTACTTTTCCTTTAGGTGTTTGCACTCGCGCTGCCACTTTTTCAACACGTGTTCTGTGTCCAACACTTTTTTCTTGATCAACGCTGTCGTCTCTGCCACATTCAGATCCGAGAGGTCAAAGGTCTGTAGAACATCCTTGGAGAGTGGCACCGTCGTACTGCTGCTTCTGCCTGTTCCGCCACCTACACTGGATGAACCTGCAGTAGTTGCTGTGGTGTGAATGTTGGCGTTGGTTGTTAAAGTGCTGCTTTGCATTTGCAAAGGGGTCGGCGAAATCAGTGCGCTCGCGGATCTGGATCGCGTCTCCGAAGTCTCCAAGAGGATGGATGACGTTGGGTAATTGGCTTCCTGCACATCCTCGATTGCTCCTGAAATCTTGACAAGTGGAATGCCAAGGTCCAACGAAAGAGTACCTAGCAAGAGCCGCAGAGAATGCAGATCCTTTGCGCTGGATGCCGTCGTCTCTAATTCAGCCATGAGAGCCTTTGTACGTTGTACTGCCTCCTGATTTGTCTTCCTGAGATCGCTCATCGTTCCATGAAGGATATCCTCATTGACTTGACGATCCTTGCGCAACTCTTCCAGTTGGTCCTCGTGTGCTTTTTGGAGCCTGGTTTGATCTGTCTTGTGTTGGCTGACGACCGTCTGGATACCCTGCCCAATCTCCAAGAGCGACTCGCGGACTTGAACCAAATTGGTGATCTCCAATGCCTCTGGTCTCTTGTCTAGTGCTTCCATACAGTCCTGGATAGGTTTAGCAAGATCTTTCGTGGCCCGTTCCATCTGGCCCAAGAGTCGTTCCCTGTCCTTCCAATCCTCCTCAGCACGCTGCACCATCAGTTTGGCTTCCTCCAAGCGAAGACTCACATCTGCCATGTAAGCATCGCGTTGTGTCTCTAAATCGGTGACTTGCTTGCGCAGAGCTTCTGTCTGTTTGGCCAGCTCATCGTTGGTTTCTTGAATACCGTGATGGGCCTTTGTCAAAGCTTCGCGCTCCATCTCAAGAGTGGCATGCGTGGCCTGCAGCCTTGCATACTCTTCTTTGGTCTTCTCCTGCTCCTTGAGCTTTATCAAAATGTCGTCGTAAACTGCCTGGTGTGCTTTGAGCTGCTGCTCCTGCTCCTGTAAACGGGCCGCTGTTTCATCGTGTCGTACAGCGCTGTTCTCCAGCTCTTCTTCCAGTTCAAGGACCTTGTTCTGAAGCTCGTCGTTCACAACCGCCAGCTCATTCTCCAGTTCTGTGACTCTATCTAAAGCTTCCTTCTCACTTTGCCTGACCTGCTCCAGTTGTCCACCCATGACCTCTTTCTCAAGCCCAAGCTGATGACGTTGCTCCTCCATGCGGTCTTTCAGCTCCTTGATGTCCGATTCTCGCAGCGCTGTCTCCTCTTCATGACGCTGAACCAAGGTTTCGTACTTGAGAGTCATGGCCTTTAGCTCTGCATCCAGCTCCTTGGGGTGTTGTTGTTGTTCTTGTTGTTGGATAACCACACCATCCAACAGCTTGGTTTCATCCGACGCTCCTTCTAGTGCCGCCGACTGTAACCTCAATTCCAGTAGCTCCTGTCGAAGGTCAGCCTCAATATTGGAATACACTCGACACTTTGCCTCGGCATCCTCCAACATTCGGTGGGCGTTTTGCAAGTCGCGTTCCAGCAGGAGGAATCTTTCTTCGTCCTGTTTTTGTTCTTGCTCCTTGGCCAGGGACTGTCTTTGAACGACGGGAATGTCTTTGGACGTTTTTTCAGGTGGGTCAGAGCTTGGAAAAGTCGATTGTGGCCGAGAATCTTTGCTTGAAACAGAAGATTCGACACTGGAGCCTGCACGAAAATTCTGATAAAGCGTTTCTTCCAGTGAACGAATCCTGGTTTCGTATGCTTTAATTTTGGTGCTCAGATCGGTGTTTTCTTTGGCGAGTCGCTGATTCCGTTGCTGCAGAATTTGCTGTTGCTCATCCACATCCGTGCGGTGGGTGTTTGGCGTGGAGTTGCTGCCACTCCGGGAAGGTTGACGCGTCAATTTGGATGAGCCGCCAGTCACTGTGGAGCCTTGAACAATAGAGCCTACTCCACCGGTACCGACGGGTGTGCCATGGCGTGATGGGAAAGAAGGATGCTGTCCTGACTGGGGTGTCCCGGAACGATGTTGGAGATCAGCTCGCGACATGTCTGCTTTGAGTCTTTGGTTCTCTTCCTCCAGCTTCTGGATACGATCGGCCAAGAAACTCTTTTCCAATATCCGGTCGAATTCGCCACCCATAATGACCATCTGAGCTGTCATTTTGGCAAGTGTCACCCGGAGTTTTGAAAGCGCATCGTAGCTCGTCTCTTGGCCGCTACTGATAGAGCTGGCACCAATCATCGATTGCTCAGGGCCACCGCCGAGGACATGGCTTTCACTGCCCTCTGGACCACCCAAGCCGATACTCAACTGGTTGATGAGCCTTTCAAACTCGGTGATATGCTCCTTTGTAAAAGCCGGGAGGCGATCGCGCGTGTTGAGAGCATTGATCTCACAAAACGGTGCAACATCATCCATGCCTGGGACGACGACAGGTACAAACTTTGCAATATCGGACCTGAAAGAATCCCGCCTGCGTTGCTCCTGTTGCTTGAACCGGGATAAAACCTCTGCCAATTGTTGGGACTTTTGAAGCAGCAATTTTGAGTATTCACGTCTTCGTACAATCTCCACCACTAGAGCGCCGTATGCGATTGGGATCCGCTGGACAAGGACAAGCTGACCAAAATCTGCATCTCGTTTGCGAAGGGAATCATCCAGACTACTGAGACTGGGTGGTATACTGGCAATAGTAGACTGTAATTTGGAAATATGCATGAGCTGGGTGATAAGATTAGCGGTCTGAGAGCGTTTGGCAGAAACAAACACACTGAGTTTGTCCCGAAGCATGTCATCCGCTCTTCTGGATGTGTCTAAATAATCCGTGACATAGACATTTGCCAATTGTGCGAGTGATTCGAGTGTCGAAATGGAGACTGAAAATCCTGCGGGTCTAGACATCTCTGTCAGTCGTTCCTTAACACGGCCTTGATCTATACGCACACACACACGGACGCGCGAGTACAAAACAAATGCATGGTCAATCCACTTGACGTAAGAAGGACTAGGAGGGAATGTTGTTGCCGTTTTTTTTTTTTTTTTTTGCGAATAACAACTTGTGTTTACCTATCACGGCGCGTTCCCGAATCTGACTTTGTTGATCAACCGTTTGAAGAATTTCAGCCATAGCATCCTCGAGCTGATCCAAGCTAAAAATCGAGAGAGCCATCATGAATAAATGTGAGCAAGAATAGAGGCCGAGGGAAGAGGTTCCTGGAGTAGCATACTGGTTGAGATAGGCCATCGATGTGTCCTTTGACTTACTTGATGCCACTGTTGCTTCGAATAGCGATAGTACCCTCCTGAACCTCTTTGACGGCATGAGAAAGATCCTTTCCATCTCGTAGCAGTCCTTCATGGATCTCCTTGCAGCCCTCTGCCCACCGCACGAGTTTCTCTGTTGGTATAAAGTCTGAGATGTAACGTTCTCCCGAGTCTGCAGGTAGCAATGCTGGGTGTATCCGAATTTGTCGCAGCGCCTCGATGTCCCTTGGAAACCTATTCACCAAGGACCATCCAGTGTATCAGATGGGACCCTCCCTGAGACAATAAAGACAGCAGATGAAATGGAACAATACTTACGACAGCAATAATCGGGCCTGCTTGTTGAACTCTTTTGTGGCAAAAACATTGAACTTTTCAAACGTCTCTAGCACAGACCTAATGCAATTCCACACACACACACACACAGAGAGAGAGAGAGAGAGAGAGAGATAATCCTGGTCAGCTTCTTGCTGTAAGATGTTCCGTCGCGATGCACCACCTCTCCTCCTCCTTCCCCCCTTCCTTACCGACTGTGGGCATCCAAATTCGTCAAGGCGACCTGCACTGCCAAAGATTGCACGCGTAGTTCCTCCATGATCCGTTCACATACAGAGGCATGATTCATAATAGCCTTGTAATACGCCAATACTTGTGAAATATAGGTGTCGAATGTGGTTTCGAACCGACTGCTCCATTCTCGACTCTGAGATGAATCCAGCCGATTTGGGACAATGATGGCCTCGAGCTGTGTAGCGGATAATGGCTGGACCATTGGATCGGTTTTTGCTTGTTCTGTCAGGGTCAAGATACTGCTCGAGATGTCTGTTGTGAGGACCTCGCGGTTATAGACCATGATAGTGAATTCATCCTATACGACATGGTGATTGGGTGAGTCAACGACCGAGAGAGAGAGAGAGAGAGAGAGAGAGAGAGAGAGGAGGGGG
>Ga0247824_10001543_pt1 | contig 12594 bp, 4 predicted proteins | sample 13C_PalmiticAcid_FD_194412 | JGI IMG/M metagenome (GOLD analysis project Ga0247824, IMG submission 194412) | Soil microbial communities from agricultural site in Penn Yan, New York, United States - 13C_PalmiticAcid_Day48 | ecosystem: Environmental > Terrestrial > Soil > Agricultural land...
GATGCGCTCGAGCGGCGGGATCAGGTTCTTGGAGATGTAATACTCCGCGTCGAGCGTCGCGTGCGCGCTGCCCAGCAGCTCCTCGGGCGGCACGCACCGGTCCACCAACCGCGCGCCCGGCGCCCCCGCCACCACCACGTACGGCACGCGCTCGCCGTACTGCGGCTCCGCCCGCGCGTCCTCGAGCATCCGCCGCGTGCTGATGAGAGCCCCGGCCGGGCCGGGCCCCTTCCCGCTGTACGTGCCCAGCTTGACCTCGCGCGCGAAGCAAAAGTCTTGGATGGAGACGGCGCCCCGCATGATCTTGGTGCACTGCGCCTGGAAGTAGGACTTGACCTGGCTGAGGTCGGCCGTCTCGAAGAGGATCCGGAGCGCCTTCTCCTCGATCTTCTGCTCCGCGGGCGTCCCGTCGCGGCGCACCGTCTCGATCCCCTTGGCGTCGAACTCGGGCGCGGCCTGCTCGCGCCTCTCGTACTTGTACCCGACGTAGCGCTTCTTGGCGAGCAGCACGCACGGGTGGTAGACCTTTTCGAACTTGAGCTTGACCGGCCGCGGGCTCATGTCGGTGACGGCCGCGGCCATCTCGGCGCCAATGTCGAACGCCTGCTCGCGCGTGCGGCCCGGGAGGTACACAAACAGGCTGTCCGTGTCGCCGTAGACCACCTCGGCGCCCCACCGCTCGACCGAGTGGATGTACGCGATGGCCCGCTCCAGCGTCTCGCGCCCCGTCTGCACGATGCTGTCCGCGATCTCGGAGCAAGGCATCCTGCCTGAGAAGGACGCCGATGTGTACCCGTACGTGACGTTGGCGAGTAGCTTGAGTGCCAGCTGCCGGTTGTGGAGCAGCTTCTGCAGCGTCCGGTCGTCCTTGTCCTCCTTCATGCCGCTCTTGACCATCACCCGCGTCTCGAGGATCTCGGTAAGCATCTTGGCGAGCAGTGATTTCCTGATCTCCGGCTTGGTGTACATCATCCCGTTCGGAGCGATGTTGATGTGGTCTTTCAGGAGCTGCAACAGGCCCTCCCGTCTTTTGTACTCGGTGAAGCCCATCTTGTTGGTGCCGCGCCAGTTGACGACCCGGCCGAGGCATGTCGAGTAGCAGTAGTTGTACGCGATCATGACGCTGGGGTACAGACTCTGAAAATCGAGGACCAGCAAGGGGCTCGGGTAGAAGGCGCTCTGCGGCTCCATGACGAGGGGCAGGCACTCCAGAGCGTTCTGGGCGCCGACCTGCTTCCTGCTGGGCGACACCAAGAGAAAGTTCTCTGGTTTGGCGATGCGGAACATGATGGACTCGACCTTGAACTGCGAGCCACGGGAGAAGACGGAAAAGAAGTCCACCCCGAGAAGTCGCGCCTGCTCGCTCGTCCGCGGAATCAGCTCGTTGGCCTCGAGAATCTCAATGTCCATGCGCGTCCTCCTCAGATAATACCGGAGCACCTTGCTCAAATCCCGCGGCCGCCCGCTCACGAACCAATCCGTCAAGGTCCGCCACGAGTAATGCGGTATTCGCCGGTGGAGCACATGCCAGACGACATTCTCCATGCTGTACTGGAGGAGGTTCAGCTCGCCGCGCATGGCCCGCCAGATGTTGATGATGTGCCTGCCCGTCACATGGAGCATCGACGTGGTCTTGAACCCCCAGCGGTCGGCGTCCTTGCCCGACTTGCCAAACGACTCCGACTTCACCCGCGAGAACTCGTTGCACAGGTCGTACTCGTACATGTGCATGGCGCGCTCGACCAGATAGCCCCAGGAGGTGCCGTGGACCTCGTAGCCCGTCAGGATGTCCGGGTCGTACGTCCGAACGATCTCCACCATCCTGACGAGCACGTTGAGTTCTGAAGTCTCCTCGATCACCTCGATCGAGGTCTGGGCGCGGATCTGCCTGGCGAGGTGGCCGTCTTCGGAGAGGACGACAATGCCCGAGATGGTGTCGTCGTCGGACTGGCTGTTGTACAGGCACTGCTCGTCGGACCTCAGGCACCAAAAGATACACTGGACCTCGTCGTGCTCGGGGTTGGGAACCAGCTTGCCCCTGGTGTTGGCGTGCACCTCGAGGCTCATGGTGCTCATGTATTGCGCCTCGTGCTGGACGCTGGTTGACTTTCGTTTCTGCGAGTACTTGAAGCCGTGCGTGTTCCTTGGGGTTGGTCCGATAATCTGAGAGAGCTCGGGTTTCGTCCCTTGGGTTGCTGGTGGGGGTCGATGACCAAGGCGGCTTTTCTGCGCTGCGCTCTGTTCCTTCTCGGTCCACCACTGGCTCACCTCCGCAAACGTTGGGGGCGGCTCAGCTATCTCCCAGCTTCTCAGTGTGCACTCGACTTGCTGTTTTTCGTAGTTCCGTTCCATCTCGGCAAGACCTGGTCCCTGGTCTGGTTTCACGCCGAACGTGGCTGAGGACTGGCCCGTCGGATCGAAGTCAGGTAGGTATGGGAGACTGTTGCCATCCAGTCGATACTCCCTCCCCGCGTACTCCCTGGGCCTCGGTGGAACATCATCATCGTTGCTGTAGAAGGCGTCCTGATAAATCACGTCGGGGAGTCCGTGGAGCTGCATTGTCGAGCATACTTCTTCTGCCGAAGGCGGCATGCTGTTGAGGACGAACATGGTGGTCTCGCCGCTCCAATGCAGCCTGGGATAGGGGACTCTGCTGGGCGACTTTGATGCCGACGGCGAGGTCCGGGATGTCGAGGGCCGAGAGCCAAGCGTGGCTTCATGAACAGACTTCGGGGGTTCAAATGACACATGTTTCCCCTTTTGTCCCTCCTGGGTACCGCCATCGCTCCGTTGCGAGGCACTTCGCTGGGTGAGCTTCAAGATGGAGCCGGAATCATGGGGGTCCTTGACAACCGGGAAACCCAAGGGTTGATTTTGATTGCCTTGGGATTTCTGTGAGCTGCTCTTGATGGAGGACTTCTTCGGCTGCGATGATTTTGGAGGCTTCGTGGGTGTGTTCGAAGGCGTAGCCGTCCTGGATTTGCCCGGCACCAGACTTGCCTTGGAGGGGGAACGCCCCGCAGAATCCTGAGAAGCCTGGCTTGGATCATTCCACCTCAGTCGTTTCGGCGGGACTTCGTTATCCATGGCTGACGGAGGGCGCTTCAGATCAGCTGGCCCACCGCCTGTCCCCATGTCTTTCGGGGGTTCGCCCTCTTTTGACACTAGGTCCAGCTTGATCGCATCGTGCAGCAGTTCCGTCGGAAACGGAATGAACGGGTGCTTGCCGGAGCGCAGCCTGCAGATTCCAAAACCACCGCTTAGGCCGGTGGCTGTTCGCAACTCGGAAAGCTGCCGCAGTTGCTCCTCCGAGGCGCTAGATTCAGGGGATTTCCCCTCCCCGCTGTTCGCAGTAGGCAGGTCGGCGTCAGCGGTTTCCGTTTTCTCCAATCCTGCAGGTTCGTCGGGTGGCTGTATTCTGTCCTCCTCCGACTCGTCACGAAGGAGTTGTTGTTCTTCCTCGGAAACCTCCAGGGCAAGAATTCCCTTTTCGTCAACTTGTATGCTACTGGCAGGAAGTCGCTGCTCAAGACCCAGCACAGGCAGCAAGTTTTCCGGAAACAAGTCCTCGACGGACTGTATGACTGTTTTCACCGAGGCCTCGTTCGGGTCAGGCGCGACGTAGTTGGAAAAGGTGAGGCCGGCACCGTCTTGCTGGGATTCGAGATCCATCAACTGCTGAACTTGATCGCGGTATTCCTCTTCGTGGATCCACCCGGGCGGCTGCGAGTCGCGGGGGTCGGCGGACATGGGTACCAGTGCGTCCTTGGGGAACGGGCTGGCCCCGGGTTTGGAGTGGCCCATCCGCTTTTTCCGCCGCTTCGTCTCGTCGTTCCACAGTCCAGCCATGCTGTGGACCAACTTCAGGTCGGGCGAGATGGGGTGCTGCCGCTCGACAAAATCGTGATGAAGGCGCCGCTCCTTCACGTCCTTGCGGTTCAGGATGTGCTGGACGCAAATATCGACCTCGATGGAGCAGTGACTGAGTCGGGGAAGGCCGTGCTCGTCCGTGATGGCGGCCTCTGGGATTGTGTTGCTGTCCCAGATACGCGGTGGCTCGTCGGGGCCGGCAGGGCCAGGAACTGGACCGCGGAACCGAACCTTGGCGGCATCGACGTAGTCGCAGCCGTACAGGTTGTAGTCGGTCATGAACTGCAGCAGGAACTGGAGGTGAGCCTCGTAGGGTTGGAACTTGCGGCCCATGATAAGCCCTTGCTGCAAGAGATCGGCCAGGCGGGTCATGACGACGGGGTTGAGCATGTAGATCTTGAGGTAGAAGCGATAGCCAACGTGGAAGCCGTAGAACGGCACGCCCTTGACGAGGGTGACGCGGGCAACGAATCGCTGGGGCTCGCGGTGCTGATCCCTGCGGTAGCTAACCGCCAGGGCGTGGTCGATGGACATGTGGAGCGCATAGATGTACTCGGACACTGTAGGGCGTGTGAGCAAGACTGAGCATGGCACTGAGAAAGGAGGATTGAGAATGCCACGCACCTGTGGGCTTGTCCAGGGGTCCTCGGTACTCAATGTAAAGGTAGGGGAATGCGCCATGGATGTGAGCGCACACCTTCTGACCTGTCTCGGTCGACCCAAACACACGGATGACGGGCACCTTGGGCTGCTTGGTAGGTTCTGCGTGAGGCGAGTCTCTGCGAAGCCAAGGGTCGTATCGGGTTGGCACCGACTGGTAGTGGTCGATGCAATTGAGTCGGACGCGGAACACGTCCATCTGGTCCGCCTCGTCCATCTCGTCCATCTTGTCCATCTCGTTTTTCTGGTCGTGCATCATGTCGTCCAAGTCACCACCCACGCCGTCGTCAGGCCCCCTCGTGAATGGTGTCCTCGTCGTCGTGGTTCCGCGTCGGGCAACCAGGCGCAGGGGCAAAGTATCATGTCTGGGGGATTCAAGAAGCCATGCGGCCAGAAATTGCCAAAGCCCCGGCGTGTTGGGACAGAATCAAAGCAACGCGCCGCCAGCGCATCCAGGCCATGACGCGGTTGAAGGTCTTAGGCGAGAGTCGCGCCGCAGTGGAGCAGCAGTGTCGCCAAAGCACGTGCAACCACAAAGAATGCTCCAGGCAGAAGGACGCAGCGGCCCCTGCGGCCGGGCAATCACGAAACGGAGGACTGGCCAGCCAGTGGCTTATCCGGTATAAAAGTGGTCATTATTGCCCCGAAAGATGGATTGCCTTCGGTGTTTGAGAGAGGTGTGAGTGGAGGTACGAGTTCAAGTTTGTTTTCTTGATTGCCAAATTCAGCGCTACAAGGGTTGCTTGCACCAGCAGGCATGCTGGAGAGGAACAGGGTTAGGGTTATATGTGCCTCAAAGTTTCGCCTCCAGGATCAACATCAGCCATCTTCAACATCACCCATCCCATCCACTACACACACACACATACAACCAGCCATGCCTCCACCACAACGTCCACGACGGCCACAACCGGCCGCGGCTGCGAGCACCGCCGACACCGGCTCCGGCGCGGGCGCGGCGCGCAAGGAAGACAACATCTACATCCCTTCATACATCAGCAAGCAGCCCTTCTACGTCAGCGGGCTCGACGACGAGGACGACTCGCTGCAGCACCAGCGGCGCGCCACCGACGACCAGCAGGACGAGAACTTCACCCTCGAGCGCGGCGGCAAGAAGGCCGGCGCGGCCCGCACGAAATGGGTCAAGGGCGCGTGCGAGAACTGCGGCGCCATGGGCCACAAGAAGAAGGACTGCCTCGAGCGCCCGCGCAAGGTCGGCGCCAAGTTCACGGGGAAGGACATCCAGGCCGACCGCACCGTGCGCGACGTCAAGCTCGGCTACGAAGCCAAGCGCGACGTCTGGGCCGCCTACGACACGGGGCAGTACCACGAGGTGGTGGACGAGTACAACATGATCGAGGAGGCGCGGCGGAAGCTGCTGCAGGAGCAGAACGGCGGCGGCGGCACCGGCAACGGCGACAAATCCGGGGGGGACGGCAGCGCTGGCAACGACGCGTACGAAGAAGGCTTTAAATACGCCGAGGAATCCGAGCTCGGAAAAGACAAGACCGTCAAACAATCCATGCGCATCCGCGAGGACACCGCAAAGTACCTCCTCAACCTCGACTCCGACTCAGCAAAGTACAACCCCAAAAAGCGCGCCCTCGTCGACGGCGGCGCCATCGGCGACAAGTCCGCCCAGCTCTTCGCAGAAGAATCCTTCCTGCGCGCCTCGGGCGAGGCCGCCGAGTTCGAAAAAGCCCAAAAGTACGCCTGGGAGGCCCAGGAACGCACCGGCAACACGACCATGCATCTGCAGGCGAACCCGACGGCGGGCGAGATCCTGCGCAAGCGCGAGGGCGACGAGCGCGAGGCCAAGCGGCGCAAGCGCGCCGAGCTGCTGGCCAGCCAGTACGGCGAGCAGCCCGCGGCGCCCGCGGCGCTGCAGACGGCCGTCACCGAGTCCGAGACGTATGTCGAGTACGACGAGGCCGGGCTCATCAAGGGCGCGCCCAAGAAGGAGGGCCGGTCCAAGTACCCCGAGGACATCTTCATCAACAACCACACCTCGGTCTGGGGCAGCTGGTGGTCCGACTTCAAGTGGGGTTATGCTTGCTGCCACTCGTTTGTCAAGAATAGTTACTGCACAGGGGATACGGGGAGGAAAGCAATTCAGGAGGCCGACTCGTGGGATAAGCAAGACGGGGACGAGGACGGAGACGGCGATGGCGCGCCAGATACTTCATAATGATACCCCGAGATTGTTGTTCAAGATCACAGCACTTCCACTTACTCACCCACTCACCAGCGGAGAAACTGTTTGTACTAGCACGGCATCATGGACTTGGGTTGTAGTCAGGAGAAATTCCGTCTCTCGATGATTGTTGATGGGCTGACGACTGTATCGTACGTGCAAATCTTGATGCATTCCAGTCCCTGACTATAAACGCCGTAAGAGCATGACGCAGAGGCCAAAAGTCCCCGCCCAGTCCAGTTTTCGCAGCCCGTTCCGTGCAGTCCCAATCATATCCTTGGTGAAAAAGAGCCTTAAATTTACTCCTCATCCTCATCCTCGCCATCATCGCCCTTCTCAGCGGACTTGGCCTTCTTCCTCCTGACACGGCCGGGGCGGCCACCGCCAAAGGGCGAGGTCAGGGAGAAGTCAATGTGCTTCTGGGAGTCGAGACGGACAACGAAGGAAGGAACGTTGACGATCTGCTTGCCGACGCGGATGTGGCGCTGGCGGATCAGGACACGGGCGTGGTGGATCGACTTGGCGAGACCGAGCTTGTAGACGAGGGTCTGGAGGCGGCGCTCCAAGAAATCCTCAACCTTCAGGGCCAGGACGTAATCGAGCTTCATGCGGGACTCGTCGAGCACACCGACGCGGACAAGGCGGCGAATGAGGGCATTGCCTTCGAACAGACGCTTGGGGTCCTTCTCGTCGAGGGTGAGAAGCTCACTATAGGGCGCAAACAGTCAGTTGTTGGCTTCCAGGGCAAGTGTTGTTTTTCCCTTCTTTCGTTCGGCGGGATGACTGCCAAAACTTACCGAGCAGCACGACGGATCTTGGAGAGGGTGAGGAGCACACGCCACACCTCACGCTTGTTGCGGAGACCGTACTCGCCAACGAGCTTCAGCTCGGAGTCCCTGGGGTGCCGAAAGTCAGTCCAAGATCACTATCGACATGAGCAGGAGGCAAGCTCCTGCTCAGTGGCCGGTGATGTTGCGAGCATGCGCACACGAGACGGCGTCGACGACGGCCGCCGGCGCAGAGGCTGCAATTGAGGAATAAAATCCGGGATCAAACGCACAGACGAGCGGCCTCGAAGGGACGACGCGGGACCTTAGCGGTCTTGGAATACGAACGCGGCGCCATCTTGTCGTTGAGGCTGTTGGAGGTTGGTCGACCAAGCTGAAATTCGCAAAGTTGCAATCGACTTTGGAGGTTCCAGAAAATTGGCAGCTGGAGGGGATTTGTGGTGGTCCGTGCGTATCGCGTTTGCGTGCCCTAACGATAGGAGGGGCGCCACGCTGCAATGGGCGGTGCTTAGTCACCCGATCCCAAATCCCGACTTGGATTTGCGTCCACACAAAATTCCCCAATTTTTGCAGCCCGCGACATCACCGACTTCGACATACCGATCCACGCCGTCGACAACCCAGCAAAACAGGCAAGATGGGTCACCCCGCAGGTCTCCGCGCTGGCACGAGATATGCCTTCTCTCGGAATTTCCGGGAGAAGGGTATGATCAGGCTCTCGACCTACCTTAGGCAGTACAAGTACGTTGGCGCGTCTCGGGCGAGAAGGAGATGCAAGGACAGACAGCTAATTGGCTCGCAGGGTTGGCGACATCGTCGACATCAAGGTCAACGGTGCTGTCCAGAAGGGGTAAGCGAAAACCCGGGTTCCCACGACGGACGGATGAGGAGGGATGCGGGCGCGATCGATCGGCACAACGACACGGCGGCGGCGGAGCGATTGCGCCTGGTGGACATGCCGGCCGAGAAGAGCGAAGCTGGGAGCAGGAGCTGACTTTGGACACCAAACAGTATGGCCCACAAGGTCTACCACGGCAAGACGGGCGTCATCTACAACGTCACCAAGTCGGCCGTCGGCATCATCATCTACAAGAAGGTCAAGCACAGGTACATCGAGAAGCGCCTCAACGTCCGTATCGAGCACATCCAGCCGTCGCGGTCACGCGAGGGGTTCCTCCGCCGCGTCAAGGAGAACGCCGAGCTGAAGAAGAAGGCGAAGGCGGAGGGCACGGCGGTGCAGCTGAAGAGGCAACCCGGCCTGCCGCGCGAGGCCCGGACGATCTCGACCGAGAACAACAAGCCCGAGACGGTTGCGCCTGTCGCCTACGAGACCACGATTTAAGGGGAGTCTCGGCGGGTGCTGGGTTTGGTGGGGGTTAGATATGGCTTGCTTGTTTCTCTCTGCATGGGGTTCATCGCGTTCGGCACGGAAGGATCTCCTGCATGGAATTGGTCTGGGATGCGGGAGTGCTCATAGGAATCAAAATACCAATGGCATGACCAATAGCGGCTCACCTCACCAAGCCATGTTCCTCCGAGATGGTCCCACGATGAAGCGCGCAGGGCGGCGAGGGCAGGAGTCGGCGAGGCACGCATGACATGCCATGTATGTACGTACCACCCGGGCGCGGCGCCAGGATTGTCGAGGCAGCAAGCAGTCATCGCAAGCTCAACCCCGTGGGCAGCGGGCTCTCGTGGTCCTGGTTGGAGGCGCGCCTGCGTGTGAACGCAACAGAGAACCAAATTTGAGGGACCATTCTGAGAGCAAGCCAAGCAGATGTTCGATTGCTGAGTGGGAGGAGACACGGGCCCGCCTTGTCACCGGAAATTGCCCTCTCAATGATCCAAGACGTGTCTGGCCACGGCCACTCCTTGGCGGTCAGCCCGAGACCAAGGCGCAGCAAACTAAATCTGAAGTACGGCCACATCGCGATCTCGGGTCTGCGAGCTGGGCAAAGCCGTCCCAATGCGGGACGACCTCAGCCTTGCCAGCCTAGGCCGGACGGGGAGACGAGATCAAGGGCCTTGCCTGGATGCAAGGCGGGGCAGCGAGCGGCAGGCCAATCAGGGGCGCGCGGGGAAGAAGGGTCCGAACCTCAGCGTGTTCCCTTCTGTCCCGGCTGATGTAATGGCGGGTCCCAGCGCTGCTTGGGCCCGCGGCCAGCGCCAGCCAGAGCCAAGCAGCGCTGCCCACTGAGCCGCTCAGCGCTTGGTGCTTGTGTGTCATCAACAAACAAGTGCCAAAACACTCCCACTCAGACACAGCCCTGCCCTGCCTTGCCTCGGTTGTTGGTCCGTCTGAAACTCGAACCACCGAACCACCGACACCACCTCAGCCACCTGGCCAGCAAGCAGCAGATGCCGTGATCTGTGATTGTGCCGTGGACCGCCCGACCCGAGCGCACGTCGAATTTGCTGCTCGATCCCATGCACCCGCGAGATCTCGTTCCGCCGGGCAGGTAGCAGGTAGTTTAGTAGCAGAGGAGGCTCCCCGACTCTGCCGCTCAGCTGCTCTGCTGCTGCTCTGCTGCTGCATTTGGTGTTGCTGCTGTCGACGCAGTCCGCCCTCGGCCACCGAGACAACTGCTGCTTGCCACCACTCCCATGCCATGGGTTGGACCGGCTTCCTGCTGACGTACCTCCTTGGAGGCGTCACCTTCCTCCCGCTGCTCGTGGTCGCCGTCTTTGCCCATGCCTACCTCACGCTTCCGCCCGTCGACGAGAATGCCGATGCCCCACGAGCGGCCGTTGGCGGCGACGACGACGACCTCGTCCAACCGGGCGACGACCTCGAGCCGCTCAAGGAGGCACAGAAGGATACGGCAAAGCCGAGAGCCACCCACCACGAGCAGGATGTGGCGGCCGGGTACTTTGCTGTCTGCCGCGAGTACACCCCCATGGGCATCAACGCGAAGCCCATCGAGCGCTCGACCCCCGTCGGCTCGGCCACCGTAGCCGCTCCCAGCCCCAGCGTCTACCAGACCATGTACCGCAGCATCTTCGACCGGAAGCAGACCCCAGGACCCTTGGACAGCAAGGCGGCTGCCACCAGCCAGCGCCCCAAGAAGGCTGGCAATGTGTTCTACGTAGTGCTCAGGTATGTGGCCGCTGCCCTCCGCCCACCGCCGGTGCCGTGCGGCCCCGCCCTAATCTTGCTCCTCATAGACACGGCCACTTGATGCTCTTCGACGACGACGAACAGCTCGAGGTACGACATGTCATCTCGCTGGCCCACCACGACATCAGCATATACTCGGGGGAGCCCGTGACACCCGAGGGCGAGTTGTGGATCAAGCGCAACGCCATCTGCCTCTCGCGGCGTCCGGACGGGCCGGAACCGGGCCCGGACAGCACGCCTTCCAAACCCTTCTACCTGTTCTCCGAGAACTGCTCCGCCAAGGAAGACTTCTACTTTGCTCTGCTGCGGAACCAGGAGCAGTCGCTCTCCACCGAGAACAAGGCCCCCACGCCAATCCAGTTCGATGTCCGCAGCATCCTCTCGCTGGTGCAGAAACTCCACTCGTCCGAGGAACACTTGCAGACGAGGTGGCTAAATGCCATGATTGGGCGCGTTTTCCTGGGCATACACAAGACAAAGGATGTTGAGAACTTCATCAGAGAGAAGCTCACCAAGAAAATATCCCGGGTCAAGCGCCCCGCCTTTCTCTCCAACATCTCCATCAAGGCCATCGACACGGGCGACTCGGCCCCGTACATCACGAACCCCCGCCTAAAGGATTTCACGATCGACGGGGAGTGCGGGATGGAGGCCGACATGCGGTACACGGGCAAATTTCGGCTCGAGGTCGCGGCTACCGCCCGCATCGACCTGGGCACCCGCTTCAAGCCGATGGAAGTCAACCTCGTCCTCGCCGTGGTCCTGCGGAAGCTCGAAGGGCACGCTCTCTTCAAGATCAAGCCTCCGCCGAGCAACCGCATCTGGTTCTCGTTCCAGCAGATGCCCAAGATAGAGATGACGATTGAGCCGATTGTCAGCTCGCGGCAGATCACGTACACGGTCATCCTGCGGCAAATTGAGAATCGGATCAAGGAAGTGATCGCCGAGACCATCGTCCTGCCGTTCTGGGACGACACCCCATTTTTCAGCACCGAGCACAAGAAGTGGAGGGGCGGCATCTTTCATGATGACACGCTGAAACCGTCCACAGACGGCGAATTTACTGCCCCTCAGGAAGGCGAGCTGGGTGAGGCTGGGCGCCCTGACGAGGCCCCGGTCGTCCCAGAGCCCGAGGCCGCTGAGAATCTCGAGAGGAGCCATAGCGCACCCGTCCCTGAGAAGCTGCCACCAAGTGGCGGCGGGTTGTTTAAGAAGCTCTCGAGCAAGCGGAGCAAGCCAGACTTGGGCGCGTCGCCTTCGACCTCGTCTTCGAGTATCGAGACGAAGGGAGACGCAAAGAGCAGCCCGCCCCCAGTGCTCGCCATCCCCTTAACTCAACCATCACCACCCACAGTAGAGGCCGTCCCCGCGACTGCCGACGAATTCCGGCCCTCATCCTCCCCACCCCCAGGGAGCTCGCTTGGGTCGGCCATGTCGACGCTGTCGGCAAATTCGAACCGGCCATATCCGTCCGGGGAACAATCGCCCGATACGAAGGCGTTCAAGCCCTATGTCACCTCAAAGTCGTCTCTCCACTCCTCGTCGAGCTCATCCAGAGATGCCACTGACACGGAAAACGACGCAAAGAAAACACCCCAGGCACGGCGGAACACGACCGCCTCTATAGGGAGCCACAGCAGCAGCGGCAACGTCCCGCAGTCCCCGACCTCGTCTACCAAAAGCTCCGGCCACGCCCAGACAGGTTCCATTTCACGGGGCTTTTTTGGCCGTCGCGACACGGTATCGTCAACCACCTCCGGGTTTAGCTCCTCCCCGAGCACGGCCGACTCACAGAAGCGGACCGCCACCGCACTAAACGCCGTCGCCAACGTGGCCGCCTCCGCCAAGCGCTGGGGCATCAACACCTTCCAGCGCCGCGCCAACGACGAGTCCACCGCTAGCCACGCCCACCACCACGGCGAGCACGCCTCCGGGCTGGACCTCTCCCAGCCCATGGGCCGCGG
>Ga0247824_10001545_pt1 | contig 12588 bp, 12 predicted proteins | sample 13C_PalmiticAcid_FD_194412 | JGI IMG/M metagenome (GOLD analysis project Ga0247824, IMG submission 194412) | Soil microbial communities from agricultural site in Penn Yan, New York, United States - 13C_PalmiticAcid_Day48 | ecosystem: Environmental > Terrestrial > Soil > Agricultural land...
CTCCCCTTCCCCCTCCCCGTCCCCATCCACGCCCTTCCTCTTCTGACTATCCAGCAACGCGCCCTGCACCAGCTCGATATCCCCAATGGTATCATTGAACACCGAGATGAGCGAGTTGAGCACCGTCATGCGGTTCCACTCGCCCCGCGTCTTCCAGATCTCGTCCATCAGCTCGCGGTAGATCTGCTCGAGCTGCTCGACGCTGCAGCCCGACGTGCGGTCGGCCAGCGTCTGCAAGAAGTCGTAGTTGCTCCCCTCATGGATGACGGGCTGCTGCGAGCCGATGGTCGAGCCGGACTGCCGGAGCCCGGGGATCGGCGTGGGCCCGTTGGTGGCCTTGGATCCGCTGCCGCTGCCGCTACCGCTGCCGCTGGCGGAGGTGTGGGTGCCGGGTCCCGTGGCGTTGCTGCCGCTGCCGCTGCCGCTACCGCTGGCGGAGTTGTGATTGCTGTTTTGCTCGTTGAGGATGTTGCCGAGACTGGTGGCTGAGGCATTGCGCGGCGGGCGCTGGGAGGAGGATGGGACATTGTCGTCGGTGATCCGGATGGAGGCGGAACCGCTGCCCGGAGGTGGGGGACCCATTGGTACGCCCATTCCCATCCGGGGCTGGAGAACGCCGCGTTCCATGGCGGCTGCTTGGGAGTGCAGCCACTCTTTTCCGCCTGAACTTGACTGGCTCAAGCTGGTGGAGTGACCGCTGTAGTGCAGCGCCTGTTCCTGCGTATGCAGCTGTGTGTCCAGAAGTAGGGACGACTCATCTGCATTCGGTGCGACGCCATTGGTGCGCTGCGTTTCGGTACGTTGTGTGCTCCAGTTGAGCGAGCCACGGTTGGTCGACAACTCCGACGTTTTGGTGGTTGACGCATCATTCGCGATGGCAGACGGGGACACACCGGGAGGCACCGACGTGACCACTGAGCGCTGCGAGAACTGTGTTCCAGCGGTCGCTCTGGTCGAGTCGCCAAGCGGCGGGCGACCGCCTAGTTGGGGCCATTGGAGCGGTGACACCAGGTCTGGACGGGGCCCGGACAAGGGCTGCGTCTCATCATCCAATCCACTCATGTGAACATCCTCACCGTCCGCCCGCGATGGTACCGATGTGCCATTAGTCAAGCGGCGCGAGTCGGTTGTGTCCGTTTGTCCATTAGACTCGGGACTCATGATCGGCTGGAACCTCGCCGCGGTCGTCATCCGCACGCCGCGCGTCAGCGGAAGCCCAATTCCCACAGGCCCTTGTGAGTCGCTATCGCCGTCGCCATGGATATCGGATTGGATCAGGTCAACCAGCGGCTGCAGCGCGGCCTTCTTGCGCGCCTTCTCCTCTGCCTCTTTAGCCCTCTGAAGCTGCCTCTGGTAAATCTCCTCGAATCGGATGCCTTGGTTGGTAAGGCTGGTCGCGATGTCGTGGACGTCAACTTCGACATTGGTGCGGAGCTCATTCGCTTTGAGAGTCCGGTCCCGATCACCGATGTTCTTTGCGTCGAGGTACAGCCTGTTGATATCTTTGTAAAAGTCGGCCGGCCTCGCGTAGTAGCCGTTCGCCAAACGCTCCTCGATTGTGGTCGACTCCAAGTTGTAGAAGAACTTGCCCGTGGCCGTCTCCCGGATGCCGTCTGTGCCTTCCCTGTCCTTCGCAATCTCGAACGGCCTGTTTTCGCCATGGGCGAGGTCGGGCCGAACGAAGTTGGGGTCGGCTTCGTCAAAGAGGTAGGCTATTTGCGCAAACGGAATCACGGGCTGCCTGAATTTCCGGTACTTGCGGTGAATCTGGTCCATGATCGGCTGCAGGCGCATCTTCAGCAGGTTCAAGTGGTGGAGATCCATCTTGCGTTGAGCCTTGATCTCCTCCTTTGTCAAGGTCTTGGGGGGCGGCGGAGGCGCAATTGGGAGTTCTTCAATGATCCGTCTCTTGCGGTTAACAGGATCCGGAAAGTCGGTGGGAGACTTCCTCAGGTGCGCAATGATGTTATCGAAAAACTCGAGTCGATTTTCCTAACAAATGTGAGCTCGGTTCGTCATGAGCAAAGAGATCTCGTAACATACCCGCTCCGGACGTTCAACGACAGCCCGGTTCTTCTTCGAAAAGCCAAAAAGCTCCTTGAGAAGCTCAGGCGGCAGCAGTTCGGGGGTACAATCTGCCGTAGCCAGGAGGAGAACAGGGTCGGAAGGCGGTATGCTCTTGAGCAGGGTTGCAAAGGTTGTTATCGCCGCGTCGGTGATGCTGTTCCACCAGATCTCCACACCAGGAATGAAGATGACGCTTGGCTTGTGCCGCTTCACCTCCGTGAAGCGACTTACAATGACCTGTTCCATGGGCTATGAAAACCAGTTAGCAAAGTTCCTGCCCCCAGACGAGTATCAATTTGCTTACCCGTCCATCGCCTAGCAGAGTGGCCAGGTCCATCGTCTGAACATGCACCCCTTCCAGGTGGTGCAAGATGGCAGCCGCCAAATAGTTCTGACCCATTCCCGGGACCCCCGAGATGAGCAGACGGGGCCGGAAAATGCGAGAGCGCTCAAACTCCTGGTGCATCGCCTCCCTGCCAAAGCCATGATCCGCGTCCTCATAAGGCTCGTACATGGCTTCCTGGAGAGCCGTCGTCTTGTTGGGGCGCGGAAGGATATTATCAAGCACCCTCAGGATGGCACGGTACTGGTTTCGCAGTAGCGGCTCGACAATGCGCGGTAGCGGGGTGGCCGACGACGAGGTTGAACGCTCAGATGACGGGATCATCTTCTTGACTGAGATCATGAAATCGGTCGCGTGGATTGAGATCTGCTCAGGGTCCACGATCAGCTTTTCCTTCGAGCTGTAGATCTGCGGGTAGGTCCTCTGGATGGCGTTGAGCGCTGCTTCCGTACACAGCGCCCGAAGATCGGCGCCTCCATAGCCCTTGGTGTTCTCAGCGAGGCCGTTTTTGAAATCGTCTGAGAGGCCCCAATCCTTGGTGTGGATGTCGAGAATAGACCGCCGCGCCTCAAGATCAGGCAGGGGAAAGTAAAACTCTCTGTCAAAGCGTCCAGGCCGACGGAGCGCGGGATCAATGTTGTCTGGACGGTTGGTCGCTCCGATCACAATGACCTGGCCGCGGCCGTCCATGCCGTCCATCAGGGCCAAGAGTGTCGAGACAATGCTGGCGTGAATCTGCTCCTGCTTGCTTGACCGCACAGGGGCGAGACCATCGATCTCATCAAAGAAGATGATGCTGGGCTGCGTTCTCCGGGCTTCTTCAAAGAGCAAACGCAGCTGCTTCTCCGCCTCACCAACCCACTTGCTGAGAGCATCGGCTCCCTTGCGCATGTAGAAGCTGATCTTGCGGCCACCGGAGCCGACCGAGTTCGCCAGGGCTCTGGCGAGGAGAGTTTTACCTGTGCCAGGCGGGCCATGGAACAGGACGCCCCGAGGGGGGGTAACATGGAACCTCATGAAGAGCTCGGGGTACAGTAGAGGGAGCTGAACCATCTCCTTGAGCTGGTCGATGTGCCCTTGCAGACCTCCAACCTTGCTGAAATCGACGCTCAAGTCCACTCCGAGTGGGTCAGCATCAGCGAGGGCTTTCTGGTTCTTCACCTTGCCGACCTGCGGCGTGGCTCCTCCGATGCCTCCGACCCCGTCTGCATTGTGAGTCTGGAGGGCTGAGAATAGGCCGACAGGCGGTGCGGCCGTGGTAGGCGTCATGCCAACAGTACCGCCGATACCAGACCGCTGCACCATCTCGTCGTCACTACTATCCGAGTCGACACCGCCCGTCGCTCCGGTGCCCCAGGGACCTCCAAGCAAAGCTCCAGTCCCTCCGCCGCCGCCGAAGGGGCCATAGGTGGTATTGAGAGTGCGCTCCCACGCCTGGCCGGCGGCACCCTTGCCGCCTCTGCGGTTTCTTGCAGGAGTCGCTGCCGGCTCCTCGTCATCCTCAATTTCGAGCGCGGCGGGGTCAATTGCGGGAATGCTGTAGTCGACTGGCTTGGTGCGGCGTTTCTTGGAAGTCCGCTCCTCATACTGAATTGACGGGGATCGGCGGCGAGTGCGACGTGGGCGCGACCTGGAGCTTTCCCGGAGCTCTTCAAGTTCTTCTGCCATCTCATCTTTGTCAAGCTCCACTTCTTCGTCGCCGGAATCCTGTCTGTTGCGGCGGCTCCTCCGGCTCTGGGCGCGAGAACCACGTCCGCGAGGGGTGGGAGTGTCTTCTGCGTCACCGCCGACATCACCATTCTTTGAGGCGTCCGAGCCGAGCCCCTCCTCTTCGCCGGATTCCTCGCCCGGCTCGAAGTCGCTGCTCGGTTCTCCCAAATTCTTCTTGTTACGAAGCCCCGATCTCCGCCTGAGACGGCGACCACCTCTCGTGGTCTCGGGTTCGGCATCAACTTCCTCGGCTTCAGCCACTGCGGCCACTGTCGCTCTTGATGCCCTAGTCCGCCTGGTGATGGGTACGTCATCGTCGTCATCTCCGTCCTCCACGGGCGGGACTTCAGTTTCGGCCGGCTCTTCCTGATGGTCTTCCATGGCGGCATCCTCGACTTCTTCCTCTGCCTGAGCAGCATCATCCTCCTCTTCGGCTTGATTGTCCGGCTCGTCCTCAATCTTAGTAAAAGCGAGCTCATCTGGCGAATCCATGTGCTGGTCCTCCTCCTTAGGGTCGGTTTCCTGGGTCGCCTCTTCAATAGGAGCAGGCAGCTGCTTGAGCCCTTTCCCTCCTCGGGTGGCGCGAGTGGCCCGAGCCACGGCTTCCGGGCTTCTACTCCGCGATGCGCGAGCCGGTTGCGCGTGCCGTCCGGAGTTTGACAGCTCCACAAAGGGTTCCTCCACCTCCTCGGTGCGAGCTCTAGTTCGGCGAGCCGGCGGAAGAGGGGCGGCAGGTTCCTCCTTACCGCGTTTTGAGGATCGCTGGGCCCGCCCGCTTGTCTTCAAGACCACGATCCTCGACGGACGAGGTTTCTTTGGGGTATCATCCGCATCCTCTTCGCCCCCATCCGAGTCCTTGATCACATCTTCTTCATCCTCGCTGCTCTCTTTGTAAGATTGGTGCTTCACAGCGGCCTTTCTCATTCTCCTGCCGGTCGCGCCGACAGGCAGATCGTCATCTTCTTCTTCGTCCTCGTCTTCATCCTCGCCAAATGATTCGTCACGGTCACTATCCGAGAGCTCTTCATCATCGTCTTCGATGTCGGACCCTCTGTATCGGTTGGAGCGCTTTCGGGGGGCCTTTGGTCTCGATGAACGCGACTTCTTGGCGCTCCTCGGGGGGCGGTCTTCGGTGGGATCAAAGTTCTCGTCTTCGGAGTCCGACTTGTTGGGGTCGAAGCCCTCGAGGATATCGCGCTTCCGTTTTGACGGCATGGTTCACCAGCTGACTGACAGATTGCGACTGACGACAATGTTGACTGGCTACAACGGGCGCAAGTCGGTTTTCAAACAGCCAATGTCTTCAAAAACGCGGGAATGGCGGTATCATAGAGACAAGCGGGACCTGTTGGAAACGTGTTAACGCGACCCATTCGGAGAGGGCGGGACAAGCTCTCAATGGCACGAGGGCGGGGATTGGTGGTGTTGTCGACCAAGGAGGGAAACACCTACACTTTGGACTCGACGCGGTCAATCAACGAGATGATTGTATTTTGTTGCCGCTGGCGAAGGAGTTCGCTTTATTCGCGAGTACGGAGTACAGGAACAAACTTGGTTCGAGGCGGCGCACTTTCGGGGATGGTCTGCCAAGGCAGGTCGAACAGGAACAGGCGTCGTCGCTCTTGAAGTCGTTAAACGGCCGATGCAACAAGGGCAACGTCGTCGGGTATGAGAAACGATGCCACGGGCAAGATGCCTAGCCAAAGGGACAAATGAAAAAGGAATGACCACGCTTTTTTGGCGAAGCTGCAACGGGACTTGGGCTGAGTTTGGGGGAATCGGACTGCGCTGGGAAAGGCAAGCAGGCGAGGGAGAGAGGGTTCGCGCGTTCTTCTTGCCTGGTGCAGGCCCGGTTGGCTGCCAGATCTCGGGAGTTGGCCAATCAGCGGCCTGTAACGCGCGATTAAAGCGGGTCAGACGCCCCTGCAGGCAGCAGCACCTTCCACGAACCACCTCAAAAATCGTATTGTCCGCGACCATCAACTTCAGTCACGGCGACCGCGGCGCGAAGGAAATCAGCCATTGTTGACCCATTTTGAATAAAAATGCAGAATCGATGCCCAAATAGAGCAGATCCGGTTCCCCCGCTTTTTATTGTCACTTTTTCCAAACCCCGCGACCAAAGCGCAAGATCAGCGACTTGACAGTTCGCAATCGCAAAATCCATCTCGAAACGCGCTCGAAGCGCATCGCGAACGTGGAAATCGCGAAATGACAATGGCGTCATGGAGTTGTGCGGTGGACGGCGGGCTGTGGAGAGCCAGATTCCCACGTGGCCGTTGCGGCTCAAGATGCCGTGTCAGGGGTTGGCGCGAAGGGGCGGCAACCCGGCTTCGGGATCAGCCCTACGGCCTCGGCCGAAACGGTCTGTTGCCTGCCGTGGTCTGTGTGCTGTGCTAAGCCGATGGGCAACTTTCACTTTGGGAAGTGGCAGGGTTCGCTGGCAGCGTGTTGCGCCGTTGGTTTGGTTGCTGGTCTGGCGAAGGCTTCCGAGGACGATTTTCTGCACCCACAACCTCGGCATTTGCGACACTGGCCAACCTTGGATTTTGACAGTCAACCTGGTTTGACAAGTTTGCCAAAAGGGACAATATGGTTCAAGTCTTGCAGTTGGTTCTTATCCCATTGCTGGCCATCGAGTTCATCAAAGCTCGCAGTCCAGTCGTCTATTCTAATTGGTCACCGTGTTCCCCAGGTGGGCTTGATGGATGCAAGTGAGGTGCTGGATCCGCAGGTAAGCCCGTGGGCTTGTTTCTTTAACAACCCCCATGCCAGCCCAATCCTACCAAACAAGTATAAACTTCGCTCATGACGTGTACTCACTTCCCTAATCTCATCCTCAAACCGCTCATCTCCGCTTTGCCGGTTGTCGCATCTTGGGGAACTGCAGCGGCAGGGCGAGCTTGGCGATGTGGTTGACCGTGTCACCGGTCTTGGACTGCCGCATCCGGGCGCCGATCTCCAGGAAGTACTGGTTCAGCTGCTTCTGCTCCAGCTTGAGATCCTCCCGGAGATCCAGCGTGTTGACCTCGAAGTTATCGATGATGCTCGCGAACACGCAGCAATGCGTCATGAGCAAGTCAATGTGTGCCTTGCGCATCACGCCGCTGTCTGAGAACTTGCGGCGGATGTTCTCAATCACCACCTCAGGCGCGGGTGCCAACGCCTCCCGCAGGTCGTCTCTCCTGGCTATGCTCTTGGTGCCCCGCTCTCGCCCCGGTTTCGTGGTGGACCAGAAAACCATCACCCAGAGGAGGTACCGAAGAAGCTTCAATCTTTGCACGCCATCCTCGTTGCCAGCCACGCGGACGATGCGGTTTGCAACAAAACGAGCAGGGACCTGCACCGCTTCGAGTTTGTTAACCTTTTCTTGCCAATCCATGACCGGGATCGCATTGAGCACCTCGGCCCCAATGATCTCTGCCGGGACATAAACATCCTGGATCTCCGTGGCATCGAAGTTGCCCCGCGGCACAGGCCGGGCCAGGTCGACAGCGGCCTGGAGTTCTTCGCGCGTCGCCATGTGTTGGCTGGACGTCTTGATGGTGTCCACGAGGGCACGGTCGTCCTCCTTCAGCTTTCCCTTCGACTTCTCGGCCAGCATGGCGTTTTCTGCAACGGCCTGGATAGCCTTCTTCGCCTTCTTCGTACCGAATGTCTCACCCAGCTCCATCTTCATCTCGGAATGAGTCTGCAAAGCGTCAGTGCCAAGTCCGGGACAGGGGTATTGAGAAGTCCTAGCCATACCGGTTTGCCGGCGCCCACTTCCATAGCTTCGGTCGGCGCTTGCTTTGACCGAACCGTTCCCCGAACCACCATCTTCTTCGCCTGGATGACTTCGACTTCCCCAGATTTCGGATCGATCACGGCGAGGAAGTGGTTGAGTAATGTGTCGACACTCTTAAACCGCTCTTCCCTAGCCGTGTAGTCTATCGCTCTGTGTGCCGAGGAGTGCAGCGCCATCTCGGACGCCTGTGGCAGGCCGCCGCTCTTTCGCCGCTTCGCAGTCGGTTGCTCGTCCTTTTCGTAGACATTGAAGGGGAATGAGTCGGGTAGGGAAATGCCCGGTGTCAGGGCTGCGTCTAGGGTCAGTTCCCATCTCCTTGCCGCGGTATAGGGTGCCGGAAAGCCTTACCTACTACAGGGGGGGAGACCTGCGGCTTCCGGACCTTTGTGATTGAGAAAGAGGGTGCAACCGCGGGCTGTTCTTCTTGGAAAACGACCGTCTTCTTTTTAGATAGAGGCGTCTCATCCTCCGGCCTCCTCCGCTTCCTCATCGCTGAGCCTGGCATTGTGGTTGCTTGTCAATCCGTGATTTGCGACCACTTCGAGATTGCCGTCAAATCGCCGACCCGCGCAAGGCACCTGGAGATGGGGCTGTCCTGGAGACTTTTTTTTCTGCCGGTCGAGGGGACTGATAATCCTTCACCGCCTTAGCACTCGACCCTGGTCACCCCACACCATCGCATCAAAACAGCTCGTGGATACGGCAGGTGTAAACGCACGAGAAGCGAGCGGAAATTCCGGGGGACACAGAAGGTGAAAATTGATGCGCATAATCTAATTGAGTTTTAATACCTGCGATTGTTTCTCAACTCTATCGGTGCTCGATCCCTATGTTCTTGGTGTCTTGGCTATCCCAAGCTCAATTGGAAGAGCTACACTCCAGGCTATGACGGCATCAAGCTAAAACAGCAGCAAGTGTCACAGCTACCTCCCCAAGCGGGTCGCCGCAGAAATAAAAACAACAGTAGTTGAACAGCTAGGGTTTGGCGAATCGAACGGCACACAGGGCAAATCACACATTGGAATGACAATCGCACAATATGAACGGGTGATCTCAAAGCCAGCGTCTTCAATTCCTGCAAATCATGATTCCGGATCTGCAATCCTATCGAGGCAGCTTGCTCGAGTCGCGGCAAACGCCTGTGTTCCAGCTCAACCTTGATTGGCAAGCAACCAGTCATTACCATATCTCATGATACCACCGAGCCGTTCCGTTCCTTGCATCCCATCCAGTTGTCGAAGTGCCTTGTCGGGAGGAGAAGACATAATCGTTGAGGACTCTGCGGTTTCCGAGCCTTCTTGGGTAGCTTGGTGGCGGGCGGCGTCAGACAGCGAGGAGCTTCGATGCGACCGTCGGTGCAGTCGCAGTAGTCAATCCGCTGGGTGACCCAACTTGATGCTGGGGACTAGTTGAGGTCGAGTAGATTTGGGCGTTTATTTGCTGCAGAGACAGTCAGTGCCAGTCGGGCGGATGTCCGAAGTGGTGGGCAAACTCACGATCTCGCTCTCATCTTTCTTCTCTTGCGCTTGAGGCGGCGAACGCGCTTCTTTCTCCACTTCGCTCTCATCTTGACTGTTCAGGGTCAGTATGGTGTAGGAAGTGTCGCTGTTGAGGGTGTACCTACATGTGACTTCGTGATGAGAATTTGCGTGATGGTAGATGGAAAGGAACAAGTTCGATTTTCGGGAGGGGAAGTTGACTTAAACGAGGGCAGAGGGCAGTAGCCCTGTGGGGTAAGTCATGTGATCCTACCCGCGCCAAGAAACTTTTGCGCCCAAGCTCCTTGCATCCCGATTTTGGTGGGGCCTTCAACTTCAAGCTTCACCTTGAGCCCTGTTCGGCGTTCAGGCCATTGCTCTTTCCTCAATGCAACCATCGATTTCTTCGAGAGCTGCAACAAGCCCAGATTGGAGTTATGCCTGAGGTTTACACTGACGAATTCCGTGGCCAGTAAATATCCGTAGCTCGTTAGGCAGCTAGCATTGATCATTTCCAATGGCATCCGAATTTCAACCCTGCTCCCCTTCCTCCCACCCAGATGAGCAGCGTAACCATGTCCATACCGTCAACAGCTGTGGGAAAAGTGTCGTGGGAAGACAGAAGCAAAGATCCCCCGATCCAAGGTAAGATGGTTGAAGGAAACATCTTAATGCCCTTCCGCAGGACCGTGTCACCTTTTGCTCTTCGCTCAATCCGTTTCTGCGACCGGGATACGCAGCAAAGGGTGGCAATCCGGTGGACTCTTTCTCATTCTCTAACCTTATATGGCTCAGGTTTCTTTATGGTTTTCCCGAACAAGACTGTGTTGGTCGGCCGTGATGAGACCTCGAACCACGTGGCATTTACAAACCCAGTGGTCTCGAGATGCCAGCTGGAAATCTTTTCCATCATTGCAGACGAAGAAAGCAACCACCCGCCTCTCGTCTTTGTCCGCGACCGGGGTTCTTCAAACGGGACTTCTGTGAACGGCCAGGTCATCGGGAAGGGGTCGAAGCTCTCACCGTCAAGACTCCTTGAAGATGGGGACGTCATTACCATCGGCTCGCATCCTCACTTGAGACTCAGGTTTACCGAGCTTGCGCACGCTCAGTCTTCATACACCCTCAGTCATCTCCAGCGGCAAGAGGTCGAGGTGAGGCGAACTTGAGAAGCACTGCCTCCGAGTGCCTGACATGCTCCCAGCTCTTCAAGGACCGATATGTCGTCTCCGATCGGAGCATTGGGGATGGCGGCCATGCTGTGGTATTCTTGGCCACAGAAGTCGAAACAGGGCATCAAGTTGTCTGCAAAGTGCATGACATTGGCAGGTTTTCTCGATCATCCAAAGAAGTAGAGAGGATTCGCCAAGAAGCAACCATGCTGAGCACGCTGGACCATGTAGGAATTGAAGACTTTGTTCTTTGATGGGCCAATTCTGACGACACAGCCAAATATCCTTCCCATCAAGGCAGCGTTCGAGACACAGCAGACCATGTATGAGGGTTATTGGAGGGGAACTTTGCGGGAGAGCTGACTTCTTTGCAGATACGTTATGACGGAACTCGCAACAGGAGGTGACCTCTTCTCCCTTCTCCTACGACACAAGAGCCTTGATGAATGGGGAATCCGATGCATCATCCGGCAAATCCTTCGCGGTGTTGCTTACATTCACAGCAAAGGCGTCGCTCACCGAGACATCAAGCCAGAAAATATCCTGTGCGGCGTGACACCTCAAGTCCCATATCGGATCATGCTCTCTGACTTTGGGGACTCTGGCATTTCCGGGCGTGAGAGGATGAAGTCCACTGTCGGAACTCGGTTCTACCGGCCACCGTAAGTTACTCCTACTGCTTCTTGGGACTTGCAGTTCTGATCGCCGGGAGTGAATGCAATGGTGCAGGCCAAGGCCACGATCTATCAGTCGACATCTGGGCGGTGGGCATGCTCACACTGCAGCTTTTCCTGGGATACGAAGAATTCCCAGGCCTCGACACGGTTGTCTTCAGGGGCCAAGGCGAGATTGACACATACCTTGGTTTGATTTTTGCTGTCCTTGGCCCTCAGGGCATGATTTCCGACGCCGGCAAGAGCTTCATCTGCGGCTGCCTGGCCTATGACAGCGGAAGAAGGCCGACTGCCCGACAGGCCTTCCGTCATGGATGGCTCCAAGAACCACACAGCGACAGGAAGGTGTTTAAGCGGCTGGAAACTGACAATGCTCTCTTATGGAAGCCCCAGCCGGTCAAATTTCCAGTGGTTGAAGATCTCACGGCGTGGTCTTTTGGCCAGGGCAAGCGCCAGGATGGTGATGGACAGGCTTCCGACGAGGCAATATCGCCGCATTTTATGTCCCCCGAGCAGGCAGGGACAGACACAGCACGAAGAGTCCAGGACGTGAATGACGTACAAGGAGAAGCCTCACCGGTCTTAGGGCCGGTCAAATCTGGGCTCGTCCACGCAAAACGGAAGGGTTCGACATCCAACACAGAAAGCGCCAAACGACCCAAGTCAGCTGCATGTTAACTTCTCAGCAACTTCATAAGAGTGGAACGAAGGCATTGCACACATTTCGGCTTGCCATCTGAGCATAACCGCAACTAACTTCACGACACGTCGTGGAGAATCTTTCAAGTAGCAGACAAGACGAGCACAGTTTAACTATCAATGATACAACGCCATTATGGCCCATCTCAGATCAAAGCTTAGAGCTATCAGTCCTCATCCCCTCATCGTCCTGCTCCTTGACCGTCAAGTCAGGGAGCTCGGCAGGCATGATCCTCCGCGGTGACGTCCCGGGAACGACGGCATATTTGGAGAAGTCTGTGACGCCGGCATGCTTCCTGAGGAAGTCCTCGTCAAGCTCGAGCTGCCCGTTGATCACCGGTGCCGGGGCCTTGATCATGGCGAGGACGGCATCCGAGAAGATGGTCGGCTTGCGCAGGTCGTTGGCGTATGACGGGTCCTTGCGCGTGAACTGCTGCGTCGCAGCCGACTCGATGGCCTTGTGACATGTCAGCCCCCTGTTCCCTCCAAACCCAACAAAAAAAAAGGACGAAAAAAAGGAAGAGAGAAAAACAGAAGACAAAAAGAAAAGAAGACAAAAAGAAAAGAAGACAAAAAGAAAAGAAGACAAAAAGAAAAGAAGGCAAAAAGAAAAGAAGACAAAAAGAAAAGAAGACAAAAAAGAAGGAGACAAAAAAAA
>Ga0247824_10001546_pt1 | contig 12588 bp, 15 predicted proteins | sample 13C_PalmiticAcid_FD_194412 | JGI IMG/M metagenome (GOLD analysis project Ga0247824, IMG submission 194412) | Soil microbial communities from agricultural site in Penn Yan, New York, United States - 13C_PalmiticAcid_Day48 | ecosystem: Environmental > Terrestrial > Soil > Agricultural land...
CCACTGATGGTGTTGGTGGTGCGTTTAGAGGGGGCGGAGCGCGGGGAGCTGCCGTTGAAGACGGAGGGCGTGGGCGAGGCCATCTGCATGGCGCGGATCTCGGAGGGGGTGCGGAAGGGCATGCGGGTCTTGGAGTGGGTGGTGGAGGGGATGAAGGGGGCGTTGGTTTCGTACTGGGAGAAGGCGGAGATGGTGGAGAAGTTGGAGACGGTGCGCGGGGAGTGGGAACGGGTGGTGGTGGAGGCGTAGGAGTCGCGGCGGGAGAGGCTCTCTTTGGCTTGTGGGGTCTTGATGTCGAGGGGCTCGGCGGCGTCGTCGAGGGAGCAGACGGAGGAGCGCGCGCTGCGGACGCTAAAGACGTCGTCCTCGGGCTCGTGGGGCGAGCTGCTCTCGCCGGCGGAGTCGCTGGAGAGGGAGTGGGAGGGCATGTGGCGGAAGTCGGATTGCCGCCGGCTCGGGGGTTGGTGGTCGCTGTAGGTGCTCTGGGCGTCGTCGCAGAGCACGGACGTGTCCTGTGAGCCGGTGCTGAGGAGGGAGTTTTCGAAGTCGTCTTCGTCTTGTTCTTGGGGCTGCCCGCTGCTGCGCCGCTCGATCTTGGTGACAATGGCGCGCGCAGCGGCCTGGATGAGCGCCTCTGTCCGGAGGGAGGTCTTCCTGTCAACCATAGGCGACCTTGGGCGGCTGGTTTCTTCCTCGACAGCGAGGTCCAAGTCTTGCGGCTTTGGTGTGTCTACATCCTCCGAGGGTAACTCTTCGTTGTCCTCGCGTGAGGGCTCATCAAGTTGTGCCTCCTGGGGGAGATCAGGTTGCTCTGCCGCACTCTCGTTGGTTTCTTGCGGCTCAATGCCCGTGACATCCTCGGCGGGTTCTTGGGCGCTGGATCCCCCCTCGTGTTCCACTTCTTCCAACTCAGCCAGAGGCTCGTGTTCTTCCGTGTGAGGGACGGGCTCATCGGCCTCCGTTTCCTGAAGCACAGATTCGGGTGCGGCCTCGACTTCGGCTTCTGGTTTTGTCTCGGGCTCGGGAGCGACTTCCGCCTCTGCAGCAACATCTGGCTCTGTGCTCGGCTCTGGGGGTGTGGCGTCGTCCTTCTCGCTTTCGGCTACCGCTTCGGCAGCGACTTCGGTGGTGTCTTCAATCTCTGGGGTTGGTGGCTCGTCGGCGGGAAGATTCGCACCTTCGTCTTGTTCTTCAGCCTGCGGCTCAGGTTGTGCAGCACCTGTCTCCGCGTTTTCCGTGGCCGTGTCGTCGGTTGCTGGCGCGGCTTGCTGATCCGCCATTGAAGGCTCCGGTGTTTCGTCGGCCGGCTCGGCGACGCAGTCCTCGGTGGGTTGATCCAAACCCTCCGCCTCATCCTTCGTAATCGGGTCTTCGGCTACTTCGAGAACCGGAGGCTCCTGCGCCTCTTCAGGCGAGGGGGGCATCGTGACCGGGGTTTCGTCGTCCATGGGTGTGCTCAGACAAGAAGAGTCGACATAAATCTGAAAGTCCAGATCCAGGTCTGGCGACTTCCGTGGCATCTTGGGGAACAATCTCGAACAAAGGCGGCGCGCAAGTCGATGAGATGTTTATACTGGCAGCAGACAACCCGCGTCCCCTGATATCTCGGGGCAACGGGACGGTGCCAATGGGAGCGCCGGGACGGGTGGAGAGGCGATGCGCTGGCAATTGACGAAACGACGAGGTGAGGCGGCTTGTTTTGGCGTCGGGCGCACCCGACTGGCCTGGGGGCCCTGTCGCAGGGCGGTGACAGGCCATGATGGGCGGTGATGGGGGCGCTGGGCCAATCGTGCGCCGAGTAAACAAAACGTTGCCGGGGAGACGGGCCCCGCCAGCCTTTCTTGGCGGGGCCTCCCGCTGTCAACTCCTGTCGCTCTTTCTGGGGCAACGCCTCAGCACACGTCCAATAATTGAACGTTACAGGGCATCTCAGACAACCTGGCTCCCATTGTCTGCACCCGCTCAGCCAACAAAGAAAGCGCACTTTGAAGCGGCCTGGAAGGTTTGCGACATGAGACGGGCCGAGCAAAAACGCGGTTGGGAGTTGGCGCCCAACGGGATCATCAAGGTCTGCCTCTTGAAAATGCACGGCAGCTGCATGTATTTTGAGGGGGAGCCGCAGGGGGCGGGCCGGGGACCTCTGCACATGCGACAGGCTTGACAGGACGACAACAAAAATTCATGCGAGCCGGAGGGACGTCGACTGATACATTGGAGCTCAGCTGATGACACAGCTACGCATCGCATTGTTGGAATGGTACGAAATGCCGTTGTGCTCATAAGCGCCCTGGTGCGGACAAGTCCGTCCACACTTTTGCGGCCTTGTGGTGGCTATGATTGGCCCGGGGCGTCGACGGCGACTCGACGCTTTGGGAAATCGCCGCGTGTGGATGCCCGGGGCGCTCATTTGTATGAGGCTTCCGCTGCGGAGATGCCTGGTAGGGAAGAGCTGATCCGCGTGTCGGCCGAGGCTGTAGCTGTCTCGACTCTTGCGTGCGCTGCGGACCGTGAGGCGGGACACAGCAAGCCATGACGCATTTAAGTACATGCGGCTTGATGCCAATGATGGAGTTGTGCACACGGCTCATGCCATCCATGCCATCGTCCAGTACCTTGGCCTGCTCCCAGAGCTCAAACTCTATCATCCATCGCTCTTCCCGGACCCCGGCTCACCCAGATAGACGTCATGAGAACCGAAATGCTCACCGTGACCACGCTCTTACCTACGCCCGCCGCAAAGCAGGAGCCCCTAATCAAAGTGCTCCCGTTCGTCGACATCCCGGCCTCACGTTTAGCGGTACTGTGCCACCCAAAGGTGGACGCCGTCATCACAGAAGTGGATGGCTACTTCCTCCAGCACTGGCCATTCCCCGACGCCCGGAGCCGCAAGAAGTTTGTCAACGCCGGCTTCTCCCGTGTGACGTGCCTGTACTTTCCTGCTGCCCTCGACGACCGAATCCATCTTGCCTGCCGTTTGCTGACAGTGCTGTTTTTAATCGACGGCAAGGCTCCCCATCGCCACCGTACCGTATACCGGCCCGTGTGCTGACAAGAACCCAGACGTGCTCGAATACATGTCCCTCGCTGACGGGGAGCGGTACAACGCCCATCTCATGCCCCTGATGCGCGGGTACGTCCTGCCCGACCGCTCCATCCCCGTCGAGTACATCATGTACGATCTGTGGGAGAGCATGCGCGCGCACGACTCCGACATGGCTGATGAGATCCTGGAGCCCGTCTTCGAATTCATGCGCGCGCAGACGGACAAGGCGCGCACCAGGGAGATGGGCCTGAAGGCGTATCTGGAGTATCGTGAGCGCGACGTCGGAAAAGGGTGCGAACTGAAGCTAGACTCGCCGTCTGCTTGTCGGATGTTTTGCTGACAGCACCCCCAGACTGCTCGCCGCCTTGATGCGATTCTCGATGGGCCTGCGCATCCCCCCGGCAGACCTCGCCCTGGCCCGACTCGCCGACATGAACTGCTCCAAGCACCTCTCGGTGATCAACGACATCTGGAGCTTTGAGAAGGAGCTTCTCGCATCCAAAACGGCGCACGAGGAAGGCGGCGTCCTGTGCACGAGCGTGGCCACGTTCGCCCGCGAGGCCGAGCTCTCCGTCGCCGCGGCCAAGCGGGTGCTGTATTGGCTGTGTCGCGAGTGGGAGGCGCGCCACGCCGAGCTTGTGCGCGAGGTTTTGGCCAAGAGGGACACGCCCGAGCTGCGGGCGTATCTCAAGGGGCTCGAGTATCAAATGAGCGGCAACGAGTTTTGGAGCAGGACTACGCTGCGCTATCTCGCGCCGACCGAGTAATTCAGCCATGATCCCCTGGCCCGGACCAAGCAATCCATCATGACAACGCTCGTGTCATGTCGTGCTTGAGGCGGTTCCGTACTTTTCACCCTCAAGTTCTTGTACCTGTCCATCGCAGCCAGGAAAAAGAGCAAGAGGCAGTCCTGCAGAACCAGGCACCTAGCATGTAAATTACCTTATGCAACGACCCTCTGAGGACCCACCAATTCCGCACCGCGGTATAGCGATCTGCAAATCACTTGCTGGGTGTAATGATGCGACGAGATCCATGTTGTCGTTGAAAGCGGTTTGCGCTGTAGCGGCACCTGCCGCTTTCAGTCAAGTTTGCTGTGACGCCCGAAAAGGGGTAAAACCCGACAAGGTCTTGCACGCTGCGGGGAGAGCACTCAAAGCAGACTTACAGCTGTGTTCTGAAATCGGAACAAGCGTCCATGGCACCATTTGACCTTGGCGAGTCAACCTTGAAGTGAGGTGCGGTTCACGAGGACGGAGCCGGATGAATCTGCTGCAAGATAGCAAAAGAGAACGGACTTGTGGGTTTGTGATATTTCTGCTAGTAGGAGAGAGACAATACATGCCGTTTCCATCCTGTCTCGGTTTGCTGACCGAGAGATCGTCTCTGCTGCCAGAGATGAAGGACGTCCATCCACCGTATCTGGCACATCCATTTGCTGACCCCCCCAGTCAAGACCACGGCCTCAGCTCCGTCTCGGTCCAGTTCCAGAGCTTCGTCCCTAATTCCGGATCCTTGCTGGCCTTCGACTCCATTGTCGATAGGTGGCCGACTGGCTCGTAAAAGAACCCCCGCTTGATGTCTTGCCGCGGGGTGCCGATCGCCCACAGCAGGTTATGCGTGCCCTCCTCGGGCGTCTTCATCCTGCCAATGTTTGGGATGTAGACCAGTGCCTTGTCGACAAGCCCCAGGTCCGTAACCAGACCGGTGGTGACCACACCCGGGGTGAGGCTGAAGGATAGGATCTTGGGATACCGCGCCGCCAACTCCCGGGCGAAGATCATGTTGGCCAGCTTGCTCTGGCCGTACCGCAGCCACCGGCCTATCACGGCCATCTCCTGCTTCGTCTTGAGCTTGTCGAACGCGATTCCACCCGGCGGGGTGCCGCGCCAGGCGGTACTCGTCACCATGACGATGCGGACGTCGGAGCCTTGGAGGTCCGCGGTGTGCGAGAGCAGGGGTAGCAGCTTGAAGGTCAAGAGCGCATGGCCAAGATGGTTGGTTGCAAAGTGGATCTCGTAGCCGTCCTTGGACACGGCGGCTGGCACGGCCATGATGCCGGCATTGCACACGAGCACGTCGAGCCGGGACAGGTCCGCCGCGATTTTCTCGCCAACCTCCTTCACGCTGGCGAGGTTGGCGAGGTCGACCTCAACAAACGTGACCCCGACATCGGGTGCCGCCGCCTTAGCCTTGGCGATGGTTTCCTGGGCCGATTTGGCTTTGCGGCCGGTGAAGAGGACGTGGGCTGGCCTGTGCCGAACCAACTCGACTACGGTGCCAGCTCCGACACCGGCGGTGCCTGCAGCTTGTCAGCAGGGAGCGGCATCACTATCAGGCATTTCTGGCAGCTTACCGCCCGTGATAAGGATAACCTTGCCAGACAGGTCCGGCACATCCTTCTCAGGGTCGAACCCAGGCATCTCAGCTCAAGGGATCTTTGTTTTTGTGGCAGAAAGGGGTTTTGTCACGGAGAAGTTGGAACGAGGAAATCGACGCCAAGTCAGGTAGGTATCCAGCGAGGAATGCATTCTAGTCTTAAAACATCACGTCGGTACAGCGAAAATGTGGAGTGGGTGTTGGGGGCGAAAAGGAAGGGAGACGCGGCCTCTGGGCAGGATCGCACCTGGGCAGGACCGCAGAACCGCTGAAAAAGTCGCCGTGGTGGGCGAATTTTGTGCCGATGAGAGGTTGCAGGATGCCGCGTCACTCCTCCTTTGTTGGCAACGGCGCGGAAGTTGGCCCGAGCCTCGAGGTCGTGGCCTGCTGCTGCCTGGTAAACCGCACGCAGATTCCTGCGCCGAGCCAAAAACGCCACAGGACAGGCCGTCGGCTCCTCCAACGCAATGTATTGAACCTCAAGCGAAGATTAGATACGCGAACTTTCCAACACTCCGTCATCCAGGGGCATGTCACAGGTGCACATTTTGCACCGAGTTTCGATTCCGTCCGCCAACCGCGAATCATGGATGGGTTCCAGATTGGCCGAGGCTCTGTGCTGCCATTACCTACCTTACCTGGTAGCATACCTGGTACTCTTGATCTACTTACAGAACATCAAGTACTTTACCCTACTCGGCCCGCTCCCGCAACTTCACCCAGAGAGCCGGCTTCCTCCAGAGCGTGTGCATTTCCGAGTCTCGATGCCAGTCCAGCAACGTGTTGACTAGCTCTAGATCATATATCCACAGCAATTTGGCCAGTGTCGTCCGCATTTCCATGTACCCAAGGCTAATAAGAGGGTTAGCCCGGCATTGCCAGGACTGCGAGACGAGCTTGCACTTACTTTCTTCCCAGGCATCCGCGGGGACCAAGCGAGAATGGCTAGAGAAACTTTAGTACACCTTCTTGCTCCTCCGGTGGGTCTTCAGGTGGTTTGTTTACCTGGGACGCGTCGAGTACATCCCGCAGGCCTTCACCAAGCCACCGCTCTGGCTTGAACACCTCGGGTTCCTCAAAGTTTGCTGGATCCAAGCTCACCGCAACGGGGTTCGTAGAGACGACCACCTGCACACCCGACGGTCAGCGGTCAGCGTTTCACACCTTCACGTCCTTTGTCCCTGCGTCCTGCGGCAGCCAGCCACTTACCCCAGCGGGCACGAAATGGCCGCCGACGGTATCACCGCCGTCGGGCACCACGCGTGGGAGGCCAAACGGCAAGGGCGGGTAGATTCTGAGTCCCTCCGCGATGACTGCCCCGAGATACGGTAGATCTAATGTCGACTTGGAGGTGATGGCGTCGTACGACTTGAAGCTCGTACGGATCTCCATCTGTAGCTTCCGCATAACCTCGGGTGTCCTTAGGAGATAGTACGTCATGGCTGACAGCGCCGCGGCCGCTGTCTCGCTGCCCGCCAAGACAAAGTCAGACGCGTGTGCGGCGATCTGCAGGTCTGATACCTGCTTGGGATCGCGCTGTTCGAGCACGCGTGTCATGAAGTCCTTGCGGGACTCTGAACCGCGGCTGATTCGCCTGTCCCAGGTGTCCCTCCCGTCAGCATAGGTCGGCCAACACTTGTGCTGCTTCCTTGACGGGTCCTACCTGTTAATCAGATCAATCGCAAAGTCCTCGTTCTTCCTCGTGTCTTTGGTTAGTTCCCTGATCTTTCCCCGTAGCAAGGGGGCGGCGATCATGGCCAAGGTTGGGAAGCGCTTCAGAGCGTCGGCCAAGGCGCCCTGCGTCAAGGCCCCGAGTGTGATGGTGATCCAGGGGTGTTCGACATCTGGACCGCCACCTTCCATCTCAGCTGCGTGCCAGGCACCGGGGATGAGCACCTCAACTCACCAGTCTCGACACCCCCGAATGGTTCTCCAAAAGCCAAATCGCCAATGATGTCAAAAGTCAGCATCTGGTATCCCTTGGCAATGTTGAATCCCTTCTCCCCCGAACCCCTCTTGTGCGCGCCCTCAACCCATTGGTCGATGGTTCGGGAGATGATGTCCTCCTGCTCGGTGAGGGACCGGTCAGAAAAGGCATGCCACAGGTAGCGGCGCATATGCCCGTGGGTCTCGACGTCGCGCTCGCTGACAATCGAGTGCACGCCGCGCCAGGCAAAACTGCCACCGTCATAGAAATCGCTCTTGGTAAACGTCTTGTGTCCCTGGCGAGACCCATAGATGTCCTTCCAGGACTGCGCCGAGTTGAACGACAGCTCGTTGGGTGCCGTCCTTACCACCGGCCCTGGGGTTGCTTTGTTAGTGTGGTTATCCTCTTCAGGGTTTGTTCGAGGTTCAACTTACCATACTTCTTGTGCAGCTCAAGAAGCTTGTATGGCTGTCGCCCACCAAGGAACCACACGCAATGAGGAACCTATCGTGAGTGCCTTCTCAGCTTCATCTTCGGGTTTGCGGACTTCGACGCTCAGAATCAGAATTTACGTTGCTAACGGCGCAAAGCCTGGGCCCAGGGAACTTGGAAAGCGGGTGAAAGTAGAGGTTGTAGATGATCCCCCCGACTATGCGCGTCAGATACTGCGCCGCTTGTCAGCCTTTGAGCTCCGCTTCATGAGGGTACCTAGAATAGACAGGCAATTCAGGTAGGGAGGTAACTTGGCTGGTCTTACCCCGAGGACAAACAATGCGACTAGAGCTGGCCAGAGCGTGGTGGGCGGACTCGACACGAATGCCATGGCGCCTGAGGTGAATATGGCTCGCCTCCTAGACTACCTAGAACACTGGAAATGATCAGGGCAGTTATTCTGTTGCGGAGATTCCAGTTACACTAAATGGCCTCCCGCGAGCAAGCTACGTAACTTGGAATGCAACTACCAGGAGGTACCTTAGATACCTGGAGTAGAGTTGTCGGACAGTCGAAGAAACGCGGCGATTTCCTAATAGGGAACTGCCGATGGCCCCGTGGAGCTCGGGGGTTGGAACAATCTGTAACAGGTAGCGTCCATCATCCGGCGATTTCCCAATCCGGGTTGCTGCGGCGGATGGAGCAGCCTCTTGGACTTGCCGCGGCCAACCCTGACTTCGCTACCTGACATGGGCGTCGCAGACAGCGAGAAGCTCCAACCGGCAACCGCCGATATCTGCTCGTTGGGCATCGAAGCCGCAAGCACTATGAGGCAACGGAAGAGCAGCAGGGGGTTGTTGCGGGAGACCAGGGATCAAACCTCGAGCTGTAAAGGAAAAATCTCCTAGGGCTGTCGCTTCGCCGGCAGTGTGACCAGCCTTGAAAAGTTATGGGAACTTGCGTTGAGTGGGAGAGTCTGACTGACCGTTCTTCAACTTATTCGCCGATGCGGCCGCAGGAAGTTTGGGCGTTATGGCCAGCAGAACAGAATCCGGTACCTCCTACACGATTCTGTTACACGGATATTAAGTCGCGGGTACGCAGATCCAGCTCCAACTAAAAGTCACATTCGAAGCGCTCGAAGTTGTCTGTCTCCATTCTTTTCCTCCTCACCTCTCTCTCTTTCTTCTTTTCCAAAACTGACAGTAAATTTAGCTGGGATCCCTTACTCAAGGTCACGCGTCGGTATTCGCCAGCTCCTTCACGAAGGACTATCATAAACTCCGGCTGCGCGGCCCCCTACACGTCTCGCACGGTTTGTCACGGGCAACTGCACTGCCATGCTGGCCAACTGCGTGTTTCACTTTTTCGAACCAGGCCCAGCGTTGCGGGGTGTTCACCCTCCCTGATGAGCCTAAACGCTCAAAGGGCTCACGGTCGGGTACACTTCGTGTTTCGGGAGCGGCGTCAACGCCACGCGCACCATCCAGACCCTCCCGAGTCATCGACTGTCTCGTAGCGACGCGCTCCTCCGCCAGAAATGGCGCGCCAACAGTCCCAACCCAAGAGTTGAAAGGCGAGGGTGCCTTCCCGGCCCTCCCGGTCTGCCGTTGTGCCCTTGGAACCATGGCCAGCGGTTCTGGACTTTTGGGACGAGTTGCCCATTGCGGTCAACGACAGGACCCTTGGCCTACGGCAAGCAACTGTTCCGCATCTATTCAGTTTCCCTTGTTCCCACACGAAAGCCAGGCACAGTCAACACATCAACCAGTCTGACCGCCTCCCACGACGCCCCCAACCCGCATCATGCCGCACCACATGAATTGCAGCACGGTCCCAACGCCCAATCTCCAATAGCCCCCAATCTACACGCCCCGGCCGTTCCGAGTCACGCAGCACGACCATCTTTTTTAGCAACGTAGGTACTGTGTACATTGCACCATAGCAAGACATGTTTGCCCGTTGATCGTAGGTACATGACCCCCACCCTGACCAAAAGCAACGGCCGGGACATCAGCTGATCGGAGGGTGTCAAGCCAAAGTTTCCAACCCCTTTTCAGGTGACAGGTCTAAATTTCTGGACAGTACGGAATACACCGGTCAAAACTCACTGCGGCCTTGACAGCACCGTCGATGGCAACGCCCAGATTGTCATCCAAGTTCAAGCCACACCGATATCAACCCAGGCGGTGGGGGCCGAGAGGTGGGGGCCGAGAGGCCCAGAAAAGGGTCGTTGGCGGCTTGGGCTGGAAATGGGAGATGGGTGTTAACCGAGAGACAGGTCCAGGGTGCCTTGCGCAGGCATCATTTACCATGCCGTGACTGAGAAGAGGGAGGGAGGCATGCATTGCCACTGTGTCGTCTGCATCGTGGCCAACGGCTCACGCTCCCTCACTCGGCTCCCAGCACTGATGGACCTGTGCCACCTCCCTGCGAGAGATGCCAGCTTGTTTCTGGCATTCTGCCATCTTGGGTGGAAAGTCTGCTCTGAAAAGACAGTCCGCTATCCGGGCAAACAAAGAAACATACCTTACGCTAGAGAAAACTGGTGCAACCGCGGCCCGCCCGCGTTGCTGTTGCAGACAGCTCATCAGCACCATGTTTGGCACGTGGCGTTTCGATTCGAATCCAGAAAACGACATCCTCACAACACAGCTTGTCGACCCGGCCGCGGCACGGCCGCTTGTTCAGCGGGCCTGCCAGAGTTGCCGCGGGAGAAAGATTCGATGCTCGGGCGAGACGGAGGGATGCACCCGGTGCCGGACACTTTCGAAGCCCTGCGTTTACGCACAGCGTGGAGAGAACAAGCGGTTGTCGAGGCGGCGCCGGAGCGAGGCGAGCCGGCAACAACAGGCTTTAGTCGACGACGACGACGACCTTGGCGTGTTGCAGAGCACAAAAGCGAAGCGGTCGAGTAGTCCGAACCTGCGCCAGAAGACGCCCAAGCAGGACGCCTCTTCCGATGGCGCGGGTCCCCAGCAGGCCTGGCAGGCCCAGAAGTCCCAGCAGCTTGAAGTCCAAGGGCAACAACAAGAGCAAGAACGGCCGCAGCGACAAGGACAAAAACAGCAGCAACGAAACGCGCTGCAGCCGCCAATGTCACCGCCACCCCTCGATTTGGCCATGGACTCTGTCGCTGGCAGGCCAGGGCCCCCCTCTCCAACCGACAACCCGAGGACGCTCACGATCGGGCATGGTTCCTGGTCCAACACATCCCCTTCGCTGCTTCTCGAGGCGGCGCCATGGGGCAGCGACGAGGGTATGGGCACGTGGTCCGAGTCGGGCGGCAACGACGGGTCGTCGATTGAGTATTTGATGGGCACATCTGCAAGGGGGGCAGCCCATTCCCCCTTCGAAACGGCTATGCTATCACCGTCGTGGATCTCGGCCGACATGGGTGCACCCATAGCACCGACGCCCGCGCTCCCGACGACTCCCGCCACATGCGCCATGACCACGGCGTGCCCCACCTCCACCTCTGGCAAACTCCATTCCGTCTTGATCTCGACGTCGGCAATGCCATCTGGACGTGTTGGCAGCGCCGAGGGGGTGCTCTCCGGTAACCACCACTCTCCGTCGCTGCCCTCGACGGGCTCGCCGCCGTGTTCCTCGCCCCCGTTAATACGCGACTCGTGCTCGTGTCTGCAACACATCACCTTTCTCGTCCACGAGCTCGAGTGCGACACGACAGAGGTGATTGATGCCGGGCTCGCCCTGCACAAGGAGGCCGTCGAGTTCGGCCAGGCCATGCTGCTCTGCCCTCGGTGCCCGCGCCGGCCCGAGAACCTGACCCTTCTCACTTTCCTGTCTGAGAGGCTGTTACGCCTAGAGGAGACAGTCATTGAGCGGTGCGTCGGTGGACCCCCCTTCACTGCCCCACACGTCGTATAGTAGGATCCGCAACTGACATTTTTGTGAATGTGATGACACAGACTTACCCTGGAAAGGGACGTACCGCCGTTCAAGAGACAGGCGGTGGTATTTGGGGAGTACGAGGTGGATTCGCTACAGGAGTGGGAGCTGCTGGTGTCCAGTCTCATGGTGATGCAGCTCGGTTCCCTCAGGAAGCTCATGGGCCGGCTCAAGGATTCAGCCAGGGCAGTGCGGTGCGAGTCCGTGTATCAAAAGGCCGCAGAGACGGAGAAAAGGGTGTCTGACTTGATCAGGCAGTTGCACGCGTCACTGGAAGGGCTAAGAAGGAATATTGGTTGATGGGGTAGGGCTATAAGGGAGCATGGACAGATACAAGTCGAATGAAACGGTGCCGCACTACTACACCAACGCCACACACCGTGCCGTGATGTCAAAGTCCCTCTTGCGCGTAACCTTGTGGTCCTGATAAGAAGTGAAAAGTCATGTCTGGAAGGCTACGGACCATCTACTGTACGGCGAAGTGTGGTCCCAGGCCGGCAGACAACTTACGGTCAGATCATATACCTGGGAGTTGGTTGACTGGTGATTCATTTTTGTCTGGATCTCAATGAGACCTCAGGCAACGCGATGAGGTAAAATTGGTATGCACTTACCTCCGATTCACATACTTCCCGTTCATTTCGTGCTGTGCAGTTTCCCCGCGGCTGCGACCATCGTCTTGTTTGCCCTGCCATTCTGTCGCAACCAAAAGAGACTCAGCGCCGTCATGACAACCATGAGCGCCCAGCGGTCCCCCAGTTCCCCGGTCAGTCCCGCCCCCTTCAGCTCCAAGGTGAATATATGCTTGATAGACGCCACGCTGCGAAACACCAACTCGGCAAGGACCTGCTCTCCCCCACTTACACGCGACGACGCCGCCGCCGCCGCCGACGAC
>Ga0247824_10001548_pt1 | contig 12584 bp, 16 predicted proteins | sample 13C_PalmiticAcid_FD_194412 | JGI IMG/M metagenome (GOLD analysis project Ga0247824, IMG submission 194412) | Soil microbial communities from agricultural site in Penn Yan, New York, United States - 13C_PalmiticAcid_Day48 | ecosystem: Environmental > Terrestrial > Soil > Agricultural land...
AAGACCACGCCAGACGGTGTATTGACGGAACTTGATGCCAAAGAGACTGAAGTTGTCAATGATGCAAGAGAACACCAACTGCGAGCAGACAATGATGGCGGTCGTTGTACCGGCTCCGAGCTTAGGGATGGCCAAGATGTTGATGAGGACGAAGATAGCACCAAGAATACCCCCAGTCCAAGCCCACCAAGGAGCCAATGCCATCTGCTCTGTCAGGTTCGCTGGTGGGCGACCCTTGACTTCGATCAGGAAGTATATGCATGAAGTGATAGCACCTGGAAAGAGGATGGTAGAAAACGGGAAAAAGGCACTGGGGTAAGTAATGATTCCATCTGCACAGACACCAATCAATAAGCAGGCTGGCAAAAAGGGGGGAGGAATGGGGAAGAGTGTTGTGATACAAGCGACCTGTATATGTCTAGGAGAGTACTGTGGGGGATCGACGTTGTACATACCAACAGCAAAGACGATGGTGGATGAGAGTCCTTGACCAGTGTATTGACCAAGCTTCGAATTGACAGCTCCTTGGGAGGCGGTGGCGACGCCACCGACCAGGCAAAGGAAGGCTGTGAAGATAACGTTGTCGAGGACAGACATTGTTTGAACTTGAAGGGGAAGAGTGGACGAGTGTTTGAGGATGGGTGTTAGTACTGGAAAGATCCGGTACTATGGGACGATGACAGGTGTGTGGGTGTTAACGACAGATCAGATCTAGAGCGAGATCAAGGTGCAGTGATAGTGAGAGAGTTTGTGTGTGGAGAGTGGAGAGAAAGGCGATGAGTGATGAGATAATTCCAAAGTGGCTCAAAGTGGAGAAGTGAAGGAAAAGGAAGTAGAAAAGTGTCGAGGCAGGGCCGTCGGAGTCCAAGTATTTATACCGATCTCCGTGGACCACGACCAAGTCCACTCGTTGGGTCCTGCAGGTCTGGGGTGATCATGCTTGCACTCTCTCGCGTACCATGCATTGTTAGGTTTGCCGTGCCCAGTTGCCTATTGAAAGTTGAGCGATAGAGTGCAATTCAAGATGCCTCATTCATTCATTCATTCATATCCAAAAGGGCTTTGAATTGAGTGTGCTTCAGCAGCTGCAAAAACACGGGCAGTATCAGATAGAGTTCGTTGCGTGTGCAGCCATTGTGCACCAACAAAGTGATCAGGCTTCGCAGTGATTGATTGTCCATCTGCCGCCAATTCGATCCCAATCAGACATGTTCCTTGACGCTGTATGTACAAGACAATGCTACTCAGAAGCAAGTATGCAGAAACTCCATTCGTGCGCTGAGCTGGCCGAGTGACACTGATCCAGTGCTATCCTTTGTAGTCGAATACTCAGGGACCCCGATCTTACATCAAAGGCATCCGTCTCATTGAGTGCTGGAGGCCAATTGAGGTCCTTTGTCTGCCATGCACCCCACACTCACATGTTGTGCCCTTGAAAAGCGGGGAAGCTCCACTTTTTACAGTTCATAGTTGCAAACGTTGTGTGTATGACATCGCGGCTCTTCCCCTCGTCCTTATTGAATCGATTGACTACGGCAGACCTTGTTTTTTTTTGCTTACACCACAGAGAGCCCCTGTACGTGCCTGATTCTCTTTCTCAGTAATCACTGCCGGTCCTTGACCGGAACAAGAGATCAACCTATTTGCCAAACTTTGCTCAAGGGAATAGGCTTAATCAGTGGGCAAACAAACAGGCAAAAGGGCAGGCCCCAACCACCACCACAGGCCATTGCTTGTAAATACTGACAGTGATTGTACCGTAGAGATAACGCTCGAGCTGTGCACACGCAGTGCACGAAACAAGTCAATGTCGGGTGGCTACAATGAACATTCAAGCTCTGTTAGTGCCTTGGACTACTCCAGCAACTTGTCACCCCTTCCATTCCAGTTTCGTCTCTGGTTTGGTTATACAAGCACTTGCTTTCTCGACTACCAACGAGACCTTCCAGCAGCCCTATGGGCGGAAGGTTGCCTTTAAAGTCACTCGTACCCCACCTTTCCGATTCCGATCATCGACGGATCAGCCAATCGGACCAAAAGACTGTCCAAGAGGTCCACGAGATGCGCAACCGCATTCCATCGACGCGGGCAAGGGGTAAGACCCTGAGAGCAAGCGGAGCGAAAGATTTCTTGTTCCACACGCCTTTTTCGCATGCATCCTCCCCCGCGTTTCGACATTGCCATATGAAGGATCCTGTACCTCATACTTTCTAGACTCCGTCAACGAAGACCTCAATGGATTCTCCAGATACTCCTAGATCTAACCATGGTCCAATGGATCGCGTGAAATAACCCTGGTCCATAAACCGATCTCGGTGTAAGGGTGTAAGATACAAGTGTAAAATCAGTATAGCTTGCGACTTGCAGATCTCCCGGCTCTAGCTCCAATTGTCTATCGCGGGTGGTTTTTCGCAATTTGTACATTGCAGCGGCGAACATGACAACGCCTTAGCTTGCGTCGAGCTCAAGCGAAGCAAACACTGCGGCCTGTTTCCATTCCGCCCTCCTAACGCGTCCATATCCCCAAAGTTCACCAGCGTCTAGACCGTTCCCATGCCTTGACCTCTGTATTACCAAGCAAGAGCGGCAGCAACAAAAGAGAGTTGGCCGCTTTCCCACAAGTTACACGTCAATGCGCCCCAACGCGCGGGGAAGACGGATCCGAGATACCATCGCCATCCTGTGGTGGTTTTTTCTACGCGTTTCCTTCGGCAATCCTGTCCATGTGTGCAAAATTGCTACTCATGGTTGTCATCTCTCCGCACTGGTTTGTGCGGGAACAAATGTGGTCGTTCATCACAGTGTCTCCGGATAATCGAGCGTTTCCATTTACCCCGGACGGAGTTCCAAGACCCAGGTAATAGTGCGATCCCATTGTAACCGTCGCCGTCATCATCATCATTGCCATTTAACTCCGGCACCAATTACGTATAATCCGATCCTTGGCTCGCCTTTTTTTTGTTGCGGGAAGCCACGCCGGCCTAGTAAAGTGACATCAGCGAGGAGACAAGGAGGACAGTGTTTTCAAAGACCACGAAAATAGAACATGAACCTTCGTTCCTCTCTATGCAAAGTTTTGCCCGCAATCTGCAAATGCGTAGAGGTAAGTCGACGGGAAACTGAGAAGAATAAATAGCAACGCGAAGGCGATGAGGAATGAAAAGCGTCCTCTCTTACATTGCAGATTCCGAGCTCGTCAAGCGCTCTCAAACAATTCAGGGCGCCGACGACGATAGGCCATCCTTTGATCAAGACAAACATTACTTGATGTTGGGATACACTAGGCTGATAACAACTCCTCTGTAGGTGCGTATATTGATGTAAAATATGAAGCCTTTCGATTTCGTCCGACTTTGCATGTCCTTAAATCGGTAGCTCGAAGCTGACGTTGATCTTGGCCTCCCGTGCCATATTCACCATCTTGCTCAGCTTGACGGACTTGCTGGCTGCGTCATCAAGATCGTCCGACGTGATGATACGAAGGCCAGACTCGGCAATCAGCTTCTTGGCTTCTTCCACCTCGGTGCCCTGGAGACGCACAACCAGCGGAATGCTAAGCTGCAATGACGAAGCAGCAGCAATGATGCCTTGAGCGATCACTCGGCACGACATAATGCCTCCAAAGATGTTGGTGAAAATAGTGGTAACGCGCGGGTCGGACGAAATGATCTTGAATGCCTCAGTGACCTGCTCTGCAGTTGCTCCACCGCCAACGTCTAAAAAGTTGGCTGGCTCGCCACCATGCAATTTGATAATATCCATGGTCGACATGGCCAATCCAGCGCCATTGACAAGGCATCCAATGGATCCATCTAATCCAATATAATTCAGATTGTATTTGGCAGCAGCGACCTCGCGGGGATCTTCCTGAGTAACATCACGAAGACTGTGGACCTCCTGCTGGCGGAACTCGGCATTGTCATCAAAATTGATTTTGGCATCCATACAGATAACTAAGGGGTGGGTATCATAGTAATAGTATTAGTTCCGACTGAGACGATGTCGAAGAATAAAATGGCTATTTCTGACGGAAACAAACATACCTTCATGGTCAGCCGATTCCGCCATTGGATTAATCTCAACCAAAGTAGCATCTTTCTGCATGAAGAGATCATAGAGATTGATCATAGTATCGGTGGCCTGCTCAAGACACCTTGGCGTAAAACCCATGCGTTCAGCGAGACCTCTGACAGCAGCGCGGTCGATACCATTGTCGATATCAATCGGCAATTGAAGAATTGCCTCGGGGTTCTCGGCAGCGACAGATTCGATGTCCACGCCACCCTGAGAGGAAGCAACCATAACAGGGCCTTGGGATTTGCGATCCATCAAGACGGCAAAGTAGTACTCACGGCGGACGTACTGGCGCTCGCAAATATATACAGCGTTGCAGATCTTTCCAGTCGCCCCAGTTTGCTTGGTAACCAGCTTGTGTCCAAGCATCTGTTCCGCGAACATTTGTGCCTCGCGCGGACTGTATTGTTACCAATAGCCGTAAAATTGAATGTATGGTGAATCGCCCGTTGCGAAATGTCTCTGAGGAACAGAATGACTGATTTGATACAAAATCTGGAGAAAACTTACGAGAAGATAGTACGGACACCTCCTTTCAAGCCCGAGTCAAAGGTACCCTTGCCACGACCTCCAGCAAGGACTTGAGCCTTGATGACCATGTCTTCGATTCCTATGTTGACCGCACCATAGAACGCGATCACGCAGAGGGACAGTTAGCGCACTGAAGTGTAACAATTGGTATTGCAGGAAAAGTAGCACGGCACTGGAGTAGCCTTGTATGAGGATGTGGTCTATGCACGTGCACGCCTATTGGAAACGGGTAAACATTTGCCGGCTCTGAGAGACTTTTGCCTCAAGCACCCAACATTCAGCATCCAACGTCCAACGTCCAACGTCCAACATCCAGCATCACTTTTGCCGTGTAGGTGGTGCAGTTGATCACACGTACCAAGCTTTTCTGCTACAGCGTACGCTTCGGCACCTGTCTTGGCTACGCCACCACGAGGGGTCTTGATCCCTTGCTTCTGGAGAAGCTCCATTGACAAGTATTCATGGATGGAAAGGAAACGCTTCTGCTGTTGGACACCAATATTCGTGCGGGGCTAAAGCGATGATACAACAAGAACAGCCTTTGTGAGTTACAACAAGGCTTTCTTTGGGGTCGTAGTGTCCCTCGTTTGTAACAGGTGATTCATGGCGATCAACTGATCCTCTTTCAAAAAGTCGATCCGAATGTGAGGTGGCACCAAAGTCTGAATTCGAAAACCCAACCGTAGCCTGGAAGTTGGGGTAGGCGCCATGCTCACGGTTGCAAGGAGTTTCTTTTCGTCGCAAAAAAAAAAAAAAGTGATTCCAACACCACGGCTCCAAGGTGATCATTGACGAACAGTGCACGGTGACCGCATCGCACAGCATATCATCTGCATGTGTATCAGCTAGAGCAAGAGAACAAAGATAGCCGTTGTCCATACCATAGCCCTCGCTGCAGATCTGAGAGTGCGGAACATGATCGAGTAAGGATATGCGGGGTAAGAGTGCGGGAGTCTGTTGGAAAAAAGAAGGGTTAATTCAAGGCACAGCATCATCACGTGTAGCACAATGGTCGTATCTCCTTTCGAGCGGTAGCTCCGTGTCTGTTGCCTACAAGCACTTGACTCGCCTTTCTCCTTGGAGTCTTCATGCTAACCATAGTCCCCGCCTGCAACAAAACAGGACTTGGAATAGAATCATGGTCGCTACCTCCAAGATACCCTCGTTACGACTCGGTCATTCATCCTGTTCGTCTCTCTCTTTCTCGTCCTTCCGCGGACAACCGTCGCCCAACAAAGTCACCAGACCGATGGACCTACCAATGCTGATGGCCACAACGCCCCAGTCATGATCAAACCAGGTATTGAAAGACTTATGTGATGCGTCCGTCCCACTGTTCTTACGGCTAAACGCAGCTCTTAGCTGTCACCCCATCACTCAACATTCTTGCCACCTTGTAGGTGATATGAGCGCACGATGGCCACTCAGCTCTCCCATGTACTCCTCCGCCCATGGACTTTCCGCTTGATCGATGGGGCAACCGTGTCCCTGATTTCAGTCAAGTGTAAGTTAGAATGATGTATCACTCTCCTTTCGAGGGGTCATGCAGCAAACACGCTCAAATGCTCAGAGCGACCGCCCCTTCTTTCTTCCTTTCATTCCGTCAGTGGATACCGGGGAGGGCACGTTCCATTGCCGCAAATTCCTGTCAAAATCACTCTTCAGCGGATCCTCGAATCAATGACCGTGCGCGTATCCAGAAGGCGATCGACTGGGTTGGACGCCAGCCTCTGCAAGAGTTCAAACTTCGAGATGGCAAGACTGTGATCAAGACGCGAGGAGCTGTCCTTTTACAGGTTGGAATATATCGCATCCAAGGAGCACTAATCCTCAACAAGTCTGGCGTCGTACTTCGAGGAGAGGGTAATGGCCTCGCAGGTACAATCCTCGTGGCCATGGGTCAGTTCAAACATGACTTTATCAACATGAATGGAGTTCTGGATTCAAGCTTTCAGGGTACACCCGAGTACCTCGCTCGTTATGGCAGCGTTAAGGCTGTGTCCCCGAAGAGCCCTTATGTCATTCAGGATCGGTATGTTGCTCGTGTGGCGGATGAATATGTTCCAGTCGGGACTGTGCGGTTACCTATGAAGGATGTCTCCAATTTTAAGGTCGGAGCCGAAGTCGTGCTGGAAACTCAATAAATGACAAGTGGGTGCATCGATTGGATATGGATAACGTCCCGCCCAGACCAGATGACCCAGATCGCCAGTACAAACTCAGATACGTTCGCAAGGTTCTAGGAATTGAACGGAAACCAGGCATCGTCCATATCATCACCGATGAAAAACAACGACATACCGCTCAACGCCACGACCACAGGACACCATCCACACTAGCAAAGAGGGTTGAGGCTAATGTCCATCAGACTGGTCAAGTCCAGCCTCTCGAAGCTGTCAACTCTGAGGCAGAAGCCAACGATATCCCAGATCTCCCTCTAAAGCTCGCCAAGTCTTCTGGAAGACGGATCACCAAAGATGATGCCAATTATGACGACGTGGATGATCGGTTCAGGTCCAGAAGCAGTTGGCTTGAGGTCCCGGGATATATGACTCTGGATATACCTACAGTAATGAACATGGAGGCAGAGTATGGCCAGAGCTATGTATACAACTTTAAACGCGAGACACCAACACCTTCTGATGTGGGCGTTGAAAACATGGCACCCTGGTCCGAGTTTGATCCCGATATCCTCACAGATGAACACCATGGTTGGTTCGCAGTGACGATTGACCACTGCGAGAACTGTTGGGTGACTGACATCAAGGCGACCAACTTTGTCTCGGGTATTAAGGCAGGTCCCGGTTCCAAGCACGTTACGATTCAGGACATGTACATGCTTCAGGGCCAGATGGGGCTTGTCAAGCGATGCTATGCCACGGATGCGAGGCATGACTTTATGACGGGTGCAAAGATTCCCGGCCCGAACGTCTTTGTGGATTCGAAGGGTATTCGATCCAATAATGATGCAGGACCACATGGTAAGTCTCCACCTGCACTTTCTCCTAAAAGAGTGAACACGACAACATGTCCCTGAACGTCTTGCCTATTTCTTGTCCTTTTTGCAGATCGATGGACGACAGAAACACTATACGACAATATATAGCCATGACGTGAATGTTCGTAATCGTGGATGGATGGGATCAGGACAAGGCTGGGCAGGAGCTTTCCATGTAGTCTACCGCTGCTCTGCAGACATGCCCGTGGACTTCCAGTCGCCTCCTGGAGCTACCAATTGGGTCATTGGCTATGAAGGCGAGCTTGGTCGGAAGAAAATTGAGTTTGAGGGAGATGAGGCCACGTTCCTGGAATCAGAGGCCAAAGATCTTCCTCATGTTCCTCGCTCCCTTTATTGGTCTCAACTGGTAGCGAAAGTGGGCGGTGGTGATAATGCAGCAGCGGTTGTTGAGAAGCATGTGGGTGCATTGCCAAGGACATTGGTCACAGCAGAGGAGATCCTGGAAAGCGAGCTAACGTTAACCTCTCACATGAAGCATAAGCACAAGCACAAAGAGCATGGCAGTGGGCTATTAGAGGTGAATATCACAGGAGTCATTCGTATCCCTTAGAGGAGGCCAACGATTGAAAAAATAAAAAAAAGCAGGAGTTGGTAGGCCTACTCTGTGTCATGTTATCCGATAACATATCAATTGAAATGGTATGTTGTTGTAACGGACAATGCAGCAAGACTGTTTGCACACAAACAATGGCCGTCATTCCAGGAACGCATTGACCGGATTGTGGTGGTGCAATGAACAAGTTTATTTGATTTCATCTTGTCCGATTCCCGAAACATGTGGGCAAAAAAAAAAAAAAAGTTTTGGACCAGAGCAGCTGTCAAGTGATGGTCATGACATCAGGGAGGTTCACCTTAAACAAGTCCCTGATGTCCAAATCCCGTTATTGAACTGTTCTCGCTGTGATCCATTGGGAATGGGTTTGATCTAGTGAGGCCCACAGAAGGATGTAGAGACCCCTGCGGAAGAGTGTTCAAAAGCCGCGACTGGTTTTCTGCTGCATTGTCACTGGGTGCTGCATGATTGGCCTTGGAGGAGAGTCCATTGTGTGCGACGATTGCAAGGGGCTCGTCTATTGGGACGATGTCGTGACCAAGCGAATGACCTAAGTGACGACGATAGTGCTCTGGTGGATGTGGATGGGTGAGACTGAGAGCTTGCAACGAACTCAGCACTGGATGCTCGACAGGATCGAACGTCGAACCTGTCAGTGGTCCTTGTGAAGGTGATATTGGTGGGATATGTCCTGCTGGCTCCTCTTCTGCTTGGTCGTCAGGCGTGTACGCTGAGCTCAAGTGACTTGATGTATGGGTGTGCGAAAGTCGATGGTGATGGTGGCCATGATTCCTTCCTGATGCTGGTCCCAGAGCGGCCACGCCCAGTGCTGGTGACGATGGCGTGGGGACATGCAGCCCAAAGTATCCAGCCGCTGAGGCTTCGTCCGACAATTCTAATGGTGTAATGGGGGCAGAAGGTCCAAGGTTGGGGCGCAAAAGAGGTGAGGCCTTGGGCGAGAGTCCCATCAGCGGAGTCACATCGCCCGATCGCAAAGCAGCTGCGGTGGTCGAGATGGAGTGCTTGGTATGAGCGGACGGATGGTACAAACAGCCAAAGGCGTCGTACAGAGCATTCTTGATCACCTTGGAGTCGTGTGAATTTATGGTAGGTGAAGAAACTGAAGGCGACAACAGGCCAAGCGGCGAGGTGGGCCGACCATGCGACAGCAGTTCATGGTCACCATCCTGGATGAGCAAGGATCCTCGAGGCGAGACCAGCCGACCTTGTAAGGGTTGTCCGTCTAGATTGTCCTCCAGTCTCAGCTGAGGGCTGGTGCTCTCCTGACCTTGGCTCTGAAGTGTATGGTCTACTGGGTGGGGTTGTGTCTGTTGCTGTTCCTGAGGAGTCCGTGGAGTGTTGGGCAGATGCGGCATCCTGCGGTGGGTGGCCACGTTGGGGAAAGGCATGATAGAGGCCATGGCAGAAGGGTGGACAGTTCCTGTGGGAAGGAGAAGTAGGCTGAGGGTGGGAGAGTCTTCAAGTGGGAGAAAGAGGAAAGAAGGACGACGACGACGCTGGAGAGGAAGTTGCTGCGAAGAAGGCGAGGGGATGAGGGGCGGATGGTTGGGGGAGGCAAGAGAGGGTGAAGTGCGAATGGTGGAGAGGTGGTGTGAGGAGAGATCTTTTTTCCAGTCGTTTCGCTGCCCCGTCACACCAGAAGGCGAGAAGGCACACTATCGATTCTTTTTTTGTTGCCCATGCCATGCGCGAGCAGTGAAGAAACCCACGAAATGGCAGCCCCAACTGAAAGAGAGCGAAGGGCAGATGACGGATTTGCCCAGGCACACACACCACTGGCCAAGAGAGAGTTCAGCTCCAAATGTGTGCACACCAAAGCGAGACCGTTTCACGCGCGCGTCCCGTCCCGGAGGGCCTTTTTCTGCGCTCTCTCGTTTCTTCGTTCTTTTTCTTTCTTTCCTTCCTTCCCTTTCTCTCGTTCCCACATCACCCTCCCCAAACACACCTGTCTGCGATACACCGATCCTTGCACCATGGTCGACTTCCACGCCTTCGCCACAAACGAGAACACGCTGCTCGTCAGCAAGATCGCCACGGTCGCATCGATCGGCATCTATGCAGGAACCTCCCTCAGCTTCAACACTATCATCATGCCCGCCCTCCGCAAGTTCTCCTCCTCAAGCTCCGTCGCCATCTGGAACGAGACCGTCAACGCCGCGAGGGGTAAGTGCACAGATGCTTCTTTCATCAGTCGTGAAGGCAGACAAATCAAGGCAGCCCTGGTCTAACGCACGCTTTTCAATGGCCCGTCTCTAGCTGGTCAGTTTGCCTCGGCTGTTCTCGCTGTTCTTGGAGGTGCAGGTCTCTACTACGGTTCCAAGAATGCCTCGTATCTGTATAGTGCTGCCTCCATGTTCTTGACCATCCCCTACACCGCCCTCGTCATCCAGTCCGTCGACAACAAGCTTTTCGAGATCCGTCACAATAACACTGTCAATGGCAAGAGCAACAGCATGAAGGATAGCAAGAGCGAGGATGGCGAGGCCGACAGCCTGTTGAAACGCTGGAACCTCCTTCACGCTGGAAGAACCGTCCTCGGTCTCGGTGCTTTGCTCACCACCGTGTACGGCATCGTCTCTGACAGCGGAGTCCGCTTCATCATCTTCAAGTAAAACCTTTCCCTCCCACTTGACAGCAATAAAGAGACGCCAATCGTCGACATCCCGACGGGAAGGCTTACACCTACAACGGTAAAGTACTGGTATTGGAGGCGAGAACCCGAATGGCGAGCAGGTTTGAGTCTGAGCTAAGCGGGGCGCAACGGTTTTCCTCCCTCGCTCTCGAATACATTCCGTGGACCCCCTCGGATGCTTCCTGTTATATCATCCACCGAGATGCGCACAAACACAACGTTACCTAACATGCATTAGTCCTTGCAAACAACAACGCTCGTTCTGGAAGTTGCAATGGTTGCTTGGGCAACATTGGATGAGGTGCGACGGCAACGACCAACTATCAGGAGCTGCGGTTTCTAGCAAGATATCTGAAGAGTGGTTTGAACTTGATGCGTGCAACAACAACCAACCCCCACACGGCACGACGAACACAAACACGACAGCAAACATGTGCACAAAACCGTGTCAATGTTACCAATGTTACGGGACGCAGTGTCACGGGAAGGGAGAAAGAGGAAGGAGGGTCCCCCACGACTTGCAAAACCTGCAGCGACGCAAAGGAGAAAGGAGATGCAATTACAATGGCACTGTCAACCCAATTACTGAAGGAGCTGACTACAGACGCGACTCAAGCTGACGTGGTCCATGCACTCCCACCCATCCACTGTGTTTATAAACAGAAGCGTGTGGAGCAAGAGTCGAAAGCTGGCGATGAGCACATGCCAGTCTGTACGCTCTAGCCATTGGAAACAGCAAAAAGGAGGGGTGAAAGGTCGTTTGCCTCCAACAGCTTGAACAACATTATCTCACAGGATCCTTGAATAGGGGGAGGGATGAACTCACCCGTGGCTGCTTCGCTTTTTTTTTTTGCTCGGTTAAAAAGGTAAATGTCAATGCCGCACTGTCTCCAGTGTTAGTTTAGTGCCTCGGTCACATCTTTATCCTCTCGCACACTTTCACACCTTGTAATCATTCTTCCTTCTCTCCCCATTCTTCCGTTCTCCTCTACTTCACTCTCAGCAAAATCCGATTGTGCGACGCCATCCAGGTACGATATCGATCCTTCATCCACGGCTCGACATTTTATCCATCAAGCAAATGCCTTGACCGGGAGCAAGGACCGTGCAGAGCTGAAGTGCTCTGAATTCCAAGTAGCCAACCAGGCACGACGCCATCAGGGTCGTTTCTTTAGGGATGGGGTTGAGGGGGGTGTCATCATTTTCAGGAAAGGTCTGCGCTGGGTTAATTGATGCGCCGGGGGGAGAGAGAGAGGAATGTCATTCATGATGCATTTTTTGGGTGGATGTATGCCGTCACTTCTGAGGCCAACGTCGCATTGAGTGAGTATCGACAGTGCAATTGAGTGCAGGTGACACCCTTGGTTGCTTGGCAAAAAACCAACAACAACAACCTACTTTGCCGGTGCCCTACATCTCCGCCGGACACCCGGAGTCTGAGTGGTGAAGATCAAACATGTGCCCTGCCAAGTGACGATGAGTAGCAGCCGAAAGATCGTCGTCACCTGCAACTGCTCGGTCGGCTCATCGATCCGATCCTTTGTTTCCATGGAGGGATAGAGTGTGAGGATGGATGGCTCAGAGCCGTATGGTAGCTGTAAGCAGGTGTAAGCAGGTGCTGCTGCTCCACACATTCCCACCATCATCGTCATTCTCATCGTTGTTGTCGTCGTTGTGGCTCACTCCATCGATCATCTTCACGCGCTTGGGTCTCTCTCTCACTGTCGTTTCTGCCCTGTGCATCCAACTTGCTC
>Ga0247824_10001549_pt1 | contig 12581 bp, 10 predicted proteins | sample 13C_PalmiticAcid_FD_194412 | JGI IMG/M metagenome (GOLD analysis project Ga0247824, IMG submission 194412) | Soil microbial communities from agricultural site in Penn Yan, New York, United States - 13C_PalmiticAcid_Day48 | ecosystem: Environmental > Terrestrial > Soil > Agricultural land...
GGGGAGAGTTTCGACCTGGCGCCGCGCCGCCCGGCAAAATAGGCTGCGCAGAGGCGCTCAGGGCGCCGCGTTACGTCCGGAGAAGGGACACCGCCAATCGGGTCCGACAGCCCGCCCCGAATATTGTCGTGCCTCCGACACATCGCCGTGACGGGCAAGCATGGGGTTCGCGTTGCCGGCGAGGGCGACGTCGCGTGCGATGATCTTGCTGCGCATCCTCTCATAGACGTCGGTCTCGCGGAGCTTCTCGAACTGGTCGTGCAGGTTGAACACCAGCGCGGGGCGTTCGAAGCGGCGAGCGGGACGGCTGGCTCGGGGGTGGAGCCCGACGACGAAAAAGGCCTCGCCGCCGAAGCTCAACGAGAAGTGCGGGTCATCAGGGCTGTGACTGACGCGTGGATCTGGCGGCTGGCCCGCCCAGTCGTCCTTCCGGCTCAGCGAGTCGATACGCTCCCACAGGCATGTCTCGAACGCTTGCTCGTCGAGCCCACCATCCTCCTCGAAGATCACCACGAGCGAATGGAATAGGCTCGGCGAGCGCGCATAACTCCAGGCGAGATCGAGGAGATTGGGGTAGATGCGCAAATCGTCCCAAGCCGAGCGCATGTCGCGGCCGACGACGAAGCGGATCTGGCGTCGCGCAAGCGCGGACTTCGCTCCGACACAGGGAAAATCCGTGGCGCGGATGAAGTCCCGGAAGCGTTGAGCCAGAGGATGGGAGCTGTCGTCGGTTGGCGGTAGCATGCTGCTGAAACCGCCCCCTCTCGCCGCAGTTGCAGCGAGTTAACTTGGGTTGCGTCGATTTTTCGGTCGCCTCGCCTCCGCTCATTTTCGATCGGTGGCCTGCAGCCGTAGTGTATAGCTTAGCCCCTCCAAATATCTCAAAGCGCGATTATTCCACGCAATCGAGGGGCGCTCACAAACGCAACTTCTCAGAAATTTTAGCTCTTGTCCTGCAGCGCCTCTACGATCGCGTCGCAAAATGCAGGCAAATCGTCGGGGCAGCGGCTGGTAATGATGTTGCCGTCGATCACGACCGCCTCGTCGACCACCTCGGCACCCGCGTTCGCGACGTCGGTCCGTATCGATTTATAGCAGGTCAAGCGCCGCCCCTTTGCCAGCCCCGCTTCGATCAGAAGCCATGGCGCGTGGCAGATGGCTGCAACCGGTTTGCCGGTCGCGGCAAAGTCACGAATCAACGCCACCGCGTCGTCATCGACGCGCAGAAGATCTGGATTGATCTGACCGCCCGGCAGTATGAGCGCGTCGTAATTGTCGATATGGACATCGGATATCTTGAGGTCGACCTCGATCTCGTCGCCCCAGTCATCTTCGTCCCAGCCGGTAATATCGCCCATCTCGAGGGACGCGATATCGATCTCGGCTCCAGCGTCCTGAAGACGCTCAAGCGGGACCTCAAGTTCGGATTGTTCGAAGCCGTCGGCGGCCATGATGAGGATACGCCGGGACAATAGGGGTTCGGTAGTTGCCATGAGGGGAGTTCCTTTGCCTGTTACCCAGACAATGCGCCGCGCCTTCATATGTTGCCTGCCTCGGCCCATGCCTGCCATGCGAAGCTACAAATGAAAAAGGCGGCCCCGAGGGGCCGCCAAGTCAGTGAATGAAGGGAGCCCTCCATTCGGGTCGCGAGCCGGCGGATAGACGATCGCGCAAAACAGGCGAGCAAAATCTACCATGCCGTAGCGTTATGCGGCGGCGATGATGCATCTCGGCAACAGTTTGCAATGGCTCGGGTCCGATCCTGCAAGGACCTGGTAAGCCGACGCGGTTATGCTCGATGACATGAAACATATCATCGCCGCCTCGCTGCTGCTGCTCGCAGTCCCTGCTCTTTCGCAGGATATCAGTGGAGTGGCACGCGCCGCCGACGGAGATTCGCTCGACTTCGGCGGGATCGCGGTCCGGCTTCACGGCATTGATGCACCCGAACTGTCGCAGACTTGCGAAAGGCCGGATGGAAATTGGCCCTGCGGCAAAGCTGCTGCGGCCAAGCTGGCCGCGCTCGTCGGTAGGCAGCAGATCATTTGCGAACAGCACGACATCGATGCTCATGGACGCACCGTCGCCGCCTGCCGCGCCGGGGCCACCGACCTTGCCGGCGCGATGGTCGACGCCGGGCTTGCGGTAGCCCTCGCCGGGTTCTCGGACCGTTATGTCGCGCATGAGGCCCGGGCCAAGGCCGCGCGCCTCGGGCTTTGGGCCGGGACATTCCAGATGCCCGCCGACTATCGCGCCGCGCACCCTCGCACGGTCCCACGCAACGCACACCGGCATCGGGAACCAATCCCCTCACCCCCTCCGCGCGCGGGGCCTTCGACCACATATTATAGCAACTGCAAGGAGGCTTGGGCGTCCGGCGCTGCCCCCCTCCACCGCGGGCAGCCGGGCTATCGTCCCGAGATGGACGGCGACGGAGACGGGATAGCCTGCGAGCCCTATCGGCGCCGCTGACAAGCGCTGGTTCGAAGGAGAATCCGATTCGATTTGGATGCAATTGCTCCGGGGACTCTTGCCCTGACGCACCGTCGGGCTATGCTTGCCCTGCATCGGGCAAGAAGGCGCGCGGTGCCGGGTCGTAAGAAGCCTCGTCGGAAAGCCTTGTGAAATTTCCATCCGCTGCCGGGTGGCCGACGCGTATGTCCAGGCCCTCGGGCTAAAGGCGGCGGCGCATATTTCCGAATATGTTCTTACCATTCCGGCAGACTCGCTTTCCGGCTCGACCGGTAGGCGATATGGAATGGATTATGACGACGCCCCCTCGGCAGGCCGCGGCCTCCCGTCGGGAACTCCCCTTCCCCCCGACGACTGGGCCGGTCACGGCCATGACGCGCGGATGGAGAATCTTTATGCTTCGCACCATGCACGGGTCGCCGGAATCTTCCGACGCAATGTGCCGCCGCAGGAGGTGCCGGATCTCGTCCAGGAGACGTTCCGCCGGCTCATGTCCGCGAAGGGGTATGGCGCCGGATTTCTCGAAGCGCCCGCCGCCTATCTGGCATCCGCCGCCCGCAGCATTCTCAAGAACCGGGCGCGCTCGGGCGTGCGCAGTCATGTGCAGGCCCATGACAGTTTTGAGGACCAGCAACTCGCCGGTCCCGATCCCCACGCCGTTCTCGAACAACGCGACCTTCTGCGCCGCGCCGAGGATGCGATCGCTACGCTGAATCCCACCACACGGGATGTATTCCTGATGCACAGGCTCGATGATCTCAGCTATTCCGAGATTTCACGAATCAAAGGCATGAGTCTGAAACGCGTGGAAAAACATATCGCCAAGGCCCTCAAAGCGATCCGCAAGGCGCGAGACGCACAGCTGTGAGGCGCGCGGACAGCGAGGCGGCCGACTGGGCCGCCAAGATGCACGGCTCACCCACCGAAGCCGAACGGGCCGCATTCGCCGCGTGGCACGCGAAGCCCGGCCATGCGGACGCCTATGCCGAGGCAGAGGAACATTATGTGCTGGGCGCCAGCATGTCGCGTCAACGCATCGGCGCCCGGGCACGCCCGTCGCAAAGCGCACCGCGTCAGCTTCGCTGGGCGGTCGCCGCGGTCGCGGCTGTGAGCATCGCAATCGGCTTTGCCTGGCACCTCGGTAAGCCTGGCGACGTCGAACAGATTGCCGCCGGGCCAATGTTGCCCGGCCAACTCCGCCTTGCCGACGGGTCGACGGTGACGCTGATGGACGGCGCATGGGCTGAACCCCAGTTCACGACAAGCGAGCGCCGCGTCCGCCTGCACGGCGGGCGCGCCCGCTTCGAGGTCGCCCATGACGCCAACCGGCCTTTTATCGTCGTTGCCGGGCGCTCTGAGACCGTCGCGCTCGGAACTGTATTCGAGATCGACGCTCGCGAAGCCATTCCGAAGGTGACGCTGGTCAAAGGCTCGGTCGAGGTTCGCCTCAGCGGCACCGGCCATTCGCTCCGCCTTGCTCCCGGCGAGCGAGCCGAAGTTTCCGATACCGGGCCGCGCCTTTTGCCCGAGATGGCAAACCCGGTGCCTGCGACGATGATGGCGGCTAACAATCTACCGCTCGGCGCGGTTCTCGACGCGGCGAACAAGACCGGCGGCAAGCCCATCCGTCTTGACGATCCCGCCCTTGCCTCGCTTCCCGTCACCGGCCGGTTCGACGTCGCCGACGGCGACAGCCTCGCGCGCAAGCTTGCCGCGGCGCTAGGCCTTTCGGCCGAGGACAAAGGCAACGAAATCATCCTCCGGAAAAAATAGTTCGATCGGGAAGGGGGGATAATCCTCTCCCGGTGTTTTGCACCCCCAGACGGCCAACAGTGGCCGCTTGGGGAGGTATCATGAAGACCAAGTTTATTGCGGCGATGCTCGCATCGGGCACTGCGGCCATCGCGATTCAAGTGCCGAGCGCTCAGGCCCAAGCTCAGGCTCGGGTGGGACAGCAAAGCTACAACCTCCCCGCGCAGGATCTTGCCACCGCACTCCAGCGATACTCCGAAATCTCCGGCCGCGAGGTCATCGCCTCCGGCACGATCACACACGGCAAGCGCAGCTCCCGCGTGACCGGCCGCCTGAACGCCGACGCTGCCCTATCACGCCTCCTCTCCGGGACCGGTCTCATCGGAGAACTCATCGACGGCGCCCTGGTACTGCGCGAGGGAAACGACGGTGCCGCGGCAGCGCAATCGATTGATGGCCGTGACGAGGCGATCGTCGTAACCGGAACCCGTATCCGTGGAACGGGTCCCGTCGGCTCGGCCGTCGCCACCATCGATCGCGACGCGCTCGATCGCAGTGGGCGAGCAACGCTCGCCGATTTCATCCAGACGATCCCCCAGAACTTCTCGGGTGGTCCGACCGAGGCCAATGTCGGGTTCAGCAATCGCGGCAAAGCCTCGTCGAATATCGCCTATGGGAGCGGCTTCAACCTGCGTGGCCTCGGGCCCGGTGCCACGCTCACGCTGTTCGATGGCGCGCGGCCCGCGCTGGGCGGCGGGTCGGGCGCTTATGCCGATGTATCGCTCGTGCCCTCCGTCGCCATCGACCGGGTCGAGATTCTCACCGACGGCGCGTCCGCAATCTATGGTTCGGATGCGGTCGCGGGGGTGGTGAACATCCGCTTTCGCAACCGCTTCGAGGGCGCCGAGACACGGCTGCGTGCCGGGACCGCCGATGGCGATTATGGCGAGGTCCAGATCAGCCAGATTTTCGGTACGGGCTGGTCTACGGGCCACCTCGTCGTCGCAGGAGAATATAGCAAGCGCGGCAATCTCGCGGCAACAAAGCGACCTTTTGCTACCGAGGATCTTCGAGCCTTCGGTGGCCCCGATCTGCGCTCGAACTATAACAGCCCCGGGACCATCGTGGCCGCAAACGGCCAGCGTTTCCTCATTCCGCGGGGCCAGAATGGTCGCGGGCTGACGGCAGCCCAACTGACGCCGAGCGCGGATTTCAACCGCGGCGACGCGCGGCGTCACACCGACATTCTGCCCGAGCAGGAGACGGGGAGCCTCTATGGAAGCGTCGAGCAATCGCTCGGCTCGCACGTCACATTATTCTCGCGCGCCCTGTATTCGGAGCGGCGTTTCGAGGCACGACGCCGCGTCAGCGGCCCGACGCCGGTCCGCGTTACAAGTGCGAACCCCTTTTATGTCGACCCGATCGGTACGGGTCAGCCGATCACCGTCTATTATGATCCGGCAGCGGACTTCGGCCCGGAAAGCCTGCGCGGCACGGCAAAGGCCTTCAACAGCCTCGTTGGCGCACGCGCCGACATCGGGACCTGGTCGATCGAACTGACCGGCGGGTTCGGACGCCAGAAGGAGCGTTACGACAGCTTCAATCTGGTCCATAGCCTGCGCTTCTCGCGCGCGGTCGCCTCGACGAATGCCTCGCAGGCGATCAATGTCTTCGGCGATGGCGCGGTCAACGACCCGGCGCTGATCGACAGCCTGCGTGGTACCATCACCGCCAAAACCCTGTTCGAGGTTTGGACGGGAGCCCTCCGTGCCGACGGCACCTTGTTCGCGCTGCCTGCGGGCGACCTCAAAATGGCGGTGGGCGCCGAGTATCGCCGCGACCGCTTCACCTTCGAGCAGGTGCTCGACCTCGTCACCGACACGCCGCTGGTCATCGGCATCCCGGGTCTGCCAGACAAGCGCGTCGTCAAGGCCCTCTACGGCGAACTGGTCGCCCCAATCTTCGACAGCGGCGCCAGCTTTCCCGGCGCGCTCACCGTGTCGGCTGCCGGACGCTATGAGGATTATTCGGACTTTGGCGACACCGCCAATCCAAAGTTCGGCGCACGTTGGACGCCGCTCCCTGGGCTGGCGTTCCGCGCTTCCTATGGAAAGTCGTTCCGCGCGCCTTTCTTCGACGAACTGGTAGGCACCGCCAACGCGCTCTACCAGACGCTCCGGGTCGCCGATCCCTCGTCGCCGACCGGGCAAACCGTTGTCCTCGCACTCTTCGGCTTTCGTCCCGACCTGCAGCCCGAGCGCGCCGAGACCTGGACCGCCGGCATTGACTTCGAGCCTCGAGCGATCCCGGGCACGAAGCTGTCGCTAACCTATTTCGATATCCGCTACCGCGACCGAATTGCGTCGGCATCGAGCGATAGCCGGAATATCCTGAACCGGCGCGATCTTTATGCGTCCATCATTCAGGACAATCCGGACCTCGCGACGGTGAACGGCTATTTCACTGGGCCGAACTTCTCGAATGGACTCGGCGTAACCCCAGCCGACGTCCGCGCCATCATCGATCTCAGGACCCGCAACCTCTCAACTTCGACGATCCGAGGTCTGGATTTCGACCTTGGCTACAGCCGCCCGGTTGGCGGCGGGAGCATCTCGCTCAGCCTCGGGGGTACCAGACTATTCGCGATCGACAACCAGATCACCGAAAGCGCGCCGCGCGAGCATGTGGTCGGAACCCTCGGTAATCCGGTGAAGCTTCGTCTTCGCGCGCGGGCTGGCCTAACGCTCGGAGCCTTCGATGGTGGCCTCGCGGTGAACCACGTGGGCTCCTACCGCAACCTCACGGTCACGCCCGTAGAGCGCGTCAGGAGCTGGACGACCTTCGATCTCCAGCTCGGCGCGCGGATCGGCGATCCCGATCGACGCTCGCTGCGGATTGGTTTCAGCGTCAACAATCTTTTCGACAAGGATCCGCCCTATGTGCAGTTCCGTGGGCCGAGCTATGCGATGGGCTATGACCCCGAACAGGCTAGCGCGATCGGCAGGAACATGGCGCTTCAGGCGGTCATTACATGGTGATTGCCGCCGCGTTACTGGCCGCCGCTAATCCGATAGCGGCGGCCCACCGCAAACCTGTCGCGGCTACTGACCTCGTCGAAGTCGCAGAGATCGGCGGCCCGACGATTTCGCCCGATGGGACGCATATCGTCTTCCGTGTCAGTCGGCCCTCGCTCGAAACCAACGAAACGAGCCTCACATGGTATATCGGCGCGGTCGACGGGTCCGAGCCGGAGTTCGCGGCGGACGGCGGCCTCGCTCGCATCGACGGCGCGGGCCTCGTCGCCGACCAGACCCCGGTCTGGGACCCCGACAGTCGCGGATTTCGGTTCCTTGCGTACCACGCCGGGGCGATCTCGCTTTGGCACTGGAGAAAGGGCGCCGGCGCGCGCGAGGAAATCCGCGAGGATGCGGACATAGTGGAGTTTGCGCTGTCAGCGGACGGCAAGAGCCTTCGCTATACGGTCGGCGCGACACGGGCGCAGATCGAGCAGGCGGAGACAAAGGCCTATGAGGAGGGTGTGCTGGTCGACGCCGCCGTCGATCTCAACCAGGCGATCGCCGGCGGCGTCATCGACGATGGCAAAAGGATCATGCAGCGGTTCACCGGCCCCTGGTTCGACCGTCGACGGATATTGTGGGATGCGCCGCGCCGCGAGAAAGCCGTGCAACTACAACCGGCCGCCACCCCTCTCTCCGGCTCGCCCAAAACGGAGACCCGTACCCCATCGCAAGGGGTCTCGGTCGCCTCGGACGACGGAAGCGTTGCGACCGTAAAACGCGCGGCGAAGCGCACGACCTTGACCGTCACCCGCAAAAATGGGGCGACAATCCTCTGTGCCGCTCCCATCTGCCAATCGCCAGGATTACTGGTGACGGCGTGGAGGCCAGGCCGCGACGCCTTGCTGCTCTTCCATGATGCCGGCAGCGCGCGCGAGGATGTGTGGGAGTGGAGCGTCGGCTCTCGCACAGCACGGAAGATCGTGACGACCGATGGTGCGCTTCGCCTGACCGACCGCCCGCTTCGCTGCGCCGTGGCGCGCGACGCACTCCTCTGCGCCGAAAGTCAGCCCCTCATTCCGCCGCGCCTTGTCCGCATCGCCCTCGCGGGGGCGAAGCATAGCGTCGTTTTCGAACCCAATGCCGCACTTGCGAGGCGCGTACGCGCCGAGGCCATTCCGCTCGCCCTCCCGGGCAATCGCTCAGCCATCCTGCTGAGGCCTGCCGGGACGAAAACTCCGACGCCGGTCGTCGTCCAGAATTATCATTGCGCCGGGTTCCTGAAAGGTGGCACTGGCGACGAGCTTCCGATGCTGCCGCTCGTTGAACATGGCATCGCCGTCCTGTGCATCGATCCGTTTCGCGGACCACCGCGTGGTGGGCAGGAAGGCACCTACGAACTAGCCCGGACCGTCATCGCCGCCGCAATCGAGGATCTTGCCAAGGAGGGCCTCGTCGACCCGAACAAGGTGGGGATTGCGGGGTTCAGCCATAGTTCGGGCGTCGCGCTCTGGGCTCTCCGCCATAGCAAAGCATTTGCAGCAGCGACGATCGGGACCGGCCAGATTTCGCCCCATTACTTCTGGACCAATGCCGTCCCTGACCGCGGCTTTGCGGCAACGCTGGAGGATTATTGGCGCATGGGCGATCCGGACAGCGACCCGGCGCGCTGGAAGATCGCGTCGGCGGTTTACGATATCGCCGCGATCGACACGCCGATTTTGATGCAGTTGCCCGATGCGGAAGCCCCTTGGACCGCGGAGTTTTACACCAAGCTCAAGCGCGCCGGAAAGCCGGCGGAGATGATCGTCTATGCAGATGAACTCCACAACAAATATCAGCCGCGACACAAGCGCGCCGTCTATGATCGCAATCTCGACTGGTTCCGGTTCTGGCTAACAGGTGAGGAGGACCCGGCTCCGGAGAAATCCGCTCAGTATGAGCGCTGGCGCCATTATCGCGCCGGAGGTCCACAGGAGCCCTTGCCCGTGCCTGCGCGATAGGTTCGTGTCGGGCGGGCCTCCCCCGGGGACCGCCCGGCACGACATCGCAGTCAAAGCATCAATCACATTTGATGACGAACATCCTCTGCTATTCTCCTCCAGCATGCGGATGTGCGACCGAACGCGCCCATCGCTCGATATCCGCGAAGCTCAATATCCGGGTCACCATGACCGGATCGGGCCTTGTGTCGTCGGCGAAGAGCGCTGCGACCGCATCGAGATCGAGGAGTCCGGCTCCAGCCAGCCATCCGTCCAGCAGAAACGAGCGAAGGCGCTGGCGATGGGTTTCAAAGGCAGGAAGGAATACCGACAATATGCGCCCCTTCCCCAGACGTTCGATCACCATCTCGGGCAGGTCCTGCCGGAACGCCTTGCGCGCAAGCGCGCGGTTCTGGCCGCCCTCTCCCCACTGCCAGCTCGGGACGCCGAGCGTATATTCGATGATCGGTTGCGACAGCAGCGGCGCGATCATCGGCATGGATACTGCGCGGTCGTAGCCATCGAGAAATGGCTGCACGATGAGGAGTTTTATCGCGTAGACCTGCTGGCCCGGCGAGGCGCGATGTGCCTCGACCATCCAGGGATGCTCGGGATGATCGCGTGCGAACCGCCGCGAGAGCAGGCTATGATCGACTGGCCAGAGCGGCGGCGGCTTCAGCAAGCGCTTCATGGCATAGCCCAGCGCGCGCCACATATTGTCGTTTGCGAGTTGCGCGAGATCTCCCGCCGCGCGCCATCCCGAAATCGGCCCTTCGTAGCGCAGGGCATCGAGCACCGGCGCGGCCGAGGTAAGATAGCCGAACACATTGTCGCCGCCGGTACCAGTGAAGATCGCGTCGGCCTTGAACTCGCGCGCACCCTCAAGATAGGCGCCGTCGCTCGGGCCGAGCAGGCCAAAGCCCCCTGGCCTCGCGCGGAGTGTCTGGGGCGGGGCCATCGGGTCGCCAAAGGACGGACGCTGCCACTCGGCCAGCGGCGCGCCGACATGTTCGGCAACCGCTCGGGCATAGGGCCGCTCGTCACCGTCGGGGTCGGTCGTCGCCATCGTGAGCCCGCGCCAAGGCCGACGGCGTCCGCTGAGGCAGGCCGCCATAATGCTGCTGTCGATCCCTCCGGAGAGCTCTAGCTGCACGCGCTCGAACCGCATGCTCCAGGCCGACACTGTACGGCTGACCTTGTCGCGAAGCTCCTCAGGATCGATCCGCTCGGGAGGTCTTTGCGTATAATCCCATGGCGACCAGCTCGCCGGCCGCGTCATGTCCTCGCCAAGGACTGCGATCTCGCCGGGCAATAACTCGCGGACACCGCGAATCTCGCCTGCTGCCCCGCGAAGCAGGGGAAAGCGCATCCAGGCATCGATGCGTTCGGGGTCGAGCGTGTCGAGCGCGAAGCCCAGCGCGCGCGCGAGCGGCAAATCGGTGAAGGCAGTACGAACCAGCCCTCCAGACCCATCCTGGGTGAAGCAGAAAAGTGGAGGGCCGCTCATAGGGGATCGCAGGAGAAAAGTGCTGCCGTCCTCTCCGGCCCAGAAGAGAAGAAAATTACCCCAAAGCTGGCTGATCGCCCAAGCTCCTTCGCTCGCTACGATGCGCTCGACCTCGGGGGGCGTCAGCGCCTCGCAGGGAGCATATCCCTGGCGATGAAAAGCCCAGCCGACCAGCGCCACGCCGTGACTAATCCAGGCGGTCGTGCGGGCATCGACGATCAACCTGGCCCGCCCGATGCTGCCGGCGTCGTGGAACCCGCCCGGCAAAACCGGGGTATGAGGCCCCGCGACAAGAGCGCAGCGGATCGTCACAACCGGAAAACCGGCGTATAGTCCGCCACGGCATTGATATTGTCGGAAAGTAGCAGCTCTCCCTTTTGGACCCAGGCATGGGCAGCAAAGGGATCGATGCGCACGCCGAAGAGGACGTCGCAATCGACGTCGCGCTTCCAAAGAAATCGCGCAAGCGCCAGACTGTCGGGCACGCAGAGGCGGCGCCAGGGTAGCTGCACCCGCGCTGCCGCATAGCCGCGAGCCATTGCTCCCGGATCCGTGGCCCGGTCGGCGCGGCCGCGAAGGTGTCGTGCTTTCAGGGCACGCCAGCGGGCAACCGTTGCACCAATCCCCTGGAAGCGAAGGCGCAGCGAGGCTCCGGCGCGATATCGACCGATTTCGAGCGCGCTGGCGCGCTCGGCCTTGCCCGCAAGCTCCAGCGCGCTTGCCGTCGGTGCCGGCACCGATATGGGCAAAACGGCTGCGCCGGGTCCCTTCGCAAGGAGTCCCCTTGCCGTGAGACGGTCAAGGGCCGGGTCCGCGCCAGACCTTGGTGCTCCGCTGGTGCCGAGAGCGGCAAGCGCTCCGGCTTCGGCGCCGCGAAGCATCAGGTAGCGGTCGGCCTCAATATCGAGGAGCACCGCGCCTCCGCCGACGAAGCCGAAGCTGACATGGGATGGAAGATGATAGCTCATGGCGATACGGACGCGGCGCCGCGCGCCGCGTCCGCCATCCCGTCAGTCGGCGGTGATCGCGCCGTCCGGCTTGAAGTGGATGACCGAGCCATCCTCGGGATAGGGCAGAAGCCCGCCGAGCGTTTCGACGCTGGCGATGCCCAGTTCTTCGATTTCGGCGTTGTCGATGCGGTCCATGGGACCCTCCTTTGCTGACGCCGCGGAATTGCGGCATCATTAAAGCTACGCCCTTGAATCGGTATAGGAATTTTATAATTCTCGAATATGTCGAATATTATCTGAGCGGGTCCGAACGCGGCTTGAGTTCCGCGACGACGCGGCCCGCCTGGGCCATGCGGCGCCGGTGAAAGGTCGTGATCTTGCTGCGCAATGCCGTCCAGCGGCCGAAGCGATAATCGTCCTCCATCGCCGCGAGCACGACCCTCAAGCCGCCATCGATCCGCGCTTCGGCCACGCGAAATCGCTGACAACGCTCGACTACATTGATGATCGCGTAGCGCAGCTCGCGGTTCGGGCTCCCCATCGCGATTGCACGGAACAGCGAATCGACGGCTTCCGGATAGGCCGACACGTGCGCGAGCTCCACGAGCATTCCGGGCGGATCGGGGCGCGGCGACTGCCCTTTCAACGCGATGCCGAGGAGCGATCCCGCCCACGCATACAGATCGTGAAGATCGGCCTCGGCGAGGAGCGGCTGGCGGAACCCCTCCTGATGCCAGCTTTCGACGATCCTCTCGCCCGACAGGCGGTGCAACGCATCGCGAACTGGGGTCGCGCTGGCGTCGAAGGACTTCGCCAACTGCGTCGGATCGAGGCGCGTGCCCGGTGGATAGCTCCCTGACAATATGCGCGCCTTCAGCTCCAGGTAGACGCGCTCCATGGT
>Ga0247824_10001552_pt1 | contig 12572 bp, 15 predicted proteins | sample 13C_PalmiticAcid_FD_194412 | JGI IMG/M metagenome (GOLD analysis project Ga0247824, IMG submission 194412) | Soil microbial communities from agricultural site in Penn Yan, New York, United States - 13C_PalmiticAcid_Day48 | ecosystem: Environmental > Terrestrial > Soil > Agricultural land...
TGCATACACTATGGCTAGGCGCTATGATCAGGGAGTTCTACCCCCGCCTAAGCCAGGCCAATAAACTGAGCCAAAGTGCTGTGCTTATGAGCTAAGCTCTATATAATGTTCAGGGGTATCCGTCTATACCCCGACCCTCTATAATAAATCCAGGGCTCTAATTAGCGATAGGCTCGCTTCTCTTTCCTATATTAATCGATAGGATATATACAGACGAGGCGAATCTCCTCTCGACAAGGCAGCTGCCACCCACCTTATGTATTTGTACTACCCCTTCTCCTTCATTTTCCTGCATCCCGGTGGTTTCCTAACGAAGAAGCGTCTGATATACCTGCCGATCCGAGCTCACCGGTCTATTACTGTCAATAGACCTACGATGCCTCTCCCCTATCGCCCCTCTAGGCTTCCTATACAGCTGCCGAGAGGAGGTATAGATATATTCGCCGAGCTGGGTATGGTTGGTTTATATATGGCACCCTTTCCGACGTATTTCATAACGAGTCGAGCTGACCGGTTAATAAGCATCCCTAACATCTATCTCTACTGCTATTCCTTCCCTGCAGCTCGTGGGTAGCGTGAAGAGCAAGCAGACTCCCAACCTACCATACGGCTAGCCGGTTTGCCCTTGTAACGGGCATACTCCCTGTCACTCATCCCCGAGCGGGCTAGCTGGTTCGAGCGGAGCAGGGCTAACTAGCACCTTTCTGCCACTCTCCCTGCTGCTCTCTCTACAGCCCACAGGTAGTAACACACTTGACGAGCACCCTATCCCGTATATTGGGAAGATAATCCGACTTAACCAGACATTTCGGATGTCGATACCCTATATATACCGCAGTCGCCGTCCACCGTGTTGGCGTTTTCCGAGCGCTGCCCGGCACGTTCTGAGGGATTCCGGAGCAATTGATACCCCGAGCGTTCCGGAGTGCTCCTCCCGCCGAGTTTGTCCAACTCTCGATTCAATAGTCTCTTGCCGACGAGATATCGACACGTACCCTCCTCCACCATAAGCAGCAATTCATTTCGAGCTCCTGCCATATACTACGGGGTCCCGGCCAGTAGTCTATCAGATCGTACGAGCCTAGACAACCTGTGGGAAGGCCAGAAAGAAGGTTTCATAGGGGTCTTTATAGCAGTCAAGGACGGGTCGGACACCGCTATCGACCAGATAGATAAGCATGTCCTCTTTCCCCCTCTTTTCCCCTTTAGGCACGACTAGCGACCTCGTTTCTTTCGAACCAACATTGACCAAGAGAAGCATTTCCGACCAGACAAAGCGCAAGATCGATCAACTCAAGATGCAGTCCGTACGGATTCAGGTCTACGATCAAATGAAGCGTTATCAATACTGGAAGAGACACGATGACTTGCAGAAGGAGGTCCAAAAAATACTACGCCACGGGAATAATGGACAGGATAATGAAGAGAATGATGTCAATCCCCTCGGTCATAGGCAAGGGAAGCTAGGGCATAGTGTTTGTGACCGACTGAAGGAAATTATCCGCCTTATTAGCTTGTCAATGGGCATTTCGCGTTAGGTAATTACGCATCTGCTCATAATATCAACTAGTCTTTATATAGTCCAAGTTAACCGTCCTAAGAGCTTAACCCCCCACTCTCTAAGACCGAGTTAGGACGGTAGGAACAATATGATACGGGTAAGGGAAATATACTCCGTTGACGACAACTCCACTCTGCTACCCACGCTCCTGCCTCCGTGACTGAGTCAGATCGCTACATCCATCGCATCCGACCGCCAAGACCAGAAGTTCCAAAGCGGCCTCTGTCAATAATGCCGTGTCTCGTTAAACGACTTCTCAGTCCAGTCAAAGAAGTTGTTATATTTAAACCCCTCGGATCGAAAACGGCGACGGAAAAGCCGCCGAAGGTACACGTAATCCGGCCTGTCGTCGAAAGCCAGACCCCGCGTATAGTTGATATACGTGGCGAATTCTCCAGGCAAACCGTTATAGAGCTCTTCGCCCGACAAGTCCTCCTTTATCTCCTTGATCCGTACGTCCTTCTCGATCTGTAGTAGCCTTGAGACCCTGCTATAGCAACGAGCTACGGACGAAATATACCAAGACGTATCTAAAGGACTCTAGGTCGTCCCCCCAAGACTGCTCTACCTGTGCCTTAGCAAACGAACAATTGTAATTGCAATCAGGTACCTACCGCGGCCGTTGTGATTGTTGATGCTAGCGTACCGCCTGGTGCCGCCTAGCGCGAGGCCCTCGATGTGCTACCTCTAGGACCCTCCCGCGCTAGCGGTTCTACGGACTCTTCTCGCTCCCTGACACGCCTGGTCCGTCTCGTAACGCTGCTGGGGTCTGACCTCCTCCAATCAACGCCCCATCCAACAAGGCAGCGGAAACCCAAGACGTAGGGGACATGCTTCGTTAGGACGGGCACGCCGGGCTGGCGGGAAAGCCGACATCAATAGCCCGAGGACCTAGTTGACACCAACTGAACTTTCCCACCGTCGCCGTAGCAACTCGAGGCGATAAGCAATAGCTGGCAATCAGAAAAGCCGAGAAGCCTAACGTCTGTTACCACTCCCCCATTATGACGGGCCTATACGATATAAGGTATTAATATACGATCCCGTTGTATAAATACTATACCCCTGCGCTGTGCCTGGCTTGGGTGCAACCTCCCCTGTACAGTCCGGCTATTGACGATTCCTCTCACTACCTCTTACCACCCAGGCAATTTTGAGCTGCCCTATTGCTGTAGTATATGAGCGCAGAAGCATTTGTCGGACTGAAGCATCTCTTTAGCACCTTGCCAACTCTCGATCAAACGCCAGACGCCGAGGACTCACTAATCACCCTTTAAGTACAAGCAACATCCTCGCGACCTCGCTGTCGCTTGGCAGCGCTTCCCTAACGACAGACAGCCTATAGGCGGTGGCCTGCCGCTTAGGGGCATGCCGGTCTGAGCTAGTCGAGCTTGACCCTAATGCCGAGCCGTTAGGGTCGCGTTTTCGCGGCGCCGAGACCGACGGCAAAGCTGAAGCGGACGGGGCTGGGGGCCCGGCTCTGAGGCTGTAGTTTTCGTCTGATGCTGCTAACGGCCGTAAAACGCTGCTCGCACGGCAGGGCGTTTCCGGTGGAGGAGCATCCGAACGTCTGTTGCAGCTGTCGTAACCGTTATGCCCGAAGTCGTCCTCTTCTTGGTCGCCGCTAGTCAGTCTGTCATAGGGGCTATATGGGGCGAGGACTGTGTCCTGGCTGTCGAAGACACTGTGGGGGTGTTGGTGGCCCCCACGTGTCACGGGCTCGGTTTGTGATAGCGTGACAGGCGGCGTGCCCTGGGCAATCAACTCGGACACGGCTTCCAGGCACTGCACGGCTGTTGGCCGATCGGCGGGCTTCTTACACAGCATCCGGCTCAGCAGGTACCGGTGGGTATATGAGGACTCGTAGATAGCTAACAACTCGGCGTAGGCCGAGATACAGAGCGCGTAGTCCGCTTCCGTTAACGAGTCGTCCTCGTTCGGGAGCTCTTCGAGGTACTCAAAGCCTACTACACCAAGCGACCAGATATCGACTGGGCTCCTATATCGGGCATGAGCGAGCACCTCGGGAGCGCGGTAGTAAACGGTGCCGGCGCAGACTGTGGACATGGATTCCGCCGATTCTCTGGCCCAGCCAAAGTCGGCCAGCGCCACGTCGATAGGGTTACGAGAGCGGAACAGAATATTCAGGGGCTGACAATAGCATGGTCAGCACGGCCGTCGGAGGTATAGGCTTGTCTGCCGGGTTTTAGCTAGGATAATCATCCTACTGACCTTTAGGTCCCTATAGGTCACTTCCGCCTTATGTAAGTAGACGAAGCCCTCGAGGGACTGCTGAAGCACAATAAGCATCTCGTCTCTCCGAAGCTCCCGCTCCCGGTATTGGTGCCAGAGCGTATAGGCACCGCAGTACTCCATGATAAGGATGGTGCTGAGGGGTGATTCTTCAAAGGTATCGACGAAGCGGACGACCCGAGGCTGACAGGCAGGGGATATTATTAGCGTTAATAGCTGGAATAACTGCCCGGAGGAGGGGGAGGAATCAGGCACTAGGGAGCACAAACATAGATCAGCTTCTTCAGCATCTCAATCTCGTCCAACATATTCCGGTAATAGGTAGCCCGCTTGCCGGCATAGCAAGCCCAGTTCCGGACGGCATGGAACTCGTTGACGGTGCCGTTCCTGCCGTGGCCAAGGATGTAACCTTCGACATACATCTCGTCGTCGAGTATATCCTCGTCGGAAACCGCTAGAGAGGTAATAACAGCAGAGGCGGTAAGCGAGCTAGCGTCGGGGCGCACCTAGTCTGCTGCCGGCGTCAAGTTGCCGGCGGTAGCAGGTAGGTTCGCGGCGAGGTTGATATTAGAAAGTTCAGGCAGCCGACTACGGCGGTCGTAATAGAACCGCTCCAGGTTGGCGCGGAAGTGCTCGGCGTGGAAGCTGTGGTCCTCGACAAACACGGTGAACAGGAAGGGGCCGGTCTGCACCCGAATGTAATAGCCGGCAGGGAGGACCCATCTGAATGGGCAACCCGGACGGCCACGGCGGAGGTGGAAGGGCTGGTCGTTATAGGAAACCCTGGTGCCGAGGGTGGAACAGTCGAGCATAATGACGCGGTCCTGCTCGTCGAAGCCGAACCTCAGATGCTGAGCGCTGACATGGTCGCCGGGGATGCCGATAGATATGTCGGTCGTGGCGTCATCGCTACCCAAGACGAAGTGCTCGCCGAGGCGAGGAGGGTAGGAGAAGCAGAGGGCGATGATGGCGTTGCCGTAACAATCGGGCGGCAGGATACGGTCGTTGCCGACCAGGTGATAGCCGATACGGTCCGCGTTCCGGGACACAAGGTCGCTCGTAGTAATGCCCAGGACGAAATGGATCGACAAGATAGCCGAGGCGGGCTCGATAACGGCGCCAGAGGAGGAGAGACGATATGCCATAGTTACAAACAAGATGGAAAGTATTGCCAGCGCCGAGCAAGAGGCACAGAGGATCCATGATAAATATTTGCAGTAATAGGGGAGGATAGCTACTAGTCAGCGGCCTGGAGTCGCAAGTAGGAGTAGGAGAGCCGCCACTGTCTTCGTTAGTATTACTAGGGAGGAGAGGAGAGGACCCCCAAACGAAAGCCTGGAACAGCCCGATAGGCTGCTGCCCAAGCATATAGCGCTCGCCGAAATGGTTGCCTAGCTGCCTGGAGCTAGCCATCGAGGGCGGCCAACCCTTACATAAGATGGTGCTAGGGTCGCCGTGATTAGTTCAAGAACCGAGGGCAGTAGCCGGCGTAGCGTCTGAGAATAATTGGCTATAGCTACGCTGCCCAAAGGTCGGCTGTACGTAGCGCGTTCCTCGCCAACACATGCTTCCCCTTCAACACCCAAAACGCTCCAAAACACCGGCCATAGCCCAACCCAGCGGCCCGTCCTCGCCGTCGCAGCTGCTACCAGCGGCTTCCAAGCGTATACAGCCTCGCCAGAGCGTAATTGACCCCGATGACCTTGCTCACCGATTGAAGTAGGTTAGCTCCTGCTCCCCGGCCGTGCGTCGGGCTCGTTGGGTTATGTACGTCGCTAACGTGGTGGCCGGTCGCCTGCCCGCAGTTTTGCTCCCAGATGGCCCACTATCGACCGCTATCTTGTCGACACAAAGGCCTGGAGAGATGAGTTAGTTTCGCTTGCCGGGCAGCCGACGCGCGACCTTATTTCCATCCCGCCCGACCTTTCCAATCCCGAGTACGAGTCAACTGTAGCCATCAACAAGTCCATGGACGAGTATATATACTGGGGCCTAGAGCTTGATCTCTAGAAGCACTTCCTTAACTCGAGGCAGTCCAACTTCGATCGCCGAAATGAGGCTACGCCCGATCCTCACGACGTCGATAGCTACGTCCTCTATCTTGAGTTCCGACGTCACCTTCTTAAGACCGCCGGCCTCTCTGCATTTTCGATCTTGACGGACAGCTGGAAGCAGCTTAAAATGTTAGAGCCACAGCTGGCCGAGATACGCGTTGAGAAGGGGCTGCCCGCTAACGACAACCCACTACCGGCGGGCTTCGTCGCGCTACGGGCAGACGAGGAGTACAAGAAGGCCGCGCGACCGCCATATATCCAGCCTGCGAACCCCAAGCTGGCCCTGGGTAAGTCGCAAAGCCCCATGCCGCCACGCAAAAGAAAGCGGGAGGGAGCTGGGGAGCTAGTAGCCAGTGCCCAGGCTGCAAGCAGGGCTGCTCTCGAGCAGCTACCCCCTGCGAAGCGCCGTTCGACTAAACGCCGCTCGACCATGCCGGCGGCGGCAGTTACTAAACAGCCTGACGAGCTGCCGCCCGCCAGACGCCAGGCGTCCAAGGGTAGCGTCATAGTGGTAGTGGACCCCCCTGCTGCACGGTCGCCTCCCAAGCGCAGGGTAGCGAAGCCGGCGGCGCCAGCCGTAGTAGCAGCGCCGCTCAGGAGGAGTAGGCACATCGCGGCATTGCCCCAGAAGAATTACAAGGGATGAAACCTGCTAGCAGGACAAAACAGAGGGGCTGTTCAACATGAACTGAATCACCTTGGGGGGTATAATTGGGGGGGAAACAAGCAGACGGGGTTGAAGGGGAAGCGGTAATATACGGTCTGGCAATCTTTAGCGCTTGCGGGACGCCGCGGAAGCCCGGCTTTTCCGGGCGTAGAGGCGAGGGCGATTTGGTAGCATAGACATAGGCTCACTCAGTTCCCGCTGAGCCTGTTGAGTTCGGTTGTTCTCAGCGACATTCGAAGCCGCGAGGACCGTAGAATACACATTGCCTGCGGCCAGGAGGTTGGCGATAAGGTACGGGGTTAGGGCTAGCGGGGTCAGCCAAGCAGGGTCAGCCAAGCAGGGTCAGCTAGGCGGGGTCAGCCGGGCGGGATCAGCCAAGCAGGGTCAGCCAGGCGGTTAGGGGCGGGATCAGCCAAGCAAAGTGGAGGAGCGATTTGATCGGGATTACGCCGCATGGAAGGAATAGTGCCCGAGCAAAACATTTGGTCAATGGCTAGCTCAATGGGGTTGAGGAAACGGGAAGCAGAAGATCGAGACCGAGGGAGGGAGAAGAGAGAGAGAGAGAGAGATATAGCTACAGGAAGTGGCTGAGAGTGGCTACTAAGCTCTTGGGAGCTCAGCAATTTGTGACCAAGCATGTAGGGAGTCTCTTTATATATATACACCCATTGTTCGCTCTCTTCTGTTATAGGGGCTGGAATGTATACTCTGTTACCTCCAAAATACGCTCCCGCCCCTTATATAGCACAATGATTTGGCTTACCAGGACAACTCCGTACATATGTAGGTAGTATCCTAAAATGACAACCGGATGCTTAGGTAATGATATAAGATGCCCCCTCTACCCCCGCTAAGGCAGCGGTATAATATAGTCTGTCGTTAGCCCCCCAAGCATTTCGACCCTTGAGCAACGGTCAAATCCTCCCGTCCTCCCGGCGAGCCCGACCTTAGGCGCCCGAACGGCGCCTTCGTTTTGCTGGGTACGAAACGTTGTTCACCGCTCGGGCTGGGCAAGGGCGGAGACGTATTAGTATTAAACCCGGGATGGTACTACTGCTAGGGCTGCTTTAATACAGCTCGGTCGTTCCTGTGGGTTCAGTTGTTTTAGCAGGCTCAATCGTTGCCGCGGGCTCGCTCGCCTTGGCACTTACGGCCTAGGGCGTTTCCCTACGGGAAAGCCCCCTGATACGCCGTCGCTCCGCCATTACGGCATAGCGGCCCCGTACTGCCTAAGGCGGACGTAGAGGCAGGGGACGAGGCGGAGGCAGTCCTTAGGGCCCGTACTTCAAAGCCATAGCACGGGCCACGACCTCGGGGGGCAGTCGGTACCCATCGAAGCCGTAGTCCTCCTCGTTCAGGCCCGCTCCTATTGAAAGCACGATATCCGCGTTTCTCGGCTTATAGTAACGTTCCTTCCAGCCAAAGCCTCGAGCAGGGACAATATCGCTCAGGTCAAGAAGTATATTACTCTTCCAGTTCCTCGCTAGCGGGGACATAGTAGCACTGAAACCGGCCAGCCAAAAAAAGTCCAGAGCTTCCTGCACTCTGCTCGGGTCGTTCTCTCCGTCCTCAACGTACTTGTACAGAATAGCCGGGTATTCCTGGTCGGGCTGCATAAAGCGCTTCAACTTCATGCCGAAGGTTAGGACCGGGGGCTGTAGCCACAAAGGAGTCCCGTCAAATAGGCCGCAGGGAAGGGTCAGCCAGCCGTAGCACTTTCTCATACGCGGGATTTTCGTTATAGCGCGGACACCTGGCATCGCGGCCGGGGTTTCGCCCGACGCCGTGCCGGACTCGGGAGAGGCGCCAATAGCGGTGCCTAAGAGCTCTGACTGTTTGGCTAGCAGCCGAGGCTAGTGCTATCGGCCCTCGTCGCAGAAGGCTGCTTAGTTCACCTTGGCATCGTCGTAGGAAGCTGGGTCGGGTATAACTAGGACGGGGCGTTAGGCGGCAATTGCTTGCTCGACAGCCGTCTCCATCATCTAGAGCAGGGCAGCATTCTGGCACTCGCGCTGCACGCCCCAGTATCGCAAGGATTCGGGTAGCTCGAAGTCCCAAAACTGGAGGCGGGTTGCAGGTATCAGCTAGAGGTAGCGAGGCAGAGATGCAGCGAGGCGGTAAGGCACGTTAACAAATAACACTGACCATCTTAAGAGCGAAGGGCCCTTCTTGGCCGAGGCGGACCTTCCAGACGCATCCATCAGCGCCGCCGCCGAGGCGGGCTTCGAATACTAGGTCCTCCGGGTCAAAGGGGCAACGGCGCAGTCGGGGTACCTTGAAGTCTGCGGCAGTGCAGCTGGGCGGGCCGACTATGGGTACGTCGTCGTAGAATGCAAGGCCGAACCACTGCTTCATCTGACGCTCTTGCCGTTCGCGGAGGCGCTGTTGAGATTCCAGCGTAGGCCTGCCGTTTTCCCGAACCTGCGTGTCCGTCGGATGTATAGCGGCCGGTGTTGAGTTGTTGGGGACAGGCAAGCGGGACGAAGGGCGGTAGGTAGGCGGGTAGGTGAGAGGGCGAAAGATGGAAAGGGTAGGAGGTGGAAAGGGTGGAAAGGGTGGGAAGCGGAAAGGTAATGTCTTTGTGTTCTTGGCCAAGTGTAGTTAGCCAGGGGAAAATCCTGCACGTGCCCATAAGTATATGCGCATACAGGTACATCCGCATATATACATATCCGCGCATATGCATTAAGTTAGCCGCTTCTGGCCTCGTCTCTGTGCTAGGAGAGACGGTCCTCATCTCGCTATGCCCTCGCCGGAAAACATAACGGCTAATTTCAGTAGGAATTACTGCCATAGTTCCTGTTCGGTAATTACTCTAGTATCAGAAAACGGACAGGCGCCAATGAATCTAACCGGCAGTGTTACTATTCGTTCAAAGGCTAACAAGAGCCCACTATCTTAACGGAGTTAGGATAATTACAAGTTAACTGCCTGGGATGCTAATGGGGAAAATTGCAGATTGCTGGGAACTTCGGGGTAGCGATACCGTCTCGCCCCCTAACATTTCTTAAAGTTCTGGGAGAGGAGAGGGCAAAGGAAATAAAGGAAGGGCAAGGAGGAGGCAGAGAGCCAAAATCAGCAAGAGTCGAAGGAAACTGGAAAAGCGGAACACCCAGCCCGTTATATCTCGGTCTCCTGCCTAAGGAAACCCTTACGTAAAGTAGACATATCTCCGCCCCTCGAGTTCATATCCGCCCTTGACCTTGGTCCACTCGGATCGAACTATGGGTCGCCTGTTCCCTTTATAGTCGTCAAAGTATAGCCCTCTCCTATTTCTCTTGATTGTGACATTGATACGTCTGACACCCTCTCCGTGCTCGACTACTGTCTGATTGTCATCGTCGTCGTTACCGCCGCCGCCTTGATCGTAGTTGTCGTACTGTCCACCCTCTGCCTTGCCGCTACCGTAGCTTTCCTCATTTCCGGTGTGAAAAGGAGTGGCCGCTTGGCTGAAGAACAGTGGCTCGTCGTCCCCAATGCTCGTGCTCGAGCTAGCCGAGCCCGAGTAGTAGGACGCTATGTTGACGACAATCTTGCTCTCCTCCTACGTAGCGCTAGCAGCCTCCTGTTGGCCGCTATCGCTTCGCCCGCCGCCTTGCCCACTCGGCTCGCCGCCGGGGCTATGTTGCCGGGACGCTAGGGAGTACAGCTTGGCCCCCTTGGGAAGTTTCCGCTCGGTGGCGCCGGACGTGCTGTGGATGTACCGTCGGCCGCTAGATGTGAGCTGCTAAGTATTCAGCCCGGGATACTCGTAGTCGATGTCAGTTGGACCGTACGTTGCCATTATAGCCAACCACCACAAGGAAAGCTTGACGGTGAGACGGTTAGGGCCCCGTACGGCCCACGGCACGACGGCATACTCTGGGTCCTCGTACTCCCAGGTCTCGGGGCGGTCATCGTGGAATGTCGAATCGGTGGCCGCCGTCATAGTTAACTCGCCCGACAGGCGGTAGTTTAAGGCCCGGGACCGGCCGGACTGCTGCCCCGTAGACCTGCCCGAGTGCAGGGCACGGCGGGTCAGCCTGAATGCGACTAGGCACGCGTCCGTAATAATGAAGCCGTACCTCGACCTATAGCACGCTATATAGGTTACGATCTGCGAGACGACCTTCTCCTACTCCTCTACGTCCCGAGAGTTATGAATTATTTCTGGCTACCACTTGGCGTGAATTTTGGTATCTCCCGGGACTAAGTTCGTATAGTGACCAGTCTCGGCGCTGATATGCCTGTCCGATACCAGAGACCAGTCTGGCTTGTAGTCTTCCCCTAGCACGACCTAGCTTCCGCGCCCGTAGTGAGTAACAGATTGCGGCTGGTTTGGCTTGCAAAGCGTATAGTTGACTACCGGGGTGATGAACCGCTGCACTAGGTCGTTGAAGGTCTCTTCGTTGATGATCGCAAGATCTTACGGTAGGGGTCTCTCCTGTGGGCCGCCGTGGTATGGTTGCTGAAGTATTGTCCCGAAGCTTTGGATGAGGTTGTCATAGGTAAAGTCAACCTATAGCCGCCAGCCGTCGGGTATAATCGGGTCCTCGATTCTTGTATTAGGGCCTCGGTAAGTTCCTTCTGTATTTATAGTAACATTCGGGGCCGTGAGGGCGTCGCCGATTGTAATTATAGTGCTGGAACCTGTGCTGCCGGACTTCAACTTGGAAATAGCCCTGGGATGACTCGTTGCGGTGGCTGGAGAGGCCCGAAGGATGCTGAAGAGGTTGGAAAAGCAGGGCTAGGTAAGATGGATTGAGAGGGTGGGGGCGAGGAGGGGATGGGTTAGACGATGGAGTGGTCGGAGAAGTTGGACAAGTCGGGAGGAAGATAGAGGGGCGGGAGAGTCAGGGCCGGGTTGAGATGGATACGGAGCGCGGAACGCGGTAGAGGAGGACGAGGAGGAGGAAGAGGACCGATTCGGAAGTGTAAGACGTCGGGGGTTGACGGTGAGGAGATCAAAAGAACGGGAGGTTGGATTGAGAGCGGGTTTCAGGTGAGAGACGGCTCTCCGAGGATGACGTGCAATTGTATGAGCCCGCCTTGAGGTCCCTTGATATACATACTCTCGGGAATCGCGAACTCTCCTTGTAATGGCACCTTTTCAGGGGCAGCGCGCCAGAGTGTCTCCCCCCCTTGAACCCCGGCCGAGGCGGACATAGAGAGGGGCTGCTGTGCCAGGAACAACCCATAGAGCAAATCACAACCACATTCCAACAGCGAGGACACGGCGGAATTCCTCCGACAGGACGGCAGGCAGCCCAGTCCGCAGTCCGTATTGCCAATGCGGCGGCTACACCTGCTACACTCAAGGCAGTAGCGTATGTTGGCTAGAGTAAATTCGCGTTCTGAGCCGGCCGAGCTAATTGTTTGCAGCCAACTGTACATACGCTAAGACACCCCGTGGACCCGGGGCGGCTATCTTGGGCGGCCAGGTGCCCCCGAACCACTTGGCGCTGGCCCCGATAGGCTCAATAGCTTCGGCGAGAAGGCGCTTCAGGAGCCAGTGACTCAACACCCGGGTCTCTATAACAACGGTCTGGCGAACCACAGGGCGGGGCACCCATACCGGCACGTACGAAGTTGTTGTCAACGGAGCTATGGGGTAGTAGTAATGGGGGATGGAAAAGAGTTCATAGGGGTTTATCAGGCAGGGCTGCACGGTGCCAAAACCGAGGTAACAGCACATATGGACTGATTTCGGTTATCTGCGGGGGCTAGGTGCCAACTGAGTGGTGTAGTAGCTGCCCAACCTAGGCTGCTATGGGGGTTGAGGACATCGGGCGTATCCTCGGCCTTGAGGGTGAGGATGTCCTCGTTCTAGGCGGCACGTAGCACCTTGGTGAGCGACGTGAGGTTGATGTCGAGGGCAATGTTACGGTCGTATCGGAAAGGTGAGAAACCCTCAGCCTTGAGCATTATAGACATAAGCGCGACGTAGCTGTTGTCCATTGCCTGAAGGGCAATACCGCTATTATTACAATCGAAGTTGCAGTCTTGTACTAGGTCGTCACAGCCCGGGCGAGGCGGGCAACGGGCAGTAGGCATTATA
>Ga0247824_10001554_pt1 | contig 12570 bp, 16 predicted proteins | sample 13C_PalmiticAcid_FD_194412 | JGI IMG/M metagenome (GOLD analysis project Ga0247824, IMG submission 194412) | Soil microbial communities from agricultural site in Penn Yan, New York, United States - 13C_PalmiticAcid_Day48 | ecosystem: Environmental > Terrestrial > Soil > Agricultural land...
GCTATGAACGGCCAGATGCTGCAGTTTGGCATGGGGAGCAGGACGTGCATTGGCAAGAACATTAGCTTGTTGGAGATTTATAAGCTGGTGCCGAGTATGCTGCGGCGGTTTGACGTAAGTTTTTTTTTTTGTTTCTGGGTCATCCCCTCGGTTGGTGGAAGAACAGATGAGGCTGACGAGAAACGATAACAGATCCGCTTCGATGACCCCAACTCGGAGTGGGAGATTGTCAACGCTTGGTTTGTCAAGCAGAATAACTTTATTACGAGGTTCGCCCTCAGGGATATTGTCATGCCCGAGAAGGGGGACAAGGCAGCGGAGAAGTAGGGGATGGGGGAGTTGCATGGTTTTGCGTAGCTCTGGCTTAGATGGTTGGTGTCATTCACCGCGGCGATGCGAATCACAATTTTTGAACATATTTCCAACTGCTATTTTTGATCCCGGATACATTGTTTGCCTTCCAGTCTAAGAGGGACGGTGGTTGAGTCGGCGGCGACATCACGCCGGAGTCTTCTCAGAGAATCCTATCTCCGGACCCCTTGCCGCTTCTCATCTTTGTCGTTTTACTCGAACAAACATGGTGGTAGGGGGCTGTTGTCGCTGCTAAGACCCTGGATACTTTGAGACCTCCGTAGGCCATGGTTGGAATAGGCGAGCTTCTTTCAAGAACAGCTTCTTTCACTTTGCGCTGTTGTTGACGGCTGCGCCGATGAAGTCTTTGTCACCTCATGGCTCTTCTTACACCACCCTATTTCGAGTTCGTACACTCCCAGAGACAAAGCAGTTCAATCTCAACACAAGCCCATTGTTCATCCCCGAGTCCCCAATCTCCCAAACATAAAAAGCACCCTCCACCTCCCAAACCCAACCTACCTATCTTACTCCCCATCCGACTTTACTCACCTAACTACCAAGAACTACAGCAAAGTCAACTACCTAACCCTACAAAAGCCAACCCAAAACACATCCGACCAACCAACCACAGCCAACACAATGGGCTTCCTGTCGACCCTCTTCTGCCTCCCCACTCCTGCCCCGTCGAAGGGCCAGGGCAAGGGCAAGGGGAAGAAGGCTTCTCCTTCCAAGAACCGTTCCAATAACGACAGGTTCCGCGAGCTGGACGACCGGACTTCTGGGAGGGACGAGAGGCAGCAGCGCCGTGCTCAGCGTGATGCTGCGCGGCGTTGATGGGGTCGGAGATAGGGTTGGTAGATGGAGGAGGAGTGGGTAAGGTATGGTTGGTGGGTTAGGGGTGAGAGTTGGTGATTGGAGAATATACTATTGATGTTGAAAACCCGTGTTTTTTTGACTTGACTTTTGTGTTGTCGTGTTGAATCTGTGAATGAAGGAGTCTGAGTGATGGAATCTTGACAGGGGACAGGTGCTTGGACACATCCTCGGTGGTCGTTACGGTCTGTCATCTCGAGTGTACGCGCGAGAGAACTGGGGAGATATGCCCTAAACGATATGCAGATAGAAAACACTACGAGAATGTCATTGTTTATCGCAAAATTCCAAGATTAGGTGTCGGGGGCTTTAGGTGACAGTGACAGTATGTCTCTGCCGTCTATCACCATCCTCTGCCAACCACCAAGCACTGCGGCATTTCCTGTCCCACGACAAGGGCTTGCGGCAGTTGCAGCTCTGTCATCACACTGATGGAAACCATATCTCATCAGATAGGAAGAACTGAAACCACCTACTCTTAACCCAAGGCAACTGTAGCAGAAATAGTGAAATTGGGGGCGACAGTCTTCTTGTGATGCTGCTCGTTGAGCCAGTTCCACGCCTTCACATCCCGAAGTATGGTGATTGACAGACGCCAAAGGTGGAACAATAGCGGTTGATGGACCCCGTTTAGGAAGATTCCAAAGTGCATTCTCAGACGCATTCGAAGCGCGGCTCCGATCCATGCTGAATCAAACATGGGCAGGCTGGTGGTCCCTTGTCATGGACACACCAAACCTGCGGTGGATGAGGTGCCCTGTCGATGTTGTGGTCGGACATGAAACAAAAGAACTCTGTTACAAGAAGATATACCAGCCAGGGGGAAATTCCCGCAAGCCATTACTAACAACGGTTCTATGTCCCTTTGGTAGTAGGACATTGCGTAAGACGCGTTTCGAAAAAGGGGTACATGCTTTCCACGCCTCAGCAACTCACGAACTGCCATCCGTTTCTATTCGTCTGGCACCGGGTCTCGCAACACTTGCAGGATTGCTCGCTCCGGACGCCCAACATCCAAGCGGCCTGGGCCACGCACAAATCCGTGTTCCCGGATGCTTGCCCGTGGGCGTCAGCGATTCGAGATAGGAGGGGACCAGCTGGCGAACCATCACACTTGTTGCCAGGGGACTCCTAACCGATGTAGGCCGTGCCGTTTTCTCCACAAAATGACGAATCGAAAGCGGTTCCGTAGTTCTCTGTGACCGTTACAGCGGGGAACGAAGCTGATGTTGATCATGAGGCTGTGCTGACGCAGAGGGCGGTTGTGGGGGTTGCTGTCCAGATAGGGGTTGCAGACCGAAGGAGATCGAGCCGAGTCGCGGGATAGTCTTGGACAGAGGCAACCGCTGCGCCTAGACGGATGTGAGACATTCCTGAAGAATAAGATTAAGGATCTGGATAATACTGCAATTGCTGATGGAATGCAGGTTGTGGGTGGGGATAGGAAAAGGCGAGGAGGGTACGTGTTGTCGTCAAGGGAGTGAAACATGAGAACCTTGTTGCAAGTGTGGGTAGGCTAGATTTGCTCGGCTAAAAGGGCGTAACGCGACGACTTCCCGTGAGAGCAGACTCTGAATGTGCTAAGAATAGGTATGGTATCCCGCAGTGGATGGCGGCAGAGATCAGGCTCGGCCCGACTGCAGGCTGATTGGCCAGGGTGGGGAGGTATAGGGCAACGCCGGCCGAGGATTCAAAGGTATATCCACCACGAAGTAGAAGATATGTGGAGTTAGACATGAGGTTGGCAGGGAGGACAGGTAACTTGAAAGTAGGGGATAGACTTTCGTTCTGAATGCGAGAGAGACTGACAGAGGCAAACTACCTTATCCTTTCTTTTCTACCTTCTGTGCTCATGTTGACCTATAGCTCACCGAGGGAAAGCAATGCTCCGAGCAACATCCATTGTGGCTGCTGCGCTCTGCTGTGCTGTGGCCGAGCAGTAGCAATTTGGCCTTGAGTGAAGCTGTCTTGCGCGTATTTCGTTTGTACAGCCCTGAGGTACGTTCTAGAACTGTTACCAGGACACTTGAGCGGGCACACTTGTTAAGTCTAGACCAGCGCAAACGGAGGTGCCTCGCCCGTGTCTCACTGACTCTCCGAGTCTCTCGCGTCCCTGCCCGTCACGGAACGGACAAGACAAAAAGGAGGGCGGCCGGAAAGGCTCCTTTGCTGGCCGCGTTGCGGCTCTACTGCAATCCTGGCTCAGTATGGCGTGCGTACCTAGGTACGTTCGTACGTATGACTGTTTCGCAGTTGTCCGGCAGAACGGCTCGAATCATGCAGTCCACGCCTGGCGCCTTGCTCTACATGACGCTCCTTGGCGTCGTCATGCATGGTCTGGCGCCTAATACCGAGTCAATGACCACGGGCGAAGGGGCTATGCTCATAGCCTTTTTTCTTTTCTTTGTGTTTGCATGACTACCAACCATCTCCTGGATCACAGCCAGGCTTGCTTTTTCCTGTTGCGCAGAGACATGCAGCGTCGACATCGTCTCAACACCGGAGGTGCACGCAAACGTGTCTGCAATGCGAGCAGCGGGAGACCGCGGCTGCTCTGTAGACTCACTTCCAAATGCCGATACAATTCCCGTAGTGGAGCCTGGCCTGCGCGGCTTACTCGAAGGCGCTTGGGAAGCAAGCCAAGGTAGCCAGGCTCAGCCAGGCATGGCTTCGCAGGGACTGTTGCCACCGCGAGCTACACTCAATACTACCCTGAAGGTTGAGAACCCCCACCAAGACACCAAGCCACCCATACGGCCTACCCGCCAGAGGGTTGCCCAGATCCCGCCGAGTCTCTTCTTGCGGAGACGTGTATGAGCTTATTCGCGGCCTGTATGGTGGGTCAAAGGAGATGGTGGAGAACTTGTGCCGCTCTGTAAAGGAGCCGAGAACGATGACGCCTCAAGACACTCCTGCCAACCATTCCTATCGATCCCTCGCGAGGGCCAGTCTTGCTGAGAAGATTGATGCCTGACTTATTCTTGGAATTGGAGTTTTGTGCCACCGAAATCTCGACTCTCACGCCAAGAGCACCTACAAGCGCCGCGCGCCGATTGATGGTCTTTTGCTCTCCATTTTAGCCGAGGATCGAGTTGAAACCGCGAGGCATGTGTTTGCTCCCCACCACGAACTTAGGCTAAACGGCCGCGTTCCGAGATCCGGGGAATATTCTCGACCGTTGCATGGAAATCCGGGGAGACAGCCTCCATGACGCATGGAAATCCGGGGAATGGGGCTCCAGAATGTGCGCAACTGCAGGCAATGCCGCTCAGATGCGGGTCTGTGGTCGTTCGTCAGGAGCCAAGAACCGGGTTATTGTAATGAGTGGCGTACTGCACGCCCTGTCCCCCTGAGCCCTCCCGAACAGCTAGCCTTCCCTGGTATGGATCAGGCACATGCTTGCCGGCCAGAACGTCAGCTGCTCCCCCTCTCATCGGCGACCACATACGCCGCGATTCGTTACTTCCCATGGCTCACCAGCTTTGTGGCTCTTTCGCGGAGTGAACGACTGAGGACAGGCACTCGGCCGCCAAGGGGACACCCAAGATTGCAGGGACTTCTCGATTATTTGCAAGTCCCTCCTTTGGCTGCCCAATGAGCCTGTTCGCGCCGAGATGCCTGGCACCGCCACTTATCCGACTCCCTTGCTCATTTCGGGCGCTTGGGTCGCCTGCCAAGAAAATCGTAGCTGGAGGAGCATGGATAGGGGGGGATAGCTTCAACGCCAAAGGACGCCCATTCCCACTCCACGGACGCACGCCCAGGCATACATGCCCATTCTCAATTTAGCCAGAAGTCCGAGTTGCCTCTACATGGCCCAGGAGGGAGGGGAGGGCGGAGAGATATTTGCAAGTCATGAGTTCGATCAAGTCAAGCATCGATGACGCCGCCGATGTGGTCGAAGATATAAAGCACGACAGTTGCCCTGGGACATCCCCGGATCAGCACCTCGATACCTAACCTCACACACACCGAGCTATTACCAGACACCGCCTCTCACCACCATGGTTTCGTTCAAGTCTCTCCTCCTTGCCGCGGCGGCAGCCACTTCTGTGCTTGCTCGTCCGTTCGACTTCCTCGACGAGGGCAACTCGACCGAGTCCCTGGAGCGGCGCCAGGTGACGGCCAACTCGGAGGGCTACCACAACGGGTACTTCTACTCGTGGTGGTCGGACGGAGGCGGCCAGGCTACCTACACCATGGGTGAGGGCAGCCGGTATCAGGTCCAGTGGAAGAACACCGGCAACTTTGTCGGTGGCAAGGGTTGGAACCCGGGCAATGGCCGGTAAGGCTTCTCATCAGTACCCAAACGCGCCGTTGTGAGGGGCGATGGCTGACTCTGTACCACAGCACCATCAACTACGGCGGTGCGTTCAACCCGAGCGGCAACGGCTACCTGGCCGTGTACGGCTGGACTCGGAACCCCCTCGTCGAGTACTATGTCGTCGACTCGTACGGCACGTACAACCCCAGCAGCGGCGGCCAGTACAAGGGCACCGTCAACACCGACGGCGGCACCTACAACATCTACGTCTCGACCCGCACCAACCAGCCCTCGATCGACGGCACCAGGACCTTCCAGCAGTACTGGTCCGTCCGCACCTCCAAGCGCGTCGGCGGCTCGATCAACATGCAGAACCACTTCAACGCCTGGGCTTCCAAGGGCATGAACCTGGGTCAGCACTACTACCAGATCGTCGCCACCGAGGGTTACCAGAGCAGCGGCTCTTCTGATATCTACGTGCAGACCAAGTAGTACGTTAGATTCATGATTTCCCACATGAAGGACGCGAATCGGCTGACCTGTCTTAGAACGCCGAACTCGCGCCTTGGGACTTGACCATGCAGGTCTTGACCTAACTAATCTTAGGCGAGCAAAAGCCCGCGCGCCATTGTACATACCCGCATCGAGCGGGATGCGCGGGTTGGGAATGAGACGGATCTGCCATGTTCTTTGTGTTGTCAAAGTTAGGATTCAGGGGAGGTGGAGGAGATACAGGGGTAAATCAATCGACTGTTGACTATGAAACTTCTGTTCAGGGACTAGGTACCTTATTTTCCAGTTGGTAGTGAACTACTAGGTACGCTGTGTGCGAGTCCAAGTGTCCCAATTCCGCTCAGGCGTCTCTCATTCCGCTCCCATCTATCGATGTATTGATTATCCTCTTCCGCATCACTGCCCTTGGCTTTCTTTTCTCTAGCTCTTGTATCCGGCATCATTCGTGTCGGCTTCCAAGCTTTTGAATTTTCCATCTTCATTCTCTCCAGTCCTGCGTGCTGGGACGACGTTCCAAACTGTCACACTGGAAACACGGTGTGTATGAGTCCCTGCTATTGAAAACACCCGCACAAGCACAGGTCTCTCCTGGCGTGCAGGTCGAACCCTATCCCGCAATGAACAACACCGCTGGTGAGATTGATCATCATTGATGCCCGTTGTGCTGGTCATCGCGACAGAAGACGAGACAGCCAGCATGTTCCAGTTCATCACATCAGTAAGTCATATCAGAAAGAAGGCAAAATCTGTCAAAATACAATTAGAACTTGATCCTGCCTGGATTTGTCGTCTCCCTGCGTAACCAGTTTGCAACCTCAGGGGTCCGTCCTGCGACAGCGCTGAGCTCCTGCGCGCCAAGAGTTCCTTCATAATGGAGAGGAGTAAGTCAACCAATCATCAAGGCACGATGGCTGAGTGGTCTATAGCGTAAGACTCGAAATCTTATCTCTTCGGAGGCGTCGGTTCAAATCCGGCTCGTGTCGACTTTTGCCTTTCTCTGCATCCCAAAGCGGACGTCGAAGCTTTTTCCGACCAGCTTCGTCAACGAGGTCCAAACTCAGAGCGTGTCTTCCCGTTACATCGCGAAACGGGTGCCACTAACTACGCCGGAAATGGACCCATCGCGTGTCTCGCTGTATCAGCACACTGGGTTCATCATGCGGGAACATGTCGAAGATGTCGAGCGCTACACGCCGGGCGGCTATCACCCAATTGACATTGGCGACATACTCACCAACCGCCAGGATAGCTACACGGTCGTCCACAAGCTTGGGCACGGTGGCTTTTCCACCGTCTGGTTAGTAAAGCGACAGCGTAAGCAGATGGACCCTGCCGGACAACCACAAGTCTCGTTCCACGCTCTCAAGGTTCTTCGCGCCGACCTTGGAGACGCGCGCGCCACCCATGAGCTGCACGTTCTCCAACGGCTTGGCCAAGTGGGGAGGTCGAGTCACCCAAATATCATCATGCTCGAGGATTCTTTCAGCGTCTCCGGCCCTAACGGCCAGCACTGCTGTCTTGTGTTCCCTGTCCTCGTGCTCAGTCTTCATTCGGACAAATCATGGAGCTTGACTCCTTCGCAAAGGTACCATACCTGCCAGCAACTTGCAAGCGCCGTCGCCTTCCTCCACTCACACGATGTCTGCCACGGTGGTAAGGATCAAGTTCCTCTCACCTGCCCCTCGTGTCAGGTTGTACTAATTAACGGATACGCGCCTATCCTAGATTTCACACCGTCAAATATTGCTTTCGAGATTCCATGTAGAAGGCTCATAACTGAAAGCCGTCTTCTCGAGCTTCTGGGTCCAATTAGAGACGAGACGCTTCGACTCCGCGAAGGCCCTATATCCCACTCCAGGCATGCTCCGAGAAAGGTAGTTGCGTCTGCGTCCTTTTCTGGTCTCGACCCTTCCTCTCTGGCGACGGTCCAGATCATCGACTTCGGCTGTGCCTTTCTCAGCAATAGCCCGCCGCCGACCTTGGGATGCCCGGTCGAGTTCTTCCCACCAGAACTCCTTTTTGGCTGCTCAGCTTCGACCAAATCTGATGTCTGGCAGCTTGCGGCTCTTGTCTACTATACGTCCACCAGCCAGTACATGTTTCAAGTCGGCTTCCAGATCTTGACGCACCTGGTCGCTTTCGTCGTCCGACACCATGGCCCTGTCCCCGCTCATTGGAAGGGAAAGTTCGCCTGGAGCAAATACGGCCTTGCACAGCATGGACAGCCCGTGGCTCCGTCGCCCGAGCCAGACTGGTGGTGGTCCAATGACAAACGACCGACACCGTCGTTGGAGGACCGGTTAGCCAAACGGGCCTCGTACCTCTCCGCAGCCCAGCGGGATGAGCTCGCGCGTTTGCTCCGTGACATGGTTGCTTGGGAACCTGACCGCCGCATCTCTGCTACGGAAGCAGACCGGCGCCTCAAGGCTTCAGTATTTTCCTCGCTTGGATGAAGAACTCTTAGGGGGCGACTACCTACGCAACGCCAGCAACACCTTGGCGCCCCGCCAAACCGTTGATACGCACGGCTGTAGGTCAATTTCTAAGCCGAGCTCCGTTCAGTTTCCAAGTTGACGCTCAAACTAGGGCCAAAGGGTCGTTGGAGGACACACATTTGGCCAAAACAGCAAGACCGAGCAGCGTACTGGAGCAGCGAGGAGCGGCACCCCAAGACGAACCTGAAGCAACTCCCCGTCAGCTTGATACTTGACATGGCGACGGAGCCCCTCCTCTCTGCGCATCGGCCTTCATTATGACTCGGCTCAAGTCTGTCGCCCACAAAAGACGTTCGTCGACATCCAGACGGATCCCTCATGTTATGGCTCCACCGCGTCAAAAACTGACAAAAACATACAACACCAGGGATTCGCTGGTCGTCACCGACCCAACTACTGATCTGGCTCTCACGCGTTTGACTCGGGGAGAGCGGACGGGATCCCGTATTTTCGCGCGGATATGGTCGTATGTGCTAGTTGGATCTCAAGGTTTGGCCTTAAGAAGGGAGAATTTGACAGAATGGGTGCCCCTCCCCTTTTCTCCAGCAGCAACCCCCCTCCGCAACCACCATCAGTAGAGGTCGTCCTGGCCTGTCAGCGAGGGTGCTCTCTCTCAAGTGGCTGAGAATGTATTTTTTTGCGTGGGACCGTCTGGGAGTCCCGACGGCCTGGAACCGGTTGAGTGTGTTGTGGGATCGGGCAGTGGGTTTGAGAAGTTTGTCACTTCCGCTTCCGTGAGAGGTACCTGGTAGTTACCACTTATCGAGCGATCCTAACTCCTGGATCTTTCGTAGGGCGGTGCGAGAGTACCTACCTATCTCGCGAGACAAGCCCAGCCACATGTGTAAACAGGGTGGATAGTGGCATGGGTGCTATTGTTCATCTATATCTCACTTTGTTTTGGTATGATTGGGAAACCGGTCCCAAAGTCATGTTCAGCTTTTTACATGCTTTCATTTGCGTCTGGCGGCGTATTCTCATCACCGCAGCCTGGTGTTGGGCGCGCTGGGGTATGGGGCGTTGTACGGGAATCCGCCGGAGGATGTGGCGCATTGTGGGTTGGAGGTTGTGAGGGAGGAATGGGTTTCCAGGAAACTGGTGGAGTGATGTTTGTGTTGCCGTGTTTGACCCAGGGAATAGTGGGAATTTTTGAGGCCTGCCGCTGGAGTTGGATTGGAAAAGGGTGTGATTGGGGTGGGCCAGTCATGTTCCAGTACCGGACAACGATGGGGGTGAAGGGGGGTTCATAAGTTTGGAATGTTGCGCTTACTTTCGGCGTCGTGGTGTAATTGCCATTGGCAGCACGCCCCCAGAGACGTGTTGACGATTTACGCTGACTAAACACTGTGGTAAGGAGGCCATCGTTCTGCTCTGGGTGGAGGTCCTGACTTCGATTCGTCGGTGTTAAGGGGGCGCCAAAGTTTTTATGGCCTTTTTTCTGCCTAACAATCTTTCCGCCTTGAATACAGGAATGCACCAATCACTCTGGGCAGCCACTTCACTTCTCCCTCTTTGAACCTCACAAATATGTAGATACTTTTGGTGTGTCCTCGAACCTGTCAACCTGAGCCTTCGAACTTGCGACCACCTGCGTTGGTGCAAACCCACCTCAGGTTTCCAGGGGAACGCGATCCTTGGCGTCTCTCTATCTTTCTCGCGGGTGAATATCCTAGGGATTGGGTTGTCGCAGTGGTCGTGTCCACGAATACTTGGCCCATCGGGTGTAAATCTGGGGGCTGGTATGGATGTTGAGCGAATCAAGGGCCTGCTTGGAAAAGAACTGCAGGGCAGCAAATTCTTCACCATCTGGACAAGTCCCGGCTTAGTGGCCACCTGTAAATTTACAGCACTGAAACGATCGCCCTTTGAGTTGATTGTGATGTTCCTCATTGACAATGTCTCTGAATCGACTCGCCTGCCATCCACTCCTTCGCCAGCTGCATGTAGTCTCTTTTAGAAGCATCAGAATGGCGTCCGCCTTGGTGGGCAGGTCCGGTCGCGTGTACCTTCAAGGCGAGGTTCTCCAGCGTCGCCAAGATGAGAACTTGAGCATCTTCAAAGCCGAGTATGTCTCAGCTTCTGATTCATCCCTCTCATACCGAAGCCAGTTCTCCCCTTACCCTTCTGCTCAGATCCGGAAACGAGTCCTTCGTCTTCAAGCGTGTACCCCGGCCGTTCTACGATTTGTCTCAACGGCTCGCCTCTGAGTTTGCAGGTACTCGCTGGCTTCGAATGCACACGGATTGCAACCAAGAGCAGGGCGTTCTGGTCTACCCCTACTTCAGAGGCACCCTGCTTGGGCTGATGAAGGATGATCCGCCCTTGTCTGACGCGGAGCGAAAGAAGATCCTCAGAGGCGTAGCAGAGGCAATCGGAGAGCTTCATGCCAAAGACTGGATTCACATTGGTATGTACATTCCCTTGTTCTACGCTCCCACAATCAAGACCTGGTGCTTGGCCTCATCTAACCCGTTTCCTATGGAACCCAAGACGTGAAACCCGACAACGTACTGCTCAACTGGACTTGCGACAGCGAGGGCGAGATAACAATCACGGACGTCGCACTGGGCGATTTTGATATTGCCTTCAAGTAAGAAAGCGGCCAGCCACGCCAGACGCCCTACGCCATCGGAAATGCCATGTGGCGAAGCCCAGAAGGGCAGACCGGAAGGGGTGTGACCAAGGCGTCGGACGTGTTCTCTTTTGGTCTTGTGGTACGAAGGCCAAACAAAGACACCGAGAGGTTCCGCTAACTCTGTTGGCAGTGCATATACACTCTCGGAGGCGCAGAGCTCCTGCTCATCGACAACTATTTCGAGCTGGCCGAGCAAGGAATAACTCCAGAACAGGAGATCTTGTTTCGACACTTCTCCTATTTTGGACCGGTGAATGAGGGGCTTCTCAAGCAAATCAACGACGAGAATTGGTTCAAGGCTTTGAAGTCGGCTTCGGATATGGCCGAGCTGTCGGTCAAGGACGAGCCCCTGCGAAGATTTGATCGTTGGGGGGTGGATCTTGGCCCGGAGGCGCAGGACATGATTTCCGGAGTGACCAAGATTGACCCGGCGGCTAGGTTGACGATAGAGCAGGTTTTGGCACATCCGTGGTGGCGAGAAGACTCTTAACTTACTGCCCGGGTAGCTAGAAGACTGAAAAATGTTAACCTGTGATGGCTTTGAGAGCGGGTTGTTTTTCTCATCAGGTCAGTGATCTCAATGTCATGTTACGTAGTAGTTTAAGGGGGAGTGCCACTGGCACCTCTCGATCGCTGTTTATACGCAGATCCCGACCATACCTAAATTACAATACTGTGACCCTAACTACCTATCCTAGCGAAGATCTTCGTGCTGATCCCAAATATCTTGAACCCGGGCCTGTTGCTTTCACTGCCACCGCTCTATGGCCCATTTCTGGCTCTCAATCTCTCCGCCTCCCGCTCGATTTTATCCTCCTTCTTTTTCTCCCTCTTCTCCCTCTTCCTCCTCTCTTTCTCCCACCCCTTCCTCTCCCTTTTATTTTCCTTCACCTGCTCTCTTACCATCTTCCTCCTCTCCAACCTCTCCTCCTCCGTTCTCATCACGTCCCTCGCCCACAGCACCTCACGCCGCACCCTCCAAACCCTCGCCGCCGCCGCACACACCGCCTCCATCGTCGGCCTCCCCTCCGGCTCCCACACCAACATCCCCTTGAGCAGCCCCGCCAACTTCTCGGCCTCCTTCTCGGCCAAAGCCGAGAGCTCCGCGAGGCCCCGATCAATCGACCGCGTCGGCTGCATCTCGTCCCACCGCCCTTCTAGCCCCTGCCCCTCCGCCTGCCCCGGCGGCATGATCAGCGTCTTGTACCTGTCCCAGTCATACTTCCCCCTCCAATTCTCAGGGACCGGCCCTAGATACCGCGCAATGTGCCACACCAGCACTTCGTAGCACGGCCCGCTCTCAAACGGGTAGTGGCCCGTGTGGAGATTGAAGAGCAGGCAGGCCAGCTGCCAGACGTCGGATTTGGGAGTGTAGGGGTAGCCGAAGAGGAGCTCGGGGGGGAAGAGGGTGGTGGGGCAATGCGGCAGGGTGGGAG
>Ga0247824_10001555_pt1 | contig 12565 bp, 16 predicted proteins | sample 13C_PalmiticAcid_FD_194412 | JGI IMG/M metagenome (GOLD analysis project Ga0247824, IMG submission 194412) | Soil microbial communities from agricultural site in Penn Yan, New York, United States - 13C_PalmiticAcid_Day48 | ecosystem: Environmental > Terrestrial > Soil > Agricultural land...
CCACAGTACCGACATGGGACAGTCAAATACTCAGTGTTGGCCAAACTCACATCCTCGGGTTTCCTAGGAATGAAAAACCACCTCAAAACGAGCCAGAACGTTATCATCAGAGATCTGATCAACGTAAAGGTTGAGCCTTACTCGCTGCCGCTCATCGCCAAAGGAAGCAGCAATCTTCAACCCAGGGGAAATGACCCCAATGGTATGGCGACTGCATCGGTCAAAGTTGCATCTTCAGCTTTTCTCAAAGGACAAAAGGTGCACATGGAAATTGACCTTTACCACCCTTCCAAGGTACGACGGAATCCTGGCTGCTTTATCCAGCTGATCAGGAAGGAGAGCTACAACGCAGGCGAGTATGTTGATCGAGCCTTTTATGATGCAGTGGTTTCCAGTCAGTATGGTCATTGTTCAACGCTTACGATACAACCTCTCGATCCACTCTGCCTTGTTGTAGCACTGCGAATGAGTACACGGATACAATTGCTAGTTGTGCAGAAGCCTTGATGGTGAGCTCGCCTGTGAACACGGGAAAGATCATTTCAGAGCTGACCGTTCCAGACACCGCCACCCCGTCAATGAAAGCGGCAAAAGCCATCCAAGTTGAGTACCATCTCAATATCCTCTTTGATATGAGAGAAAAGGCGAGCTTTCTTGAAGCGCGGCACAGCAAAACGATAAAGGCGCAAGATCGGAACATGCTTCTGAGCACGCCCGGATGCTTTGAAATTCAAGTCCCCATCATCATTGGTACCTTGTCTGACAGCTTACACAGACCCAAGTCCAGCCCTTTTGCGCATCCCACCGCACCATATCACCCGATCACTCCAGCACATAGCACCCCTTCAAGCTCCAGCACCTTGACGCTCTCAGGATCCTTCTCAGTGTCGCCGCCTTCATTGCCACCCTCGCCTTCGCCCTCACCCTCGCCTTCTACCTTGCAACAGTACCAGGCAGCTGTGCAGGAACCCCCCATGTACAGAATATCCTCTGTGGGCCCCGGAACGTTGCCCATGAGAAGACATCAGAGCGATCTTTTTGGAGCCTCAGCAGTTACGCCGCCATACCCTTACCGTGGTTATAGCCACACGATAGGGCCATCTCATGCACCTGCCATCGATCACCAGAATCGCCCAACACTGTCGCAATTGATGGAAAAACCTCTGCCAGATGTTCCACGCCGTTCGGTGCACCTTCCACCACAGCCTCTACTTCCTCTTCCCGGTGCACCATTCACTTTTGCCCCGCCTCCCGAGTATTCAAGACCACGGTCAGTGACATCGCCTCACGGTTCAGCTTTCAACGCCATGTCAACACCCCCTCGTCTCCCACCTCGTCCGCATCACATTCCAATCACGTCGACAGAAAGGGCGTACGCTCTACCCATGAATCCGAACGAATATCCACTTGACAAATTCACACCTGCTCAGCTCACGGACCTACCTTTGCCGGTCAATCCGAGCATAGCAGAACCGACGGCTCCTCAGGCAGTGGATCTTGGACTGGGACCTGCTTCACCTCTGTCAGAACATTCGCTTGTCACCACACCAGAGTCATCGTCAACACAAGGAATCATCAAAAATACCACTAGGCTCTCAATGGGATACTTTCCAACGGTCCTGAACCCATCTCATCGGGTGTCAATGATGGCTACGCCAACAGTACCGGCTACTATAAGAGACTCTCTCCAAGTGCATACTGCATAACTGCATATTCTGTCCAAGTGAATAGTTTTTTTGTTCACCAATACAGTTCCTATGGCTTTCTGCATAGTTCTCCACTGTTGAAAATGCATATATAGTGTTTGATCCGGTGTATGTCCAAGAGCCATTAAGGGGTTTAAGTGACCCAATCTCTGTCTTCTCCATTCCTCAGATCTCTGCCTTGGACACCACAGACAAACAGCAGCCGAGCTTCCTTTGGTGTTTGCCATGGCAGAGCAGGAACTGAAATGTATCGTACTATGACCATGGACATCACCAGTTGTACATTCGACGATCTATACCGCCAATTTAGCTGACTCTCCGCTTCCATCGATCGCTTGTGGCGCCAGGCAACATCCTTGCGTGTCGACGCACATTAAGCTCTCTGGGAAAGGTATTAAAGACTCTGTTGTAGCTTGTCCCTGCCGACCGATTTTAGCATGGTTAACATCCATTCTTGTCCGTGGTGTTTACTAGGCCTGTGTAACAACTTGTTCGCGTACGGTGTTGCACCAAATCGTACTGTAACTTGTACCATTCCATGGATGCACAGCTCCTTTTAACCCCACGCTCTTGCAGACATATTCTGTGTGACATGTGCCAACAAGGCGTTCGAGGCTGCTCTTGTCTGTCCTGCTTGCGAGACAAGTCTCACCCAACAGTAAGCGACAACCGTTTGTCGACATGGCTTTGCCACCAAAAGATCCGATGAATAGACTCTTACGTTTGTATGCTTGAGTAGAGATGACATTGTCTTTGTGGAGCTTAACCCAAGTCAGGAGTATCGATCTGTAAGCGTGAAGGGCCTCCTATTTAATCTGCCTCGTTGGGAGCATAAAGTAACTGTGGACATTTTGCCTACTATGATAGTCTATCTTGTCTGGTCTGAGGCCTGAGATCATTATGGAGATCTGCACCCGCGCAATATCCTTTTGGACATACCAGACGTCCCAAGAGGCCAGGTATCAGGAAATGTCGCACAAGTCCCTGGAGGACAAGATGAGTCTCCATGAGAAACAACAACACAGGATGACGCGCGAGGCCAATGTCGAGCTCACCGGTAGATATCCCTCGGTGGACGTTTTCTGTTTGAGCGACAAAGTGGATCACGGTCTGCTTCGCTGACGTTATACTTTTTTTTTTCCCTAGGTTTTCGTGATACAGTTAGCGGTATTGTCTGTTCCAGGATTGAGCTTCATTCATCGAGGATCAGTCGGTCGTGGGCACTCATTGCTTTCTCAACGAAATAGCATTGCAACGGGACATTGAGCAAGAGAAGCGAAAGGCTGCAGACCTGAGTGAGCAACTCGATGAAAAGACGCGCCAGTTGTCCAAGCTTCAGACAGTGTATGAACGCCAAAGACGACGACCCTTGTTTATGGACGTACCTCAGCAGACACCCGAAACATTGCCAGGAAACGATGGCCCCTATCGAATTTACAAACCAATGGTATGAGTGGTTGGTCGGTGCGAATTGCTGAGGTTCTGCTAGTGGAAGGCGGGCTAAGAGAACAATTGCCTGTCTACTCGTTGGTAGGATCAACAACCGATGCCGGGCCCTTTATTTGCCAGGACAACCGTCGCACCTTTGCCAGAGATGCCACCCATGCTCAATGTCCCTCCACCTATGCTCAATGCCCACCCACCCACGCTCAATGTCCCTTTACCCTTGCTCAGCGTTCCACCACCCATGCTCAGTGTCCCTCAAGGTAAAAATGATGTGCTTGTGTCATTGGATGGCCACTTGCTGATTCAGGACTGTCGTGCTCCAAGCCGATCTTAACACATGCCAAGATGGCAACCATCACTGCTCCAAAGTAGCACAGCCATTCGCCTTCAATCTGGCATGCAATTCATCTAGTCAACTCGGGACCTCGAGTCGACATGGTCCTCCTGTCGACAATTTGTTCTCTGGTCCAGTCGGCGGTGTGCAACGAGATTTCAACATGAGATCATACTCTAGTGGTTCGGCAAGTCAGCGGCCTGATGCGTTACCATCGTCGACCAGAAGGGAGGGCGCCATTGAGAAATTGCTCAGGTACCGACGGCCTGGCCACTGGATGAATGAAGGCGAAGAGCCTCACAAAGCCACGGACGGGACCACTCGCTCTTGAAGAGTGCTTGCCAGAAAAAATGAAATAGCAGGTTGCTGAAAACAGATAGCGCATACCGATAACAAATGATCCAGTCAGCTATTCAAGTTGGCGTGAGCATCCTCATCTGTGCCTACTTGTATGGGTGTCGAGAACGGTATTATTTTTTTTCTCCGACTTGCCGACTTGTGTGGGCAATTTGACTTTGGCTGCACCCAATCCGAGGCGGGGGGAAGTGAGCCGTGGGGGGATCTCAGCTCCCAAAGCAGTCCTGTTCTCCACAGAGAAATTTTTCCCACGCTTGGCCGTCTCGTCTCTCATCCTTTTTTTCTTTCTCCCATACCCATCGCTTTTTGATCCAGCCTCGTCTCTTGGCCGATTCGCTTCATCCTTCACTCTACTCCACTCTCCCCTCACCCCTACTTCCATCGCTAACATCTCTCCCACTCCGCCATGTCTACGCTCTTGTCAAAAGCACCCCGTCTAGCCACTGCTTTCACTGCTGCTTCGAGGACCACACTTTTGCAAGTCCCCGCCAAGGTATGCGTATGCTCCACCCATCTGTACGCCGAGGGTCTCCTGTCGATGTTATGGCTTACCACCCACCCATGAGCTTACTGACCTTTCTTGAACACCGAATCTATGCACCTCCAATAGCACTTTCACATCACAGCAAAGAACCAGTTTGCCGCTGCGAACCATCCTCCTCCAGCAGAGGGCTTCATGCCCGGTGTTGCCAATTCCAATTTGATCAAGCACACTCACCATGATGCCCTTAGGAACCCCGAATTGGCCGCTGCTGCTAATTGTAAGTGGATCATCTTTTTTTTTTTTTTTGTCCTCGGATGCACATGCAGGTGCGATTCTTAGACTTGTTTTGAGGGGAGGATGATGCTAATTGAACCGTTTCTCTCCTTTTTGTGGTATGTGGCTGGGATGCAGGGGAGACCAAGAAGATGAACACTTTCCAAGCCATTAACGATGCCATGAGCATTGCGCTCGCAACCGATGATACCGCCTGCGTCTTTGGTGAAGATGTCGCCTTTGGTGGTGTGTTCCGCTGCACGATGGGTCTTGCCGAGATGTTTGGTATGTTCCTTGTTGCAGTTACTGCCATGGGATGATTGAATAATAACATTCTGGATTGAGTCCAAAGGGGAAGGTGAACTCATCCGTGTATGTGTGTATGTGTGTGATGAACCTTGGTGTTATAGGTCGTGATCGAGTCTTCAACACACCATTATCAGAACAAGGTATTGCCGGATTCGGTATCGGAATGGCCGCCATGGGATCGACCGCCATTGCTGAGATCCAGTTTGCAGACTATATCTTCCCTGCTTTTGATCAGGTACCAACTTTGAGACCCTACTCGTCGAAAGAATACTTTTTTTTTTTTTTTTTTTTTTTTTCCGATCGGAATGCTCACTCTTTCATTCATTCCATCTTCACAGCTGGTGAACGAGGCTGCCAAGTACCGATACCGATCAGGAGGCGAATTTGATGTCGGCGGATTGTGTGTTCGCACACCCTGCGGTGCTGTTGGCCACGGAGGTCACTATCACTCTCAGAGTCCCGAGGCTTACTTTGCTCATACTCCTGGTCTCAAGGTGGTCGTGCCTCGTGGTCCTATCCAAGCCAAGGGATTGCTTTTGGCTTCCATCCGCGACCGCAACCCTGTTATCTTTTTGGAGCCCAAGATTCTTTACCGTGCTGCAGGTATGTGATTTTTTTGGCCATGGCTCTCAACCCCACATGGATCACACCATTCCAAAAAAGATGGCTATTTTGTACTCACCCAACACCCTCATGGTGATGATGATTCTTTGTCATGTCGTTTCTAGTGGAAATGGTCCCTGTAGGCGATTATGAACTCCCTATTGGCAAGGCAGAGATTTTGACCCAGGGCAAGGATATCACGGTGGTTGGCTGGGGTGCACAACTGTATGTGCTTGAGAATGCTATCCAGTTGGCCCAGAAGAAGATGCCAGGCCTTTCCGTCGAGTTGATTGATCTTCGTTCGATCTTGCCATGGGATGTGGAGACAGTGTGCAACTCTGTGAACAAGACGGGTCGACTCTTGATTGCTCATGAAGCCCCCAAGACGCAAGGTTTTGGTGCTGAAATCGCTGCCACGGTCATGGAGAGGTGCTTCTTGCGCTTGGAGGCTCCCATCCAGCGCCTGGGTTCATGGGATACTCCCTTCCCCTTGGTCTTTGAAAAGTTCCTTTTGCCGGATATGATCCGATGTGTAGAGGGAATTGAGCGTACAATGAAGTTTTAGATGACCAATTGCGGAAACAATTGCGAGTCGACAATGAGAATAGGGGAGGGACAAACAGCCGAATACACCAACATAGACGAATACATTCTTTGACTGCGTAGACAATCGCTCTATCTATCCTTCTATTGTTTGGTACTGTGAGAAATCTAAAATGTCTAGTACAGCTTTGTGTCCCTGGGGTGAGGGCGCTCAAGAGGTGTGTATATCTGTATGTGTGATTCTAAGCGGTCTCGCTGTGAAGGAGGGTGTTGGCGGCAGCAATTGCCTCCTCAAGACCCTTCCACGACTTGCTCTTGCCTTGCCAGCGACCTTTACCGCCTCCCTTGACCTCTACGAATTTGCCGACTTCTGTGGCCACCTTTTTGACCAGATCGTCGTTCTGTCCAGTGATAATCATGGGACCACCTTCCTTCACATCGCCTGCCGAGAGGATAAAGATTCGGTGACCACGGATCAGATCCTGTTCCTTGAGAAGTGAGGTGAGCAATACCAAATAATCCATCTCTGCGTCCACCCGATGGGCAGCGATGAGGTGAGCAGCCACCGATCCGTCTTGTTGGAGTGGACTCTTTTCCTCGAGTTCCTTGGTCCAGTCCCGCACCTGAAAAGTGGCAAGCTCTTTGAACAAGGATTTGAGCTGTTTGAATTGGTCACGGCATTGCTTTTGAGTCCTGACGACGGTGTCGAGGTAGGTTTCCGGACCACCGGGGGCGGCGAGCACGTTGGCCAAATCCCTTGTGAGCTGATGGTTTTCCTGAAGCATGTTGAGGGCTCTTTGTCCCACGACGAAAAAGAGACGGCAATTGTTGCCACGGATCTTTTCATAGTGAAGGACTTTGACGCATTGCAGATCCTTGAGGGATTTGACATGGGTTCCGCAGCAAGGGTTGTAATCCAATGGGACCAGTCCGCGTGTTGAATCGTTCTTCAACAGTTCCTGGGCCTTGGGACCGTCCAATGGGTCCTGCTCTGCTGCAATGATATCCAAATCCTGCATGATCTCTGCTACTCTGTACACTCCGTTGGGTCCGACATAGTCTAAGGAAGGGCAAGGGTTTATCCGACAAGGTTAGGGATACAAGGCAGATGACCAATTCACGTTGGTAGCCTGATGGAATCGTTCTATGCTGTCTTCTTTTCTCCTTACCCTTTGGCAAAGATGCGGGGCGTTCTTCAGCAAAAGTGATGCGGATCGGGTAGTCACGGCGGATGTAGAGGTTTGTCCGCTCCTCGACTTGTTGAATCTGTTCTGGGGTTGGGATCTTGGAGAGCTCGATATGACACCGTGTAGCATTCATGCCCCTGATATTCGGAAACGATCCAGAGATTGACCGACCGGCCTGTGGTGTCAGTGAATAGCCAGACGATATGTCGGGTCAGTGGGAAAGAAAAGAAAAAAGAAAAAAAGGAGGTGCTCACCATGCTACAGTATCGCAGCCGTATTCTGGCTGTTCAAAGACGGCGGTCAACAAGTGCTGGCCACTGTGCTGCTGCATATGGTCGAAGCGCCTCTTCCAGTCGACTTTGAGATCAACACTGGTGCCTTCCTGAACTGGGGCGGTGGCATGGTGGACGTGACTGATGCCTACTCTCTGGACGTTCTTGACCTCGATGGTGTCGTTGATGGTACCGTGGTCGCATGGCTGACCACCACCCTCGGGGAAAAGGACTGGTTTGAGCGAACAAGATAAAAAAAAAGGACAAGAGTTGAGTGGTGTGTTCGAAGCTTCATTCAAAGGCGGTGCTCAGAGTGAAGTGGAATGGAGAGAAGGAGAGAGAGAGAGCGTACTTGTGTCCTGGAGCTGGACCTCGTAGAGGTTTTGCTTGTTGGGCTTGGTGGAGCAGGCGAGGACGGAGGTGGTGAGGGTCTTGAGGTAAGGCGAGTGCTGGCAGGTCAGGCCGCCGACAGGGATCTGGCTGGTGGAAGTGGTGGTGGTGGCGACGGTCATGATCTCGGAAGAGTGGAGAGGGGGAGGGGGGAGTGAGAGTCGCTGCTGATCAGGAGAGCGAGAGCGAGCGAGAGCGAGGGAATCCAGAAAGACAGGGACATGGCGCCATTGGCTGCGCCGCACTCCTCTCCTTCGCAGCGCGGGCAAACAACAAAAGCACACCATGTGTGTGCGAGACTTGATAAACCAATCATGTTGCGGCGTGCATCATGGTGGCACACGCTGGCCCCCACGCAGCATCCTTGAAATGCCGCTGTGGCACCACCACACTTTTGTGCTCACACGAGTGATGGCCCACTCATTCTGCAATTCACTCTGATCGTTCGATCCCGCTCCATGGATCGGGTGCCGGAGGTGCTTTGGCCATCCCCCCAAAAACATATAAAAGGCGACCTCTTGCCGCTCCTCTCTTGCTTTTTTCATCATCCTCCTCTTCAGCATACGCTCACACTCTATCCGCATTTGCATTCACAACATCACACAGCACCCTTGCATATACTTTGGCTGCCAAAGCATTGCATTCCCCTTCTTTCTCCACACAGCACACACACACACACATCCTCCCCATGCACGTCATCACCGAGACGGCCTCCACTCCCCTCACCAAGGCCACCGTCGCCATCCAGGGCATGACCTGCGCAAGCTGTGTCAAGGCCATCGAGAATGCCCTCCAGGCCCTCCCCAGCGTCCAGCCAGGCTCCGTCGCCGTCAACCTCCTCCTCGGATCCGCCACCCTCCTGGCTTCGCCTGAACTTTGTCCACCCTCCCTCATCACCCAAACAGTCGAGAACTCGGGATATGATGTCACCTCCTGCAAGTATGCCCAGACCCCTGTGCTCAAACCCACCCCACAGTCACACCAACGCTCCAACCTCTATCGTGCCTCCCTGAGCATCTCGGGCATGTTCTGCGCTTCTTGCAGTTCCAAAGTCGAGTCGCTACTAAAGTCCCTCCACCGAGTCATCCCCACCTCCGTCAAGGTCTCGCTCGCCACAGGTCAAGCTCAGTTCGAGTACAAAGTCCAGTCCGATGAGCCCTCCAGCATCATGACCAACAACTCGATTGCTGACAAGATTCGTGAGCTTGGATTCGAAGCCGATCATATCAAGATCGACAAGATGACCGACGATGATCAGACGGTGCTCCAGAGCTCCGAAGACGACTCTGCACCCACCATAACCACCACTCGATTGGATATCTCTGGAATGACATGCGCCAGCTGTGTGAGCGCCATTGAATGTAAGTCGTGTGTTCGTTCTCTCTCATCCCTTGCCCTGCTATGACGATCCTCGATCCGTGAAGCTTTCAGTCTCTAACATCCTCTTTCCATGGCCTATTCATCCCAATAGCCGCACTTGGCAACCTTCCCGGTATCCATCAGGTTCAAGTCAATCTGCTCGCCAAGTCTGGTGTGATCGTTCATGACCCAACCGTGATTGGAGTCCGTGATGTCATAACAGCGGTCGAGAATACTGGGTTCGATGTTGCACTGGCCGCCGATGACACTCAGACGAGCAGGAACGCTCTCCAAGAAAAGATCAAGCGTGAGGAACGGATCCTGCGACGACGGCTGCTCGTCTCTCTTGTGTTTGCCATTCCCATGTTTATTGTCTCCATGGTCATGATGATGATGTTGCCCAAATCGAACCCTGTCCGAGTGGGTCTCATGAAGAGCATCATTCCAGGTCTCCGTATCCAGGATGTTATCCTGTTCATCCTTGCCACCCCTGTCCAATTCTGGCTCGCCAAACCTTTCTACAAGAAAGCTTATCGTGCTCTCCGCTATACTCGCACCGCCAACATGGAGACTTTGGTCGCCCTGGGAACAAGTGTTGCATACTTTGCTAGCTTGGGAAGCATCATTGCCGCCATGGCCAAAGGCAAGACACCACACCACGAAGGCGATGGCATGTCCATGACCATGTCCAACTCGGGTGTCGACTTTTTCGAAACATCTGTCTTCTTGGTCACATTCATCAACCTCGGCAAATGGCTCGAGGCGATGGCCAAAGGAAAGACGGCTGAAACGATCACCAAGCTGATGGATCTTCAACCAGAGACTGCCACCCTTGTCAAAGCAGACGAAACCCTGGAAGAGATCCCTGCCTCTCTGATTCAAGTCGGCGATATCCTCTCAGTGAATGCTGGTGGCCGTATCCCTTGCGATGGACTTCTCTGGAAAGGCAACACGATGGTGGATGAGGCAATGATCACTGGTGAATCGATGCCCGTTCAAAAGGTCGAGCGAAAGAGCAAGGTCATCAGTGCCACAATCAACTTGTCCTCTGTCATCCAGATCAAGGCTACCAAGGTCGGCAAAGACACCACCTTGTCCAGAATCATTCAGTTGGTGCAAGACGCTCAAGCCAGTCCCAAGGCTCCAATTGAAGCTCTCGGTGACAAGATCTCTGGCGTTTTCGTTCCCGTGGTCATCGTCCTGGCTCTTCTAACCTTTGCAGGATGGGCCATTGCTGGACATTTCAATGCTATTCCTGACGGTTGGATCCCAGAAGGCGAGAGTTACTGGATTTACGCCACTCTGTACGCTGTCGCAGTTTTGGTGATTGCTTGCCCTTGCGCTCTTGGTCTCGCCTCTCCTGCTGCTGTCATGGTTGGAACTGGTGTCGCAGCCAAGCACGGTATCCTTGTCAAGGGAGGCGGATTTGCATTGGAGATGGCAAAGAGACTCGACATTGTTGTCTTTGACAAGACCGGTACCTTGACAACTGGAAAGCCCAAGATGACTGACTCGTGGGTCCTTCCCATGTCGGAAAAGAGCCACTCTGATTTGATCCTTCAGATCCTGGGCAAAGTGGAAGCTGGAAGTAGCCATCCTGTTGCATTGGCTGTGGCCAAGGGAGCTGCTGGGCTTTTGTACAACAAGACGAACGTGGACACCTCCAAGGAGTCTGAGGAAGAAGAGGAAGACGAAGACGAATCCAAAGTTCTTCAAAAACAATTCAACCATGTCAAGATTGCTCATATGCGTGAGGTCGCTGGTCGAGGTTTGACGGCTACTTTGACTCTGAGCGAGAACTTGGATGTGCAAGGCTATGGTCAATTCCGTGCGCTGAACGTTTTGGTCGGTAACGAAAAGTGGATGCAGGAAAACGGCGCACACTATCCAGTGCAGGTGAACAAGAAGGAGCGAAACGTCGAACTTGGACGCTGGCAATCCGAGGGTAAATCGGTCGTCCTTTGCGCCATTAGCGCTGCCGTCAATACCAGTGAGCCAAGCCAGAGCAAAGAGGACAGCTCTTGCAAATGCGAGTTGTGTGCTTGCATCGATTGTAACTGCAGCACAGATCTGGGTTCCCACAATGTCCCATTGATTATTGCTCAAGTCGCCGTGGCCGATACAGCTCGTCCTGAAGCCGCCGAGGTAGTCGCTGGTCTCGAGGCTCAAGGTGTGGAGACATGGATGTTGACAGGTGACCATCCCACTACAGCACAGGCTATTGCACGACAACTCGGTATCACCAAGGTCATTGCTGGTGTTCTCCCTGAAGACAAGGCTGCCAAGGTGAAGCAACTTCAACAAGCTGGACGTCCTATCTCCACCTCTGGTTTCTCCAAACTGTTCAAGCGACAGCGTGCTGTCGAGCCATCCGTGGAACAGGCCCAAATGCCATCTGCCGTTGAAGGCAGTGCCAATCGTCAGATGCGACCCGCTATCGTTGCCATGGTCGGTGATGGTATCAATGACTCTCCCGCTTTGGCTCAGTCCAACCTTGGTATCTCGGTCGGATCGGCTACAGATATTGCGATTGAAGCCGCCTCGATTGTTCTTTTGCGCGACACTTTGACGGATCTATTGGTGATGCGCGATATGGCCAAGGCGGTTGTCCGTCGTATCCAGATCAACTTTTTGTGGGCCTTCATGTACAATGTGGTGATGATCCCCATTGCCGCGGGTGTCCTTGTCGCATGGAACCGATCTGCAGTGATTGGACCTACGTGGGCGGGTTTGGCCATGGCTGCTTCGAGTGTCAGTGTTGTCCTCTCCAGTCTGCGTCTTCGCGCTTACCGTTACCGTGCACCCAAGGCAACCTCACGTCGTTAAAGACAAACACAGCAGGTCTGCGAGCAGGAGTTGTTCCTCGCAAACAGCAAGAGTAGTGCAATCTATTGTAAACTTGTACACTAAATAAACACACCATCATACGAATTGTGTATTGATCCTACGGTGGGTCGGGAAGTGCAGCAGGAGTTGGGGAAGGGCAAAGTCGATAGTCAGTGAGAGACGCATTGCGTGAGCAACTCCACACTTTTGAATGGGAATGTCTATAGTTCAAGCACACGGAAAGATTCTCGGGTAATCTGGACAGAACAGCGACTGAGAGATCAACATCATTGCTGCTGCAGAGACCTCAACTATGGCTTGAACAGATGTCAAGGAGAACCGGACCTCTTTAGATACCAAAAACAATAAGAAACAGTGTCATTTATCATTTACTAGCTACGTAAGCCCGCCCTCCGGCGGGGGCTCTCGGTGCATCAAACTGATGTCAAGAGCGGTGTGTTCTTCCAGTTGTAGAC
>Ga0247824_10001556_pt1 | contig 12557 bp, 18 predicted proteins | sample 13C_PalmiticAcid_FD_194412 | JGI IMG/M metagenome (GOLD analysis project Ga0247824, IMG submission 194412) | Soil microbial communities from agricultural site in Penn Yan, New York, United States - 13C_PalmiticAcid_Day48 | ecosystem: Environmental > Terrestrial > Soil > Agricultural land...
CAATGCGGTGTAACTGTCAAGTGAAGAAAGGGTCGCTACCTGATGTTTTCAAACTTGGGGGGCAGGTTCAGGGTAATAGCACCACCATACAGCTCCTGTTGGACGACGGACATGGTTGCGGGTGATGTGAAGGGGGAAGCGCGAGTGTCGGGCAGGGAATGAGTTGTGTGAGAGGAATGAAGAAGAAGTGCGAAGAGAGTGTTCTGTTTTCAATGCACTTATACCAGTCACTGGTGGCACAGCTCCAACTGACGGCTGTGCTCGATGGGGGTGGCAAAGCTCCATGCCAACGTAACTGCTCAGCAGGAAGGGGACCCGAAGTTTGGTGATTTGAGCATCCTCCCAACGCGAAATGGGCCTCGTGTTTGCTAGACGAACCGCTTCCAGGCCAACACCCTCCACAGCCTCCACCATCAAATCAGGTTTCCCCAAATCACAAATGACCCCATGGTGACAGTCGACACTGTGAGGTTTTTGATTGTGGTGACCATATAACAAAATGGGCAAAAATCCTTTTTGACAAGTGGTATTGAGGTCCGTTATCATCAAGGCTAACATCATTCTACACAAGTCCTGAAGCAGTACACCTCTGACAATACCACGTCCCCACCACATCGCCTTCCCTGACGCCGACACATCGTCCATGGAACCAAACCTCGCATTTGTCGCACGCAATCATAAACAGTCCATCGTCCCACGATGGGTGTGCACATATACAATTGATCACCTCCGCGCTTTCGTCAACCACTTCAGCCGTTGGTGGTGGATAGGCTGAATAATTGTATCCTGCTTTCGAACTCGAATACGACGACGCTGCTGCTGATGATGAGGACGATGTTTTGGAAGTTGCGTGCGCCCCATTCGTGTCTGCTCCCACTCCTGTTCTTACGGGTGAATCGTGTCGATGGTGCTTATGGTGCTTGTGATGCTTATGCCGACTACTTCCTTCATTATCTCTCTCGCGGTCTCTGGATCGATCACGATCACGACCACGATCGCGATCCCTGTCTCGTTCCCTGTCTCGATCCCTATCCCTGTCCCTATCCCGATCCCTTTCTCTGTCTCTGTCTCTGTCCCTATCTCGATCCCTTTCTCTCTCCCTGTCCCTGTCTCTCTCCCTATCCCTGTCCTTGTCCTTTGACTTGCTCTTCTTCTTCTTCTTCTTCTCGCGCGAGTATCCATCTGCATCGTCGTCCTCAACGTCGTCCTCAACGTCAAAGTCATACTCGCGAGAAGATTTTTTGTGCTTCTTGTGCGAGGATGATGCCGATACACTTGTAGACGATGATGACGATCGATGCTGTGGAGGTAAGGGATGACCGCTGGAAGCTGACGAACCATGTCCATCCCGTTTGCTGGATGATGTATCATGATCTCTCCCACCTGAAGATGATGGCGATGACGCTGAGGACGAAATCGCTTCCATAGCTGAAAACTTGAACCTGATCTTGGGTGCAGAGGGTGTTGTCGGCGTTGGGGTCTTTAATGGTGGTGGTGAACTCACAATAGCAGCTGTTGCCGCTGCTGACGTGGGTATAGAAAGCGGCAGTTCCGAAAGTGAAATCGGTCGTGGTATAGGTTTCGATGCAACAGGAGGATGAGCTGGAGTCATCGACTTTGGTGCTGCTGTCGCTGCCGATGCCGCCGTTGTCGAGGTGTGGGCTGGAGACGGGGCTGTAACAGAGGCCGAGCTAATTGTTTGGATACTTGACGCAGCCTTATTTGCAGCCAAATTCTTTAATCCAGAGGAGGTGATAGATGCCGCGGTCGCGGAAGATGTAGGTGGTATCGTTGTGGTCGGACCGACCGTGCTGGTCGCAGTTAATGAGTTGGGTACGCCGTTCACTGTTGGCACTGGGATGCCTGTAGTAGCGGCAATGCCGTTGTTGTTACCGCCACCTGAGCTCTGAGCTGCCAACAAAGCAGCCGCATCAAAATTGGATCCAATCCTCGACAGTAGGCTTGGGTTGATCGGTGCTGCCGATGTCGTGCTCTTCGTCATAATCGCTGCTGGAGCCAATGCAGCAAGTGAATTGGGTTGTGGTCCATGGCCAGGAATCAACTCGGTGCTTGTAAGGCTAGATTTTCGAGATTCCAACTTTGGTTTGACGGTTGATCCTGACATGGATGCGTTAAGGGTTGACACGCCACCGTCTTTTGCTGGGTACAAAACAGTGGAGAGCGGAGAGTTGGAGAACGAGCTTTTCCGGGATCCTCCAGGAATGATTGGCCCCCGTCCCACGCTTCCAGATGCTTCCGCCGATGCATAATCCGAAAAGTTTCCATTCATAACCTTTTCCGTAGAGAGCACAGGCGACAGCCCTTCCTGAACGGACACTCCTGGATTGATAAATTTGTTCGCGATAGCCGTCGGTGCAGAGGCTTTCAAAAGTCCATCGATGATGCCAGGTTTCTGCATGCTTGAAAAGAGTGTATCGGAAAAATCGCCCGGTTTAGCAGTGAAGAGTGCCAACCTGGATTGTCGCTTGCTGCGCCTAGGAAATGCGGTTGACGTTGGGAGCGAAAGTGTCATGAGCGTGTCCGAGAATAGTTGCTGGGCTTCCTGCGAGAGCCCCGTTGTTTTCGGTCGGTCGCCTATACTGATCTTTGCACTGCTAGATTTGGAGGTCGACTTTGGTGGGATAGCAGCATACAGTGTCGAGAAAGGTAGTGATGATTCAAAAAACGGTACCACATGTTTGTATGGGTTGACATCTGCCTTTGACTTGGAGTTGGTCACTCCATTGACACTTTCTACTACTAGTGGTGATGGTGGCGGCGGTTGTATTGTGTTGATCGTCAACTTGGCCAAGTCTGACTGCACAGATCCATCACCAACGTTCACTGCAGAGTCCAGTCCAGCTGTGTTTGATGCTGCTGCAGGTGACGACGGATTCTTATCATAGTCATCAGTCGATCGACTACTCTTATGCTCACGATTCCTGATCTGTTCCTGGTCCTTCCCTGCTTCAGCTTGGTCTACCCCATCCGCAGTTTCCTCATCCGGTACAGCTGATCCAGGGAAAGGTGGCATATAGTCCTGTACATAAGGCGGCTTTGATTCAGATATCCACTTGGAAAATCCTGCACGGGTGCTGCTGCTGCTGCGGCGGCGGCGTGAGTATTCTTCCGATTTTTTAGACGCGTATACATCCTCATCGCCTGATGCCTCTGGATATGCGTATTCGTCCTGCTCATCTTCTGTCTCCGGCATGACAAAGCCCACAGGAACTGCATGCCATTCGTAAGTGTCCTTGTAACCACCGCTCCGTGTTCGACCATTCCATATCAGATCTAAGTTGTCGTTGAATGTTCCCACAGGCATGAAGATAAACGTTAGGGGTCATCCTGTTTTTAGCACCGCAAAATCCACCCGTCCATGAACAGACCATTCCTAATGCGCCCATACCATTAACAACGGGTCCTGGATCGGCTCCCTTCCATGATGGCAATGCAGGGCGATTCGAGACATTGGGTGCTGCTGTACCTGGTCCTGTGTTGGCCGAGTTAGTCTCCTCGCGACCAGCCTCTTCTGGCGACTTTCCTGTTACAATAGCCTCGCCTCCATTTTCCAGTAACCACTCCTTCAAGTCCAAGAGGTCGATCCCAACGTCTGAGAGTCCATCCACCATATCAAACGCTGTGATCTGCGACCGTCCCGAGAGTTCTGCAAACTCTTTAGCGGATCCTGCCAGGTATTCCAGATAATGGCCCAGACAGTCTGCCAGGACTGACAAAGGGTTGGAGTGGACAGCATCGTATCCTGCAGACTGTAGAACATGAAGACTTGAGATACGAAGCATCGACTGACAAAAGTTGGCTAACGTGGAAGGATCGCGTTCGTGCTGGTGACTCGAGTGAAGGATCAGACCTCCATGAGGATCTTGAAGGTAGGGGTGATGACGGATCCCGATCCCGTTGACATGCGTGCGGTTCTTTGTGAACTGAAGTTGCTTCCGATGAATAGGACGCCTGCCTGACGTGGATGACGTCGAAGCTGTTGCAGCTGGTGTAGCCGTTGTGGCTGCCGCAGCGCGATCACCTCCCTCCCTCATTACGTACGGTGACAGATCGGTGGAGCGTTGAGGTTGTCAGGAGTGTTGGAAAGAACGAACGAGAAAAAGCAGACGCGTTCCCGTGGGGACCAAGTGAGCGATCGGTGCCTCAGCTGGCTGGGCTGTGGTTATGTGGCAGTAAAGTGAAGGGCCGGTCGGTGTGTGGAGTGAAGGGATCTGTCCTGGTCGCTGCGGCCTCCCAGTGCCCGATGAAGGAGCAGGTTGGTGGGTGTTGATGGGTGCTTGGAAAGTGCTGTTGATTGCTGTGCGATTGGGCAGTAGGCAAAGGGAGAGAAAGGGAAAGACTTGTTCTAACGATATCGGTGTGTGTGCAACCAGAAAGCACAAAAAGCACACTCCAGTTGTTTACCTTTTTGGACTCCACTGCACCCCCTTGACTCGGCCAGTGCCACTGCCACGCCAGATGTTGCACCTGCACCAGGTGCGAAGTCGCAGCCAGCCTGGTGACCCCCCCTCGCCAAGTAAACAATGTAACGCTCTTTTGCAATCCATAGCCCTTTTGTTGCCGGTACCGTATCACGCAGCCAGCATTGGCTACATGGCGCCGGTGAAGGTGCCCATCCTCAGTGGTATTATTGCCCCCAGCTGAAGGACTCGCGCCCCAGCAACATGCCCCGAAGGTTGATCAAGTGCCACATCGTGTCACGTGCCTATTCGTCCTCCTCTCCCTCACTGCCTCACTGAGCTCTCGGAAGATCGGACCTCGGTTTTTCGTTCTCCAGAAGCACCATGGCCGCACAGGATTCACACAGCACAGGGACCGAGGATGCGCCCAAGTGTCCGGTTGATCATTCCGCATTCAAGCACTTTCTTCCCAAGAGCGGTGCCGGTGCCTCAGATCACCCTCAGCTCCCCGAAGGTCACCCTCCAGTGCTAGGGACAACTCCGGAGGGTGAAGCTGCCAAGTGCCCTGTCTCCCCTGAGGCTCACAAACACTTTTTACCTCGGTCAACACAATCCGCCGGATCGCCATCAATAGCGGTAGGAACAGGAACAGAGGCAGGATCAGGTGTAGGAAGAGTCGGAGCAGCCGGAAATGAAGGATTGAAGATCAACCCAACAAACAACATGCCTGCCACGCCTGATCAATTCCGGACGGTGACCCAACGTGGAACCCTCAACACGGAGCGTGAGATAAGCTCCATTCCCAAGTCTTCCAATTCTGCAGACCCTTATGCATCATCATCATCATCATCACCAGCATCATCATCATCAGGCACCCATGCACCAGATCCGGATGGTGATCATGAAAAGGTGTGGATCTACCCATCGGAGCAAATGTTCTTCAATGCCATGAAGCGCAAGAACTGGAACCCACGCGAGGAGGACATGAAGTTTGTTGTTCCAATTCATAATATGGTGAACGAGATGGCATGGAAACACATCTTGAGATGGGAGAAGCTTGCACAAAAGTAAGGGAAACATTCATTCTATCACTGCCATCCTCCCTCTTTCTCTCTCTTCTTTTCTACCTACCCTCGCATGCTCAAGATCTAACCGCGTTAACAAATGACCTCAATGGGCGATTGGGTATTGGCAACTCTCGCTAATCCTTAATCCTCCTCTCAGCAATTGTGGTGGTCCAAAGCTAGTCAAGTTTGAAGGCAAACCTAAAGATGTCACTCCCAAGGCATGGCTTCGTTCATGGATGGGGTATGTCACACTCACAACAACCTAGGCATCTTGAAAGCCGTTCTGCAGAAAGAGTGGTGTGAACACTAACTATTCTCTCCTCCCTCCTCTCCTCCTCTTCTTCCACTCTCTCCTACTGCAGTTACACGTTGCCGTTCGATCGTCACGATTGGGTAGTAGATCGTTGCGGGAAGCAGGTCACTTACATCATCGACTTTTATTCTGGACAGCCGGATCCACGCTACCCCGAGGCTCCTAGTTTCTACTTGGACGTCCGTCCCAAGTTGTCAGCAGATGGAATATGGCTACGTTTCAAGCGCTTCATGTTCGATTAAAGATCTGGAAGGATTCTTGCTCTCTCTCTCTCTCTTGAGGCGAATAGTAAATCATGATAAGAGGTGTTTACATAGGGCATGGGGGGAGCAAAAGGCCTAAGCCGATTTGAAGAGAAGAATGAAAGGAAAAGGAAAAGGAATAGATCAATAGATTCACGCACGCACTATCTACCATCGTCGCCGTCCATCATTGCCACCGTCCATAGATCCAGTCTTTGATCCGTACGATCCATGTCCACTGCTATTGCCATGGCCACCGTTGCTGCTGCTGTTGTTGTTATTGTTAGAAAAGGGTCCTCCTCTCCGCCGCTCTACCATAAACGCAACCTTCTGTCCGTACTTGGATCCTCTAAGACTGACCATATGTCGCTTGATCAACGCTGCACACGTTTCTCGATGTTGTGACCTCGCGCTCGTCAGGATATATTGCACAATATAATTTCCATATTGATCCGCTGCAATGTCGATCAACGGAATACGGGGTCGATCCAGGACACCATCGCAAACAATGCCAATATACTGTGTCATCACTTCTTCCTGCGTCAAGCGGATTGTCATCCCGTTCACAGTGAACGTAGGCGGTCCTGCGCTCTCGATACCGTTCCCATAGCCACTAGCCATGGCATTGTTGTTATTGTCGTCGGTCCCTGAATCCTTGCTCTTGTCAAAAATACCATTGACGCTTAAGCCATTCGTTGTTGCAGCGACAAGAGAGGAAGCCGCGATGATGGAGAAGTTCTGAGCGGCCGTGCGAAGAGTTTTCTCTACCACTTTAGAAGCGTATTGGTCCAAGGACAAATTCACGGCATCCTCAAGGATCTTTTGAGTTACAATGGCTCGATCCGCAGGAGCCCCGTGTTCAAGGATATGTTGGATAACCCAGTTGCCCCACTGGCCCTTCGCGACTGCCGTAACCGATTGAAGAATCTCGTTCAGCACAGGTCGCTATATCATGGGCCAAATAAAAGGGTCAACCTCTGATAGAAGCTGCCAGCCAATCACCAGATAAACCTCTAGCAGATAAATACCATACCTTGTCATGCTCGGGACAGTTCTCAAAGATGCCCTGTACAACTAGACTTCCAGTCTCATCCACAGCAACATTTAGCCATTTACCTGCCACGGCATTGTTGACATATGTCATCACCGCTGGTGGAGAATCTATCCATCGAATCTCAAACACTTTTTGCCAGACATGACAAGCGTATCGATGGACAATCGTTTCAGGGATCCTACGGAACATCTCGGTCACAATCCTGGCCTTGCTGTTCTCTTCTACAGTGTCCAAAGCCTTTTGAACCACATGGCATCCAAATGGGTCGCATGCCAATGTCAAGGTATTTCCTCGCATCGCTTGAGCCAAACTTTCAATCTGTTGTGGAGTGCCAAATTCAAAGCACCGTTGGATCAAAAAGTTTCCGAACCGGTTGCACATCAATGAATAGGCTTGTCCGCCTCCTAAGATCGAGTCGATAATTTGAGTTTTTTGATCTGGCGGTGAGGTCTTGAGCTTTTGTTGAAGGTGGATCGACGCCTGTTGGTCTGTAGCTTGCAGAATGCGATCGATACACATCTATGTATGTCAACGGCAGTAACCAAGAATGAGAAGGCCACAAGAGCACTTTCAGTAACAGCATATAGTGGTATGATCACTCTTACCTGGTAGTCCAAGTGAACCGACTTGTCGCTGTGGCGTCGGTGATTGTGTCTGTGAAGAGGAAGGCCTTGCTGCTGTTGTAGTAGTTGCTGTTGTTGTTGGCCAGTGTGGGGATATTGATGGATGAGGTTTGGATCAAACGTGCCGCTGTGAGCCATACCCTCATGCTGGTATTGTCCAGGTGATGAGACGCTATTATCGTATCCATACCCAGACGACATCTATAGTCATGAAGACAAAAGACGAAGTTCTCCTTAGCACCACTCGTATCACATGGCACCATCATCAAAGAATCAAGCACAATTCAACACCTTACATCGTCCGCCCACGCCTGAGAATGAGACAGGTTACCCGTCATGGTGGCGGTGGGAACATTCCAAGGACATGATGTTGGTTGTTCTGTTGCAGAATCGAAGCCTCGTCCTGAAGAGGATGTGAAACTTCCTACCGAGTGAAGATGGCTCATTGTATGGAAATTACTCTGTGGATGATAACCAACACCATGTTGCTGATGGTAAGGCTGGTAATGAAGCCCGGCGAGATCCCGTCCATTATTTCCATTGAACGTTGAGGCCATATCCTGAGACGGATACTCTGACGATGGAGAATCCATATCCGTCATTACCACCCCTTTATGCTGTTGTTGGTACAGGAGTGACATATCCGAAGCTTGGTTGATCTTCAATCCGACAAGGCTCTGCTGGTGAGATTGCGACTGTAAGCTGGTGATCGAATTGGACCGTGAGGGTAACGATGAGAGGGGGGGAATCCCGGAGCTTCCACAGAGACTGTTGGTATACGAGAGACCGATCTCGTAAGGATCATCCTTGACTAGAGTCTCCGCGGAACTGCTATCGTTAGCAAGACCGAACGTGTTGAAGGATGGCACTGACGCAGAAGTAGCCACGGTAGTAGAAGAAGGACCACTCTGACCATTACCACCAATACTGTCGTATTTCGTTGTTGATCTGAGATTGATGTTGATGGGATGGGCATATGAAGCAGAGGACATGTCAAGTCCAGAGGCCAAACTCGCAGACTGAGTCAACTTCTGATGATTCTTCATCAGATCTTCGATCTCTTTATCTCTCTGGCGCAGCTTGCAACGATCTTCTTCGGCTTCACGTAAAATTTTGCTCATCAGCTCCTTCAATTGATCGATCTCGGCAGACTGTCGACGGCATGTTTGTTGCAGCTCCTCCAAATCGACTTTATCTTTGGTCGTATCTGATCCGACTGTTGCAGATAATGGTCCTTGCTCAATCCCCTTGGATATTGTTGAAATACTCTGACATTTCGTGGTATCGATGTCGCTGTTCGAGACCTACGGGTTCAGTTCAACAGTTCAAGGCGATAGTCAAGTTAACCTGTTAAAAAAAAAAAAAGGAGAATCGTATTCCACCTTGCCCCTGACATTCGGAATGAGTTGTGCACACAGGATATCAAAGCATCCATGTCTGCGCTCTGTTGTCCCCCTTTTTGGTGCAAGGCAATGGAGTATATCTGACGTGCTTACGTTGTTGCTGGCACGCTTTCGAACAAGAAATCGTCGGAAAGCACGTTGGATGGTAATTGCTGCTTCTAGGTAGCGATCCACGTAGCCTGGATGTGCGTCGGAGGGTTTAATTCCAACAGAGTCAGAGCTGAAGCCAGGTCGACCCGTTATCGGTGAGGATTGATCGCCTGTCGCAGTTGTTGCTATGGCTGTCAGGTCTGAGCGACGACGATTCCAGATCCCACTTGTATCAGAGGACAATGAAGTCAAGGACAAAAGGTGGTCACATCTTCCCATGTCCTCCATCCTTGGGGAGTTGGACAATGCTGCTGTCTGTGCGTGTTGGTCATAGAGCGAGTTTGGCTGCAAATCCCAACGCGGGGTTGAACGAGAGACGCTTCCAAACGCTCCCGAGGAGAAGGAAGATGTTAGTAAGGACAGCGACGAAGACGAGGAGAGACCAGAGAGCCCTTCTTGAAGAAAGGTTGGAGCTGTACAGTCATCCACCAACGACCGAGTGGCATGGAACTTGGAAGTTTTTGAGCTAAACTCGGGTTTCGATATCACCAAATCTTGGAGTTGCTCTGCATTCCTCCCGAAGCTGAAAGCTCCACTGGCTAAGGGGGAGTCCCGACGCTGAAGTTGAGGTTGAGGCTGGTGTAAGAAATGGCGAGAGGCAGAGTTGGACTCCAAAGAAAGAACAGGAGCTGGTGGCAAAGATGGTGCACCTGTGTTCATGCCACCGCTAGTACAACCGGTGTTCATGGTCGCCATGAGCTTCATCGGGAACGGATGTTTGAGAAGGGTAGTATCCATCGCAGCAGGTTCGTTATCCTCTGTTGGTTGCACTTGTTTCTGTTGTTGCTGCTGAAAGCCCGAAGATGAACTTGGCGCTTGCCTGGGTAAACTCGGGAGCGGACCAATGTTGCTCTGGGGGTTTGCAAGACGCTCCTTGTACCCGTCTCTCAACATTGAGGCGAGGTTGGTTCTGCACACGGAAATCTATTGACTGGATGGCAAGAAGAGCTTCTGGTTCTATACGACTCGATCGTGGAGAGTACGACGAACAGGTTCCCAATGACAGGAGAGGCAGGAGTTGGGGTGGTGATGGAAGATCGTATTACAGGGACAGAATAGATACAGATACAGATAGGCTGGACAGCAAGGCCGGAGAGGAAGAGCGGAGGACATAAAGGAAAGAAGGAGGCAGGAAACAATCCATTGCCACTAAATGGATCGCCGCAGAGACTGCCAATCGACCCCCTTCTTCCCTTCTTCCCTCTAACTCAACCACTCTTCGCAAGAATGACAGATGCATGTATATCCCGAGGGAATATGATCCTCGCTCAGCAGGGATGGGATACAGTCCTCTATTCTCTCGTCTATCCCTTCTGCTTCCCCTCAGATTATCATCGAGGAATCTCCTTCAAGGGGTGGACAAGGTGAAAGATTCCAAACCTCGCTTGCTCCGACAATGGAACGCGACATGTGGTTTTTATGAGATTGTGCGGTGGCTGTAGAAGGCTCTAGGGATTGATTGTGATGAATGACATTGGTATCTACGTCTATGTGCATGTTGGAAAGAGAGCGAGAGAGAGGGCAAGAGAGAGAGAGAGAGATGCAATGCTCCTGCTAGTGCTCCTAGATACCATTGCGTCTGATCAGCGCCAGGAATTCTTCTCTCGTTTTGGCGTTATCTCTGAAGACTCCGAACATTGAACTGGTAATCGTCTGACTGCCTGGCTTCTGAACACCGCGCATCACCATGCAAAAGTGACTAATGAACCCGATGGAGGATGGAAATAAAGTGTTGGTTAAAGGTCGAGAAACTTGCATGGGTACTCGCTTCGTCGAGCAAAAAGGAAGAGTGAGATGGTTACCTGGCCTCCATGACTACTGCTACACCTTGAGGATTCAACAACTCTTGCAAAGCCATTGCAACTTGCTTTGTCAAACGCTCCTGAACTTGGAGACGACGACTAAACATTTCTGCTAGACGGGCGATCTTGCTCAAGCCAACGACCTTTCCATTCTCAGGGATGTATCCAATATGGATCTGGAATGCAGATGAAAATTGTGAGAAAAATGAAAGAGAGCATAGCAACATTTTCTGGCTTATAGCACTGTGACAAACTAACCTTGCCCGTAAAGGGGACCATGTGGTGCTCGCAAAGTGAGAAAACATCAATGCCCTTTACAATCACCATCTCGTCATGATCTAAAGTAGAACAAAGTGAAGAGGTCCAACAATGAGTCTAGCCTCCTTGCACATGCTTGACGTAGATACACAATAGGCATAATCCCATTGTCATTGCCACTGCTGTTGCCATCGCCACAATACCTTCTTGAAACAGAGCCTTGTTCATGAGATCTATAACATCAGGTCAACGGTGAGTCATATAATCCAGCGTTTCGAATTGAACATTCTCCAACGATCGCCTCCGTGGGAGCTCTCTCCTCCTTTTCTTCACTTTTCAACATTGGTTTGGATCTTACGGGTGACACTCTCCTCGTAACCCTTTGAGAAGAACATGAGAGCTTTGGCGTAACGCTCTGGAGTCTTGAGCAAGCCTTCACGGTCAGGATCCTCTCCGATGCAGTGTAGAATGGTTCGTACCGCTCCCGCAATCTTTTCAATCCTGACTGCGCGCGACTCTTCTGTATCCTCTCGGCGTTCACGAGCACCAATACCTATTGACAATTTGGGAGTGAGGGCAAGGTCATGGGATTCAGTATCTTGATCCTTGTCAACAAGTCCAAACAATGCGGTTTTTTTTTTGGTATCAATACTCACTTGGGAAGCTGAGGCCATCGAAATCAATTGGTGAGGGTCCACGGGCATGAGGCGACTCTGCCTCCATGTAGCTGCGCCCAGGGGTTCGAGAATGTCCTGTTAAAGCATGGCTTACCAGGGCTTGTGTGGCCACTCTGGGGTGAATAAGCCTAAAGAGCACCCAACAAACAAAAAAAAAAAAAAACATTAATGCTTGTTAGCCGTTGAGCCGTGGGAACTCGCACTTGATTCAGTCATTGTGACGAGGCTGGCTGATCTGAATGAGAGGCTCATTGCAGTCCAGCGAGGGGAAGGCAGATCGAGATCTCACGGCCCTCCCAGTGGTGGTAGGGCGGTTGCGGATCCAGTTGGGCATACGTATTGGTCGTTGTGCAAAAGACTGTTGTAAAGGGAGTAAACAGAATTGACTCTTACTCGGCTTGACTGGTTTCGATCTTGGGGACGCTATTACTGGCCATACTGAGGGAGGAGATGGGAGAGAGAGGGAGAGGGAGGGAGCGATAGAGAGAAGCAGTGCAAAGAGAAGGAAGGGGGAGAGGCAAGAAAAAAACAAAGGAAGGAAGGAAGG
>Ga0247824_10001557_pt1 | contig 12557 bp, 14 predicted proteins | sample 13C_PalmiticAcid_FD_194412 | JGI IMG/M metagenome (GOLD analysis project Ga0247824, IMG submission 194412) | Soil microbial communities from agricultural site in Penn Yan, New York, United States - 13C_PalmiticAcid_Day48 | ecosystem: Environmental > Terrestrial > Soil > Agricultural land...
CAAGAAGAGTTAGGCGCCGACCAATTCTCCACTCCCTCCTCACCGCCACTTCGCTTTGGGCACCGCCACTTTGAAAAAACCAACTTTCTTTAGTATTGTAGATAAAAAGCATGGGCTCGGGCCATGCAACCCATGACTTGCAGGTGGTGTGACAGCTCACTAAAAAACGCTCAACCCCTTTTTCATCCATTTCATCCACCTTTCTCTTCGCCTGCCAAGAACCTATGACACTATGAGTGAACAACACTTGCAGGCATTCCGGGTAAGGTATTCCTCTGAAGTCATCACTATCCCTACTCGCCATGACCCCAAGTCCGGTCAACGTGTTGTACGGTGGAAAGACATCCAGCAGTACTTTGAGAATGCAAAAGGTGTCTTCAACGGAAAGGCTGCTGTCTTGTTCCTCACCGATGACGAACTCGAAGAGTAAGTACCTGAGAACCATGAGAAAAGCGAGGACGATGCATGGGGACATGGTTTCTCACATTCATCCTCTACCTGGTACGTTATCCTCTGTAGTCTTACCCCGTTGAGAATAGCTCATCACCCAAATGTGATTTTGGAAATTCTCGTCATGGACAGTAGCCAAGGACATTCAACGCATGTCCCAGCACTGGTCGCTGGACCCGCTTCTTCCTCAGTTAGCTCAGTGCCTGGTCAAATGATCTCAAGTGGCGATGACAACTTGGAGAGGGGCTCTGGCACCGACATGAGGTCCACGACACGAGACGTGGTCTCTTTGAGAATCACAGAGGTTGGCGAAGACGCTAACCAAGCACTTGTGGTACACTCTTCAAACTTGCCCGCCAATGCCCAGTCGTCTCTCAGTGCTTCCGGTCAGCTCTACGACACCTATACATCTTCATCCCACCAATCCGTCGATGGTCAACCTCCAAGGCTACAATTGGAGATGGGCAGCAATATAGCTCAACAGGAGCAACTGCGGCAACTGCGGCAGCTTGATCAACGGACACAGCAGATGCGACAACAGATTGAAGGTATCCTGCAACAAGCACAAAACGTACAGCAACAGATGGATGATGTGTCGCGTAAGCTACAGCTATCTGAGCAAGAGATGCAAGAGAGAACCAATGGCATTCTTCAAGCGACACAACAGTCTGAGCAAAATATCCAAGGGAAGATTAACAGTGTTCTCCAGGAAACACACCAGTCTGAGCAACAGATGCAGGGAAAGCTCGACAGCGCCCTCCTAGTGGCACAGCAGTCTGAGCAACAAATCCAAGGGAGGATTGACAGCGTCCTCCTGGCGACACAGCAGTCTGAGCAACAAATCCAAGGGAAGATTGATAGCGTCCTCCTAGCGACGCAGCAGTCTGAGCAACAGATGCAACAGAAGGTCGATAGCGTACTTCAGGCGACACAAATTACTGAAAAACAGGTTCAGGGAAAGATCGACAACGTCCTCCTGGCGACACAGCAGTCTGAGCAACAACTTCAAGGAAAGATTGACAGCGTTCTTCAGGCGACACAACTTACTGAGCAACAGATGCAACAGAAGGTCGATAGCGTTCTTCAGGCAACACAACTTACTGAACAACAGCTGCAAGGAAAGATTGACAGCGTTCTTCAGGCGACACAACTTACTGAGCAACAGATGCAACAGAAGGTCGATAGCGTTCTTCAGGCAACACAACTTACTGAACAACAGCTGCAAGAAAAGATTGATAGCGCTCTTCAGGCGACACAACTTACTGAACAACAGTTCCAAGGGAAGATCGACAGCATTCACAACGAGACACAACTGACTACGCAACAGATACAAGTGAGGGTCGACAGTGTCCTCCAAACTATACAACAGTCCAAACAATGGACGCAAGAGCAGATCGATGGCATTCTACAAAAGATGCAATGCTCGGAGCAGCAAACCCGGCAACAACTTCAGCAACAGATTGACGATGCCCTGCAAAAGATACAACAACAGTTGTACCAGACACCCGTACAGATCTCACAAAAACAGCAGGAAACACACAGTCGACAGAGCCTCGTGATGTACCGGGTCCAAGCAATACTGAGAACCCATTTGGAGGATGTCCTACGCTCACGGCTCTTCATCGTTCTTCCAAGTGATTCTAGCTTGGATGAGGGACAGAGAAACCCTGATTCAAGGCCGTTCCGAGTTCACCTCTTATGTGAATGTGGTTCTCATTCAATGGCCAAGGAGACAAAGAGAATCCATGAGGTCCATATGACGAACCATCCAGGCTACGATATCAAGAATCCAAAGGAGTTCTTCGACAAGTATGGTTCATACGTCTTGATGATGATGTACATGGTCAAATATGGCGTAGCATCATCTGGATTTGTTGTGCCTCCTTCGGAACACATCGCGACAAAGACCAAAGGGAGTCAGGAGAACTTCGATTCTGTCGGGGAGAATATCGATCGGCTTGTGGATGACACCATCACGTATCTCGAGGTCACGACGCACTCCTTTGACAACGATGCGGGCACCACATCACAGTGGAACGTCGGACCCGCAGATCTCGGAGAGCTGGAATCACACTTGGAGATCATTGAAGGCGAGCACTTTCCTGGCGACCCATTCCAACTGACAACACAAGGCGGACGTCGTTTATGGCTGTGCAGCGAGCATTATCTTGAATGGGCCAAAAGGCATATGAACGACATTGTCAAGACCATTAGTGGGACCTACACGGAAGAATATGGAAACATTAACATCAGGATCACCTCCAAAAAGGCATTCAAGCAGCTCTATGATGCGATTGTCGACATCTACAAGATCCAAAGCATCCGCGATAGACTTTCATTGACTTTGGAGTGTACACAGCTTTCGTTGAAGTTTGATATCTCTCAGGGAGTTCGGAATGTGTCCATGACTGTCACGCGGCTCAGCGACCTTACTTCGGATGACCTCGAGTTTATGCGACAATACGATATCGTTCATTTTGCAATCGAGTGGACCCCGGAGGCCACTGACGAAAACCGACTGATTGACATCCTTCGGAAGATCCCAAAGCTCAAGAAACTTTGTATTGGATGCCGTGGCGATAGGTCCCTTGATATCGTCGACTTTATCATATCAAAAAGGGAGAGTGGCCGTCAAGAAGGAATCCCGTTGACACTACAGGAATTCGAAGTGACAGAGGAAGGATTGGAACCGTTCACTCCGACCCAGATATTTGATGGAGATGATCATATTACAACAACAGTGAAGTTCGCCGATGACTCTGCCACCTTTGATATGGACACACGCATTGTCTTGCAAACAGATCAGCCAGTCAATGGAGAGGGGTGGCTATCCAACTTCTTCCGTCAGTATGGATGGACAATTAGCTCACTGGACACCAGTTGGACTTTTGACGACCATCTTGCCGAACTCTTGGATACGTCCACGCGTATTCACGGCTCCCGACTCGGACGTCTTAAACTTTCACCTTTCGCACTCACAACGCATGGCCTGGATGCTATGGATCGGATCATCAAGCGATCGGAGGCGCTAAATTTCCTCTGGTTGTACTTTGTCAACCTGGAACGGCAGTCTCGACCAGAGATGGCAATGCTTTTACTCGCGCGACATCAAGAGAAAGTGAACAGTATCTCGTTTTGGGGGGCTTCAGAAAGGGCTTGGTTACCTCTGGTTGCGCGTACTTTCCCAACCAGGAAGAGCTTCCCCATGCTATCTGAACTCTCAGTGTACTGCTATTCCAAGTGCAGTTTTCCTCAAGAATACGCTGAATGGCTCGCCTCCATGGTCTCCACCCCTCCACATCCGCTGGAACAGCCTCCGACCAATGACTCTATTGCAGGGACATCTCAACAAACGATAGAGTCATCCACGCCAATGATTCAACTTCGAAGAATCGAGGTGTCAAACTTCACCTTCCGTCCTGAAGACTGGGAGACTTTGATCAAAGCTATCGACTTTTCAGCATTGGAAATACTGCATTTCAGCATTACAAACTTTTCTCAAGAACAGCTTGACCTATTGATTGATCGTATTGCTGCCGCTGATGTCACGCCGGTGCCGTTAAAGGATCTCAACCTTGTTGCTACCGACTTGGTTGTCAATGCTGATAAGCAAGCTCTGAGAGCGAGAATTCTGGCAGTTGCACCACAGGTATCAATCAGGGGTTTGTAGCGAGTGAGCTTAGTATTAAACGGATAGCAGGGTTGCAACCTGCACCTCACCTGCATGTTGCCAAGAAGATCAAGTCACAAGTCGCACAATGGGTTCGCCCTTCTGCTCTCACCCCTTTACTCTTTTCACCCACAACTTGCCAAGACCTGCTGTGTGAATATCGAAGACTTCATGAACCAACAACACTCACAGGCATTCCGGGCCAGGAATTCCTCAGAAATCATCACCATCCCCACTCGACATGACCCCAAGTCTGGTCAGCGTGTTGTACGCTGGAAGGATATCCAGCAGTACTTTGAGAATGCAAAAGGTGTTCTCAATGGTAAAGATGCTGTTTTGTTCCTCACGGACGATGACCTTGAAGAGTAAGTGTGTCCTAGGACCATGGGCGAAGCGCAAACAACACACTGGGAAATGTTTTCTAACATCTCTCTTCTGCCTGTGGCCCTATCCTTCGCAGTTTTATCCCGCTGAGAATAGCTCATCATCCAGGTGTGGTCTTGGAGGTTCTTGTCATGGACAGTGGTCAAGGATATTCAAGTACAACACAAACACACAGCTCAGCACTGGTTTTTGAACCTACCTTCGGCTCAGTATCTGGTCGAATGATTTCAAGCGGTGATGATACAGACATGAGGTCGATGACAAGAGAGGTGGTCTCGCTTAGGATCACAGAGATTGGTGATGACAACCAAGCTCTTGTTGTACACTCTCAAGGCTACCTGTCGATACCCAGTCGCATCTTCGCACTTCCGGTCAGCTACATAACACCCATTCACCTCCATCTCAGCATCTCATCGATGACCAGAATTCAAGACTACAATTAGAGATGGGTAACAATCTTGCTCAACAAGAACAACTGCGGCAGCTTGACCAACGGACGCAACAGATACGACAACAGATTGAAGAGGTTCTGCAACAGGCACAAAATGTGCAACAGCAGATGGACGATGCATCGTGTAAGTTACAACAATATGAGCAACAGATGCAACAGAAGACAGACATTCATCAAACAACACAACTAGCGAAACAGATGCAACAGAAAATCGACAGCATTCTCCAGGCGACACAACTTAATGAGCAACAAGTGCAAGAGAAGATGGACACCATTCTCCTGGCAACACAACAGTCAGAGCAACAGATGCAACAAAAGATCAACAGCGTTCTCGAGGCGACACAACTGACTGAGCAAAAGATGCAAGAGAAGATTGATAGTGTTATCCAGGCAGCGCAACTCACTGAACAACAAATGCAAGAGAAGATCAACAGCGTTCTCCAGGTCACCCAGAAGATCCACAGCGTTCTCCAGGCAACACAAGGAATCGGAGAGGTCCTGGGACAAATACAACAGCTCCATGTACACGTAAATGAATCTGATCGAAGCAACCTGTTGCCGGGTCATGCTCGTGAGGAGACCCCGGAGCAACCACGGGAGATACCTAACCGTCAAGACCTAATGGAATGCCCAGTCCAGACACTTCTTGGAATATCAGTGAAGGGCCACTCAGTTTCTCAACCCACCAAGTAATCTGGCCGCGACTGTGAACAGAGAAAGCCAGGTTCTGATTTATTCCGAGTACACTTTTTGTGTGAGTGTGGATCTCATTCAATGGCCAAGAAGTCGAAGAGAATCCACGAGGTCCACATGACGAACCATCCAGGCTACGATATCAAGCGCCCTAAAGAGTTCTTCGACAAGTATGGTTCGCACGTCTTGATGATGATGTACATGGTCAAATATGGGGCATCATCATCTGGATTTGTTGTACCTCCTTTGTTACAGTCTTGTATCGGGACAGAGATTGAACAAGGTCAGGAACGTACAAGCTTCGCCAAGGAGACAATTGGCCACCTTGTGGATGACACAATTGCATATCTTGAGGACATGACTCACCCCTTTGACAATGATACGAATGTCGCATCACAATGGAGCATCCGTCCCACAGAACTGGCAGAGTTGAAATCATATTTGGAGATCGGTGAGGACAAGCACTTCCCAGGCGGCCTACACCAATTGACAACACACGAAGGACATTATTCATGGGTGAGTGGTGCACACCACCCCAAACAGGTCTTGAGGCACCTGAAAAACGTCGTCAACAATATCGATGGATCCAATACAGAGGAGAAGGAGAAGATTGATATCAAGATTGCACCCGACAAAGTGTCAAAGCAGCTGTACGACGCGATTTCCAAGGTGTGTTGGATTGACATTACTAACAGCACACTGACCGTGGATTGCGGGCGGTTCTCATTGGCGGTTGGTGTTTTCGAAAACGCCCAGTTTTTAGTCGTGGCAATGGAGAATCTGCACGACCTCACTGCGGATGACATCAAGCTCTTTGAACAATGCAATACCAACTATCTAACGATCAGACGCACGCAAGGAAAGCAGACGAAGGTCGATTGGTCGACATTCTGCACCGAACCACCGAACTCAAGGAACTTCGAGTTGGATGTAATGGCGATCGCTCAATTGCTATCATCAAGTTGGTCATATCAACAAAAGAGAACGCCCTTCGAGAGAGAAGGCAGTCTGAACTATGCACTTTTAAGGTGGGGGAGGAAGGATTGAAGAAATTTGACATGATCAGGAATCTTCGTACAGAAGATTATATCATCGCGACATTGACATTCTCCGAGGGGTCAGCTGCATTCGACATGGATACCTGCTTTCACATGCGTGGATCCAATCCGATCAAACAAGGAAGCTGGATGTCTGATTTCGTCAGTCAGTTTGGATGGTCCATCACTTCTCTTCATACCACAATGGCTTTCAACGACCACCTCGCAGTCCTTCTAGACAATGTCAAGGCTCGCAACTCAAGGATCTAGATTTCCAGCCCTTGCTTAGTGATGTTGGACTGGATGCTATGGAAAAAGTCATCAAACGTTCGCAAAAGCTGACGCGTTTCAATTCCTGTTTCTTCGACCTGGAGTGTGGACTCCATCCTGAGAAGGCCGTGCAGGAACTTACACGACATCGAGAAGTATTGACCGGACTTACGTTGCATGGCACTGACTCGATCGAACGCTGGCTTCTTCGGATTGCAAAGGCCCATCACCAGGAGCAGCTTGCCAATGCCGAGTGACATCACTGTGCAGTGCTCCACCGTCAGCAATGTCCCTCTTGATGGAGGACAATGGCTCGTTTCTATGGTGTCAGCTCCGCCTCAGACATCTGGATCGTCTTCTACTGCGGTGGCTCGACTGAAGGGCTTTACAGGTGTACCACCTCGGACCTATATAGATATATTCCCACAGGCGATGATAAAGTCTCCTTTTTATCCTTGTGACCGGCCGTCGTTGCTTCGTCATTTCCTCTCATTCTCTCCTCATTGCCTTCCTGAATCCTGATCCTCCTTCCTCTTACGTCGCTCACCTTTGCTTGCACCATGACCCTGCAGTGCGTGTCCTCGCACGACGACACGCTGGCCGACAATAGCCCCGCTGGGTCCATGCAGCTCGAGTCCTTCCCACCGCTCTTCGTCATCCACCCCAACGTTCTGGACACACCTCCGCTGAAGCTAGACGCAGCTCCCTCAGGGTTCCCAGAGGAGCCGCAGAAGAAAGTGTTTAGTCGGTGGTTGATCCTGTCGCTATCCTGTCTACTCCTCTTTGGCAACTACTTTGGTAACCTTGGCTTCTTGCTGCAATTACGCTTCAAAGCTTTTGAGTTTCATGAGCCCATTTTCTCACAAGGTTCTTTGGGTCCTTGTTTAGCATACGACAACCCAGCAGCACTCAACACCCAACTACAGAAATATCTTGACATGCCCTACAATGACTATCAATACCTGCTCTCGACCCTTTACAGCATCTACTCGTTGCCAAACACTGTCTTGCCATTCTTCTTTGGCTCCTTGATGGATAGATTTGGACCCAAACGAGTGCTTCTAACCCTGAGTAGTTGCGTCTGTATTGGGCAGACAGTCTTTTCGATCGGAGTACAGAGTCGTCAGGTCTGGATGATGCTTCTGGGACGGGCGATCTTTGGCATTGGAGGCGAGAGTTGCAGTGTAGCACAAGCGAGCATCACAACTATGCACTTCAGGTGGGGGGAGAATCTGTGCACCACTTAGCTATGCTTCTTTGTCTGAACCAATACTCATTCACATCCTTCAACTGAGAACAGAGGACATGAGCTGGCGTTTGCGCTAGGATTGAATCTCTGCATCGCCAGGTTCGGTACGAACAACCTTGCAGTCGCATTCCTTAGGGTTTGATTTGATGCTTTTGAGTAACATTTCCTTGACTCCTATCTGTGTTGGTATGCAGGATCCGTCGTCAATGCCATTGTGACCCCATGGGCTGAGCAACTGTGGGGCGTTCCAGCTGCAATCTGGATCGGGACACTTAGTTGCGTGGCTTCATTTCTTGCGGCTATCCTCTTGACCTGTATCATTGACGACCCATCACAGCCCGCCTTGACTCTGAAGGCAGAAGAGATGGATATAGCACCATTACTTTCAAGTGATCCGCGAGAAGATCTTTCTCTCGCCAGCACCTCTGTATCCCCTGCGATCGGAGTCGATGTCCCCAGTCGCTCAACGACCCCAGGCTTAGCTCAGCCAGTTCAGTCACAAGGAGACCCACAACAACCATCCATCTTGCACCACCTGCCAAAGATGCTGCGACGCGAGGCCAGCTTTGTTGATTCCATTCATAGCGTCCGGTTTTCTCCTGGACTTGCTAAATCAGGAACAGGACCATCACTCTACATTCAAACAGATCAGAAACAGTCAAACCAGCAGCGTTGCTCCAAGGTGTGGAGGTGGATGGAGCAGCGGTGGGACGATCTCAAGTTCTTCCCAGTCTCATTTTGGCTTCTCTGTACACTCACAGTGCTGCTCTATGGTACCGTGGTGCCATTCAACAACATTGCGAGCGATTTTTTGCAATCAAAATGGTATCATGGCAACCCACGCAAAGCAGCGGCCGTGATGGGAATCCCAGACACCATCGGCGCGATTCTTGTCCCAATATTTGGAATGGTGGTGGATCGGTTCGGAAAGCGCGCAAGCACCTTGATTGGAGCGGCGTTTATTATTGTTATTGTGCATTCGATGTTAGGGTTCACGATGCTGAACCCGATATTCGCATTCCTCTTGTTGGGTATCGCGTACACGATGTATGGTGTTGCGCTATGGCCATCGATTGCATGGTAAGAAGGCGAGTCGAGAATGGAGAAGGCAAAGTGGTTGAATGCAAGTTGTCAAGGCTACAAACTGACCATGCATCATCATTTTGCATATCAATGGAATAACAGCGTGGTTACAAGTGAGGTTCATCTAGGAAAAGGATACGGGATCAGCTCCAGTTTTCTCAATATCTCATTGACAGTGGTGCCGCCCATTGTTGCAACCATTCGCGTCCTAGGCAACAGCTTTGTTCCAGTCGAAATGTTCTTCATCGCCATGGGCCTCTGCGGGGTATTTGTGGGGTTCACACTCAAAAGGATCGACCGACAGAATGGAGGCGCACTGGAGGTACCTGAGATTACAGTCGAATTGCCAGTAATTGTTCCTCAGACCACGGCTTCAGCTCCTGCTTCAAGAATCGGTTCTCCGGTGCATTCGCAGAGTTGGTCAGTGGGTCCAAAGAAACAAAGGCGTCCAGGGAGTTCACTCCGTATATCAACATCTACTGGTCCCAATGAATCAGACTGGTTACGACGCAAATCGTGGGGCGATGGAGGAGGTGATGGGAGGAACTTTGATCAGGGCGATGATGTGGATAAAGATTCACTAACAGGACAGCAAGAGGAACAGGATGAGGATGATCTTTCACTTCCTACACTGGGACCATCTACTCCTGGTTATAGCTCGCCTGTAGCTGGTCGAATGAGGAAACACCAGGGGCAACCTCGGAGACCCTTGCTTCGAGAAGCATTCTCTACTGTCACAAGTCCACGGTGGCAGCAGCAACACGTCCCATCCCCGTCAAATCCAGGTTACCTCTACGGGTCCATATCCTCCCCATCCATAGTCTCCGCTTGGGCAGGCGAATGTCAGGATATTGAGAGATTGTCCAGCCCTGTACCACTCATGCGAAACTATAGCGTGAGCCAACATCCAATTCTCTATAACCCGCTGCGTGGAAGTACAGGGAGCTTCCGGATAAGCCGAAGTGCGCGACCGATCGGATTTGGAGAAGGCGAGGAAGGTCGCATCTTTTTAGATGACCAGATCATTGAACCAGTGGGATATGGCGATCCATTCGGAATGTTGGAGACGGATTCAGTGTCAGAGGATAGGAACGACACGGAGACCGAACAAAGCACAGCCGTGGATGCGAGTGAGGATGCGGATAGATCTTCCTATTACATGCGCGACCTTTGATGGTCTTTGATGGTCAATACAATTGATGCCCCTGGACGAAGTTCTGGTTTATTTATATATATTGAGTGGGAGTACACAAACTCTAATTGGTTGGACCTATGCCTGCGACATGATCAGATCGAATGCGAATTTAGCAGACAATCCCAAGAGTCCGAGTTCGCCAATGTGGCCAAAGGTGCCATAGTGTCGCTTGGAAGGATCGCCGGTTGTATATCCAATATAGTACAAGACTCGTCCGAGGACCCAGACGCCACCAAGGGCAGCCGATGCGATTGGGTATTTGAGTCCTGCAAACATCAGCATGACCAGATAGGCCGAGAATCCCTCGAGAGTGTTCTGATGGACGCGCTGATAGCAATTGAAGATGTACTTTTTGTGGTCCTCCTTGCATTCTGCAGCATCTGCATAAGGGAAGGGCAGAGGGACTTGAGCGAATTTGCGATAGCTGTCAACGCGCCCACCCAGGAAGGTGACCAGAGCGATGGAGAGCAATGCAGCGACAGCAGTCTAATGAAAAAAAAAGTAGGATTGAAGGATATCCGTTGATCTGGTCAGCAATGAAGAAAGTGACGAGTTGTTTGTTACAAAGGTCGCGCCACGACACCTACGTAGCCGTATTCTGGAGCGAGAACGATGGTGGCCATTGTGCAAAGGAAAGAGAAGACGGGTGGATATGTGTATGGAGACAGACAGCGAAGAGAGAGAGAGGGAAGAGCGAGGGAACACAGAGAGCAATTGAAGACTGTTGAAGGTGAAGAAGAGGAGAGGATTTCGCATCCCTTGCTTTTATACTTTTTTTGTTCCCACGATCGGAAGGCAATGTGGAGTCGAGGCCCTGGCCATCGTTTGTTTGATCGTTCGATGGGGTTTGTCAGCCTTTTGACGCGTAGTGCTTTCGTGCTCAGTTTTTGACTGTGCAATCGATGACAGCGTCGCTCTTGGCCTCACCGATCACTGTGAACCTTGTTCTTTTTTGGATTTTTGCATGTCCAGGGACGCGTACTCCAGAGTCGACCATGTTCCCCTCACTCACACCCACTGACTGCCCTGCAACACTCTGTCTTTTTCTTCCTCATTCTCCGGATCCCACAACAACCCCCCACTCCTATCCCAACATGCTTCTGCACAATTGGCACAACTGAAGCATCCCTCTCAGACTGACAGACAGCACACCCAAGAACTTGGTTCAATCACATGATCTACTCTATGCCTGATGATGCACCCCATCCTTGTTTTCCGAGACCAAAAAAACCTTGCTGCGATGCTTTCTTTCTCCTCTCAAACTCACGCATGCGTTATTGTTTGCTGTGTGAAAGTGGTTGTGGTGTGGCCCTTTTCCATCAGGACAAAGGGGAGAGAGAGATGGAGAGGAGACAGAACGTATGTGTGCCTGTGTATCTGTGCCCATATGCGTCTGTGCCAACGTTGTTGTTGTTGTGTTGTGTTGATGTGTGCGTATGGGGTATGAGATGTATGCCCTGCCACATGGAGTTCAGGCACGACCCTAAACGAATGTGACAAGAACTCGCACCCTCGCTCTTGCTCACGCTCTTGCTCTCGCTCCTTCCCTCCCATATCAAGTTTAGCCGCGCCAATGGTTATCACTCTTGCCTCGTTATTGGCACCGGCAACGCAAGAGAACTGATGGAGGAGGAAGAAGTAAAGGAAGGAGGGGGGGGCAGGTCAAGACAGGACAACAAACTCTATGGCCAGGTTGTATATCTCAGCGACACCTTTGTCCGTTTAATCGCGCCTCGGCGAGTTTTCTGGTTGCTCTTTTGACGAAATACATCAGCCAAAACAAGGGGATGCCGTTCTTGAGCATCTCCCGAGGCCACAGTGTTGAACTAAAACGAACGCCCACCTTCTCTCCACCCTCGATCATGTCGAGAGGGTCAAGCTGCAGGGCATGCGCGCGGTGTTCAATTGCCTGTTGCACTATCTGGCATGTCTGCACTCCGAGACGACGCTGCACATGAATGAATATGTGTGTGGAATGAATAGCCCGGTGTCGTCATGCCATCCGTGAGCTACCATGGGTTCCCAACTCTATCGGGAACACAGAAAACAACGCTTTTAAGGGGGATCCCACCTTC
>Ga0247824_10001558_pt1 | contig 12556 bp, 6 predicted proteins | sample 13C_PalmiticAcid_FD_194412 | JGI IMG/M metagenome (GOLD analysis project Ga0247824, IMG submission 194412) | Soil microbial communities from agricultural site in Penn Yan, New York, United States - 13C_PalmiticAcid_Day48 | ecosystem: Environmental > Terrestrial > Soil > Agricultural land...
GCGAGTGCCACCCAAGCACACCCGCCCGACGACGCACACCCCTCCGACCCCGACACATGCCGAATATGCAGGGGAGAGGGCACCCGCGACGAGCCGCTCTTCTATCCGTGCAAGTGCAGCGGGAGCATCAAGTATGTCCACCAGGACTGCCTGATGGAGTGGCTGTCGCACTCGCAGAAGAAGCACTGCGAGCTGTGCAAGACGCCCTTCCGCTTCACCAAGCTCTACGACCCCAACATGCCGCAGTCCCTGCCCACCCACATCTTCGTCAGCCACACGACAAAGTACCTGTTCCGCAAGTTGCTCCTGTGGATGCGCGCCGGGCTGGTTGTCAACGTCTGGCTGGGGTGGCTGCCGTATCTGATGCGCTCCGTGTGGTCCTTTTTGTTCTGGCTCAGCGACGAAGGGCTGGGCGGCAGGCCGTCGCTGCTGGGGTTGGACGTTGACCTGCTCACGACATACGGCACCAACGTGTGCCCCTCCAGCCCGCTCTTTGCCGCGACCACGACCGTCTCCACCATTGGCGGTGTCATTAACAACCTCCCCCCCGACTCGGCCAGGCTGGTCAAGGGCCTGTACGGCATCAACCTCACGTTGAGCGATCCCGTCTATTCCACCATCCTGCGCATCCTGTTCGGTACCACAGACCAGACTACCGCCGTGAACGCGACCACTACGCGCCTGCCAGAAACACCGAACCACGGGTCCCTGCTGAGCGGCGTCGGTTTCCTCGGGAACCTCACTCGTCACTCCGCCGTCAACCGGGCCGTCATCGCCATCCTCGAGGGCCAGATCATCACCGTCCTAGTCATAGTATGCTTCATTTTGATCATCCTAGTTAGGGACTACGTTGTGCAGCAGCAGCCCGAGATCAACATGCGCGCCGCCTTCGCCGCCGCCGAGAACCAGCAGCCAGGCCTCCTAAACCCCGCCCAGCTCGAGGTCGAGGCCCGCGACATTTTTGAGGGTGCCCCACACGACGGGGCCGACGAAATCGCCGACTCATCGGACGAGACAACGAGTGAGACCCTCGACTACCAGCCTGAAACCCCTGCCGAGTCCTCGAGCAGGCCGCTGCTGCCCAGCATCGTGCCCCCCGACCTCGCTCAAGCCAGGCCCATGCAGGACTTTGACCGGACGACCGTGCACGAGTATCTCGATATCTACCGGGCTGCCGGTGGTGACCCAGAGAAGATCCTCGAGCTCGCTCGGGAGCGGCAGCTGGAAGTCAGGCTGGACTACTGGATGCGATTGACCAGGTCAATGATGGATCGCCGTAGAGAGATAATGAATCCCGACACGCAAGCAGGGCCTTCAAGGGCAGAGCACGAGTCGGACGCCGGGGATGATTCAGCCAGTAAGCCATCAGAAGCTGCTGACGCGAAAGGGAAAGGCAAACTCGTTGAGGACCAGCCCGAGGACAAGCTCATCGAGGACATTCAAGAGGCCGTGCGCCATCCTATTGGCAACCCCTTGCGGCCGAGGGCGAATACCGACGGGCCTCCCATCAGCAACGCCATCAACCCCTTGGCCAACAACAGCTGGTCGTTTGCGGACCTTCCAAACGAAACGTTTAGCCCATGGACGCCCGAATTACCTGTTCCAGCAGACCCTCTGCGCGAGGCGTCCGGTTCTTGGAGCCCGCACATTCCCGATCCAGAAGAGGACGGCGATCTGCGCTGGGACACCCCCGAGTCCTCCGAGATGGCATCGAGGCCTCCAAGTTCCCTCGGCCCCGAGCCCCCCCATTTGGACGTCGGCCCCAACGTGCTTCCAGCCCAGCCGCCCCGGCAAGCCGCTCCGCCTCGCCCTCCCCGCCCCGATCCGGAAGGCCTCGTGGGTCGTGTTGCCGACTTCATGTGGCGCGAGGTGGACGATATCGACGATGCCGACCTCGCTCCTGTCAACTTCCTGGGCGATTTTGGCGAGGACAATCTTGACGAGGAGCCCCAAGGCAATGCGTTGCCCAACCCACCGGACCGGGACCGCGAAGTCGCCGAGGCGGCGGCGGCAGCAGGGCTTGATGCCGAGGCTATCGAGGACGCTGAGGACCTGGAAGGCATCCTCGAGCTTCTCGGCATGCGCGGCCCAGTCGCCGGCCTCTTCCAAAACGCCATCTTCTGCGCGTTCCTCGTGTCCATCACAATCTTTGTCGGCGTCTTTATTCCGTACAACCTTGGCCGCCTCGCCATCTGGGGCCTCGCGAACCCCATGCGCATAGCACGGATTCTCTTCAGTTTCTCCAAGTTCGTCCAGGACTGCGCCCTGCTCACCCTGGGCCTCTGCGGGTCGACCATCGCCGAGTCCGTCCGTGTGCTGAGCCGCGCATTCATGCTGAAACCCGTCGCCGAGTATTCGCAGGGCATGGTCAACGCCTCGTGGACCATGGCAGTGGGCGCAGCAAACAGGATAGGTGGGAGCTTTGTGACCGAACTGCCGCTCATCTCTGCCGCAGAGATGCGTAACTTTTCCGCCATCAGCCACGAGGCGCTGCTGTCGCTCAAGGAACACATCGCACTAACATTCTCAGGCCTGTGGGGACTGCTCGCGTTCTTGTTTAGTGGTGACTACACTCTCAAGGGCGCAGCCACATTCGGAGTCAATATTCTGGCAACCGTCTGGGACGGCCTGAAGGGCCTGCCGACGGCCATTGCCAACCCGAGCTCCTGGGTTCTCGATCTGAGCTTGCCCGAGAGCACCGGCCCAATCAACCCGGCCCTCGCCTCCTGGAGCGGCTCTGACAGGTTCTGGGCGATCCTGGCGGGCTACCTGGCCATGTCGCTGATAGCGGGCCTCTACCTGCGCCGAGGCACCCCGTTCTCGACCACCCAGGCCGCGCGAGACTGGGAGGCGTCGCTCATCGACGGTCTCAAGCAGGCCAGCGGCGTCATGAAGGTGATCCTGATCATCAGTATCGAGATGCTCGTCTTTCCGCTGTACTGCGGCATGCTGCTCGACCTCGCGCTGCTGCCGCTGTTCGAGGACGTGACCATCAAATCGCGGCTCCTCTTCACCATCAACTACCCGATCACGTCCATCTTCGTCCATTGGTTCATCGGCACGGGGTACATGTTCCACTTTGCCCTCTTCGTGTCCATGTGCCGCAAGATCATGCGCAAGGGCGTCCTCTACTTCATCCGCGATCCCGACGACCCAGAGTTCCACCCGGTCCGGGACGTGCTGGAGCGCAGCGTCGCGACGCAGCTACGCAAGATCTTATTCTCGGCCTTTGTATACGGCGCCCTGGTCGTCGTATGTCTAGGGGGCGTCGTCTGGGGACTGTACCTGTCGCTCTCCAACGTCTTGCCAATCCACTACTCGTCCAACGAGCCCGTTCTCGAGTTCCCGATCGACCTACTATTCTACAACTTCCTAATGCCGTTTGCCGTCCGCTTCTTCAAGCCGGCTAGCGGCCTCCATGCCATGTACACATGGTGGTTCCGCCGGTGTGCGCGTGCCCTGCGAATCACCTGGTTCCTCTTTGGCGAACGGCGCATCGACGAGGAAGGTCATCTCGTCCTCAAGCCTGACTCGCCCGATCGCCAGCTTCCGTTCTGGAGGCAGGCGTTCCTCGAAATCGACGGCAGTGGCCATGTGGTCGCCAGATCGTGGCGCGGCATCTTCGAGGGCGGCACGGCTAAGCGCCCCACGGTCAAGAAGGAGCACATGATGCTCTACAACGTCCGCAAGAGCAACCTTGTGCAGTCCGGCCAGCTGATCTCGGACGGCCGGTTTGTCCGCAGCCCGGCGTCCGACCAGGTCAAGATCCCCAAGGGCGTCAGCGTCTTTCTCGACGTCAACGAAAACAACACGCGCCGGGACGACCTGCCGGACAGGGACACAGATCTCTACTCGAGCAAGCAGTACCAGCTCGTCTATGTGCCGCCGCACTTCCGCGTCCGCATCTTCCTCTTCATCCTCTTTATCTGGATTTTTGCCGCCGTCACGGGCGTCAGCATCACCATCGTCCCGCTGGTCTTTGGGCGCTGGATGTTCAAGCGGCTGATCCCGGGACACATCCGCAGCAACGACGTCTACGCATTCAGCATCGGGATCCACATTCTCGGCTCGGCGGCTTATGCGCTTTTCCACGCGCGATCGATCTACGGAGCCGCCAAGGAGCGCCTGGGGGCGGTGGCCGAGACGGTCCTCCAGCGTGACGGGGTTCGGCGGGTGTTTGGAGCTGTTGCCCTCACCACGCGCGTCATTTACACCTACTTCTTTGTTCTGGTGGTGTTCCCCCTGTTTGCCGCCTCGCTGATGGAGCTTTATGCGTTGATCCCGCTCCACGAGGTCATGTACGGCGCCACGCTCGACAAGCACGGCGGAAAGCCAAACAAGGTGGCCAATCCAGTGCATACGATCCGCGTCATCCAGGCCTGGACGATCGGCCTGCTCTACCTCAAGCTCGCGCTGCGCATCACCAACACCTGGTTCAGGGGCTCACGGATGTCCAACGCCGCGAGGGCGGTGCTGCGCCGCGGCTGGCTCGACCCGGACGTCTCGATCCTCACGCGTTCATTCATCATCCCCGCCGTTGCGGTGTGGCTGGCGGCCGTAGCGACACCGTTGCTGCTTGCCAGATCCACCATCGCCCACGGGCTGGCGGATACGCTCGTCGCGGCGTCTGGCCCGGCTCCTGACGGTGCACTACCCGACCCGGCCCTACGCGACGCGTACCTCGTGCTGATCTACCGGCTGAGCTTCCCGCTCATGGCGCTCGCCATCGTCAGCGGCATCACGCTGTGGAGCGTGGTGGGGGTGTTCCGCACCTGGCAGGTGCGCATCCGGGACGAGGCCTATCTGATCGGCGAGCGGCTCCACAACTTTGGTGGGACGAATGCGCCCCGGCCGCGAGCTGGCGCGTGGAGAGCCGGCGCGGCGCGGATTTGACACTGGCAGCTCTGTGCAGTTGCTTGCTTGCTTAGCAATTCAGGAGGGGGCTCCGCTTGAATTCCATTTTTAGACCAGCGATGTTGTTTTTTTGTTTGAGTTTGTGTTCCAAGGCGGAGGAGCTGTCTTCTCCTGGTTACAGACTGGCGTTTGGGTGACACGGGGCAACCAGGGACAGGGTCAGGAGCGGCTACTAGTATGCATAAATAGACCTAGGTAATGATCACGACTGACACACAATGGCTGTTGTGAGATTCACCAGCGCTCAATGGTCTTGATAGTGGAGTTCATCAGCGGCTGGTCGATGCTGGTGTGGCCAGTGCTTGATGTCGATGATGTTTCGTCCGAGTTGCCTTTGATCGGATACCGCTGGTCAATGCTGGTGGCTGGCGATAACCTTGATGGCCGAGTGCTGCATTGCCATGATGCACGAACCGTCTTACTCTACGTAACGCGCGAGTCAGCGGTGGAGAAGCGCCCTGTCACTGTCGCTCAGCCCTATGTCTGGCCGGGCTATGCTTCCGCTCTTCTGACGACATGCGCGACGTGTCTCGCGGGGCGTTTTATCATGCCCGGCTTTCCATCTGGGCCGTATCCGTCGGCGTCGAGGGGGTTCTTTGTGGGCGAAGCAGTCATGAATCCTTCTCACAACAGCGAACTGAGGCAACTCTGACTCGATACTCCAGACAGACACAGGCTTGGCACATCCCGAGACTCCAGAGCCGCAACGTCCTACCCTACGACTTCTTCGCCACGCCCTCCTCCGCTGAAACGCCAAGCCCCAGGAGGATCTGGATGTTGAGATCGATCGGAGCCGTCTAGACTCTCTCGGGCGAGAGGATTCGAAGAAGCTTTTTCCCGACTCTTGACTTATAGCGGGAGGGTTACACCTTTCCCTTGGCTTCACATCACGTCAAGCTTGGCTGTGCCACGACCTCTCCAATCCCGTTTCATCCCATTCTTTTCGTCTTGTCTTTGTCTTGTTCTTGTCCAGCTTCCTGGTCACTCGCTCTACACGCCAGGAGTATGTCAACAACGCGTCGGGGCAGTCCTGTGTACTCGAGCCCCGAGTCCAATCCCTTTGCCGACCAAGACGCCGGCTCCCAACCGCTCGGCTCGTTGAACAGCCACCCCCTGCAGGCCTCGGGCGCATTCCAGTACCCCCACGACGGGGAGATAGACATTGGGTCCGGCCAGTCGACCCTCCGGGGGACCCCAACATCCGGCCGGTCGTCCGCAGAGTACGAGGGCAGCCACCTCGGCGACATTGAAAAGAGCCTCCCCATCCACACCATCCCCTCGCTCCGGCTCCTCGCCTTACAGAGCGGCCAACGAGGCCACCATGGCGAACATGACAAGAGCTACGAGCCGCGGTGCGTGGAAGTGAAGGCGGGCGCCGATGAGCCGGCCAGCCAACCCCCCCGCCCGCGTCTGGGCATCCGCGAGCGCCTCGAGCACTTCACATGGGCTTGGTACACGCTGATCATGTCGACGGGCGGCCTCTCGCTGCTCATCTACGCGCAGCCGCACCAGTTCCCCGGCCTCCGGCAGATTGGGCTGGCCGTGTACGTGCTCAACATTGTCCTCTTCGTGCTGGTCACGTCGGCGCAGGTCGCCCGCTTCTGCCTCTTCCCGGGCACCCTCACGCGGTCCCTCACGCACCCGCGCGAGGGCTTCTTCTTCCCGACCTTCTTCCTGTCCATCGCGACGCTCATCACGTCGACGCAGCGGTACTGCGTGCCCGAGGACCCCGAGGTGGCGCGGGCGACGGCCGGGGGCCTGCTGGTGGTGCTCCAGGTGGTCTTTTGGGTCTACGTGGTGGTGACGACGAGCGTGGCCGTCGGGCAGTACTCGTTCGTCTTCTCGGCGCACAGCTTCGGGCTGCAGACCATGATGCCGACGTGGATCCTGCCCATCTTCCCCATCATGCTGTCCGGGACCATCGCGTCCGTCATCTCCGAGACGCAGCCCGTGGCGTCGGGCGTGCCGATCGTGGTGGCGGGGCTGACGTGTCAGGGGCTAGGCATCGCCGTCGCCTTCATGATGTACGCCCACATGGTCGGCCGCCTGATGCAGTCGGGCCTGCCGAATCGCGAGCACCGCACGGGGCTGTTCATGTGCGTCGGCCCGCCGGCCTTTACGGCGCTGGCCTTCATCGGCATGGCGCAGGGCCTGCCCGAGAACTTTGACCACGACATGGACGGGCTGATCGATGCGGGCACCATCGAGACGGTTGGCCTAATCGGCGCCGGGTTCCTCTGGGCGCTGAGCTTCTGGTGGTTTGGCATCGCCATCCTGGCCGTCATCCAGAGCCCGCCCAAGTACTTCCACCTCGGGTGGTGGGCGGCGGTGTTTCCCAACACGGGCTTCACGCTGGCGACCATCTCGCTGGGCAAGGCCTTTCACAACGAGCCCATCCTGTGGTTCGCCACGTCCATGTCCATCCTGATCCTGGCCACGTTCCTGTTTGTGCTGTACCACCACGTGCGCGCCGTCATCGTGCAAGACATCATGTATCCAGGGCGGGACGAGGATGTGGAGGATCACTGAGGCAAGATTGCATCGAGTCAGGTGCGTGGCTCTCGCCAAGTGCTGGAGGGAGCCGATATGTAACTTTCCCTGGAGGAGAGCGGCGGAGTGGCACAGTAGATAGCGAGAAAGAAAGCAGATAGAAACACTACCAGTCTATTCTGTACACATTTTGGGACCGCCTTCCATGCAATGAAACAACTGAGTTACACCCCTTTGCTTCTAACAGTAGCCCAACTCATCAAACAACAACATCCTCCGCCCGACCGACGCTCTGGGGATTGTGAAACAAGTCCTCCGGGTCCCACCGCGTCTTGAGCCGCTGCAGGGCAGGCAGGTTCGCGCCCCAGTACTGCGATTGGGCATCTGGCAGCGCGGGGTCCACGTAGCCGGGGTACGTGCCGTACGCTGATCCGCAGGATGCCAGGATCTGATTGTGGAAGTTGGTGATGAAATCCTTGGTCGCCTGGGCGAGCGGGAGGCCAATAGCGTACGACTGGTAGTAGAGGATCTTGTCGCGATGCGCAAAGGCCGTGGCGTTCGCCGGGACGTCGCCAACGGCACCGCCCGACGCGTCAAAGATGATAAACCAGAGCAGCGTCGCCTTGTTCTGGGCGTCCACCCACTGGAAGAGGGCGTTGACCTTGTCCGCCGAGGGCAGGTCCTCCCTCTTGAACGCGAGACTCTTGGCGTAAAAGGGCGCTGGGGTGTTGGTCAAGTACAAAGCCTCCACCTGCGCGCCATTGACGAGCGACCCGAGCCAGTCATTGAGCACGATGTGACGGTGGGAGCCCTCGGGCAGGGCGCTTGGTATGCCTGTGGCCTGGAACTCGTCTTCGGTGCCGTAGAAGTCGCCGACGATGATGGCACCCAGGGGCATCATGAGGAAGATGGAACCGAACCGGCGGTCAAGGGCCGGATCGGCTATGAGCTTCTGCCAGGCCAAGTAGTAAGGGGCAATCTCTGCCTGGCTGCCAAACGCCAGAGTATACTCGTACTGCACTACGTCGCCCGGCTCGGGATGCGTCCTGAAGACGAACTCGGTGATGATGCCAAATCCTGCCCCGGCGCCCTTGAGGGCCTGTTTATGTCAGCGCGTGCCTGGCCAGAGGTTTGATTGAGTTCAAAATACCCAGAAGAGATCCGAGTTCTGAAAGGTGTTTGCCCGCTGGATCTTCCCGTCCGCCGTCACGACCTCGACCTCGACGACGTGGTCCAACGACGATCCCCACATGCGCGACATTGGGCCGAGTCCCCCCTGTTGAGGTTAGTGATTACTCGAAATCAGCCGTCGCCCCTTGCACAGACTCACAATGGTGGCTTGTCCGCCGATGCCGACACCGGGGCAGACTGCGTGAGGAATGGCTCGCCGGCCAGCATCGTGCAGCTTCATGTAGACATCCGAGAGACGAGTGCCCGCCCCGACGGTGGCAAGCCAGGTGTCGTTCTCCAGGCTAAACTGCTGGAAGTTGACCATGTCGATGACCACGGCTCCATCCACGCCTCCGAGCCCGTAGTTCCCGTATGAGTGTCCCCCGGACTTGGCCTGCACCTTGACATTACTGGCAGCAGCACACTTGACGACCCCGGATATGTCTGCAGTTGTGCGTGGGCGGACCACGGCAGCGGGGGTTACTTTGATGTCGAGGTTGTATGGCTGTACCCATGTGAACTGGAACGTCAGCGGGTTGGGGAAGCCAGCAAAGCCCATCCTGCCTGCTCCAACCTCTTCGATGCATTGCTGCAGTGCGCTGTGGGAATTGCCCATCCTGGATGCTCGTCGTCAAGGGCTCTAGGGAGTGGTGAATCGATGCTGGAATCCCCAACATCTCAACACAAAAGTCCTTGTGAGTCGGGGTGATTCCCGAGCAGGTGAGCTCTTGGACCAGGCCCTTTGCGTAACGGCGAAACGTAAAATTGGAGGAACTTGAAGGTACCGTCCCATCCGGTCGTTTCCTCTTTCAGGCGTGCAAGACGGAAACCACCGATCAATTGCCGATGCCGAGGTCCTGGGCCAGCGGTAGGCTTATGGTGTATCGCCATAGGATGTAAGATGGGGACAGACCAACCTATGGCAGCGTCCGCGGGAGTGACGAGATGTTTGTCTGACCCTAGGTCCATACCGCCGTGGCACGGGCGCCTGATGAGGAACGAGAAAAAGGGGGAGGGGGGCAAGAAAGGGGTAAGGGTGGGACTTACTAGCCTAGTTCCACAACCACTGTCGCTTAACATTTGGTTACAACATCGTGTTTGTATCTCGTGGTGCGAAACCAAAAGCCTTGTGTCCCTTGACCCCTGCACCCTGGCTTGCCTGGGTACACCATCTGAATCCTGCCGTAAAGCCCACCTAGCAATGCCTCTCATACTGCAGTGTTGTGCAAGCCTGTCCCCGAGGGTGCGTCGTGATGTCCGATGATTAACCTGTTCACTCGTCAGTTGTCAGTGGATCGTGACTGCCCTCGAGAACCCTAAAGGGGAACAAAACGAAATGGCTAGCACCCACCTGTCTTCGGCATATCACGCTACCCAGCAGACAGCCACGGTCAAACGAGGGCCCCCTTTGCATCAGTGATTGCTCTAACAATCTCAAGGTGCCCAACGAGGCACAGAGTCCACCAAGGGCGGTATTAGGTTTGAAACCCGAAACCCTGTCATCGTGTACTGGCCCAAACGAACCCCCATATATGCTCCTTGTTCCCACCCTCAACTCCACCCCCAGCCCTTTTTGTGTTGCCGACCCTCAAGTGACGTCCTGGGCCTGCACGGCCTACAGATAATCCCGCCGCAACCAAAGCACACCCACCCCGGTTTACAAGAAATTGGTGGCGCTGCAAGAACGGATCCTTTCTTGCTTCTCGTCCAGATCCTGGACTGGGTGCTGCTCCTCCCGCTCCTCCCGCTCCTCCAGCGTCTCCTGCTTTTCCTGCTCCTCCGGCTTCTCCGGCTCCTCCGGCTTCTCCAGCTCCTCCTTCTTCTCCGGCTCCTCCTGCTTCTTCGGCTCCTCCTGCTCCTTCTTCTCCTCCTGCGCCTCCTGGTCCGAGTCCGGCTTCAACTCCGGGTGTATATCCCACCAAATGTCCACGTATGGCGGAAACTCCTCGGTGATGGGACTGAACAGGTCCGGGTCGCCTGTTTTGGGAGCCTGCTCCACAAAGTCCCAGTCGACCACTGTTTCGGCATCGCTGTCGCAGCTCGGGCTGTCGCTGCCCACGGTCTCCACGTCTCCAGAGTAATCGTTGTCTGAGGACGCCTCTGCCAAGTTAGTACCGTGCACGGTAGGCTGAAACTCACGGGCCAGAGAGAAGTGTTCCCTCTCCGACTCGGAGCTGTCAGCCTCGGACTGCATCGCCGCCTTGGCTTTTCGGTATCGGTATCTCAGCTGGATCCGGATCCTCCGCCTCTTTGCCTTCGGGGCGCGGGGAGCCTTGGAATCATCGGCAACGGAGGTGGACGAGGAGGGGTACGAGGAGTCGTCGCGCGAGACGCTGCGGGAGCGGCTGTGAGACTCGGCCTGCACCCCCTCGTACATCTTCCGCATGCGCGCAAGCTTCAGCCCAGACCGGGGCACGGCGTCAAACTGAAACGGCATCGGCTTGGCGATCAAGAGCGGCGTGTACTCGTTCCAATGCACGGCCTGCTCTTCCCCCGTCGCCGGGTTGCGCCGCTTGCGGATGTCAAAGGCCCACGCCATGCCACCTATGGTCATGAACAGGTCCTGCTCGACGATCGGGATGCCCTGGCAGGTCCGTCGGCCGAAGCCGAACTGCGAGAAGCCGGCCAGGTTTGGGTACTTCGTCAGGGGCTCACGGTACGTCGGGAACGTCGGCTCGATCCAGCGGCCTGGGTTAAAGTCCTCGGCGTCCGGATACAGCTTCGGATTGCGGGTGATACCCCTGATTCGATGGGTCAGCGCATGCAATGCGGATAGAAGGGCAGTTGAGTTTGACCAAACCATATTGTAGCAAAATTGGTCAGGTCAGGGAGGAAAGGCAGTTTTGAGGGTGCACAGCATGGTCAGTCATTTTGTGTATTTACCATTCAAGGGCATGTATGGTTGCTCCCGCAGGAATAAAGAATCCATTAAAAATGTCGTCTTTTTCTATCGCGTGCGGGATCCCCGTCGGCACCGGCGGCCGCCACCGAATCACCTCCTTGACCACGGCCCGCAGCAGCGGCAGCCTCTCCCGGTCCTCCCACTCCGGACACCTACCCCGGAGCTTGCAGTCGACCTCATGCTGCAACTTCCGTTGCCACTCCGGGTAGTGGCACATGGCGAGCAGGTAACTCTGGAGGGGACTGCCGATCGTCAACGCACCGGCAATGGCCATCAGCCCGACGACGTGCCGGGCCTCGTCCAGCTCTCCTAAGCGCGTCTGCATCCTGTCGTCCGCATCCTGCTTCGTCTCGAGGAACGTATGGGTGAAGCTCGGGCGTCGCTCCGCGGCCGTCTCGCTCTCGACGGAGAACCCGACGTTGGCGTCGAACAGCATGTCCTCCAGCACGTGCCGCGTCGTCTCCTTCTTCTGCCAGGGGCTCGTCCGGACCGGGATGTGCCGGAGGAAGCTCATGATGTTCGGCAGCGCGCCCGACGGGCTGATGGTCTGCAGCAGGCCGAACGTGGTGTGCCGCAGGGACTGCGCGGGCTCGGGCGTGCCCCAGCACAACCACGAGACGGTCCGGCTCGTGTACTCCTCGATCCAGTCGCGGTACTGGTCCGGCGCCAGGTACATGAGGTACAGGAAGCGGTCGCGTTCGTACGTCGGGTACGAGTGGAGCGATGCGCGGTCGCTGTCAACCATCAAGTAGTTGCACAGCTTCCGTTGCCCCTTCCATGTGTCCGATCGTCCGAGCAGCGCGAGATAGTCGCCGCTGGTGCGGTTGTCCGGGAGGTTGGGGATCATCGGGCGGTCCGAGTAGATGCCGGCGCGCTTCGACAGCAGCTCGTGGGCCACCGCCTCCGACGTAATCCACACATGAGTGGTCCCGAAGATCTTCATCTGGTAGATCGGTCCATACGTCTTGCTCCATTCATAGAACTTGATCCATGAACTCTTTGCCGGGATGTCGTGGACACGACCTAAAAATGGTAGGCCTGGGTTTGTTAGCGAAGTGATATATTGGGAGGGGGGGGAGG
>Ga0247824_10001559_pt1 | contig 12549 bp, 8 predicted proteins | sample 13C_PalmiticAcid_FD_194412 | JGI IMG/M metagenome (GOLD analysis project Ga0247824, IMG submission 194412) | Soil microbial communities from agricultural site in Penn Yan, New York, United States - 13C_PalmiticAcid_Day48 | ecosystem: Environmental > Terrestrial > Soil > Agricultural land...
GTATAGAATGTATACGGATCTCGCTCGTTGCGTTCAAGTATCCAAAGCATGGTACAACGGTTTCTCTCCAGCACTTTGGCGTGACCTGGATTGTTCCAAGGCCTTTCCACACATCGACACTTTGACAAGGCAGTGGGAACATGTCCGGGCTGTGCGCAACATCGATATGAAGCGAATAGGACCAATTCTTGCACAACTGCCATGTGCAAACATGCAGAGACTCGACTTCACAGAAAATAATGGTTATGCCGGTGTACGTCCAGATCAGCTTCAAGTTTTGCAAGTGCTGGAAAGGATCCCTTCACTTCGGCATCTACAGATAAAACTCGCTTTGGATTAAGCCGACGTCTGTCAACAGTGGATACGAGTCCTTGAGTCTCTGCCTCATTTGGAGAGCCTCAGCGTTACATCTGAGCGGTTTGAGGGCAAGATCATTCAGAAAATCCTTCAATTGGGCATCGGATACGAACGACTTGAGATCATCATCTCAAGTGAGAAGAAGAAGTACTACAAAGAGGACGAGAAGGAGTACCCGGAAACTAGAGCAGCGATCGAGAGAATGCCAGAGATGCGCGTCCGAGAATTGTCTTTCGACTCGTATATCGCTTTCTATGAGATCAACATACTTCACCCACTTTTGGAGCGGTGTCCAAGGATAGAGAAATTGGATGTGTGGACGTGCCGTTGGTCCACCTTGCGTCAGCTGTCCAAAATCCTCAAGGAGAAGAAGCTTCCCCGACTACGACATTTGAACGTGAAAAATACCCCTCTAAGCCGATGGTACATTCCCGATTTACTTTCCTATGATGAGGGTGGGTTGGAGACTCTTGAAATTGACGCCCACGTTGGTAACCGGATCGTTCAGTCCCTCGCCCAGCACCATCACCAGTCTTTGAGTAGACTGAATCTTTACCATCGTTACTCGGACGTCGGGATAGGGTACCCGACGCTTTCTGGACTCATGACTCGACTTCCTAATCTGCAAGCTTTCGAGGCTACGACCTTACCGGTGTACAAAAGCGAGATCATCACGATCCCCTTCGATAAAGAATGGACGTGTGTTGGGCTGAGAAGCCTGCGACTGAGAATAAGTACACTGTACTTTGATGGTGCCATGAGCAGTTCTGAGTGGGAAGGGTCCATGCAAAAGCGCTACCTGGACTATGTGTTCTCGAGGACTGCGAAGCTGAAAAGTCTTCAGGACTTGGGTATCGGATGTCGCCAAAGGGAGTTGTACCTCATGCAATCTGGATACTTGACGCAACTCGAAGATCTGAAGCAGCTAGAGGTTTTTGATCTTGCTAGCACCTCGCCCGATGAGTTTGGCAGGAATGAAGCGTTGTGGATGGCGAACAATTGGCCTAGGCTCGTTTAGGTTTATAGTCGTGGAGCCTCAGAGACGACCTTGTTGGAGGAACGACCTCTGATAGAGATCTCAGATGAATGCAACAAAGAAACAGGATCAACACGCATTGGGACAGGACTGTGAATGTTTTCTGCTTCGCATCGAACAAGGTTTTCATTCTCATTCGCCAGTTCCCCCTCACTTTGCTCCTCTCTTCCCCTTGCCTTTTTAACACTCACCCGCAATGGAGAAAACCACCCCTTTCAGCGCCCCACTTCTCAATAACGAGATATGCCGGTATCTCTCTCCCAAGGATCTCGCTCGTTGTGTTCAAGTATCCAAAGCATGGTCCGACTGGTTCTCACCGGCACTTTGGCGCGATCTTGACTGTCACATAAGGCTTCCATACGTGTATGTCCACACCTTGACGAGACAACAGGAACATATCCAAATTGTGCGCAACATCACTATGAAACGTGTGAGACTCGTGCTTGGACAACAACCTTACAGAAGCCTAACGACGCTGGATTTTTTGCAGGAGGAGGCTTTTACGGACATACGTCGTGCGCAGATTCAAGTCTTACGAATGCTGGAAAACATCTCAACACTTCAGTGTCTCCACATAAAACTCGCCCTGGATCGCGACAACGTCTATCAGCAGTGGATACGGGTTCTTGAGGCCTTGCCTCATTTGGGGAGTCTCAGCCTCAAGTCTGTGCGGTTCGTAAGCAGCAAGGCTTTTCAGAAAATCCTTCAGTTGTGCATTGGATACAAACGTCTTGCGTTCACCATTTCAGGCGAAAAGTCCCAAGCCAAAGAGGATAGCGAACAGGAGTACCAAGACACTAAAGCAACAATCGAGAGAATGCCTGAAATGCACCTTCAAGAGTTATCCTTCAATTCACACATGGGGCTCTATGAAGGAAACGTCCTTCAACCACTTTTGGGGCGGTGCCCAAGAATGGAGAAGCTGGATATTGCATGGCTGTATCATGTACCAACCGTGCAGCATCTTTCCAAGGCCCTCAAGGAGAAAAAGCTTCCCTTGTTGCGACATTTGACCATGGGAGGAATCTTTACACAAAACATTCAATCGCACCTTGCCGAGCTGCTGTCCTATATTGAGCGTGGAATGGAGATTCTTGAGGTTGATGCCCTTGGCACATCCATGATTCAGTCTCTCACCCAATACCATCACCACTCTTTGAGGAGACTGGATTTCGGTTACACGGGGATATTGCTTTGGAAGTTTTCTGATCTCATGGCCAGCCTTTCGAGTCTGCGTTCCGTCACGGTCAAGGTCAATGTAGAGGAAAGAAATGGCACCAATGATATACCTCTCGATACACACTGGGAATGCGTTGAATTGAGAAGTTTGCGACTGAGACTAGAGACATGGAACCTGGGTATTGTCATGGGTAGCCCTGAATGGGAACGGTCCATGCATAAACGCGGCCTGGACCATGTGTTCTCGGAGGTTGCAGAGCTAGGAGGTCTACGAGACTTGAAGATCGGATGGGATCAAAAAGACTTGTACCTCATGAAATCTGGATACTTGACTCAACTCGAAGGACTGAAGCAGCTCGAGGTGTTTGATCTCGCCAGCGCTCCGCCCGAAGAGTTTGGTAGGAACGAAGCGCTGTGGATGGCCAACAACTTGCCCAGGCTCGCCCAAGTCTTCACTCATGGAGCCTCGGAGGTCTTCAAGAGATCACTATTGGAGAAACGACCCCAAGTAGAGATTTTCAATTGAAAAGTATGTTAGTAAATAGGGGGTGGTGTCGAAAGTAAAGGCTCCAAGAGACAGGGTCCTGAAAGAGCTGTAAGCGCATGTTCACGACGTCGTGTACATTCCTGAAGGAAATCCATTTAAAATTTGGTACAGTGGAACAAGAATGATGGATACAACCACTGACACCATTGATAATGCTCCAGGGCTGGTTCCCCTCAAAACGCTGAACCACACTTGTTGTGTTTAGGGCCTAGGGGACATTGGGGAACATCTCTCTGAGAGTCTGGGGTCTGGAGAAAATCCCCATAGGGATGAGGGACAGTTTTTTTTGCGAGGATCAGGAATGTCGTACAAATGTGTGTCTCTCGACTCATCAGTTCCTCGCCATGGAGAAGATCAGCCCTTTCGACATTCCTCTTCTCAACAACGAGATCTGTCAGTACCTCCGTAGCAAGGACCTCGCCTGTTGCGTTCAAGTATCCAAAGCATGGGCAGTCTGGTTCACGCCTGCACTTTGGCGGGACGTGGACTGGTTCAACAGGACACCAACTATCCCCGCTTTCACGAGACAACAAGAGCATGTCCGGGTTGTGCGCAACATCACCATGAAACGAACAATACCATTACTTGCACCACTCTCTTGTACAAACCTACAGAGACTGGACTTCGTGGACTACACCGTCAAAGTCGACTCCGATATATGTGGTGATCACCTTCTCGTCTTGCCGGCGCTGGAAAGGATCTCAACACTTCGGCATCTCCAGATACCACTCGCTCTGAGTAACGACAACATTTGTCAACAGTGGATACGAGTCCTTGAGGCCCTACCTCATTTGGAGAGCCTCAGTCTGAAATGTGAGGAGTTGGTGAAAGGTTGGATCATTCCGAGAGTCTTGCACTTGTGTCGCGGATTACAATGCCTTTCGGTGAGGTTCATGGAACATCGGCATTCCATTCAAGAGAAGGACTGGCGGGAGTACTGGGATGTCAAAGCAGCGATCGAGACAATGCCAGAGATGCAACTTCGTGAGTTGTCTTTCGGCCAGTCGAAACTCTGGGGGAAAAACATTATTCAACCACTTCTGGAACGGTGCCCAAGGTTGGAGAAGCTGAATCTAAGTTGGACGCATGATGAGGCGCTTTTCCAGCATCTGGTCAAGACCCTGAAGGAGAACAAACTCCCAGCACTGCGACATTTAAGCATGGGAATGCCCAACCGAGATGATCTCGATAACCTTCTTATCGAAGTGTTATCTCATATCTCGTGTGGACTTGAGAGCTTTGATTGTGAAAGCGATGCTTTCAGTCATGTTACCCAACCTCTCATCAAACACCACTCCCATTCCTTGACAAACCTGGCTCTCCATCACAGTTGGATCCATTTTGGAACGTTTCTCGATCTCATGGTAGGCCTTCCATGTCTTCAAACCTTCACGGTTTCTATCCACGGAGCACCAAATGGCAACAATGATATTCTTCTCGACAAGCATTGGGAGTGCCTTGGCATGAGAAGCTTGCAATTGCAGTTGGAAAAGCGTGCCTTGGATTATGTGTTCTCGGAGGTTGCAAAGTTGACAAGTCTGCGGGAATTGAGAATCAGAAGTTATTCAATGGACTTGTACAACAAGAACAAGGGATACTTGGAACAACTGGCTGGTCTAAAGCAGCTCGAGGTCTTGGGGCTCACCAACACCCGGCACGATACCTTGGGCAGGCATGAAGCTCAATGGATGGCCGATAACTGGCCTAGGCTTCGCCAAGTCTATGAATATCATGTGCCGGCAGTCTTCAAAGAAACCTTGCGGAAAAGACGACCTCTGGTAGAATTTGTCAAAATGCCAAGCAACTATTGAAGACAAGGGACGTTAAGGACCATTCTGGAGGGAAAGGTAGCGCAGAGTACATGTATCATGTTGCATGAGAAGCTAGGACAAGACCTCCCAGGTCTTGTTGATGCGACTCGGTATGGTCTGATGTGGTCGAATCTGCGCAAGGAGGCGGTGGATTGGATAGTGACACCTTACAGTCAGTAACAACGATGGTAAGGTCGAGGAGGACGACTGGAAGGACCATGACACGGTATCTATTCTAGAGGATGAGATCAATAAATATGCAGAGTTGTGTGCTGTGCCTCGAAATTGGTTTTTTCTTCGGTCCGTGGTTCCTCTCGACTTTGACCTTTGCTCATCGCTTCCTCGCCATGGAGAAGATCACACCTTTCGACATTCCTCTCCTCAACAATGAGATCTGTCAATACCTCTCTCACAATGATCTCGCCTGTTGCATTCAAGTTTCCAAAGCATGGGCTGTCTGGTTCACACCTACACTTTGGCGGGACATAGACTGTCGCAGCAGACAACCAGCTATCCTCGCTATAACGAGACAACAGGAGCATGTCCGGTTTGTGCGCAACATCACCATGGAACGAATTAGACCATTACTTGCACAACTGCCTTGTACAAACCTACAGAGTCTGGACTTCGCAGAAGCCTATGGTTACACCCCCATATGTGGTGATCAGCTTCAAGTCTTGCAAGTGCTGGAAAGGATACCGACACTTCGGCATCTACAGATATCACTCGCTCTGAGTGACGACAACGTTTTTCAACAGTGAGTACGAGTCCTTGAGGCCCTGCCTCATTTGGAGAGCCTCAGTCTGAAGTATGAGGAGTTGGTGAATGGATGTGTCATTCCGAGAGTCTTGCGCTTACAGATTGCAAAGTCTCTCGGTGAGGTTTATCGAGGGCCGGAATTATAACAGGCTAGAGCACAGCGATGCCAAAGCAGCGATCGAGACAATGCCAGAGATGCAACTTCGTGAGTTGTCTTACGACCGGTCGAAACTCTGGGAGGAAAACATTTTCCAACCACTTCTGGAACGGTGTCCAAGGTTGGAGAAGCTGGATCTAAATTGGACGCATGATGAGGTGACTATCCAGCATCTGATCAAGACCCTGAAGGAGAACAAACTCCCAGCACTGCGACATTTGAGAATGGCAAGGCGCAACCAAGATATTTTCGATTACATTTTTAACGAAGTGTTATCTCATATCCCTTCTGGACTTGGGAGCTTTGGTTATGAAAACGATAATGGCAACCTTGATTCTCAACCTCTCATCAGACACCACTCCCATTCCTTGACAAGCCTGGATTTCCATAAGAGTCGGATACCATTTGGAACGTTTCTGGACTTCATGGTTGGCCTTCCTCGTCTTCAAACCGTCATGGCTACGATCATCGGAAGATCAAATGATAAGAACGACTTTCCTCTCAACAGGCATTGGGAGTGCCTTAGCCTGAGAAGCCTACAATTGGACCTGGCTGCATGGCTCTATTATGCTACCTCTCTTAATGAAGCTATGGAGTCTATTGGAAAGCGTGCCTTGGATTATGTATTCTCGGAGGTTGCAAAGTTGACAAGTCTACGGGAATTGAGAATCAGATGTGATCCAATGGAGCCGTACAGCAAGAGCAGGGGATACTTGGATCAACTGGCTGGTCTAAAGAAGCTTGAGGACTTGGAAGTCGCCCACACCAAGCACAATGCCTTGGGCGAGAATGAAGCTCAATGGATGGTCGACAACTGGCCTAGGCTTCTCCGAGTCTATGAACAATATACACCGGCAGCTTTCAAAGAAACCTTGCTGAAAGGACGACCTCTGGTAGAATTTGTCAAAGCACCAAGCGTCTATTGAAGACAAGGGATGCTAAGGGTGTTTATAGAGAGAAAGGTAGCGCGGAGTATCATGTCAAGGGAGCAGCTAGGATAAGATCTTCCAGGTCTCGTTGATACGACTCGGTTTGGTCTGGTGTGGCAAGGAGGCGGTGGATTGGATAGAAACACCTTACAGTCGGTAGCAATGATGGTAAGGTCGAGGACGACGACTAGAAGGACCATGACACGGTATCTATGATGAGATGAGATGAGATGACATAAATCTTCTTCACCATCCTGCACGAACTGAAGAGTTTGGTTACAATTGAAGGTTACAATTGAATGTGCACCAAGGGATGTGTGCACTGTCACGAAATTGATTTTTTCTTCGGTCCGTGTTTGCTCCTCTCGACTTTGACCTTTGCTCATCGCTTCCTCGCCATGGAGAAGATCACCCCTTTCGACATTCCTCTCCTCAACAACGAGATCTGTCAGCACCTCTCTCTTAAGGATCTCACGCGTTGCGTTCGAGTATCCAAAGCATGGTCCGACTGGTTCTCTCCGGCGCTTTGGCGCGACCTGGACTGTCACATAAGGTTTCCATACGTCTATGTCGACACCTTTGCGAGACAACAGGAGCATGTCAGGACCATGCGCAACATCACCATGGAACAAGCGGGATCCGTATTTGCACAAGTGCCTTGTACAAACCTCCAGAGACTGGAGTTCATGCATAATGAGGAGTACACGGTCGTGCGACGTTCGCAGCTCCCAGTCTTGCGTTTGCTGGAAAAGATGCCCACACTTCGACATCTCCAGATAGTACTCGCCCTGGACCACGACAACACCCACCGGTATTGGATACGTGCTCTTGGGGCCATGCCTCATTTGGAAAGCCTTAGTCTGAAATGTGAGGAGTCGGTGAATGGATGGGTTATTCAGAGAATGTTGCACTTGTGTCATGGATTACAATGTCTCTCGGTGAGGCTTATGGAACGCCAGCGTGGAATTCAAGAGAAGAGCTGGAGGGAGTACAAGGATGCCAAAGCAACGATCGAGACAATGCCAGAGATGCAACTTCGTGAGTTGTCTTTCGACCAGTCGAAATTCTGGGTGGAAAACATTTTTCAAGCACTTGTAGAACGGTGCCCAAGGTTGGAGAGGCTGAGTCTAGGTTGGACGCATGATGGGACGCTTTTCCAGCATCTGGTCAAAACTCTGAAGGAGAACAAACTTCCGGCACTGCGACATTTGAGAATGGCAATGCCCTACCGAGCTGATCTCAATAACCTTCTTATCGAAGTGTTATCTCATATCTCGTGTGGACTTGAGAGCTTTGATTGTGATATCGATGATGGCAATCATGTTGCTCAACCCCTCATCAAATACCACTCCCATTCCTTGACAAGACTGGGTCTCCATGAAAGTTGGTTACCTTTTGAAACGTTTGTCAATCTCATGGTTGGCCTCCCATGTCTTCAAACCTTCGCAGCGATGATCATCGACGAAACACCAGATGGCAACGACGATATTCCTCTCAACAGGCATTGGGAATGCCTTGGCCTGAGAAGCCTGCAATTGAGCCTGTGCGCATGGATCTATTATGGTGCCTCCCATGATGGATGGATGGAGTCTTTTGAAAAGTGTGCCTTGGATTATGTATTCTCGGAGGTTGCAAAGTTGACAAGTCTGCGGGAATTGAGAATCAGATGTAGTTCATTCGACATGTACAGCAAGAACAAGGGATACTTGGAACAACTGGCTGGTCTAAAGAAGCTTGAGGACTTGGAAGTCGCCCACACCAAGCACAATGCCTTGGGCGAGGATGAAGCTCAATGGATGGTCGACAACTGGCCTAGGCTTCTCCGAGTCTATGAACAACATACACCGGCAGCCTTCAAAGAAACCTTGCTGAAAGGACGACCTCTGGTAGAATTTGTCAAAGTACCAAGCTTCTATTGAAGACAAAGGACGCCAAGGGTGTTACTGAAGAGAAAGGTAGCGCGGAAGATCATGTTGCGAGGGAGCAACTAGGACAATCGCCCAGGTCTCGGTGATGCGACCCGGTTTGGTCTGGTGTGGCAAGGAGGCGGTGGATTGGACAGAAACACCTTACAGTCGGTAACAATGATGGTAAGGTCGAGGACGACGACTAGAAGGACCATGACACGGTATCTATTCTATAGGATGAGATGAGATGACATAAATCTTCTTCACCATCCTGCACGAACTGAAGAGTTGGTTACAATTGAATGGGCACCAAGGGGTGTGTGCACTGTCACGAGCAAACACGGACCGAAGAAAAATCAATTTCTCTCGACTCTGACCTTTGCTCATCGCTTCCTCGCCATGGAGAAGATCACCCCTTTCGACATTCCTCTTCTCAACAACGAGATCTGTCAGTACCTATCTCTCAAGGATCTCACACGTTGCGTTCAAGTATCCAAAGCATGGACCGACTGGTTCTCTCCGGCGCTTTGGCGCGACCTGGACTGTCACATAAGGCTTCCATACGTCTATGTCGACACCTTTGCGAGACAACAGGAGCACGTCAGGACTATGCGCAACATCACTATGACACAAGCAGGATCTGTGTTTGCACAGGTACCCTGTACAAGCTTACAGAGACTGGACTTCATGCAGAGTGAGGGTCACAAGGATGTACGTCGTTCGCAGCTCCCAGTCTTGCGTTTGCTGGAAAAGATGCCCACACTTCGACATCTCCAGATAGTACTCGCTCTGGATCACGACAACACTTACAGGTATTGGATACGTGCTCTCGAGGCCATGCCTCATTTGGAGAGTCTCGGACTAAAGTGTGATGCATTGGTGAATGGAAAGGTCGTTCAGCAAGTCCTAAGCCTGTGCACCGGATTGAAAGGTCTTTCGCTGCGGTTATGGGGATCTCCGATTTTCGTTCAAAAGAAGGACCTACAGGAGTACAGGCAAGCCCAAGAAATGGTGGAGACAATGTCCGATATGCAGCTTCTTGAATTGTCCTTGGACACGAATCTGAAAATCTGTCAGGAAAACATCTTTCATCCACTTTTGGAGCGGTGTTCAAGGTTGGAGAAACTGGATCTAGAATCGATCTACTATGGACACAATGAGCCGACTTTTCAACATCTGGTCAAGACCCTGAAGGAGAACAAACTCCCTAGATTGCGACATTTGACCATGGGGGGTCTCTACGACGATCGAGAGACTGTCCTTGTCGAAGTGCTATCACACGTTGCCTGTGGGTTTGAAAGCCTTATATTTCGAGGCAAAGACGGCAACCTAGTTGTTCAACCTCTCATCCAGTTCCATTCCCGCTCCTTGGCAAGACTGGATTTCCATACAGCGATATCGTTTCTGTCACTTTTAAAGCTCATGACTGGCCTGCCATGTCTTCGAACTATCACGGCGCCTGAAATCGATGGAAAACCATATCACAGCGCCGATGTCTCTCTTCTCGACATGCAGTGGGAGTGCCTTGATTTGAGATGTCTGCGACTGAACCTGGGTGAATGGAGATATTATGCCGCCACCTCTCGTGAGGGATGGATGCACTCTGTTGAAAAGGGTGTCTTGGATTATCTGCTCTCGGAGGTTGCGAAATTGACAAGCCTACAGGAACTGAGCATCGGAAGCGGCCAGCTAAGCTTTTGCATGGGCATGGGATACTTGGAACAACTGGCAGGCCTGAAGCAGCTCGAGATCCTGGATCTCACCAACACTCAGGACGAGGACTTGGGTGGGTATGAAGCTCAATGGATGGCCGAGAACTGGCCAAGGCTTCTCCAGGTTCATCAACAACATCCATCGACGAGCTTCAAAGAAACTCTGCTGAAGAAACGACCTGAGGTAGAATTTGTCAAAGAACCAAGTTATAATGCACAAGTGAGCGACGATTAGAATTACAATGGAGGCGCACAGGATCGTCCAGGTTCCGTTCATACGACGCGATGTGGTCTGATCGAATTTCGTCTGCGTAATGACACGTTGATAGCCCCTTTCAACTGGCAACAACTCTGCTAAGGTGTGAAGAGGCACCCGGAGGAACTATGGATTCTTAAGGATGGGACATCCTAATAAATCTTCAAGTACTTCAAAGTTACTAATGAAATTGGATTGGATGGTGAACGCTCCAGGAGTGCCATCACAAGCTTGTGAGGACTGAGTCGTGGGTAGGATCATTCTGCACCTGTATGTCATGTGATTTCTCGCCGTGCGCATTGGGCACATGTCCTCACTGCCCCAGCAAAAAAAACCTTGAGTCTGCTCCCGCTTTCACAATGTCGTGTACACTTTCGTCTTCGCCATCAACAGCCCCCTCCACTCCAAGACTCCATGCCTTGGACCTTTCAGAAATCCGATCCCTGATCGCACAACACCTGACCAAGCAGGACTTGGCTCATTGCATCCTTGTCTCTCAGTCCTGGTCCCAAAGTTTCTTGCCAAACTACTGGCATACGGTTAGCGTCTCGTCTCACAAGCTTGCCCGTTGCCACGCCTCAGCCCTTGAGCACCATGGTCGTCACGTTCGTTGGCTCTCTGCAGGAAGGATCAAAGAAACATCCGTCTTCAATCAACTCTCCATCTCTCGTTTACAACGGCTCGAGGTCTCTACGTGTGAATACAGGGAGGATGACGGGAGAGAATGTTTGCAGGAAATCGTACAAAGGAACCAATCCACGCTGGTGTCCTTTAGTTGGCGCTGTTTAGGACGGGACACATCGGTGGGGCGGCCGTTCCGATTATGGATCCCTATGCTCTCGGGGCTGGACAAATTGGTCGAGGTGGAGCTGTCGAACTGGTCCTTTTCGCGATTGGATTTCGTCCGGGTACTGATAGAGTGCCCTGTGTTAAGGCGTGTCAAGCTTGTGGTGTTGGAAGAATTAGTGGGGAATGACAGTGGGCGAGTCGATGGCTACATGTTGACCAACGGCAACAGTAACAGCGATGGCAACACCACCACCAACAACAGCGACCTGCCCCATGGAGACGAATCATCCCTTTTAACGTTTCAACATGGCAGATTGCAACGCATTGAATTCTCTGGCACTTTTATGCCGTCCTTGCTTCACCATGTCCCCACGATCGAGCAGCTCCACTTGACCCATATACGCCGAGGAGCCAACTACGGACGCGTCGCCCATCAGCTCAACGACTTGAGTCACTTTTCCAGTCTTGCCCATCTGACAACATTCACCGAATGGATAACACATATGGATTACATGAAACTGGTTGGGATCACCTCACATCTCGTTCACTTTGAAGGGTTGGTCCCAAGCTTGGCCATGAACGACTTTTTAAAGCTTATCCTACAGGAGCATGCAGGGACGATGGAGCACCTAGTGGTTCTGAACGAAGGTTATGAACCATCATTCACCCAGTTTAACATGTGGCAGTTCTTGGAATCTTGCCCTCAACTCGTCACCTTGGAGATCTCATTCCCGCTCGACCAATGTATGGCGCACAAGTCATTAACGGATAACACTGAAAAGTATTTTGAACCCACCAAGGAATGGGCTTGCCATTCTTTAAGACGGCTTCAGCTTCGGATAAGGGATATGGACCCCAAGAGCCCCATGTACCAGATCCCTTTTGACCTTTGTGTCGATCGACTCTTTCCTCCCGAGGGCAAGCGTGATAACAAAAGGCGTACGCGCACCGCGCTGGAAAGATTGATTCTGGAAAGACTTTCCGAATTGGAGAAACTTGAACATCTTCACATTGGAAGCGGCTGGTATAAATTGCCGGCAATGACACATGCCCATGGCAGTGGTGGTTAACAGTGGAAGTAGCTTTTTTTTTTTTTTTTTTTTTTTTTTA
>Ga0247824_10001560_pt1 | contig 12547 bp, 15 predicted proteins | sample 13C_PalmiticAcid_FD_194412 | JGI IMG/M metagenome (GOLD analysis project Ga0247824, IMG submission 194412) | Soil microbial communities from agricultural site in Penn Yan, New York, United States - 13C_PalmiticAcid_Day48 | ecosystem: Environmental > Terrestrial > Soil > Agricultural land...
ACCACTGGGCTTAGTGCTTGCAGGAACACAAAATGGGACCATCGAACCGGACGACGACATAGAAGACCTTGATACAGAGGATGAGGAAATCCCTGTACTGTCAAGACCCGCTCCCTCTCAAAGAATCTTCGAACCTGATGATGAAGACGAGGACGAAGACAATGACAAGGATCAGGTTGATCAAGACGACAATGTTATACAAGACCCTAAACCTGACACAAAAAAAAAAAGGGTAACCAAAGGTATATACATAGAAATGTGCTTTTTTTGCTTAATGATACAGTTTTTATTGCTAACAACCACCGCCAGGATTGAATGGTGAAGAGGTTCCAAAGGGGGGGCGGACTCTTTAAGCCGTCATGTAGGTCGACACGTCAATCTCCTCGGGCAGTTCGGGGATCTGGACCTCGAAGCGTGCCTGGATCGACTTGAGGACTTCCGCATCCTTCTCATCTGCAACAAATGTAATCGCCAGACCCTTGGTTCCGAAACGACCAGCACGACCGACACGGTGGAGGTATGTGTCGGCCGACTCGGGGACATCGTAATTGACCACAACGTTGACACGCGACACATCCAAACCACGAGCAAACACATCTGTTGCAACCAGGATACGCTTGCTGAACTCCTTGAACGACTTGTATCGTGCAATACGCTCTTCCTGAGGCATCGATCCGTGGATGCAGATACTGGGGAAGTTGCACTCCACAAGCAACTTGTTCAACTGATCAGCGCGTGCAACCGACTTGACAAAGATGCACACCTGGTTGAACTCGAGCGAGTCCAAGAGGTCGTTCAGCTTGCGATTCTTCTGCGCCTCAGTGATGTCCACAAAGTATTGCTGGAGACCATGGAGCGTCAACTTGGTTTCATCGTCGACATAGATCTCGAGGGGGTTCTGCATGAACTTCTTGCAGGTAACACGAGTGTCCTTGCTCAATGTGGCGGAGAACATCATGACCTGCTTGTGGTGAGGAGTCGATCGGAAGATCTCCTGAACATCGCGACGCATATCTACCGTGCACAACGAGAGAAAGAGCATTAGCACTCGTGTAAAAAGACATGCCAAACAGGACAAAGGGTCTCTGGATGTGTGTGGACATCTCGTTTCATCTCGCATCTCTCATCCCATTGCCGTCGAAACAGTATGAGGGTAACAGTCAGAATAAACGTTATTTCACGAGGAACATATCTTGTCCTTAAACGAGCTGGGTTAATAGCAAAGAATTTCATCATAACACATTCTCACACAGTAATGACGAGCAATGAGAGAGAGAGAGAGAGAGAGAGAGAGAGAGAGCAAAGCCAACGGCAAGAGACGCACACATCACCAACAAATCATGGCGAGCTAGATAATAGAAAAACCGGTGACCTACCAATCTGATCCAGCATCTTGTCGCACTCGTCAAGAACAAAGTGCTTGACGTTCTTCAAGCTGAGAGTCTTCTCCTTGATCAGAGCAAGAACACGACCAGGGGTTCCGACCAAGATGTGAGGGCAGAGCTCCTTGTTGCGGAGAATGTCCTGATCTCTCTTCAAAGGCGTGCCTCCATAGAATACCTCGGAGCGGACCTCGGGAAGATACTTGCTGAAGCGAGTGTACTCGTTCTTGATCTGGAAGGCCAACTCACGAGTATGGCAAAGAACAACCACAGCAACCTCGCCAGGAACAGCGTCGACCTGCTGAAGCGTAGCCAAGACAAAAACAGCCGTCTTACCCATACCAGACTTGGCCTGGCAGAGAATGTCCATTCCAAGGATAGACTGGGGAATACACTCTTGTTGGACTATAGGTCGTGGAAAGAACAAAAGAATTGTCGAGTTAGACAATGGAGATCAGACAGGACACGTTCGATGGATCCAATGCCTTTTGTGAAAAAAAAAAAGGTGCTTACCCTCAGAAGGATGCTCGAAACCGCAATCGACAATGGCGCGCAGCAATTCAGGCTTCAAAAGAAAGTCGCGGAAACCAGTAGCATGGACACCGACATAGGAACCCTTCTTGTCCTTGGCGTCCTCAGCAGCCTCAGGCTCTGACGAGGCGGGGACGGCGTTGATGGACTGGATAACGTCATCATCCTCATCGTAGTCAACGAGATCGTCGTGGTGGTCGGCCATTTTCGGTTAGGTGCGGATCGGATCTGGATAGGAGCGCGAGTCGATAAGAGATGTCCAAGGCCAAGGGGATGAAACGAAAGAGAGAAGAGCACACCATGGAGAAGGGAGGGCGGGATTGCGTTTAGTATTCGGTTCAATCCAGGGGGATCTCTTGCACGAGCGGGATTGTGGTTGCCTTGAAACAATACACAATATTGGCTCTTAACAATAAGGGGGGGGGAGGGAGATGATGAAGACCAACAAAGAGCGGGTGTGGACATCCTGTGGTGCATCACGTGGCGGTGTTGCCCTCTCTCCTCTTCTCATCTCTGATCCGATCTTGTCTGTCAGTGTGCTCGACCAACTCCTGCTCTTTTCTCGAAACACAACGACTCGATGGGCGCTGATGACGCGTACTGCTGCGTGTGCGGACGCGGGCGCACCTCGAACGTTTTCTCCTCCTCCATCCACACAAAAGGATGAGCTGTCGTCCTTTCTCTTGAAACCACGCCGTGGTGTGGTGTGCGAGCGGTGAAAACCATCTGCAGAGCGCCTTTGCCAGTGCGATGAGTGGCGCGGCGCAGTGCAGAGGGGTTTGCCGTGCAGTGTCAACCAGCGAAGCCAGCGAGCAAGCGAGTACGTCCGTTTATCGGACGAACTGGCGGACAGGATCCGATGGATACAGAAATCCAGACGGGAAGCTGCCTTGCGACAGTTTGGCAGTATGTGTCGAGTGCGAAAGACAGATTGAAAGATTGTTTTTTTCAAGGACAGATGATCGGTACCGAGACGAAGGCCGCCAGGCACCAGAGAGAGGAAGGGCTACTGCCGCTGCTGGCGCAGAGGATGTCCATCTTGATGGCAGAGATAGACATACCGAAACTTAGGAGTGGGGGTGACTTTGAGCTGGCGAGCTTGTCGGCTTGCTGGGAGACGAGAACCTTGACGAGTTGGAGGGCGCTGTAGGCAAACGGGCAGATCTTGAGCTTGGTGAGCGATGGGGGTCAATAAGACCAACAGGTGAAGAAGCGGATGAACAGTTAGATAGAACGGAGCAAGATGGATGGATAAAACGCTGCTGTGGATGGATATGGATGGAGAGGTGAGGGAAAGAGAGGAGGGAGAAAAAAGAAAGTGCGGTTGCGGATCAGACAAATCTACAGCGGATGGATTCGAGTGGCAAACACGTACATGATGTGACGATGTACGTGTCTTTTTTTCGCCTTCGCCATGGAACACCGTCCCCCCACAACGGACGACGACACCAATGCACGCGACTTGCGACCACCACTTGCGAAACACGTCCTGGGTCCCCAGGCCACATTGCCTTACTGAATTCAATCTAAATTTACTACACCGTACATATTCACCTTTTTTGCAAGGTTCGTCCAAGGCTCCTTCTCAGTGAATGACCCCCTTGAACTTGCCTTCATGGTCAACATTAACAGTATAGTAACGACATTCACTGCAAGAGCTCTGCAGTGGATGGATGTCGCTGTCTTGACTGATGAATGAATATACGTACCCATTTGTCCTCGGGCCTGTGTGCGAAGCCCATGTATTTGTATTTGGGCCAACTTGAATTCAATTGCTGTAAATGGCCCGACGGGTCAAGGAGAAGACCAAAGGCATTGGGTGAGTGAGGCTATTGAAAAAGACAATGTATAGCATCGCAAACTTGTCGTTGGACTCATCGCTCCCGCCTTTCCTTTAGCTTGTGCATGCCCTGAATAGTTCTTTCGCTTTAAACAGCTGACCTGCGTTTGTTTTTTTGCTCTGCTGCTCCATGCATGTGCTCTAATGACTCGCACAGAATTGCACCTACCATCCTACAACAATCCAGTTAGCACAGGAACTTGCAATAAGCAGCCCACAAAGGCGATATAAATAAAGTGTAAGTACTTTCAGGCACGGGCTTGAAGAGAATACGAGTAGGAACTCGGCGCCTTTCGCCTTTCCTATTTGATCGTCAAGGGACAACGTTTACGCAAGAGTGGTGGATGGGATGACGATGCATATATACATATGACAAAGAATGACCAGCCTGGTGTGGCTGTCCACAAAACGGAACGACCGCTGCCGAAGGCTACACATATGTTTAGACAGAGCAATTGTGCAATACGCTGTCTCCTTTGGTTCCGGCAAAGTACGGGACTCAATCATGCACATGGATATGCAAGGTGGTGCTCAACGCCTGCACAGGGCAGTGATTGGATTCGCGGCTCCTTGACAATGTGACCACTATATATATATGGGCTAGAAACCCATAGCACAAATGAATAGGCTTCATGGAGCCACCGGAGAGATCACTCCGAGGGAGAGTGCGTCATGATAAGACACCAGTGAGCAAGCTGACACGCCTCATATAAGCCGGCTGTCAATGGCCAAGAAGTATTCTTCTTTCCTCCCCATCGTCCCACACTCTCAAGATATCATCGCCCCCAACATCAACCGATAGTACCACAAGGAACAATCAATCGCTAGTACCACACCTATCAGGATTTCAACAAATTCCCAAATTCCTCACAACGCTGACAACATCTATATAGCGCCTCCAGTTGCTGCGCCGAACACTCGCTCCACCCTACAACCAGCACTGTTGCCAACCCGCAGCAATCCAAACCTCTCTCTCCTTCCCTCCTCGGCACAACATTGACAAGGGGTCATCTCCAAGTGATCCATTGAGACTTTTCCTGGCACGTTCCATCAAATACCTTTGTCCCGATCCAATTCCTTTGACTCTTTAAAGTCGCCCATCAACTCTCTTTCGCCAATCTTTCCAAGTACACACACACACGCTCTCCATCTCCTCTTTTTTCACCCCTCCTTTACTTTAACATGTTCTCCGTTCTCTCGTGGATTCGCCCCTCGGATGCTCAGGCCAGCGATGTGTCCAAGACTCTCGATGATGCCAACGTCCCTGTTTCGACTGCTGGCTCCCCCGTTACCGAAGAACAACATCAAGAGGACTGGGTCTTCCTGCCTTCGGACCACAATGACTTGATGGAATCCTCCATTTCCGACCTTGACCTCTTATCCGCCTCCATGACACTTTACCGTCCTTCTGCACATCCTGCCTCTTGTCGGACGAGGTCAGGTCATGATCCAGCTTTGACCACGTCGACAGAAGCAGAGCAAGTGGCTGTCGTACCGCAACAAAAGAGTCGACGCCAATTGAAGCAAGAGCGACGACAACAGCAGGCGCTTGCCGAACTTGAACGTAAACCTCGGTATGATCCTGTTATCGCCAAGATGAGGGACCAGGAATTCAAAATGGCCAAAATGGCCAAGTTGGGACTCAGGAGTGGGATCACAAGTTCTCCGGTAGGCGGAGGAACGTCTTCCGCGAGGGGTGCACGCGGCACCAGTAACAACAATGGCAGTGGTACGAATGCCACCACATCCGGACCTCAGCCGTCTGCAGCACTTTAAAAATCGTGCCTGGGGGTGCGCCAAAGAATCGACTGTGACACAAGAAACAGAATGATTGGGACACCCTTTTTGTAATCATATCCAAGCTATCCTACTACTACAACAACTTGTATCAATAATACGTTCTCTACATCACGATAGACGTGGTGGTTAGAGGTTTAGAAAAGAAGAAACGCCTGTGCTGCACAGGGAAGAAGACACCAGAAGCTTTGTATCAGATATGGAGTGTGTTAGCAGATGTGTTGATGACACTTGGATCCAAAATACTGGCACGGCGAGTATTGTGCGAGGTACGGCGTCTCCGGATCGCAAACCTAGGTTGTGGTGTACATGAACAAAGACGTACGTTAGAGGGTGATTCCTTGAAGGCTGATGGATATTATGATCTTGGTCTGGACCAACCTTTTGACCTTGGCATTGGACTACATGATTGTGAAGGAGGGTAAGGAAGAACAGGTTAGAAGCAACGTTCAAGGAGGCGGAAGAGCACACAAATGAAGCGTCAGGTCCAAGGACGCAAGATGAATACTTGCCAATCTCATTGCCGCATATCAAATAAGTATTGTCATCGACGCCTGGAGAAGGAAAGAAAGAATGAAGGGATGTGAGCAGATGGGACCTTCGAGAGTGACAAAGTCGTTGGAGCAAAGAAAAAAGTGTTACATTGAATGAACCCTCCGGTTGGGCACTGTGCCTGGGTTGTCGTGGTTATTGCCAACAAGCAGAGGGTCAATAGCAGGGACATGGCCAGAGAGAGGAGGGCCGGATTTCTGTTGCGCATGGTTGAAGGTGCGTGGAGGTGACAAGAAGTGAGCAGGATGAATCGATAGATGGCGAAGAGGAGAAAAGGACGACTCAGAACTGCTGGGTGGAAAGGGAAAAGGACAATGGACAATATCGGACAATGGACAACGAACGAGTGAAAGAGAAGAAAGGGAGGTGACGGCAGAACGCCCTTCTAGACGTTCGATGGCTGAGCGTTTTCCTTTTCGGTGCTCATTGTCCAGAGCAGCATGACCGCTGCAAAGTTTTCTTTTTTTGTCTCCAGCACACCTCTCCCCACAGCTCATTCACCTCGATCACAACACTTGCTTCCTTTCAGCAAAAGCAACTACAATGTCATCGGATTCGACGGCTGCAACCTTGACGATCAGACTCGTCAAGTCCTTCACGTACCGCACCTGCAAGAATCTCATTCTGAAGGACATCGACCTCACAGCCACCACAGTTGCAGGACTTCGTGAAAAGATCATAGAGAGTATGTTTTGTCCTCACACGGCAGCGTTCAACTCTGTTTGTGTGCCTTGCGACTGGACCAAACAAGTCGCTTTGTGGACACAAGCCTAACGAGCACCCATTGTTCCTTGCTGTTGCGATGCTCTATTCAGGAATGGCGTCAGAGAAGGAGAAGGATCAAAAATTCGCACGCTTCCTGAACGTTGAATATGGTAACATGCCATGTCCTACAATATTCCAGTGAGGCGCACCAAAGGAAGCCGTCTCGAGTCGAAACTTACTCTGGTGTTTGTTTCTGTACTTTGGATCGATGCAGATACCCTGAAGCTGTACACCAAAGCACATGGTGCGAAGACCATGAACCTGGCGATCAACCTGGACCACGACGAAGACTGGATCATGAATGACGATGAAAAGCTCCTTGTCGACTACGGAATTGGTAAGATTGAACTGCATCCTCGCTCAATTAGCGACCATTGTCTCTGAAAGGTTTCCTTCGTCCTTACATTACTGTCCTTGTCTCATCTTCAAGAGCACGAGACGGAGATCTCGTATTTCAACAAGAGCATGTACGACGACTACAAGAAAAACGTTGTAATCGAATGGTGAGGCGATCCTCTTTCAATAATGCTGGAATAAGCCTTCCTCTACGATCCTATCCCAGCCATACTACCCGGGTCCCAACTATGTATCTCATAAATTCAACGTCTGGCAATGTGGGGGAGTGAATGGCTTTATGGGTCTACCAGCACGTTGGATAACGAATGAGGTGAGAGGAATGGAAAAGTGTGGGTGTGATGAGTGAGAAAGTGGTGTATGCAACAGTCTATGCTTTGTGGTCAATGATTAGGGCCTTCAGTAATCTCCATGTGTGATTTGTGCCCTCTCTCCAGCCTTCTGTCTCCGGTTTCGCTTGTCAGTGCCCTTGGTATGATTCTGCTTAGCCGAGAACTTGACCCTGGAGCTCGATCTCAGGTTCTGGGCTACACGAGATTTAATCTCTTCAGCTGACATGGGGCCTGATGATCGAGTTGCTTTGCTTCGTGTCGATCCAGCGACTGATCCAGCAACTCTGGGTTTCACGTCTCTGTGAGCCTTAAAGTCCCGGTTATTGATGGCTTCCAAGGAACCTACAGAATCATTCTCATTCTCATCCTCATCCTCATCCTCGTCCTGGTCCTCGTCACTGATGGGGCTGCTGTTGTTTTGAGAACTTGATCCTGTTGGCTGATCCATTTGAGTGAGGTTCGCTAGTGACTGGAAGCGCGGGAAGAATGAAGGTCAGGGTTAAAAAGTATATCTTTAAGATGTGAGCAAACACATTACGGTCGGAAGGATTGAATTATGCAAAGCGACATACGAGTTTTCCAACCGACACTGGCAAGTCCTCAGATTTCTGTCGATCTTCACTCGTTTCGGCTTCATCTTTATCCTCTTCTTCCTCTTCCTCCTCTTCCTCCTCCTCCTCCTCCTCCTCTGATTCTTCTTCTGACTCCTGATCAATCGCCTCTTCCTCATCTGAACGGCGATAGGCATCATCGCCAAGTTCCTGAGCCAATTGTCCTTCTTCTTCCTGAAACTTCTCCAACTCTTGCTGCTTTTCCTTGGTAAATCCCGAAGCTGCCACTTGAACATCGAGCGAGAACTGTCGTTCAGTGTCCAACTTGAACTTGGGGTATAACAAACTCTCATACTGAAACCGCCTCTTGAAGAACACGCGGATACATTCCACATCTCTGTTGAAATAATACTCTGCGTTTGGGTGGTCTATCGACACCATCTGTGGAAAGTCAATCAGGACAGCGTCACCATTCTCACGGATCAAAATGTTGAATTCGTTGAAGTCTCCATGAATCAATCCATAGCTGGCCAGTTTGACGATCAAGTTCATCAAGTTGGAATACAGTTTCCCGGGGTCTGCTACCTCCGCGATCTGACGGAGCGGGAACGCATCAATGAGCTCCATGACAATACAATGACGGCTCTGATCAATTGGTTCTGGAACAGGGAATCCATGCTCATGCAACACCTTCATGAAGGCGAATTCCTTTTCTGCCGCTAACTTGGACATGTACATCCATGATGCTGATTGACGATTCTTGAGATAATCTCTCTTTGACTTGATGGTCCTGAAACTCACACGTCCTAACCTGGAGAAACCAGCAGCCCCAAGGCAGAAGAGGGATAAAAAAAAGGAAGGCATTTGTTAGTATCAGTACGTTCAATGACCGCATGAGAAAGTATCCTAGACACCCCATGAGCTTCTCACAAGGCGGTCGTCACTGGTGATGTTTTCTTTTCTTGTACCTTTGGATCTTGAGGACCATCTGGCGCTCCTCTTGATTTGCAACAATGTAGATATCCGATTCCTTTCCAACACCGATCTGATTCCCAACAGAGTAGACGCTGTCACGCTGGCAGAATGTCCTAAGCGCCAAGTAGTCGTATCCTCCATAGGTCAAGCGGTATCCATCATCTAAAAGTGAAGAGGGCATACAGTTCATCAGAATCATGACTTGCACAAATCTGCGCTTACAGCAGTATCCCTCCTTCCTCTCCTCCCATAGATTAGATATTGACCCTCAGCATCCCCTGTAGCTTTCAGTCTGCCTTACATCTGATGTGCTGAACTTTGGCGATCAAGTTGCGTCTGGCGAGCTCGCTCAGAAGTTTGTGTGCGCCACCATGTCGAAGTTTGGCGATCTGAGCAATGATAGTCGATGGGACTACCTCATGGTTCTTGGACCCCATTTCAGTCTAACAGTTTTTTTTTTTTTTTACAGAGAAACGAGGGGCCATGTTAAGTGTTATGATAACAAGATCGCTTCAAGGTCCATGTGAATCGTTGAAAATGCCAAAAAAGAAGAGTCCAAGGGTCTTGGGAGCAGGTGTAGGTCGAGGTCTAAGGCAAAGTTGGCACCTACAGCAACCAGGACTCGAAAGTCCTCTGGGGACATGTACCTAAGTACTTTTGCGTCTAACTTCATGGTCTAAGAGTCTAGGAGGGGGTGCTTTGGTGATTGCGTCGAGTGCAGTGTCAACTTGCGGCAGAGAGGTGAAATGGGTTCCTGGAATAAAAAATGTGATAATGTGGCTGAATGTGTTTTGGAGTGACTGTATTCAAGCACATTCTCACTCTTTGCAGCTGTGCACTCTCGCTCCTCCCCACCTCTCATTCAGCCGACTACGCAGAACACCATGGACCCTTCAGAGCCACAACCTAGAGATACAACTACAACAGCAGAGGTGCAGACAACACCAGGACCAGAACTCACTGCCTCCGGCAAGCCCAAGAGGCGGTTCGTTGGCAAGACTAGAAAGCAACAGCAGACAGACAGTACCTCAGACCCAACAATAGAGGACTCTGCCGTAGCCATCAGAGATGGTAAACTATAGGCGCCTATCTTGTGTACCCCTTGACAGCCCGTGTGGGAAGGGAGAAAAGTCTAGACACGTCCTAACATCACCTTCATGACACATTAGCATCCAAGAGCCATGGATCGAGTGGAAGGCCAAGAGTTGCCAACCAAGTGCCTGACGAGATCCTGAATGACGCCAAGCTCAATCTAGCTATCGAACAACTCCCAGCCAACTACAACTTTGAAATACACAAGACTGTATGGAGCGTACGCAAAGCCGAAGCTAGAAAAGGTGCTTTCTTGCTCCTCATTTTCCACGTCAAGTTTTATTGTGTTCTTGCTCCACACTAACCTCCGTTTCTTTTATGGTATAGTTGCACTGCAGTTTCCGGAGGGCTTATTGATCTTTGCTTGCACCATCTCAGACATCTTGGAAAAGTTCTGCGGCGTCGAAACATTGGTTATGGGCGATGTCACCTACGGAGCATGTTGTATTGATGACTTTACGGCGGTAGCCTTGGGATGCGATTTTATGGTTCACTATGGACACAGCTGCCTCGGTATGCAATGCGGATCATGGGTGTTCATTGCCATTCATTGCTCTTCACCAGTTCATCTAGCTGACCTTCTTTTGTTCTTTTCGTTCCCTTCTCAAGTTCCTGTGGACGTGACAACAATCAAAACACTCTACGTCTTTGTGGACATTGGAATCGATGTTCAACATTTCATTGCGACTGTCCGAAAGAACTTTGAACGAGGATCGAAACTTGTGCTCGTTGGGGTGATTCAGTTTGTTCAAGCGATTCAGGCGGCTCGTCGCGAATTGGAGGTCGAATATGTGCTGAATGTCCCACAGGCGAAACCACTTTCACCAGCAGAGATCTTGGGTTGTACGTCACCTCAGTTGCCCAAAGATGAAGACGCATTGGTCTATTTGGGTGACGGACGGTTCCATTTGGAATCCATCATGATCCACAACCCGGATCTACCAGCGTTTCGGTATGATCCCTATGACAAGCAGTTCACTCGGGAAAGATATGACCATGCAGACATGCATTCGTTGAGAAAGCACGCTATCGAGACTGCCAAGAAAGCCAAGCGATTCGGGTTGATCCTGGGTACCTTGGGAAGACAAGGAAGTGTATCAATTCTTGAGGTAGGGCTTCCTCTTTCCTGGTCCTTTCTTCTTCCTCCTCCTCCTCCTCCTCCTCTTCATGGTGCAGGAACAAACTTTCTAACCTCGCATTTTTTTGTCGAAATCAATCTAGCATATGGAGACGAAGCTAAAGGAACGAGGCTGTGATTATACCATCATTCTGCTATCAGAGATCTTTCCGGGAAAGTTGGCCATGTTTGAAGACATGGATGCGTTTATTCAGATTGCTTGTCCTCGCTTGTCGATCGATTGGGGGTATGCATTCCCAAAACCTTTGCTGACACCCTATGAAGCATCTGTCGTATTCGAGTCCATTCCCTGGCAAGAAGTTTACCCTATGGACTTTTACTCGAACGACTCGTTGGGACCCTGGACCGTCAATCACGGCAGGAACGTGCGAAAACCCAGGAAGTAATAAATCACGTGACTATTGCGACAAGCGCGCCCCACTTTGTCCTTCCCTTCAGCCCCCTCTTCAACTCCAACACACACACACACACTCTCTCTCTCTCTTCTCTCTCCCTCCCTCTCTCCCTCTCTCTCTCTCACCGCACACACAACACAACATGTCGGGCAAGGGGGCCTACAGCGCCATCGAAATGGATGACGAGGTACTTTATACGTCGCGCGGGTGTCCGATGAGCCTCCTACTCTCACCGCCACAACAAAGCAGCAGGAGACGAACCCTCAACGGAATGACGGAAGCGTGGAACAAAGAAAGTCTTGAGCAGTGGATAGATGAACGGAACGGATTTACCAGACTGCATTGTTATCGGAACGCTAGTCAAACTTCAGTGGATAGAGAAGAAGAGGGATGGAAGCGTGGTGGGACTAAGAGACTGGTCGTTAAACTGCTTTATGAAAGGCCATTGAAGCACCCGTGGAGCAACAACCCGTGGACCAGACGAATGCCAAGCATCCATGAAGCTAACGCCATACCTTGATACTCCCTTCTTAAAAATATCAGCTTCAATTCCAGAGTATGTTAGGTTGAACACTTCATTCTACCTTCAGAGAGGAACCGCGGAAACCGGATTTACAAAAGTCAAGGGGCAAAGGGCATCATGATCAATCGAAACGACAGGAAGCCAGGACGGCATGGGAGTGGGAAAACAAAAAGCAGTCTACGACACTTCACGACGTATGATATGATGGATATACACCAGTGAAAGAGACGCAACGATTTGCCATCATGACATGTTAATTGCTTGGAAGAAATAGGGCGATATCGATCTTGGGCTTCTTCCCAGTGGGCTGTCACTTGGGG
>Ga0247824_10001561_pt1 | contig 12536 bp, 11 predicted proteins | sample 13C_PalmiticAcid_FD_194412 | JGI IMG/M metagenome (GOLD analysis project Ga0247824, IMG submission 194412) | Soil microbial communities from agricultural site in Penn Yan, New York, United States - 13C_PalmiticAcid_Day48 | ecosystem: Environmental > Terrestrial > Soil > Agricultural land...
ACTCGGCGTCGCTGGGCCGCTTGGGTGGCATGGTGTTTCGGCGACCGGCAGGACCCGGTGCACTCTGGGGCGATGCTGTGCCGCGCCAACACGGGCGGCCGGGCGGTGGCGGGAGGGGACCCGTCAATTGATGTCGCTGCGATGGTCCGACGCCGAGTTGCGCAACGCGAGGCGGATCATGGACGCTCAGCCGTGCCGCTGCTTGGGCCGAGTCAGGTCGACGGTCGAGGGTCGGGGTCGGGGACGCGGATCGAGGATCGAGGATCGAGGGTCGGGTGCTGGACGGGGTTTGCCGACAGCTGATGATGGGGAGCGAATCGAGCGATGGAGAATGCCGCGGCCCCAGCTCGTTCAGGGGGGGGCGGTAACATGACCGGGCGCCAAGGTCCACTGTCGAATGCCGGCAAAGACAGGCGCGCTGCATTCGGGCCAGGCGTGATTTAATCTATTTCCTTTCCTAGCGTTCCATGGCTGGCTCTCATGCGCTGGCCGCCGCCGCCGCGTTGCGCCTGGGGGCGCTGTGTGGGCGCTGCTCGGGGGTGCCTGGGGGCTGGTTGGAGAAAGCTTAACTGAAGTGGGGCCATCCCACAGCATCGTCCGCCGCCCCAAGACCCGTCTGTCTGGGTGGGCAACAGGTGGGGCTGGACCTCATCCCGGCAGCCAGCCAATGGGGGGGCTGGGCGGGCCTGAGGTTGGGGAGAACGGGTTAGGGTTGGCCTGCTTCTTGGCATGGTTATCGGTGTCGCCGAGCGCAGCTGCAGGACAACCCATCCATCCACAGCCCCGCGCTGCCCCTCCTCGACCTGGCCCCCACACGCCAAACACAGGAGCTGTCGCAAATACGCAACTCAACCGTCAAGACGCGCACGACTTTTTGCGGCTCTGATTTCGCCTGGATTCCTCGGGCGGGCCGACGCGACCCAGCAATACCAGCGGACCGACCGACACCCCCCAGCGCAAGGCCACGATGCTCGAAAAGCTCGACCTCGAACACATCCCCCCAGCATACCAGGTATTCGCCGCCTTCTTTCGCAATGTGGGCAACGCCGAGTTCCTGCACGCGCAGCTCCTGTCCCGGAACAGCGAGTTCGAGTACGCCTTTATCGACGCCTCCTCTGTCATCTCCCGCCTCCACGTCCTCTCGGCCGTATACAGCGCCGTCAATGTGCTGCTGGACGGCACATTACGGACGCCCAACGTCCACTCCGAGATTGTGGTGTCCATGAATACAAGCAACAATGTACATGCCGCTCTCGGCCGCTCTCTGGCACTACTTCTTCGTGCTGACCGGCGCAGATCGCAGACGCATATCGGCGATGGGGCATTACGCCTGGCAAGACAAAAGACCTGATCGTCGTCAAGGTTGTCCCACCACAGTCGACCGCGCAGGATGAAGCTTCAGCGCAAATACCCCCGCAACAAGCCATCTGGTACCACCTGAAGGAACACGTCCAAGGGACACCAACGCCCTTGACAGACGCCGAGATCGCGCAAGCCACCGAGTGGCCCAAGGTGCGCAAGTACTACCGGCTGAACGGCGTGCCGGCGCTGGATCGGCTTGCCAACGAACAAGAGAAGGTGAAACAGAGCGAGCAGCTAGCGATCATGGGTATGGCACTACGGGGGCTATGAGATGAGAGACGAAGGGGAATTACGGTGCATGGCGAGAACACCGCGCCTGTGGACTGGGCGGACACGCCGAATACGAGCTCCAAACGGGGAACATGGGGCGGAGAAGCTCGAGAGAGGCATCCAGAACGGCCCGCGCAGCCTGCGACTCCACAACCGTCCTGGTTGGCTTGCGTCTTTCTGGGGCAGGCATCTCCTCGCCAAAACAGAGCTGCAGGTGTCACGAACAAGACCACACAGAGTCGGCTCTGCCGTTGGCAGCTGCCCAGGAGCACACCAACAGTCAGCGTCCAAGGAGCCCTCGTTCCGCTGCCACGTGGATCCTAACCAAGGTCACAAAAGTTGCGGGGGAGAGAGTGTCAACTGATTTAATATGCTCGCTAAATACTGGGATTGCCATGTGAAAGTTCATCGCTGTCGTGATCGCATCAAATTCGTCAAACCCCATCGCTCCAGAACGCCATCCTCCTCCTCCCTCACTTGGCGAGCCCAAACATGCTCTTGACCCGCCTGACCAGCTCCGCGCGCATGGCATCCCGCCCGGCCCGCGTCCGCTGCACCGCATCTCGATTCTCCTGCGCCCTCCGCAGCAGGTACTTCATGCACTCGCCGGTCGACCCCCAAACCAGGTACTTGTAAGCGCGGGGCTTCTCACCAGCGCCGACGCCGTTGCGCGCCACCAGCTCGCAGCTAACCTCGTCCGCCATGCCCTGCAGCTGCGCAAACGCCACGTCGGCGGCCGCGCCCGCGCCGTCGGACAGGATCGCCTGCGCCTTGAGGACAGACTCGCGGTTGTGCGTGGCCAGCACGAGCCCGACGCTGGGGAACGCGGCGGCGCCGCTCTCGCTCCCCGGCCGGAGCTGCGCATTCCACCGCCGGCGCAGGATCGCCTCGGCGGCGCGGTCGTACGCCACGTCCGTGTCGGCCTTGGTGTCGTGGATGAGGTGGCGCGGGTCGGAGCCGAGGTAGGCGCCGCGGACCAGCTTGACGCCCAGGGCGAACCCGCCGTCGCGCGCCGCCTCGAGGTGCCGGCTGAGCGTCGAGCATGTCGCTTTCAGGTATGCCTGGTACGTGCCGTAGACGACGGCCGCGCCGCCCGCGTTGTACCGGCTCATGTACTCGAGGGACCAGTCGTCGATGCCGGGCTGCAGGGCCTGCTGCTCGGCGTCGAAGAGCAGGCGGACGCCCCGGGATGTGGCCAGCCGGCAGATGTCGTCCATGGCGGAGGCGAGGGCCTCGGACGGCGGGAGGCGCTGCGAGAGGGCGTGCAGGGCTTGTCGGCCGGCGCCGGTGAACTTGAGGGCTACGAAGTCGCCGGGCGAGGCGAGCAGGACCGTCTCCATGGTTCCGGTGGCCCAGGGAATGATCTCGGTCCGGATGCACTCCTCGGCGGCGGGGCCCGAGCCGCACGACGCGAGGTCCTTCATCTGCGCCTCGGTGAGGACAACCTCCTTGGCGTAGCCCAGGATGACGCCGCCAAAGCCGATGTTCTTGAGCGACTGGATGGTCCGGCGCACCTCGGGGGCGTTCTCGCCGCCGCAGAACTGGGCGTACAAAGTCTTCTTGAGCATAAAGCGGAGGATCGGGTTCCGGTCGGGGTTGAGCGCCGGGCTGGCTGTGTGGGCCAGCATGGACATGACGGCCAGCGAGGGCGGGAGCAGGAGTGGCGAGGACGAGACGGTCGCCGTCATGAGGGACCGGAGGACGTTGGTGAGAGGCATGACAGCCAACGGCGCGGGCGGGACCATCTTTGCTCGCTGGTGATCGGGAGGCGGTGCTGGAGGGACCAAGTTGACTGCGTCACCCAATGTGAGATGCCCGGATGGAGAGGATTGGTTGGAGGACGAGTGGAGGGATCGGCTTGAGGTCGAGGCAGATGCACGTCCTGGTGTCCTCCTGGAGAGCTGGAGCGGGTGTGAGAATGAGGTGTGGGTGGTGGAGGGAGAGGAAAAGATCACCGCGGCAGCCGCAGTGATCGGTCTGGTGTTTGCGTCGATGCATCGTGGAAATGTTCCAGGTAGAGGTTTGAGAAAGGGTGCCATGGCAGGAGCGTGTGCAGCAGCACACCAATGCTGGTGTTATCTCTGCTCGCGATGCTCAATGGAACTCAGACGGCGCGGGGTAATGGTCCGGCAGGATGATGGGACGGAACAATGGGCGAGATACGGGGTTCAGGGACCGTGGCAAGCTGGGTGCAGCATCATTGGGGACTCGGAGGACCTCAATTGCCCAAACGAACTGCGAGTAGATATATCTCCTCAGCAACCTGCTTTTTGGCCAAGTCCCCGCTCTCCCCCTCCCCCGGTATCGCAAACCATCCCGCCCTGGAATGTGCCTGAGCCGACCAATCCGCGGGGGGTGCGTGGCAGGATGATTGCCATTGTCCAGCCAGAGGTGTCTTTGTCCGGGTCCGTCGAGGGGGCTCGATGATGCTATCGCGGGTCGCGTATCGAGAACCGCAGATAGCCGTCGTGGTGGAGCATCCGGGCTCTGCCGGCATCGCTGGCCTGCAGCCCCACACCAGGCATTGGAGCGCAGAGGCCCAGCGACAGCATCAAAGCGGGGCCTGCCAAGAGCAGCCGCATGGAAGCCGCATCAGGGCTGCGAGCCACCGGCGCGCGGTTGATATCGGCGCTCGTCTGCCAATTGACATGCCGCAGTGGTCAGGCGACCTGCTTTCCACCCTGAGCGGCGTGGGGTGCCATCTCGCACCTGCTCATTCTGCCGAACCGCCAATCGTGCGCCGGGCCTGGACACCGGGCGACAAGAAGGGTTGATGCGGTTCAGGACAGGGCCGGCCCGGGACAAGGGCCGTCGGCCAGTCGGGTGGTGGGGGGCGAGACCCCCCAAGCTTGGTGGTCCTGTGTCCTGTATCCTGTGTTCACCCCCCTACTGGATGTTCGGCTCCTCTCGTCGTGGCGACCCCAACCGCCGTTTGACCCATTCGACGTATCCGACGGGGCGACCTCTCGCCAGGGCCAGCAGATCCTGAAGCCCTCCGTACACAAGCCCGCCGACAAGGGCCGCTTTGGTCGTCCTCGCGGTCATGGGCAGCGAGAAACGATCTGCGGTGCGGTCGCGCACACGTCAGCAACTCCCCGAGAGCGTGCCGCAGGACGGCTAGAACGGCAGAGCCTTACTCCATAGACTGAACCCCCCCGCCACCGTGACGCACGCAGTCACTGTGTTGGCAAAGTCGGCGGTCCCGCGGTACGAATCGAACATCTGCTCAATGGCAAACATGGCCGTGGTCCAGATCGACAACTTGATCCCCATCCGGAAGCCCTCGCGGATGCCGCCATACGCCATGCGGTAGTTTTTGCTCTTGTGGTAGAGGTACCAGCCCGTCGTGCTCTTGGGCAGCTTGTGCGCGTGCTCGGCCCGGAACTGGAGGCCCGCCATCTTGCCTCCCTGGCTTGTTCCCAGAGTAAAACCCGTGAAAAACGACAGGGCCGAGGCCATCGGGATTCGCAGGGGGGCGGGCAGGGAAAGGCGGGCGTTGTGGTAGAGTGCTTCGATCTCAGCGGCGGGAAGGGGCGGCGGCCGTTCGCGCACCATGCGTGCGCGTCTCTCGTCGGCGGTGGCCATGGTGTTGTTGCGAGCGCGGTCGTTCGGGTGTCGTCGCCAAAGTGGGATAGACCAAGATGTCGAACGGTGGCCTCAACAAAAGGAACAGAATTTTGCCCGGGTTCGCTGGCTGAGCCGCATCACAAGACTGCCCTCTCGATGCTCATGTGGCACAAAATGCTCATCGCTCGACGATGGCCCAAGCTCCAGCCCACGCCCCACTAAAACTTGGTGGCCGCAGGGGTGTCCAGGCAGGCCTTGGCAGGGCGGCCCTGTCCTGTCCCAGCTCAACACCTCTGCTTCAACGGCAGCCACCCATCTCCTCGCCCTTGGGAAAAGAAAAGGAAAAGGCATCCCTCATTTTCCGTTTCCGCAAGTACTGAAACAGAAGCACTGCAAAGATGGTACGACCCGTCCTGGGCGTGACCCCCCCGACACGCCCCGCTGACCCCCTCAACAGCCGCGCACAACGCTCGAAGACCCCGAGATCTCGATCCGCCTCAAACACGGCATCCACACCATCTTCCTGTTCGCCATGCTCGACTGGACATTCTCCCGCCTCGACACCGAGCTCCTCTCGATCCTCCGCGACCGCTACCCCGACGGCCTGAGCGCCACCCTCATCCAGACCAAGCCCACGCCCCTCCCAGCCGACGATAACAACGTCAAGATTGCCTACGCGCTCCCCAAGAACCCCAGTGACCTGACGCAGGGGTGGAAGAACCTCGGCGCACAACCGACCGACACTCTCGGCGACAAGAAGATCACAGACGTGTCCTCAATTGCCTTTGTGTTGCTGGACCCCGAGGCGGATGAGGCCGAGGCAGAGTTTGAGGTGGAGGTGCCCAAGGTGGAGGACGAGGAGGACCTGTGAGAGTTTTGGCCTGTGTTTTTTGGGCCTTTTTTTGCGAACCATAGGCGCACGGCACACGGCACACGGCGTTACAGGATGGAGATACCCAGTTGGCTCCGAGGTGGGGTAACGGCCCAGGTCTGAGGGTTTCGTTGGGGCCTGGGGTGTTACCGCTCGAGGTTGCCGCATGGTGATGCTGCCGCCTCAGGCACCGCAGGCCCCACGGTCGGTGTTTTTCTGTGCTGAAATCGGATTGTGTCGAGGCGATGTTGGCGCCACAGCTTGTGGCCTGCTGCGTCGGCTGAGAGCCTGATGCCCGGGAAAGGGAGTTGGAACTGGAAGGTGTTTGACTCCCAAGACAAGAGACCAGCTCGAGCCCTCCACCAGAAACCCTCCCAAAACATGCACCCGCCCCGCAACTCTCAACACAGAAGCCCGACAGTTCTGCCAAAGCCGCCATCACACCCACCCTCGGACCGCGGCCGCATCTCCCTTTGTTTGGCCGCCCCCACCTCAGCCAGCAACATCGCCATCTCAGCCACGTTCGCCGCTGGGGGAGGCAACCCATGAACAAAGGTGGTGTAGTGTAGCGGTTAGCACGTTGGATTTTGAAGGCCTCTCCATCCTCCCTTCCAGCAACCCCGGTTCGAACCCGGGCACGACCTCATTTTTGCCTAATTGGGACGTCCGACAACCCGCCCCACCACAGCAACCTCCCCACAGCAATTTGCAACATGAGCTGTTATTTGCATTCGAGTTTCTGCCGGAGATGCAATGGGCTGGCAAGGCCGCAGTCTGACCCACCGCGTCTTTCCGAGGTTTGTTGATGCCGCGGTTCTCGCTCCAAGGAGGAATGTCTGGCAACAGAATCGCGGAAACACAACCTCACTCAGAGCATAGTTAAATCATTAAGCTGCTTCTAGCTAACTCGCCCCCACCCTCCCATCATCCGAGTCCAGCACCAAACCCATTTGATGCCGCCACCTTCCAAAGCCCCTGCTGCGTTAATCCCTTGTGGCTAAATCGCTTTGATGCTCGCGAACGAGCAGATGCAGAGCAATAAACAAGGCCAGGATTCTAAAACTGCATCGATCCGTCGGGCAGATGGCGCAAACCTGAGCTCAACTGACCGCATATCGCGCCAAAAACATAAGACTGGCTGTCCTCTCCGCTCCCAACCTCAAACTCTGCTGCCGCCTGCCAAAACAAAACAAACATTTATCCCGAGGAAGTCAAATTCAGCTTCTTAGGCGCCCAGCCCAGCCGTTGTCTGCCACTGTCAAAGACAACAAACGCAGCCTTGAGAGCAACGTCGCCGTAAATGGAAAACCCAATGCCCGAGTCCGACTGGATGCCTCCGTAGCACGTCTTCCCGCTGGAAGTCGTCGGCGCGTACTTGATGTACTCGCTGGGAACGGTGATCATGGTGTTTGCGTCGTTGATGCCAAACGAGAAGCCGGGGGCCGCTCCGCTGCACGGAAGCGTGTATCCGCCCTGGTTGTTGTCGTACTTGGCGCCGCTCACGGAGTTGTAGTAGGCCTCAACCACGGGGCTCGGCAGAAGAAACAGGGACGTACCCGTGTCCGCAATGCCAGAGTTTGTGGTGGGCGTGAAGTTGCCCGAGCCGATCGTGTATCCCGAGGACGTCCAGGACCAGAAGCCGCCGCTGCTGTCGACGGGAGCGTACGTGATGTCACCGGTGTGGGCGCTCGAGTCGATGTAGCCAAAGTTGAAGTGGCCAGCTGTTGAAGAAGGAGTCAGTACGGCATTCCTGCCAGAGCGGGTTAATCACTTACGGGCACCCGACTTGAGGTCGGCGGTGAAGAGCGGAGCGTCGAGAGTCGAGTTGGCGTTGTCGAAGAACGTCTTCTGCGCGACCGGCTCGACGGTGTTGAGGAAGCTGAAGGCCAGCCCAAGCAAACCGTCGTTGTTGGCGTCCGAGGTGAACTCGCTCGACACCTTCTTGGCCACTTCGACCGCCTGCGCCGAGATCGACAGGCCGCCAACCGACACGGTGTCAGTGTAGACATCGCCGCTAGAGGAGCTACCGTCGCCGTATGAGATCTGCCATGTGTAACCCTGAAGCGGCTGGGCCGTCGAGCTCTTGTTCGGGTTGTACAAGGTCTGGCCGTCGACGTCGCTCTTGGCCGTCTCGGAGCTAAAGACCCAGAGGTCGCTGGAGCCCGTGTCAAAGTCGAGATGGAGGACCTGTGCGGGGGTGCCGATGGAGACGGGAGTCAGGTACTCGACGTCGTTGTTCTCCGGGTTTGTCTCGGCGCTGCCGGTGGACCGCTTGTACATGCCGTTTCGGATCCGCGTGACGGCAGCCCTCAGATCGGGCGGGAGACTGACGCCGTATTTGTTGTAGATCCTCGCAAGTTGAATCGGGCCATTGCGGATGAAGTTGGCGTTGCGGACCTGCTTCAGGGATGTGGTACCCGAGCGGCCGGCCCTGGTGCCCGGGAGGGGTCCAGCCAGGGCCTCCGCGGCGAGCCCGGCCAGAAGTAGAGCCGACTCGAACCGCATGATGTTGGCGGGTTGGCCTGGGCGAGGAGGGTGAAGGAAAGTGGGTGTAAGCGTGGGCGAGGGAGTGTGGCTCAACGAGTCAATTTAAAGAACGAGTGTAAGTGGCCCGAGAAAGTCACAGGTGATAAACGCCGTGACAATTACATCGGGCTGCCAGAGGGGGCTTGAGACTTCTGGACAATCTTCGCACTGATCACCCAGCGGCCGACGGGTGCTGGACTGTGTGGGAGATGCAGGAGTGGAACTTTTCGTGGTGAGAAAAATGGGGGGAGAGTTGACTGATGCAGCAGAACTCATTCTCTTGGAGTCCATGGCAGCAAATGCAAGAACGGAGGAAATGGTAGGAAGGAGCAGGATTTGAGTCACGCCATCGAGTGGTTGTGTGAGCTAGTAATATCATCGTGCCTGCCACGCGCAAATTGGTGATCCTGGATGGGGAGAGAGAGCAAGGGCGGCCTCTCTCACCCGCCCTGTGAGCAACTTTCCACTCAATCATGGCTTCATCTGGGGTTCGAGAGCTACTGGAGTGAAACTTGTTGGTTTATCTCGTAGTGTATGAATCTGGGCAACGGGGGGTTGGAATATCGGGCTTTGTTTACCTGTATTCAAACTCCTCAATAGGCTACCAAGCGGGCCCGCGCGTGTTGACATGTGTCACTCGGCACAGTGGAGCCCAACTCATGAGACTAACAGCCCGTTGAGCAGGTCTGAAGGGTCGGAGTGGACTGATCACCTCGGGCGGCCGCAAATGCTGCCTCGAGTAAACCGAAAGTTTCTTGTCGAAACTCAAACTATTTCCCACAGAAATCAGGGATTGCGTCTAAACACTTCAAGCCATCAGACCGCGACTCAGAGGTGTTCGCAAACCCTCTGTCACGGTCTGGCGACAGACAAGTCCGCTCGTGAGGAACCTGGGGCATCCAGACTTCTGACTCAAATTACGGGCAGCACCATTTCCGAGTCTTCCTTAAAGGTCTTGAGTCCATGAGTTGTAGATTACCTTGCTCGAGAGACGCGTCATTCAGCAAACAATCTCCACCCAGCGTTGCGGTTTCGGACGTTGGTAGTGCGAAGAATGGGTCGATGTCGAAACCTGTGACGGACTTCCGAATGCGGCAATTGAATCAGGAACAGCCAAGCCCCACCCCGGAACCGACACGAGGACCGGGTGTCTACTCCTTCGCCGCCCGAGCACCGCGCGACTTGTCAATATTAAGGCGCCAAGAATCCTTCTCGACCTCGGCATGCCATCACGCTCCTGTGGCGAAGAAAAGCCAGAAAAAAAAAGGTTTCGTTCTCGCCAAGGCGCAGAATGCGTCAGCTCCAACGGGCGACGACCCACGACGACGGAGGAAAGTCGATGATGCTAGCGCGGGAGGGTGGTCCGGCGCTAACGTGGGTAGCCTCTCGGGATGGGATTTGGCGAGGGCGCTGGTGCAGGAATGGCAGGAGACAAGCTTTTGTGGCTTGGCGGCACTTGACCGGTATTGGCGTGGTGGGAAATCGCGGAATCCACCATGGGCAACCCCAGGATTCCGGTCGCTTGAGGAGAGAATCTGCATGGGCTGAGGGGCTGGGCGTCAGCATGATATCTGCGGTCTCTCTCGGAGAACATGCAGCTCCTCGAGGCGCGGAATATTATCGAGGGCATCCACGGGATCCCTTGTGATGGCTGCCACGATAAGTGATTTATTCTTGCGCTTTCTCGGCATTTCTGATAACAGGCAGCACCTCGGGAGCACGCGAGGATGGGCCGTGTGATTGGCCCCGACGACCACCGTTTGCACCCTTGCCGGGATTGGCAGGTGGTTCTGGGTTGTCGGGAATGCGGGCAGCTCACACGACAAGTCGGCGACCCAAGGACGAACAACGGCGGGGAGCGTCTGTTGGAACACGCGTTCGTTCCAATAGTTCGGGTTGCCCCAGTCGAGAAGCCGGGAGGGGGGAGTGCGAGGAGGATGGGGTGGTGGAAAGAGGAGATGGCGTGAGATAATGGCATCTCAAATCGTGCGGCAGCACTGCACGAACCGATCAGGGTTGTGGTGATGGAATCTCCCCGATGATCACGCCCCCCACGCATTGCTCATGGCCGTTGCAGCCCGCGGGACGGTCTGAGACATGTCAAGCCGTGTCCAGATCGTGGAGGGGGACGCCGGGAGGCGATGCATGGCATGCCGCACGACATGATGGTTCCCCCTTGCGAGGATCGCATATAGCAGAGGCCCGGATATTGAAAGATGGGGGGAACGTCCGGGCCATCTGTCGGTCCGCTGCTGACAGCTTGTGAGCCTGCAGGATGGTGTTGTGGGAGACTATCGACTGTCCGGGGCCCAATGGGTGCAGCTCAGATGGGAAGCAAGTCGAGGCCCGGCCAGGAGACCTGCCTGTTTGATGGGAGGGGGACGGATTCACGATCGATAGATGGAATGGCCTGCATCGTCCTGGGCCGGTCTAACCGGTCGAAAGTCCCCTCGGAGAGAGTGGCAGTCGAGAAGGCGATGGGGAAGGGGACGGGCCCAGATCCCCGGTCGCATTTGCCATGCCAGTGGATGGATGTTGCTGCAATCGGCAGCTCAATCACACGGCAACCCCGCCGGCTGCCACATGGTAATGATTGCGTGATAACAGGCAGTCGGCATGTTGTCGGGCCAGGGCTGGACAAGCTCGAGCCGCCCAGCAAACGAGTACTCTGTATTCTGTACTCACGTCCAAACTCGGTGTAAGATCATATCAGGCGTCTGCGCCCTTATGCATAGTGGTTTTGGATTTTCTCGCAAATACTCCGTACTGTCGGGAGAATACGGTGCTGGCGCAGATCCATCCCGGTGGCCAGTTGTTGCGCAGATGCACGCATGCAGCAGCACACCGTTCCCGTCGGCAAGCCGTGGTCGAGCTGGCAGGATGGCAGGATGGCAGGATGGCAAGACGGGCTGGCCCCCTCTGGAATCGGGGCGCTAGGAGGATCTCCCCCATGTGGCTGTTTCACCCCGACCGGGGACGGTCAAGCTCATGCGAGCACCCCCAAACCGCCTGCTGTTCCCGGCAAGGGCAGCGCTGCAGGCCGGAGCCGTCAACCTGCCTTGTTTGACAGCAGTCGCGCGCCGTGGGCCAATCAGCGGCCGCGCATGGGCTGACCGCCGAGGGTCGATGGGGCCGCGACGCACACTGTCCAGAGACAGCAGGGACTGGCGAGTGCTCTGCCGATCCCGCCGCCTCTCGGCCACCGGGGAGATTGAGCGCACGGGACTGTGCATGGAGTTTGCCGTGATCCTCCTCTGGGGCGGGGAGAAGACTCTTGCGAGGGAGGAGGGTTGCTCGCGGGTCAAACACGGCTCCCTGGGGGGGGACGCTCAAGACTTCGGGCCTGTTCATGCACTGTGTGAGGAAGCCAAGGTGTGTGGAGAGCGAGCGCGTTCAGCGGCTGTGGGAGTGGCGAGCTATCGGCCAAGCACCCGGGGGGAAGGCTAAAATAGCCCATGCATATTCACTTGCCAGATCGGCATCCCTCGATACGCCGGCTGCTCGCAGCATCGCGCGGGAGTCGTCGACCAGCGTGGAAGTGGTGGCCAGCAGCCGACCCCAATTTCTCCCTGTTAAAACGGTGCCTATCGAGCTGCATCGACCTGCCTAATCGGGGCCCTGCGCTCCTTGTTCCGGCGAATCATTGGGCGGGTGCCCGCGCGGGCCGTCCAGGTGCCTGCCAATCGGCGGCAGGGCCTGGCAGGGCCAGAGAGCGCCAGGGCTGGGCGGGTCCCCTCCCCGCACTTCAATTCGACACCCACTTTGCGTGCCAGTGAGGCCCAGAGCACGTTGTTCCCGGCAGAGGCACCGACGCCCATCCTCCATCCCATCTCGTCTGGTCTCTTATCACGGGGGCATGCTGGAACGAGCAGGCACAACAAGGATGGCAGGCGGCCAGCATCCTCGCTCCCCGCCAGAGGCAGGCACGCAAAGTGGGTGT
>Ga0247824_10001563_pt1 | contig 12525 bp, 4 predicted proteins | sample 13C_PalmiticAcid_FD_194412 | JGI IMG/M metagenome (GOLD analysis project Ga0247824, IMG submission 194412) | Soil microbial communities from agricultural site in Penn Yan, New York, United States - 13C_PalmiticAcid_Day48 | ecosystem: Environmental > Terrestrial > Soil > Agricultural land...
GAACGGCGGAGCCGGGGGCGAAGCTGTTCAAGGTTGTCGAGGAGGAGGAGGATGACCTTATGGAAGCCCGGCCGGTAGAGTAGGATTGTTCGGAGGAGGTTCCCGGGGGAAGGGCGGACTTTCGGGCGGCCATGCTGGCGAGTTGTCTTCTAGGCGCGATAATAGAGCGGGCTGGTGATGCAGGGGTTAGTGAATTGGAGGTTCCTGAGAAGTTGCCTGGACCGGAAATCGTACCAGCACGAGCCTTAACTGCGCCGAACGCACCGCTGAGGGAGAAGGATTTGTCTGGTGATCGAAATCGGTCAGCCTCGATGATTTGGGCACTGAGTTGCATCGGCTCGCGGGAGCGCCTGCATTCCACTGGCTCACGGTCTCCCCGTGCCCCCAGAGCGAGGCTTTGAGAAGCGCGCCGCCGCATTGCGCTATGAATACCAGAGCCGAGAGATTGATCTCGCTTCCTTGAATGAACAACAAAATGGGGGTGAAACTGACCAGACTTCTCCTTCTCCTCGACCTGCTCTGCCTTCTCAGACTCTGGCTTCTCTGGCGTGCCATCGTTGGCTTCGACTGCCACGAAGCTGCACCACTTGCCGCCCACCTGGTAAGTCACACCCAGTCGCACCGCCTCACGCTCGACCATGTCCTGGAAGCGGCCGGGGTACTTGTCCTTGAGCAGGGGCCCGGCGGCATCCTTCGCGTCCTTGGCATGGTAGATCCAGCCACGGCCCTCCTCCAGCTCCTTGACGGCCTTGCGGGCGGCCAACTGGTGGATGGTCTCGCCCTTGTCTGCGAGCACCGTCACAGGGATCTCCAGCTCCACCGGTCCGTAAGGGGTGGTGCCGCGGAGGACAACCGACTTGGGCTGTTTCTGCGCGGTCTCGGGAGACAAGAGCAGGTAGACACTCGTCCGGCTGAACGGGTAGAGGGGCGGAATGTTGAAGGGTGCCTGCAGGAACTTGGGCTCGGAAACGGGCGGCAGGTGGGAGTACTTGCCGCCCGCCGACTTGTCGACCGAGGCGTCAGTCATCTCGACGTCCGGGTCGACATCTGGGTCGAACAGAGAAATCGTCTTCTTGGGCGTCTCCGCTTTCGTTTCGGGCTCCTTGACGTCAATTGCCAGCGCATCCATGACCTTTTCGACAAGCTCAAAGTCGTCGTCGGAGTCAGATTCGGTTTCCTTGGCGTACTTGACCTCGAGAGTGTAGTCCTTGACGTGGGGCGTCAAGGATGCCTTGAGCATGCGCACGACCTTGCTGTTCATGCTCTCGTTGTCGCCAACGCTCTGCGAGAACCCGTTGCCGGCAGCTGCGACGCCTTCAATGAGCGCGTGGCTGACATCGCTGCCGATTCCCAAGCTGAAGACCCGGATCCTGCCATTGCTCGCGGCAATCTCCTTGTTCAACAGCTCAAAGAGGGCCGCCTGATCCCAAATCTCGCCATCGGTGAGCAGGAACACCTCCAGATCCATGTCGGTGTAGCGCTTCTTGAAGACGTCGGCCATGGGCTTGTAGATGTCGGTGCCGCCAAAGTTCGAGTCGAACAGCTCCACATAGCGCGTGGCCTCTTCAAGAGCTGAGGCGTCGTAGGTCCGCGATCCGTCTGGGAAGAGAAAGTGGTGATGCGAGCCGAACGAGCAGATGTTGAACTTGACGCCGACCGGGAGCGACTTGAGGAAGAGCTGCAGAGCAGTCTTGAGCCCTGGAATCTTGCCGCCCATGGACCCGGAGCGGTCACAGAGGAAGACGATCTCGGGCCGCGAGGAGGGGAGGTTGAATTTCGGCACAAGAGTGGCCATGAGCGCCCGGTGGTTGGGAAGTGTGGGGTGAGTCTCGAGAACGGCGATGGGATTCCCGGTGTTGGTGGCAACAACCTGCAGGACGAAATCATCGCCGAGCTCTGCGGTGGACAGGGCGAGCGTCGCCGAAGCTTTCTGGAGCGACATGTCGGCACCGGCCGCAGCACCCACGGAGGTGTTGCCCAGAGTGACTGAGATGGGGTGCGAGGGAGACTGGACGTTCTTGACGTTGCTGCCGTTGGGCATCTCCACATCGACAACAATGCTGATTCCGGCCTTGGTGTCGACAGCACTAGATTCGAGCATTTTGCCGGGGTAGCTCCCGTACCGCGGCGCGATGTGGGTTGGGATGGTGAAGCGAGTGCCATCAACCTCGGCATCGTGCTTCAGCTCGCCCAGGTACGTGATCTCAACCTTGAGAGTGGCGTTTGCGGGGACATTCCCGACTGTGGTGGTGAAGACATCGCTCGCTTCCGGCAGCTGCTCGAGGAGGCCGGCGGTCTCGCCGCGGTCGACGGCGGCCTTGTACGTCTGCTTTGCCTCGGCACGCTCCTTGACGACGCCGCGGATGACACGGTCGTTGTTGATGGTGCAGACGAAGCCAACAACAGAGACGCCATCGTACAGGGGGAAGGTGTACCGCAGCTCGGGGATCGGGTCCGACCTGGGGTTCACGAAGGTCTGGGTGAGAGTGGTCCGGCTGGTCGACGAGATGATGTTGGCATTGACCGCCAGGGACAGCTGCGGGAGGTACAGTCGCTCGGTCGCCGGTTGGCCGGGGAGGATGAAGTAGAGGCCACAGACGTGGGTGTGGGTGTGGGCGTAGGTGTATCGTGCGGTTTGTCTGGTTCGTGCCATGTTTGCGGTGTTGCAGGTAGTAGTGACTCAGGCTCGGAAGAAAGGTCGGGGCGGGTCAATGAGATTCGAGGAGAAAGAAGTCGAGTGATGAAGGGGGGAAGGACCAAGTCGTATAAGGATGAGAGGGTCAGGCTCCGCGGGGTATTTATAGCGTTATTGGAACGTTCCTCCCACACTTGATCCGGCAACTCGCAAGGCCAACAGGCAGCACGTGGAGTGACACGAAGGAAGTTACAAAAGTGCCAACAGCTCACAGGCTGATTGATAGGGCGGGATGAGGAAGGAGCGAGATGCGTCAATGACTCAATGGATTATGGCTGCCTTGGTGCCGACTGTGCTTGGTGACGTGAGTCGTTTGATAGTTGGTTGTTGGATGAGATGGGGGATAGTGGACGGGAAGGATGGCAGTCAGCGACACATCTCTTATACCAAGAATCCCGATGCTCGCACCCTGGTTAGACCACTCGATGATGCCGTCCTCAATCTCCTCGACGACAGCTCAGCCCTACCGCAATCAGGCAACAGCAGGGGTTTGCCGAGGCGGGGCCAGGAGCTTGAAGCTCGTTGAAACCAATCAGACCCTGGGGATCGAAGCTCAACCCCACCCTACCCCAGTCACACCGACGAAACGCACAGTTGAGCAAAACCGCGACTCTGCAGCAACGCAAGCACCAGCTAACCCCTCCCTCGATAGCGCGGTGACCTAATTCAGCCACAAGGGAAACCACACGCATGGTTTAATTATGCCCAGACCTTTTGTGCTCATCTGCGCGGGAAAACCAAAGCCACAAACCTGTTCGCGATGGGTTTGGGAGGCCCCGTCTCGGCTCACTGACGCAAGGGTTGTGTTGGGGCAAAGTCTGGGTTAGGGTTCTTCATTGCTGCGGCCGTCTTCCTTTGCCACAACTCTCAAGCTGCGAATCATCCGTTTGACAGCGAACATGGAAGGTCTTGACGCTGCTACTCTGTCCCCATGCGTGCCATGCTGAGAGCCGTGCTCCTCCGAGTTCCTTCCATTTCAAAGGGAGAGGTTGAAGCTTCAGCAGCAAACCTTTCAAGACAGCCCTGAGAGAAAGTGAACGTTGAATTCAAAAACAAAACCGCTTGTATTAGGTGCAAGATGCCCCAGATTTGAGGAAGATAGTAATTACCACCCGTTAAACTCCCAAGCCACGCTCTGCGTCTACAACGTGGCGATATCCCCGTCTTCCTTATGCGCCCTCGCAAGCCCAAACTCCCCAACGATGCCAAAATCCCACCGAATTCAATCCCGGCATCTCCCGTCTTCCAAACACCAGTGACCAGACCCGAATAGATTGCACTCTCAGGTCCCAAGCCCTCTCACCGAGCCCTTTACTTGCCCACACCGAACCCCTCAAGGCTTGTGTATCCTCACCAACGCCAAGAAATAATCCTCCAACGGCACCAGATTCAGCAACACGCCATTAAAATGCCACGCGATGATGCACGCGCACGCGCCCGCGACCGCGTCCAGCACAAAGTGATTTGCCGTAGCCACGATGGCCGTCAGGATCACCGCCGGGTACACCATCCCAATCGCGACGATCGCCAGCCGCCGCCAGGCCAGCCGGCCCTTCTTGCGCAGCGGGACCGCAGCGATGGTCAGCCCGATCAGGAACGAGTACCCAAAGTGCAGCGACGGCATGGCCGCGTACTGGTTGCAGAAGCGGTTCGTCGTCCACACGCTGCTGTCGCCGTCGGCGCCGTGCACGGTATCCACGAACCCGAACCCCTTGGCCTCCTTGGCGTGCTGCCCCTGGTAGGCCGGGTCGCTCAGCAGGCGCGGCGGCATGCACGGCCAGAAGGTGAAGACGATGAAGGCGAGCAGGTTGCACATGGCCATGGTGCGGCGGCGGCGCTCGTAGACGGCCGGGCCGAAGGCGGGCGCGTAGTCGCGCCAGTTGTCGAGGACCGCCGCCGCGCCGCCGTGCGCCTCCTGAATCTTGTGCCGCGGGCGGGCCGTCGTGACGTGGTAGAGCACGATGAGGTAGAGGATGGTTCCCGGGATGTGGATGAACGAGTACGTCTTGTTGGTCCAGCGCATGAGCGAGGGGTGCTGCAGGAACCACTGCTGCACGGCGGGCTCGATGAAGATGCCGAGGCGCTGCTCGACGTGGATCACCTGCAGCGCGTGCTCGCGCGCCGTCTCGACGGTGGAGGCTTGGAGCGTGACGGCCGTGAAGGCGCGGCCGAGCTGGTAGACCTGGCGGGGAGGGGAGCGGTGTTAGGATGGATGCCGGGAGGGGACGACGATAAGGGAAAAAGGGGGAAAGAGGGAGAGGGCATACCCAGTAGATCAAAGCCCAGTACCACACTTCAACGAGGAACGGCAGCTTCTGGAGCACCCGGCTGAGGAGGCGGTCCCGGAAGACCTCGGTGTTTGGCGTCGTCACCTCCTTCTCCCACCGCATGAAGCGGAGTGTCCGTTGTCGCCATTTTGAGGGTGGCCGTGTCGCGACATCTTCGGCGAGCGTGCTGCTCGAGCTGCTGCTGGACCGGCTTAGTGACGACGGTAGCAGCGTGCGGTCGTCTTCTCTGCTCTTCCTGCCGGTTTCGATGTCGTCGTTTTCGTTATCCGGGATGTACTTGAGATGCTGCCATGGTTCGGGCCTGGTGGAGGTGTAGTGCGACCGGGAGAGGGCGGCCCGGGTTCTATTGCGGTTGACGATGGTGCCGAAGGTCAACAAGCTGACCACGATGAGTGGTTCCAAGACGGCGCCGATCGCCATGTTGAGAAGGGGATCCGGGGACCCGAGGTGGCTTGCCCTGCGTCAGAGACTCGTAAAAGGTCACAGCCAGGCGGGCAACTACTGGAGTCCGACCAAAGCTGCAGGAAGGGCTGGAGTGTTCGATGATGGAAAGGACATCAGACGGCCAGATCAACCAAAACACAAGTTGCAGATGGGCGATGAAGGGGGGATATTATTGGGGACGGCACAGGGCGGCTTGATCTAGCCCACGCCAGGCCCCGTGGTCTCCCAAACCCGGGCCAAGGAACTCCTTTCCATCACTCCAGATCCCTGATCCGCGGCGACAAGAATCGACCACTCTTCTCGCATCATGTCGTCCTGTTCCCCACCCTCCGCGCGTGTCAGTGGGTGTAAGGGGACGGCGAACCGGGAAACTGCTGGGTGCCTTCAGGTGCCCTCGCGTGCCCTCGCATCAAATGGCCCACATCAAAAAGACCGGGAGCTAATCCACGGCCACGGTCCGAGGCAAACGGGGGCGGGAAGATACCCAGCGGCTCCGTCCTGCCGGCAACTGCATGGAATACACTAGATACCCTGCCGCCTTTCCCTCCCCGGCTCGCCCAGAGCCAATCTGTTTGAACCTCGAGACATGTCCGGATGTGTCGGCACACAAGACCAGAGGTCGAAGGGTGGGGGCCTTGGCCAACCGAAGGTGGAAAGCTTGGAACCTCCACCGTCGCTCGGGATCTTGCCAACCTCCGGTGCGCTATGCACCGATACGAAGAATGACGCCGCGTTGTCCGAGCTTTGTGCAGCTTTGACATGACTTGAAGAGATCAGTGCTTGAGGCGACTGGAGACGCCGTCAGTCCGTCATGACCACTGCGCAGCCGCAGTGGCAAGCATGCTCGCCCGCAGCAGAACAAAGACAGCCCTCCGTACTCCGTAATCCGTACGAAAACTCTGGACCCTGCGCGCGGCAACAAACTGTACACAGTGGATCAGTGGAAGCCGTGCTGTGGAGTGCAAGTTGGAGATTGTGTGGAGTTGATCAGTGATCCAACCCCAACATGATCCGAGACAGAAAGAAATCATCTGGGGCCGCCCTGTGCAAGTCGGCGTATCGGCAGTCCGACTGCCCGCCTCGGACTCTCTAAAGAAACCGACCATGGTGTGTCAACCTGTGCACACCCGGCACAGTAAGGACAGAATACCACCAAAGGGTTCTTGAAAGGGCATCGGGACATGCTCCCGCGATGAAACGCCCTGCAGAGTAGCGTCTTGGGCCACGTCATTGCTGTTATTGGCGTGATGAAAAAGCGGAGCAACCAGGGCTGATCGACTCCACCCTTTTGCAAACGGGAATCCAGCAACAATCCCGTCGTCATGCTCCCAGGGCCCGTGCCCCGGTCAGATCTTTATCACAACTCATGACTTGCCGCGATCCGGGGTTTTACGCGGAACACTCTGAGAAGCACGCCTCGGCACAAACACGAACAAGCATGAACACATCCCCCAGGGATCAAGGCCTCTCTTCAGCCAGGGGCGCATGAAGGCTGAAACAAGCCTTGTGGCCTGATTCCAGGGACCTCTTCGAAGAAAGCCACAACTGGAGCCAACCTCGAGACCACCCTGGGATTCCCGACTTTGCCATTCGGGGCGGAATCCAGGACAAAATGTCCGTCTTTCGATCGGCATCCGGGCACAAACTTCCGCAGCTTAAAACCGGGACGCCCGGAACCCCACCCAATACAAAAGTTAGCTGCTCTTGGCATCCTGTTGCGTGAGAATTTTCCCTGCTTGGACCGAGTCGGGTGTGAAAAATGTACAAACTTTTTTGCAGCCCCCCTGAACTCCGTGCCCTTGAGAGTTTGTAAGCCGCCAGATAAGATGGTCAGGCCAATATCAGTCACATGCGCCCGTGAATGCCGGTGGCATGATGGCCGGTTGTTCTGGAAAGTCTAGATCGGCAAGGATGAAGGGTCCGAATCGCGATTGCTGTGGAGAGAGTCTGCACCTAGTCGACATGGCGATAGGGAGGATAATTCCGTTGTTTGATGATTGTGTTCTCGGGTTCCTGCAGCTTTGCGTTAGTTATGTTGGTTGGCGTCGGAATCGCGCCCGTCATCGTCTCCGACACATTTCTCTGGCAGGACAGGAGTTTGTGGTGAACAGTTACCCACCAAGGCAATCAGCTTGATTTCAGGTTGAGATGGAGTCATCTCATCCATTCCACGGTTTGTCAAAGAGATGATACCTTGGGTGTTGTTGCTTCATCCCCTTCAAATAGTTCCTTCAGCCCATATCGAACTCACCAAAGGCCCTCTTCCTCAACAGCACTGAGCACTGGCGGAATCATCATCTCTGGCGCCATTCTCGTTGGCCACATGCCATTCCCCATGGACTCCCCCAGCCTCGTCAGTCTGCCAGCTGAGATCATCCTCCTCATTGCCGAGCACCTCATCAAGTGCCGAGATGTCTTGAGCTCGATGCGAATTTACTTGGCCTCGAGAGGTCGAGATGAAGATACAACTAGGTGGTTCCAGGAGATCCTTTTCCGCAACGACGCACGAAGGTTCCAGACGCCAATCTCGTTCGAATACGGCAACAGCCCTACAACCATCCAGCCCCTCTCCATCCCGCACCCCTTTATGCGATCCTGAGTGGCGACATAGAGCTTACCCGAACAGCCCTGTCCGTGTATGGATTCTTTGGCAGCTTCGTGATGAGACAGTTGTTTGAGGGGAAGCGGCCCCAAGTTTGGGAAACTGGAGTGCGGCTGCTTCCCCGTTTCGGTGGCTGGAACGGAGGAGAGATCAATGATCCCAATCCCACTATGATGGCTGTTCTATCAGGGAATGCGAGGTTGCTGAAAGTCGTACTGAACATCCGAACCCGGGAGACGGTTGGTAGAAACTCCCCCAGGCCTGTTGGGATTGACGAGTTGCGAATGGCCAGAATCCCGGGCCTCGAGCATCCCGTTCTCGTATCGTCTGTTGCCCTTGTGGCCTACGAGGGTTGTTTGGATATGGTTCGTCTTCTCGTTGAAGCCGGGGCCTCGGTTGACTGGTCGTGTGGTGGAATTATGGGCAACCTCGAAGGACAGCAATTCTTTACCTACCAGCGCATCTTTGAGTGGGGGAGTCAAGGTTCTGAAGTGGAAACGAACGGCTGGAGTATCCTCCCCAGCATTTGCAACTGGGGTGTGAGCTTGGAAATCTCACAACAGCAGCAAGCTGGGCGGCTGGATGTCTTACGCTACTTGATCGATCACTGTCATCTCGGCGACGTGGTTGGCCATGCTTTTGAGCTTCCTGAAACCCATCTTCGAGTAGCACCGGACTGCGTGCATGGCATCAGCATCAGCAATCTACCAACCGGGTTTACGCCGTTGTGGTACATGATATGGGCTGGCTCTTGACGCCAAATTCCTGCCTCAGGTGCCTGGTGTTGCTGATCCGACGGGGAACGACACAGACATCCATGATCAATACGCTGGCCACCATGGGACTTTCCACCGCCACTCTGGGCTTGGAGAACCCTTCCCGAAGGGTCATGGAAGCGGTGGCGATGGGAGCAGTGACCATTGGGGCAGTGGCTCATTTACCTCCCCGGTGAGTTCTCCTTGGTGGTATGTGCAGTCAATGCCATAAAAGCCTTGATGGTCCCGACCCAGCACAGCTTGAGACAGAACAAGCCCTGTTCACCGACCACCCCAGCACAGTTGCAAAAAATCCCAGCAAACATCATCCATGCACACTGCCATCGGGCGTTTAGGGATACGCCGCTGCTGACCAAATTCTGCGAAAAAAGGGTGCAGTACTTGGTTGAGAAAGGCGCGAGCCTCGAGAAGCTCAGCGAGGATTACATGGAAGGACTGCAGGAATTGGCACAATATTGGGACACGGATCTGTCAACCATTGCCCGCCAAATGGGAAGAACGGCGGGGCAGCCCAACAACGCATGGCTCGAGACTGAACTGGCCAAACTTGAATCTGTGATGCAGTTTGTGAGTTACTCTCAGTCAAGTCGGCACGCGCAGGAGCTTGGAAAAGAAACAGACACCACGACAAGCGGGACACATGGATATCTGGCTCAGGAAATTATCTTCTTTTGATCTACATCAATGTGCATGCGAGAGGGGAAAGCAGTGTTTGGTTTGGTCAGGTGAGGGGACGGTTTGTACTCTCAATGAGTTTGTTCTCTCGTGTACAGAGGTAGGTAATGGACGTAATCAGTCATAGCAAAGTCACAAGCCCTCCCATTTTGCCGTGAATACGCAAGTGGCTATTTTATCCCACATCTAATTCAGTTCCCAAGAAAAGCGCACTTAATCAGCATACAACTCTTCTCGTCGCTCCACCGGGTTGTCAATGTGGTTGTTGAACTCGCTTTCCTGCTCGACCAGGAACAAAGAGGCTACACCAGCACATTAGCACTGTTTGACCAGGTCAGGGGGGATCCAACTTACCAACAGCCGCGAGCACCAGGAAACACCCCGCGGCAATCCAGACATGGCGGAACGCCACGACATACGTATCCAAGAGAGCCGCCACTCCGCTGTTGACAATGTCCAGCGTAATCCCCGGAACAGCCCTCACCGCGGTCTCATTCCTCGACGCCAGGGCAGCCACAAACCCCGGCACATCCTCCACCGCCAGGCCCTTCGGCACGACCGCCTCCCCCACATTCCTCCCCAGCTTGGTCATCGCCTCGTTGAAGATGGCATTGTACACCGCCAACCCCACGGTCCCCCCCAGCGAGCGCACGCTGATAAACAGCCCACTCGCGATGCTAATCAGCTCCGGCGGCGTCGACACCTGCGCCACGGCAATCAACGTGCTAATAATCACCCCAAACGCCACGCCCGGCAGCGCCACATACCCCCACACCGCATGATCACTCCCCCGCCGCGCCGTGGCCATGCACACAAAGAACGCCGTCAACAACACAAACGCGCCCACGGTGATCCACCGCACGCGCCGCGTCCGCGCGACGTACCACCCGGCCAGGCACGCGCTGGGCACGGCGATCATGAAGAACAGCCCCGCGCGCACCGCCACCAGCACGGCGTCCGTCTCATACAGCACGTTGATCTCAAAGGCGAGGTAGCTGTTGATGGCGAAGAAGGCGACGCCCTCGAAGAAGATGGCGAACGTCGCGACGGAGAAGTTGCGGTTGCGCGAGAAGAGGCCGTGGTGGAAGAGGCCGTCTTTTTTCAGCCAGGTCGAGTAGGAGGCGAAGACGAGAGAGAGGGCGACGCCGACCGCGAAGGGGGCCGCCACGCGCGCGTTGGACCAGGGGTACGGGTTCTTGGAGTAAGAGAGGGCGACGGAGAAGAGGGTGAGGCCCGCAGAGAAGAGGAGGTAGCCCGGCCAGTCGAGCCTGCGGAGTTTTTGGGGCAGGGTGTACTGGGTCTGGGCGGGGAGGGGCGGGGGGTTGTAGACGAGGGCGCAGACGAGGGTCGCGAAGAGGTAGCAGCTCGTGGTCATGTAGAAGTACTTGCGGAAGCCGTCCGAGGCCGGGTCGTTGGTGCGGTTGAGGGCGGCGCCGACGAGCAGGCCGAGGATGCTGCCGAGCATGCTGGCGATTTGGGGGATGGCGGCGGCCCAGGCGCGCCATCGTCGGGGGAGGATCTCCGCGGTGACGGCGTGCAGGAGAGGCTGGATGCCGAAGGCCGCGCCGATAAAGCAGAACCCTGCAATCGCCATACCCATGGACGAACTCCGGGAGACGATGATGGAGCCGACGCCGCCCGACAGGCTGAGCGAGACTAGGAACCACTTCCTGCCCCAAAGGTCGGCCGCTTGGGATACGATGGGGCCGACTACGACGGTGAATATGCCAATGGACTGGAGGAACCACACGGCATTGGAAGTGTCATTGAAGTGTGCAGCAATGGTTTGCGCTTGCTGTCGTCGCGTGTCAGCACAGCAGCAAACTCGGAGGTCCAGGCTGAGGCTCAGGGGCACTTACAACACCAGCTCCGACGATGCTGACGAGTTGGGCAAAATAGATCAAACACACCGCTATTACTGCTAGAAAGGTCTTTGCATGTAGACGAGGAACCGGGTCGTCGATCCCATGCGGCGTCAGCGAGACCACCGCCTCCTTGGAAGTGGCAGAGGTGGGAGTCGGGGCTTGGTCGGCCTCACTCGGAGGCGTAGGCGACTCTTTCGACTCTTCCATGGCCGCGACTGGCAAACGAGTGCCACTGAGGGAATGTCTCTTGGAGGGTTGAGCCTACCAGGTAGGTATGTGCTTGTGGGTTGTGACTCCTGTGAGAGCCGAAGGAAGAGGAGAGTGACACCAAGTTTTGGGTGTCCTCGAGGCTCAAGGCCAGATACTTTATTGTTCCATTCGACGGCCCCAAACAACTCGGAGTAATAGCCTTTGTTTTATACCCTTTCATCAGCCATTACTCGACATCACCGAGCCAAGATGCCATCTGCCCGCTTCCTCTACGTCTTTCTCGGGGACCGAAGTGGGTCACATCTCAATTCTTGGGTCTGGTGTTGCATTGGACGGCTGCAGCTGTCAGACCATCTCGGAGACCCTGGCCACCGATGCGTGTGAGACCGTGAGACACATCCCCGAGAAGCGTGTGGGAGGGACGGGAGCGGACGAGCGAGACAGAAGAAAACACAGAAGTACAGTAGCTTGCCATACTGTGATACAGATGACCAGCCTCAGCATCACGGGATTGCCATTGCAACCAAACCCTATCGATCGATCGTTTGAAGTTTGAATCTCGGAATCAAGATTGTGGGTGTCGATTGTGTCACAACTATAGCCGCCCACAGTGGGGCGGCAACCCAAGCTGCTTCAACGGGTATCATCTCAGTCGGAAATAGGGGTGCATGGTAGATGGCATGCTCGGCGACCAGCCCTACGAGTGTCCTGGACGGGTTCGAGGTGCTCATGGTGTCGGCGGAAATGGGAGCCAATGGGGTCACTGAATGCATGGGGTATCTCACTCTCTTTTCGTTGAAAATCAGTTGAGCAGGAGTCTCTGTTGAGCGACGCACACAGAGGGAAAGGCATGGGTTCTCGTCGAAGTGGGAAGAAAAGGCCCATCTGATGGACAGAGATGATGGAAATGGGAAGCTGATTTGGCGGGGGTTTGAGCTTCCCCGAAAATTGGTTTTGGTGGGGGTGGTGG
>Ga0247824_10001564_pt1 | contig 12516 bp, 25 predicted proteins | sample 13C_PalmiticAcid_FD_194412 | JGI IMG/M metagenome (GOLD analysis project Ga0247824, IMG submission 194412) | Soil microbial communities from agricultural site in Penn Yan, New York, United States - 13C_PalmiticAcid_Day48 | ecosystem: Environmental > Terrestrial > Soil > Agricultural land...
TAGCAGAGACTGTCTTGATAGTCGTGATAGTCGTGATACCCGGGATAGAGATCGTCGTCGCTGAATGATCAAATTGCAGCGTGTTTGGACCAGCCGATAACACTGCAGTGAGAAAGAAAAGAAAAAAAAAAGATATGATCGACTCCATGCCCTCGTTTATTGCTCCTTCCATTTTTATCGATCCTTAAAAACCCTTGATAGTCAACCATTGACGGATCTCCTCGATGGGGAATCCCTGGAGCACGACTTGGTTACTCTTCTCATTCACGCGAATGTCTGATCCTGGGTAGGTCTGCAACATCTCCGTCCTCAATGCCTATCAACGTTCAAAGAAAAAGGGGGTCTTGATCTTAGCACGCTGGTAGACCTTCAAAAAAAGAGCAACCGCCCTGGTGCAGAAAAAATATCCACAAAAATGCTGTACCCCTGCGTTGCCTTGAATCTTGCGGACAATGAGCAGTTGGCGGGTACCACCATTTCTGATATCCGTGTAAACCGGGAGCTGCCCTGACTTTGTGCGCTCAACAAAGTACGATTTTGGTAGTGGTGGTGATGTTGCTTTTGACGCCGCTGCTTTTGCAACTACCTCCGAGGCAGTAGCCGTCGTTTTACTTGTCGATGCGGGTGCTATGGAAACGGTCGCACGAAATCAATAATAACTGTCAGATCAATGTTCCTTCCCGGCCTTTAGCACAGCTTCTAGCCCAAGCGAATCCGACGGGATCGATACATTGTGAAAACAGGGTTGTTCAGGCGGAGGGAGGGAGAGAGAGAGGGAGAGAGGGAAACTAGTGTATGTGTGCAGAGCAGGTGTGTTTCCCGTATCAAACCGAAGTGCAAACTCAACGATCGTTTGCGATCCTCCGTGCTGATCACCAACCCCTCACTTGTGTTGATGCTATTAGTACCATTGAGAGCAGACGCCGATGTGGTGAACGAACGGAGGCAGCGAGTTGCCAGGGACTTTGAGGCAGCAAACATGGTAGTGTTGGTGGTGCTAGGTGAGTGTGAAAGAGAGTGAAGGAGCGTAATAGCCAATGTTTATTGGTGTATTGGTGACTGCGATCTACACCCACGACATCCAGCCCACCCAGGCCCGACCAAGGATGTCCAGATCGGTAGCCATATCTATGAGGCACTCCACCTGAGCCTGCACGCCTGGACACACCTCGCCATGCTTTCCACGCACCGTGTGCTGTTGGTCACCCATGGCCACTTTGGTGAGCGCTGCAAAGAACGGCTTGTTTGCGTGGCCAATCTTCAGTTCCATTGCTGTCAGATAAGCAGGGTTGTAGGCCTCCAGCTTCTTGCGCGCAATGTCCATTTTCTGATGGACATACCAAGCCGGTGGTGCTGTGCTGTCCTCGTCAATCTCGAACGACTCCATATCCGCTCCTTGTTTTTCTATAAGAGGCGTTCAACAACCTTAGTGTTAGTTTGGAATGACTCTCATCATATTATGACAACCATCTCCAAGGGGTGGCCACACTTACTCTGCTCCTTAGCCTGGTTGACAGCAAATTTCCTCCAATCCAGCAAGGGTTCTTTAACAAAGACATCCATGGTGTTGAGGATCACGTCTTTCTTGGTCTGGAGGGCCTTCATGATGCACACCATCGAGTTTTCTAGCAATCCTTTCGTGCCTAGTGGACTCAAAAACGACTCTAGCTGACGCGTTAATCGGAAAGGGGCCAACTCTGGGACAGGAAGGACTTCAGTTGCTGAACCAAAGGCATGGCCAAAGTCGATAGGGATCAGGCATCCCGTCGACATGTCGAGCAGGAAGTTCTCAAGATGTCGATCACCGATACCAAGAATATAGGAGCAGATGTTGATGGCTGCCAAACTCTTTGCAAATTCTGATCTCAACATGAGGAATGCTTCTGGGGAGGCTGCAAGTCTGAAGATCGACTGACGAAGATAATCGTCCCGGAAATGAGTGAACAGACTCTCCATGTGTCGAGTAACCTTCTCTCGGGTGCCATGTATGAAGAGGTTGTGATAGCCTAGGGGATTGCCACGGGACATATTAGTTGATGTTGACAATCTTTCGTGTCATCTACTTGATACCTGGCTTCAATAAGATGCACTTACCCATCATATCTCCCTTGAAGGATCCTACAAACTTGTTGTACTGTTCCTGGGTACGTTTCACGACTTCCTTGTGTTTGAGCTCTCCTTCGATGCAGTGTCTCAACGGCTTGGTGTTATCTACCCACTCAAGAATACCAAGGGATCCTGACATTGGGATGACCTTGTATGTCCCGATGCGTATGTTTTGTTGCGAGCACTGTGGATCCTTCCGCATGATATCATTCATCAGACTGAACAACTGTTGAATGCGCTGATCAAGACGCAGGTCCTCTCCACCCTATTCACATCAAATAGATCCACAAGAAGAACATGAACGTGAATGGTTGGATCGTTGTGCAAGACACCAAACTCTCCCATGACAAAGCGTACCTTGACGAGGAATAGATACTCCCGTTCATCACTACCAATGATACAAATTCTCTTGGGCTTTCGAATCGAACTCATGACAAGCACCCGCTGATCAAACCGGACAATGGATGTTGGCTGTTCGTGAGGTGGAGAAAGTCCGGTGTATTGTCCAGGTATCTCGATGACCTCGTCGTAATGAGTGGATTGGAATGAATTCAACCTATTTGTCACGGTGTTGAGTATGCATGTTAGGTTCCGATCTCAACAACGACAATGTCTACTGGCTGCAAAGATATAAATTACCATGGTGAGTATGACTTGAGGAGTTCGCCGTCACCTTGCCTCTTGGGAAGCTCCTTGGTCAATACATCGGATCGACAGAACTTCAGAATGTTCGTATTGAAGTCGCGGTTGTTCATGGTAGCCAGTCGTTGACCAGTTTTGCCTGTTACAATACGGTAAAACACATCAACATGTTAACAACTGTGCCAAAAATGCCAAAACACAAAGGACATGACCCTTTTGCTAGCTTCTACTATACATACCACAAAGACTCTCCATCTTCGACCCAAACTTTGCAGCAAAGGCCTTGGCGATTGATCCGAGGCGAGGATTGTTGACATCCAGAATTAAGCGGTGCATGTCCTGATAGATCGCCATGATTTGCTTTGCGTTTCTCGTCTTGCTTTGGAACAATGCCTGTGGACAGAGCATCAAAGAGTGAGTTGAGTATAATCATGCATCACACAGTTTCTCTGAGAATACAGTGCAGGTACATACCACTGTCTGCTCCAGCCAATCCTTGAGAAGGTGATCGGGATTCGTGAGACGTCGCAGTTCAAAGATAAAGTCCTCTTTTAGTGGAGAGTGTACAGTCTTCCTCAGCCGCGCAACATCTTCTCGGCGCTCCACTCCCGAAGGCGAGCTCTCGAACGAGTAGTTTTCGGCACTGATGGTGAGAGGATAGTACAGAGCATTCGGATACTGATCGGCGATCTATATGGACAGAAAAAGTGCAGTCAGTAAAATTGGTAGACTTTTATCCAATTGCTATTCAATCGGCAAAATCATCTTCGGACATGCCTCATTGAGGATGGGTATCACGCAATCACCAATGGGCTTATCAAGGATCGCGACCATCTGCTGAATCCAGCGGACAAATATCCAGTAGCCTGGAAAGTCAGTGACCTATCAACCCATTTCAGCACGGTTAGTTTTCATGGCAGGATAGCTCTCTATGATGGATTGCATGGTTGCCGGGTGGACGAAACGGCAGGAACTTACCTGTTCCTTGAACGTCTTTTGGGTGGCTGGATATGTCTCGATGATATGAAGTAGCCTTGGGAATAGCTCTGCAGCCGCAGGTTCATCCTCTCTCATGGCCAGCAACGTGTTCTCAATGACAAGATTGGCATACACGATCAAGTCTTTGGCACTCTGATAACGGTCAGGGAAGCAGAATGTCAGCGCGGTGAGTCAACATTCAGTATAGTCGTCTGCACGATTGCCGCAAAATCTTACCATGGTAGAGCGCTCCTTTGTGTCATCACCCTCATCAGCTTCGTGATATCTCAAGACCTTATCACAGTAGCGTGCTGTGGTCAGACGCAACTTCTTTCCCATCTAGATATCATTCATGACGCCATATGTTAAGGAACCGTTGACCTCAGACATCATAGACCATGCATGTCGGGAATACTGAAGACTACTTCACCTTTTCGTCAGTCTCTAGGGTTGCTGCTGATTGGAGGCATTCGAATCCTTTCCGCTGAAGTTCTTGGGCCAGGCTGACTCCGTCGCCCTTGGATCGAGCAAGGCTTCGAATCCAGTCGTTTGATTTCAAATGGCTCAGCGTCGTGGCATCATCTGCAAGAAGATCGCGTAAAAGTCCGTAAGCCCTGCTGCCTAACAAGCGTAGCCCAACCACCTGGGTTGCGTCTAGCTCGCGACCATTGGCCTTTTTGAACATGCAAACATCTGGTCAGAATCAGGTACCCACAATTGACGATGACTGTAGCCATTGTTCTCGTAGACTTACCACATATTCCTCAAACTTTGAGAGCGTTCCCGCGAGGATGTCAGCCTTCTTTTTGTGGTGCATTTCCTGCATCGCCTGGGTGATGTCCAGTTCCAGTTCACAACTGTAGATATTGTACGAGGAAGCTTTCAGTTGCCGCATGAGCGAGATGCACCTATTGGCAACAAAGTAATTGCCTTGTTCACGCGCCGCAGACGACATCCTGTTAAGGCTTCGAATACGATGCCTCGAAATTTCCACATCTTCTTTCCTTGAGTACTGTTAGGAGATACATTCAAGAGTTAGACACTATCAAATATGGATATATCTCACGGCCATGAAATTTCGCATTGGACCTACCGTGTGGTGATCTTCAAGGCGTTGGACCATGAGCTTTCGGTCCTCCAGAACATTGCCCCAAGTGACCATAGTATCAGAGAACCTGTCAGGAAATCTCTTGTTCCACTTTGACAAAAGAGGCGTCAACGAGTCTGCCGTAGAGTCTCGCATGACAGCATTGACTCTCCCTAAAAATTCTTCCAATTCGACAATCTTGATATAGAAAGTGACAGAGAAAAGTGTCAGTAAATAAACAACGTGTACAGACAAGGGCTGCTTCCTCTACCACAATGATACTTACTCGCTGAAGGTTTGCTAGCTCGTGCAGTCGAGGCTTCTCAGAGAGTGGATGGAGGTTTGACCACACAGAGAGGAAGCGGTCATACGATCTTCGAACAAAGTGGGATGCCTGCTTGAAGTCCTTTCTCATGACGGCAATCAGTGCAAGTTCTAGTCGGCGGTATGAGAGGGAGAATATGTCAGTTATCGAACCGATACCTACCATGATACACATGAGGGCTTCCAAGGTGCAAAGATTTCACCATATTACCTGGTTGATGTTGCGTTGTCAAGATCTGACGATGCTCCGGATTGTTCATAGCGTCATCGATGAACTGGAAGAGAGGGTTTGGGTTGTCTGCAGTCCACGGTTCCAACATTGTGTCTTCTCGCTTGCCATCAGCCAACTTGATGTAGCTTGTTAAGAAATAGTGAAGGTATGGATCTTGGTAGTCCTCGGTCCAAAGCTCTTGAAGATTGTTATCCAGATCCGACATCATGTTGGCTTCGAGATAGTCCCAATCACCCAAATGTTCCAAACATTCGAGACGTCCATGAGCCCAGATAATCTGCTCCGTTTCGTCAGCGTGGACTTCGTTTGCAAAGTGTTTCATGATGCCTTCAAAGTAGATCTTAACCGCCAAGTCGTAGTCTCCGATAACTTCAGCAGCGATGGCATCCTTGGTAGCCTCTGTTGTAGCCACCTTACATTCGTAGATGCTCTTGAAAATGTCCTTCTCATCAATTGATTTGTAAATCCGGGAGAGCTCGATCCAGCCGTTCCGCTCTGGATCAAGTGCGTCTTTGCCTGTTTTTTGACGTTTGGCCGACCGTTCTTTGGGCTCATAGTGTTGGATTTGCTTTTCGATCAGAGTGATACCCAGATGTTGGTTTGAGCTTCGAATGGCGACTTTGGAGATCAGCTCAGGAGCAATGTTGGCCTCGCCGTAGTCATGACAGATGCGGAGGATACTGCCAATGAAGGGTGTGGACATGGTTGTCGACTTTTGAAGGATAAGCTTGAAGTCATTGATCAGTCCTTCGTTGTACGAGATGGCTTCTTCCTCCTAAGAGTTCAAGATAAGCATAGCATTAGACGCGTTCCGACTCACGCGCTAGGCACATTTCACCCATGTTTGTTGGACAAGGACGTACCGTATCAACGTGGGACTCCACTTGCGCCATCAGACTTGTTACGAGCTTGCTGAAGAGCATTCTGCAGACCTCAACATCCATCTCTGCCAGGCTTTGAAGTGGTCGAATAATGTCCGAGTACGGGATCTGTATGTCGGGTAGATCGCCGTCCCTGTACCTGCGAATCATGGACACACTCTTTGCTCTTGCGACATCTCTATCCGCTGCAATCTGCAACTGATTCTGTACCTTGGATTCGTATACACGCTTGAAGATCTGCGATTGGATTGCTTCGCTCACATGAACTCGGCGCTGTTGAAGGCGACGATACTTTTGATTGGCGCCGGACGTAGACCTATATACGCGAAATGAGCGTCGGGTCAATAGGCGTGGATCCAATCATATTCTCACCTCATTTTCAGAAAAGAATATCAAATGTAAGCATACAGCTGAGATGACGAAACGGTTGCTCCCGCCTCCATGTCGCGGCTACTCTTGAACAACAATGCAGAGCCAGAGTTCGAAGTTCCGCCCAGTTGAGATCGGATCCCTGGTGCACCACCTTCCAAAGTCATGCTAAACTCAAACGTTGACTGTGTTGCACGTAGTTCGTCCTCTCCCATGGTGCTGCCGCCACCAGGGATTATCTACACAAGCCATACGACAGGAATCATTTGTAAATGGGGCATGTTTTGCAGGACCTGGATGCGCAAAGCTGGTATGGTGCAATCAACTTACCTGGGACTGGCTTTGTTGCGTGCTGACGAAGAGTGGGGTCATTGCAGTAGAGTATCTCCAGGAAGTGTCAATGCTGGCATAATTGTCGCCAAACTTTGCATTGGGGAGCGGCTCCGGGAAAATTGGTTCACTGTAGTCTGAACTCTTCTTGGTTCGATCCAAGAGCATATATGTTGCAAAGTTCAGGAATTTGTCCTCGGCTTGTGTGTCGTACATGTTTCTAACATAGACATTCATGATCAAATGCACCGTTAGTGAGTGGCTACAGGCAAAACCCCCGGGTAAAGATGACGATGGAATGCTATTGGAATGACCTCCTTTCTCATACCTGACGATGGCACTGAGCCGCTGGAATGTGTTGGCTGGAACCCGGTTCTTGCCATACCAAAATTCGACGACGGTACGCCTGATCGACTCGCTCATGTCTCCAAGGCCGCACAGGAGTTGCGTTCGCAATACGTTCGATATAGCTGGTATGTTGGCATACTTGTCAAAGAGCACCATCAAAATCGAGTAGTACAATTTCTACCGAAACCAAAGGACAGGCGTTTTGCGCAATGCATGTGTTAATGGTGGTGGTGGTGGTTGGAGTGGCAAACGACATTGTCATCCTTAAAAAACAGCCATTGGTGTAAAGCTTACCCTGCACTCGACACTGGAATGAGAGGAAAACTCCAAGACAAGAGTGTCCAGGAAGTATAGAATCTGATCCTTGGTGAGAGATTCCCAAAGGCCGTAAATAATAGACAGGGCTGCGAATTGTGTTGGCTCATCCCTATTGAAAAGAAGGGGCGGTTAGTCGCGATTGACGGCTTTCGTAATGCTGAGGAAAAGGCGTAGCTACTGGTCATCATACTTGTGCCTAAGACATCCTAGAAAGTTCAAGCCCTGCAGGGACTGGAAAAGATCCGATAGGTGGGCAGCTCTGCCTGCAAGAATTTCAAGAGCCAGAGTGCGATCTTCACCAAGCAGCTGCGGGAACAAGAACAACAGCCTTGGACCAAATGCATCGGTGATCTCTGGAAAGTTCAGCTGCACCTTGTGCAAACTGTTCAAGAATGCCACTGTATTGCTCTTTGAGCGTGAACCTGATCGAGGGGTAGCGACTAACACTTCGGACAGCTGTGCAAAAGAAAAACAATAACATGCAAAGGTGAGCGTTTCCTAGACCTGTAGAGATAGGGATGTAAGAGCAAAAATAATCCTTACCTTCTTTGTCACCATGTCCTGGAAACCATTATCCGCGACTTTGTGCCGTTTCATGTAGGCTAAAATGAGGCCGCAAACTTCAGCTGCAGATGTATACACCTGCTTGAATGTGCTACCCACGTTACGGACTAGGGCTTCGTAATAGACGTCTTCAGTCAGTTTGCCCAAGTCGATCTCTGGTCCATTGTAGAATGGTGGGTTGTCATGAGTCAGGACAATGCCGAGGAGTTGAATTCCTGAAATGTTGTGCTTGTCGTCCTTCACGTTCTTGAAGTTGTTGTAGATGACCACCTATCATGTCACAACATTTGAAATCGCAAGTCAGCATTTCTTCAATCGAGTTAACAACGTCCACCAACGTCCATCCATACCACACTCGGGTTTACATACCGTAGGAATGATGGCAATGTTAGACCAGTTCTCAAAAACACCCTTGATGATATCAATGTTGTTCACGAGATACAGGCGCTGCTCATGATGACAGTTCTTCATCAAGTAGCTCTATTTTACAGAGAAATGGAAAAGGCGCGAAAGGAGATGTCAGTTTGTGTATCATGCGGGAGGCTGCTCAGTATAGGGTGCTTAACACTCACCAGGAAGTTGAGAAGCAAGACACGATCATTATAAGCGTCCTCTAGCTTGACCGATTCGCCCCAGACAACGATCAGCACACACAGGTCCTAGCATTCCATAAAGATAATGAGAATGAGTACTCTGTCGATTCTTCAGCGAATTGTTCCCTGTTAATTCATGAACGCCTCCGATCACTGGTCCATAGACTAACCTGCACAAAGTAGTTCATTGCTTCGCCATAAGACTCGCCTTCCAACACAAGTCTCATCAGGGACCGAATCCAAGAGCTCGCGTACATCTCGAAAGCCTCTGGTATGTTGATAACGATCTTTGCCAGAAACAATCGGATATTGAGTGGTGTGCCTATTGGGAATAATATACACGTCAATGCACTTGAGAGGATTGCTCGTAAAAGTACAAGTTGTTACAGCTCAGCATCATGACACGTACTAGAGTTTGTCATCTTGCGGTGCATGTCTTTCATCCAGGACGGCATTGAGCCCTCCTCGCGCGCCATTTCCTTTGGCGGCGGGGTGATGCTGGTGTGAAGTTCTTTGATGATCAACAAGATCATCTTCATGCAAGGGTTGGAGTTGATAGCATCGAGTTCGAGCGAGCGCTCTGCACCTTCTTGTCTATAGAAACCGAGAACGACGGGTTAGTAGTTTGATAATTGTCACTCTGTGTACGCCAATGTGAATAGAGAGCTACTCATACTTTTCGTTCTCGTTGACTTCCTCTCCATCAGCTGTAAACGATCTATCCGCTTCCTCCAAAGAATTTTCGTCCTGATGACTGTGATCTTCGTTCGCATCCGTGTAGATGTCGTCAAGAACACCAACGCTCTAGTTGGATCATAGAATGATGCGTCATGATTAGGGTCCATGATATCCGATAAAAAAGTAAACCGTGTGTCATCTGTGATAGACATGTTACCTGCGAAAGGCTGCTGTCACGAAGATACTGTGAAGACATGTACTGGAACTTTGACTTGTACCTGCACAGGGGAGGAGGGAGAGACAAAAAAGATTGTTATGGCGGGTTTGGTTGATAAGTTGGTGCCCACGTATCGAAGGCAATCAATCACTTACGTCTTGTTAGGATTCAAAGACTTTGAGCGAAGATCGGAAAGTTGTGTCTTTACAAGAAAGCCAGAGAGTACTTGCTCAAAGTGGTACTGCGCCTAGTTCACGACATGGAAGAGGTGAGCAATGGTATATTTGTACACTTTTCGGCGCACAGACAAGCGGGATTGTCAAGTTACCTTGAGGTCAACAATATTCTCCCAGAGAAATTCTTTTTTGGCCTCGTTGTCGTTGAACAGGAATTGGCGGAAGAGATTCTCTTTGCGTTGCGTGCACAAGATTGCAGCTGCAAGAGCATTGTAAGCTGCACGTTTGTAGTCCTCTCTAAAGACTGCAACCTCGGGCGACAGTGGATCCTGTAGGCAAAATATCAGTCGGCAAATGTCAATAACACAAATACAACACCACAGATACATACGTTGTTGGGTTCCTGTCCAAGTATGCACTTACATTGTCCTGCTTGGACTTGGCGGCATGGGCAGTTTTGATGATTTCCAAGGTCAACTCCTTGCCAGTGGCTGACTTTCCACGCGTGTACGCGTCCACTATTCTGCCTTCTTTCGTGTTCACCATATCCGAAGGCAATCTCATGTACAAAACGTGGAGAAGATCGTAACAGCACTCACGCTCGATGAAATCCCTTCGAAGTTCAACCTCATTAGGTCGCGGCTGCTCTTGCTTGATTATGCCCATTATCCGCACGATATGTTGAACATAAAATTCGGACACGCTCAATGGTGGCACAATCTTCAATATAGGCAATAGGATCTGATGGATGAGGTTGCGACGGTGCTCGTCCGAGTGATTGCGCTTGATAAACTCACTATGATTGGAAATGGTCGCAGAGATATCCAAAAGTTAGAGCGTGTACGCGGGTAGTTTGGGAGTTGGTCAAAGTAAGACAATACGGAACCTCGCTCTTACTCAAAGCAATAGCTTGTGATCTCCAAGAACTTTGAAAGGGGCTGCTTCAATGCAAACGAGGAGATGGACTGTTGCATTTGCTCCATGTGGGGGTGGTTCGACTCGCGAACAGCAATTCCCATGAGTGTCTTGAACAAGCTGAGACTCGAAGATACCACTAAAGCCTTCAGAAGAAGGTCAAGAGCTGTGATGTAGTCCTTGAACCTAACCAAAGGGAGATCGGCGTCAATAACGGGTTCATGGTAGAGGACATTTCACATGAGCGCTAGTGTGCTTACTTGGTGCTCCCACGCTCATACTCGGACGAAGACATTGGCATCAGATTCAGAATAGCCTTGCTGAATACACTTTCGAACTGCAGTGACTTGTCCTTGGTAAGTAGAGGAATATTTCCAGCACAATCTACGCATATGAATGATTTTGCACTCACCTGTACTGTCCTTGATCCTGGATACGAGAGGAAAATCGGGAGTATAGGGAATACTTCCGACATTATAGGCAGAGTCAAGTACTCCTTCGATTCTGCATCACGCTCGAAGAATGACTGGCAAACTTTGAAGAAGTAGCTCACAAAAGCATCTGACTTGGACATGCGAAGGATCCTAGGATTGAGTGCCACAATGCGCTTCCAAATAGCAATTGTCATAGGAACTTGATCCTTTTCGAGAGAATCCACGCTAGAGAAGATTCAAGGTCGTTAGTTTAGCATTGAGCATCGTGGAAGACTTGTATGTCGTGTAAAATCGTGCGCAAGTGACATGGCTTACATGCTCTCCAGCACTGAGTAGTCCTTTGACAACTATTGGTAAAAACACCAAGAAGGAAACAGAGTTACAGATCCAGACCAGGTGTAGCTTTGTTCGCAAGTATGTTTAGCGTCAGTCCACTGCTTACCATGTCCATGAATGTGTTCTTTTCAGTACTCAATTCAGAGTGCGAGAACATGTACTCCAAAAAGTCGTTCCAGATGGTGAGCACCAAAGAACTCGTTTTTGCTGAACGCGATAGCAAGGGCGACAATTCTGCAAAGTTCAGGGCAAGCTTTTGATTGATCTCATCCGCGTATTTGAGGTAGGTCATCTTGGCACCCTCTACGTTGTCAGGATCCTAGAGAGCAAGAGATGTTGAATTAGAAAGGGATGGACGTGTCCGCCTTGTTTAGGGTAGGTGTGAACGCTTCTTACCAGTAAGTATCGCCAGAGGCTTTGATGGCAAGAGCTATCGCTCAGTGACAGTCGCAGGAGAGCACCGCAATAACTGATCCAAAGAGGGTCTTGCGTGGTTTGTACCGACATGAATGCCTCGTACAAAGATATAACGTATTGTGTAGCTTCAGTGGACGATCCTTCAAACATGTATGACAAAATCCCGCATTGTTTTACCAACTCGAGTCCATCAACCACCCTTTTGCATCTGATGGGGTCGTGTTCTAATATCAGTGATAAATCCACTTGTGTCAGCATCATAGCTTATGCCTCCCATATTGATATACCTGAATTGGCACCAAGAGTACACTGACCTTTGTTCTCGGGAGAAACCACTTGTGGATTCATGTCTTGTGAAGATATGGTATGCATGAGGATCTTGCCAAATGAAAGCACGAGATCTGAGGACAATGTGACAATAGCTTTGAGTCCTGTTTCCAGCTCGCTTCTTAGCAGCTTTGTCTCCTCCTCACGCGCCAAAAGTCCCTCGTTTCCAATGCTATCGGGGTTGAAGAGGCATGCTGCCAGAATCTTGAAGAGCTTTGATCCGATCAGGCCATGCCTTTTGAGT
>Ga0247824_10001566_pt1 | contig 12511 bp, 10 predicted proteins | sample 13C_PalmiticAcid_FD_194412 | JGI IMG/M metagenome (GOLD analysis project Ga0247824, IMG submission 194412) | Soil microbial communities from agricultural site in Penn Yan, New York, United States - 13C_PalmiticAcid_Day48 | ecosystem: Environmental > Terrestrial > Soil > Agricultural land...
GCGCACGCTCATTTGTTCCTTCGCGGACCCGAAGATACCGTGCCAATTCTGTCCCACCATCACGAGCCGTCATTTCCTGTGTTGAGACCGAACAACCGGTTCAGCCTCGTGCGCTCCAATACCACTCGAGAAGTGCTGCGACGTTGACCTGTCAGCCAGGGTGCCGGTGTCGATGGAAATCCCTGATTTCCTCGGGCCAAGACAGGGCTGAGAACCGCGGTGCGGCATGGTCTTCTTCCGTGAGCCTCATCTGCGGAGGCCAGGAACAGCGGACGGCCAATTGGCCGCCCTTTGCCGGCCATTGCGTCTGGCGACTTGACTGCCGGGTGGCGTCCGTAGCATCAACACACGCTTCCATGTGCGCCGATCCTGGGCTGTCAAATAGCAGCTCGGTAACACGGCGAGCACAGCACAGCGTCGGCACCTCTTGAGATGACCACGGCGATCATTCTCGGGCGGAGCCCTCCCGGCGCCCCGGGTCTGGTGGAGCCCTGCTGATGGCCGGCGATGATCTGTTTCTCTCCGTCCGGGTCGGAGAATTGCTTGGCGAGGTTGGGCGCCCTCGAGGGCACGCAAGCCGCGAGAGCGCCGTGTCGCCCGCACCGGACCGGTCTGGCCCACCACCGGGAGACCGAGTCCGTGAAGGGAAGGTGACCGGTCCCGGTTCTGCCGAGGCTTGGCCGTTTGAAGTTTGCGCTGCCTCGCTGGGTTCTGTGTGTGCTGGTGTGCGGGGTAAGCTGCTGATTGCGCCATGGTGGAGTCCAAGCTCTCAGTTGCAGTTACAGTTGCAGTTGCGGGTTCTGAAAGTGGGTTTCCTGCTCCATGGCCATGCTCGAGACATCGCAGTGTTTTGGCTGGCCTCACGCTAGAAACGCGGTCTTCGGCAGGGAATCTGCGCCATTGCCTGTGCTTGTCTGTCAATCAACGGCAGAAAATCATGGAGTTCTCCGCGTTTCCCTCTCTCTCTCTTTCTCTCGAGAAAATAAAAAATAATACTTCTTGTGGTCGTGCCTGACACAATCAAGTCATTGACGGTCGCGATGGTGTGCGACGAGGACAAGGCGAATCAGCCCGGTGCTGTGCCGGATTGTTCCTGCATTCTTGCATCTCGATGCCTTCGAGCTGCATTCGTGCCTGACGCTGGGACTGAAGGAACCTGGAAATGCTGGGCGGCCGACGTCGGCTCTTCAAGGCCAGCGGCGGCATCTTGTTTGTCCATCAAAACCCTGCATCTGCGCCGCTCGTCCGATTTTTCCCATTGCCAAGTCTCCAAACCGAGCGGTAATCTTATCAGATCATCAGCAGGCCGAATGGGCTCAACTCGAACCACACCCGCCCCCACAACATCTCCATCTCCTCGGCACCAAGCAGTGGGACCCGGCTAGGTGGGAGCGGGTATGGAGAGGAGATGGAGGGGGGCATTCTTTTTCTGAGTCATTTCTGCTCGGCCATTGGGGTTTTCTGCTTGTCGATCAGTTTTTTCCGGGGAGGTGGTGATACAAGGAGCAAGGCCATCTTTTATTCACATGAATTTCCCACCCTTTTGCCGTGTTTCTGGGCTTCGTGATTGACAACTCCCGGAAGCTGGACAGTGCCAGGCTCAGTGCGTGCCGAAGATCGCCATTGGCATTTGGTTTTGAAACGCACTCGCGCCCATGTCCCGTCACATCTCGCCATCGACCATCCGCTCCGGTTGGCGGCAGGGGTCTGGGTTTCCATTCCATGGTCATACGATCTGATAAACAATTTTTCCCTCTCATCCCGGCACCCAGCAAGCCAAGACCGCCGTCCGCTCTTCGGAGGAGCTCGCGAAGATGCTGCGGTTGCCTGGCTTGATTGGCCCATCGGACGGTTTTGTGTGATTCTGCTCGCTTGTGAGACCCACTTTCCATCTTATCAGATCCGAAGATAACGCCGAATGCCGCTTCGGGCCCACCCGGATCCTGGAAAAATTGGCCATGGCTTGCAGGACACTTCGCAGCAGCCTGTGCCCCAGCGCATCATCGCCCACCACCCCGCCTTGGCCGTGCCGCTTTTGGAGCTCTCCAGAGCTCACTCATCAGCGCACGCAGACCAGGTCTCGGTGCCGCCTGTGTCAATCGTGACCCAGAAAATTTCTCATTTCTCCCCCACCCCACCGCGGTTACATCATGTCACTGGTTGCCGCAAACAGAAGGGCCTCCGCAATGGCGCAGACACGCCCCCTGCTCTCGTTCGATTTGAACTGACGGATGGCGGTGGATGAGCACGGGAGAACGCGCGGAATGGAACCCCTCGTGGTTTCCCTGGCAGAGGATCCCCCCCTCGGGTCCATCCAGGGGAGCTCAGGGGGAGCAGACAAACTCCGCTGGAGAACCCGGCTGGCCTGGGGTTTGTTTCTATCAAAATGGCGCCCGCCGCCGCCCTTCCCTCGCTTGCGCTCGCTTCAAATTCTCCCACCCTCTCTCTCACTCATCCGACCAGCCGGGACTTTGCACTGCCTTCTTCTGCCCCTCCATCCCGCCTTCAAGTGATCCCACTTCTGTGTCCCGCCGTGTTCCGCCACTTTGAGCTCCCGGAGGACCCCGCCCCAGACCGGCGTCATCATGTCCCCCCACAGCACCGTCGACATGGAGCACTCAGCAGCAACACACGCCACCCACGACAGCGATGCGGTGCCTCAGCTGGTGAACGGGGCCAGCAATGGCGCCGCCACACGAGAGTTCCCCAAGAGCGCCTATCTCACGCCCGCAGACGCCGACTCGGTCCTCGACCTGGTCTGCGTCGGCTTCGGCCCGGCCAGCGTGGCCATCGCCGTCGCTCTCCATGACGACCTGGAGGCCGGCAAGCTGGCCCGGGCGCCCAAGGTGCAGTTCCTCGAGAAGCAGCCTCAGTTTGCCTGGCATGCCGGCATGCTGCTGCCCGGCGCCAAGATGCAGATCTCCTTCATCAAGGACCTCGCATCGCTTCGTGACCCGCGGTCCAACTTCACGTTCATCAACTACCTCCACAAGAACAACCGCCTCATCGATTTCATCAACCTCAACACATTCCTGCCGGCCCGTGCCGAGTACGAAGACTACCTCCGGTGGTGCGCCCGGCATTTTGACGACCTTGTCCGCTACCAGACCGAGGTCGTCTCCGTTTCTCCCGTCCAGGAGGACGGGCCCGCCAAGCTCTTTACTGTGACATCCCGCAACGTCAAGACTGGTGCCATCACCACTCACCGGGCACGGAACGTCGTCGTTGCCGTCGGCGGCCAGGCCTCGATCCCCCAGCTCTTCCCCGCACACCACCCCCGTGTCATTCACTCGTCACAATACGCCCAGCTGGTCCCCAAGATCCTCAGCGACCAGTCCGCGCCGTACCGGGTGGCCGTCGTCGGGGCTGGCCAGAGCGCTGCCGAGATCTTCAACAACGTCCAAGGCCTGTACCCGAACAGCAAGACGAGCATGATCATGCGGTCCGAGTTCATGAAGCCGAGCGATGACTCGCCTTTGTGAGTAGTGCCTTTGACCCTAATCTCGTCTTGTCGACACAGACTAACAAATGCCTACAGCGTCAACTCCATCTTCAACCCCGAGTTCATTGACACCATCTACCCCAAGCCCTCGGCATACCGCGCCAACCTTTTCGCTGACGCTCGCGCCACCAACTACGGCGTCGTGCGGCTGGAGCTCATTGAGCACCTCTTCGAGGTCATGTATCACCAGAAGCGCACGCTTGGGCCAGATGAGAAAAAGTGGCCGCACCGCATCATGGCTGCGCGCGACATCATTGCTGCCGAGGACAAGGGTGATGGGCTTCGCCTTAGGGTCGCGCCCCTGGCTGACTCTGGCGCGGTGGATGGGCCCCTGGATGAGGAAGTCTTGGATGTGGACCTTGTCATTTGCGCGACGGGCTACAAGAGGACCGCTCACCTTGACATGCTCAAGGACACTTGGCATCTTCTGCCCGAGGTTGCGGGTGGCGACAGTGGGCTCCCGAGGAAAGACCGCTGGCTGGTGGACGCGCCGGGCAAGACTCAGGAGACGTCGACCCGCGTGATGGAGGTTGGCCGTGATTACGGAGTCCGTTTCCCCTCGGGGACGGTTGCTCCTGGTTCTGGCATTTGGTTGCAAGGTTGCTGCGAGGCAACTCATGGCGTAAGTTGCTCTCTCCTCCCCGTACCGTACTTCACAGGCGCAAGCTGACCACGCTCTCAGTTGAGTGATACCCTTCTTTCTGTCTTGTCTACGCGGTCCGGTGAGATGGTTCAGTCGATTTTTGGAGCATCGGCATGATTTTGGGGACGGCTGAACCGTCCTGTACATAGGGTTTGCATTTGCCAGAGGAGTTCAGGGGCGCATCTTTAAAAGCATATTCTTAGATATCTCAGAGAGTAGTCATCACATTTTGGATTGTCCGTACTTCAAAAAGCAGGGGATCCAGACGGGTTGGGCCTGTATGTGCCGACCTGCTCCGCTCCCGAACATGACCACCAGTGCCTCCCTCAGAGAGGGAAGCCGAGCCGAGGGCACCCAGGATGCTCATCACTTGAAACGCCACCTTGTCAGCCAGATGTGGGGGTTGCTGGTCACGTCGCCTCGAATCCACGCACCTGGCTGCTGCACACGGCTGCATACGGATGAGGCCGAAGATCGGATGGAGGTGACGCAGACCACGAGCGGGGATGGGCTCTCTTTTTCGCCTTCTCGGCCGACTTTGTCCCTCGAACACCGAGACTTCAAAGAGACCGAGAATGGGGGGCCATCACGCCGTGACGCAACCACATGGCCTGCTATGACTAACACGTCCCAACTCGAAGAGAGGGGCTCAGCCGCCAAGAGTAAAAGTAGGGTTGAGCATTGCGGCAGCATCCGACGTCTCCTTCCGACGGTCCCATCAGGCGGACGGCTTGACCCGGTACTTGGGAAGCTCTCGGTGTTTGGCCGGTGACTGGGCAGCTTTGCAGGTCGCAGGCGCCCATGGGATCCTGGCGCACTCCACACTTCAGTAGGCTCAGTTACCACCCGCCTTTGAAGGAGTGGTGCCCTTCCCGGCCACGGTTCACCCTGGCCCTCTCAGTCACCTCAAGGTAAATACCGCGCCCCTGTCTGACTTGAGCCAGTCACACCTTGTGGCCCTGGACTGAGAAACCAGAGGGTGGGGGCCTGCTGCGAGCCAACCTTGGAAGTCCCGGATGGAACTGTGCGCTGCGGGTAGGGCAAGCACACCAACTCCACCCCTTGCAATCACGGGATGCTCCAAGTCGTGGGACCTTGGGTGTTCACCTTGCACACTCGCATCGCCAAGTTGAACAGGAGGACAACCACTCCCCCCGACGCAGCCAATTACTCGCGGCCAGAAACAAATCGCGCGTCCCCAACTCGCTTCTCCGTCTCGTCCTGGCCAATCAGAGGCCACCTATTTGAACGTCAAGTGGCTCTCTACACTCGCTTATTGAGCAGCAGGGTGTACAGAGGTACTTGCCCAGCTAGGAAGTAAGTCAACGGAACTCACTGGGTGTGAGAGTCTCAGGCCGTTGGGGTGCGTTCGATGAGACCCGTGTTTTCCCCAAGTCTCACTCAATCATTGACCAATCAACTAACCCACTGTTTCAGACCCAAAGAGCAACACCATGGGGAACACCATGGGCACCTTCGTTTCGAAAAAGACTGACGACTCCTTGTCCATCGTCAACCATCCAGCAACGCGGCTGCCAGGGCCAAGGCTGCTTCACCTCCTTGTCCAAAACGATTCTGAAAATGGACAGCCCGCCATTGATTTCCTGGCCTCGGACGGCAACCGATGCTCTCTTACATACGCCGAACTACACCATATGGCCCAGGCCCTGGCATCGAGAATCTCAGCCCTGGCTGGGCCTCCGGGCGATTCAGAACCATTTGTGGTGCCCGTCCTCGTCCCGCAAAGTCCAGCTCTGTACATTGCCCTCCTTGCTATCCTCAAAGCGGGCGGTGCATTCTGTCCCATGAATTTGGATGTGCCCGTTGAGCGTGCAAAGTTCATCCTGGAGGATGTCTCGGCGAAGGTGGTCGTCACTACCTCCGAGTTGGCGGCGAGGCTCCCACAAGGCAACCATTCCGTGTTGATCATCGATGAAAAGCCCCCAATCGAAATCCCAACAGCCTCAAAACACAGAAAACCTACGCCCACCGACTTGGCGTACGTGATGTACACATCGGGTTCAACCGGCACGCCAAAAGGGGTTGGCATTTCCCACAACGCAGCCACCCAGAGTCTGCTCGCACACGACCGCCACATCCCGCAGTTTTCACGATTCCTCCAGTTTGCGGCTCCGACTTTCGACGTCTCCGTTTTCGAGATTTTCTTCCCCTTCTTCAGGGGCAAAACACTCGTCAGCTGCACCCGGCCAGCGATGCTCAACGACCTCCCGGAGGTCATCAGAAAGATGGACGTGGACGCGTGCGAGCTGACGCCCAGCGTTGCCGGCAGCCTGCTTCGCAAGCGGGAGAATGCACCGGGCCTTCGGCTTCTCCTGACCATTGGAGAGATGCTTACGCAACCCGTGGTCGAGGAATTTGGCGGCAGCGAGGACCGACCGAGCATGCTCTGGGGGATGTACGGGCCAACAGAGGCGGCAATCCACTGCACCCTCCAACCTGCCTTTGCACGCAGCTCGACGACCCAAAACATTGGTGTTCCTCTAGCCACCGTCTCTGCCTTCATTCTCAAAATCCCGGACGACGGCGATGCAACTCCGGAAGTCAAGGTTCTACCTCGAGGAGAGGTTGGCGAGTTGGCAGTGGGTGGACACCAACTGGCCGATGGCTACTTGAACCGCCCGGAGCAGACTTCATCAGCCTTCCTCGACACACCGTACGGCCGCCTCTACCGTACCGGGGATAAGGCAAAGATGCTTCCCGACGGGACGATTGAGTGCCTTGGACGCATCTCCGACGGGCAGGTAAAGCTCCGTGGTCAGCGGATGGAACTTGGCGAGGTTGAGCACGCTGCCCTCAAAACGCCGGGCTGCCACAGCGCAGTTGCTGCCGTCACCGATGCAACGCTTGTCCTGTTCTGCGCGGTGGACGGGACAGTGGACATGGCTGCTGCAATCATGGACTCTTGTCGACAGTGGCTTCCCGGTTTCATGCTCCCCGGCGATATAGTGGTTGTCGACAGCTTTCCGCGCCTTGCGTCGGGCAAGGTTGACAGGAAGCGGCTGGTCGCTGACTACAAGCGTCGAACAGCAGGGGCCGCGGAGGAGATATCGTTCAAGGATGAGCTCGAGGAGCAGTTGTGGAAGCTCGCCAGGGACAGCCTGGGAATCACAATTCATCCAAACCACAGCCTATCAAGGGCAGGTCTTGATTCCCTCGGTGCCATCAGGCTTGCCTCGGCGCTCAGGGAGGCAGGCTTCGAGGTTGGGGCCATCGACGTGCTGGAAGCCCAAACCATCTCCGCTCTCTCTTCAACTCTGCGGTCAAGACGCCAGGCTGCGACGCTGGATCCGTCACCCAACGGTGGTGATGCAGCAGAAACGGAGATCTCGGGCAGCATGGCCAGTCACCCAATCTTGTCGAGTTTTGGTCAACCAATCGACACCATCTTACCGTGCACGCCCCTGCAGACCTCGATGCTGGCAGAGACAATGGCCGAGTCTCGAGCGTACTGCAACTGGATCGAGCTCAGCCTTGCCGGTGCGGTAACGGAGGGGGCACTCAAGTCCTGGCTTTGGCAACTTGCACGGGAAAACGAGATTCTGCGGACTGGCTTCATACACGACAAGGGACAGTTCCTGCAAGTCATCTTCCAGACCTTCCACGACTCAAATGTGTCAGCCGCAGACTGCATCATCAAGGAGTTTGAACTGCAAGACGACATGGATTTTCTACGTCCGTTCCGGGTCCAGATCCAGTCTTCAGATGGGGATGACACGACAGTCGTGCTGCAACTTCACCATGCCGTGTATGATGGCTGGTCCCTCGATCTGTTGCTCTCGGATCTTGCAAGGCTCGCAGAGGGGCGAAAGATTGCCTCTAGACCCCAGTTCCGGCAGCTATCGACGTACCATCGGTCAGTGGCCTTTAGAGACGGTTGTGACGCAGCACGAGAGTTTTGGGCTGGGAACCTGCGGGGGTTTCAGCCCCCCACGCTCCCGGTTTTTACCCCCGAGACTTGCAACCCATCGACTGTCCTGTCCTCAACCATTTCTCTTGATGTTGGACCCGAGACTCTCAGGAAGGTTCTTCAAGACATTGACTGCGGACCCCAAGCAATTTTCCAGGCGGCGCTGGCATGGCTGTGGAGCTCCATGGTTGGCAGCGACGACGTCGTTGTTGGCTCAATACAATCCGGCAGGACGATGCCCATTTCAAGGATCGAGGACATTCTCGGGCCCTGCATTGCTTCCGTCCCGCTTCGTACGGACCTTTCCCAGATGCGAACCATCAGAGACCTCCTCGTCGGCGTTCACGCTGCGAATCGGGCCACTCTTCTGCACAGCATGCTACCCCTATCCGAGATCAAGCGGGTTGCGGGTATCCGTTCGGGACAATCAATCTACGATGTGCTCTTTATCTACCAGGAGTCTTTGCTCAGCAAGACCCAGAGGACAGCCATGGTCAAACAGGTCGCCCACCAGGACTACTTGGAAACAAAGCTCTTGGTCGAGGTCGAGCCTGGCGGCAAGGCGTTTGACTGCCGGTTTACATACCACACGGGCGCGTTCCCAGAGACCCAGGTCAGAACCATGTCTGAATCAATTCGGACACTGGTCACCTACATGCTCGAAAATTTCGATTCCGAAATCCCTTCGCTACGAAGCGCTTTCCCGCAACAGCTCTTGTCTGTTTTCAACCCGACTCCGATGACATTCACCGGGATCGCTGACCTGGCGGCCGCGGTTGAGCGCATTGTGGCAGAAAGTCCCGAGAAGGATGCAATCTGTTTTGCCCACCGCATCTCAGATGGAGTTCACACCACCACCACCATCACCTTTGCGGAGCTCAACAGAACCGCCGACCAGATCGCTTGGCAACTGAGCGAACGCGGTGTACATCACGGGGAAGTGGTTGCCATCATCATGGAGAAGTCGATCCGCCTTTATGCTGGCATCTTGGCAATCCTGAAGACCGGATGTGCCTACTTGCCGCTTCTCCCCACCACGCCGGTTGCCCGGATTGAAACAATCTTGGAACAGGCCAAAGCCGGGATTTGTCTAGTCGACACATCCACGCGGGACAAGCTGGTCGACCGGGTACGATGTGATCTCATCGACCTTCAGCCTCTCGACTTGCGATCAGCGCCTGTCTTGAAGGCGAGGCCTGCGCCAGACCCGGGCCGGCTGGCCTACATCATTTACACCTCTGGCAGCACGGGCGTGCCGAAGGGCGTCTGCGTCACACAGCTCAACATAATGAGCAACCTCGACGTGTTATCACGAATCTACCCGGTCACAGAAGGCTCGAGACTCCTGCAGTCTTGCTCACAGGCATTCGATGTCTCTGTCTTTGAGATCTTCTTTGCCTGGACTCGGGGGATGTGCCTTTGTTCCGGCACCAACGACACACTTTTTGAAGACCTGGAGCGGGCAATCCGCAAGCTCGGCATCACCCATCTGAGCTTGACGCCCACGGTAGCATCTCTGGTTGAGCCCGCAAAGGTCCCTCGCGTGGAGTTTCTTGTCACCGCTGGCGAGGCCATGACTGAGGTTGTCGCCCAGAGATGGGGCGACAAGCTCTACCAGGGCTACGGTCCCTCGGAGACGACAAACATTTGCAGCGTCAAGAAGATGGATCCGAACCAGCCTATTCAGCATTTAGGATGGTCGTTTGAGAACACCTCAACCGTGGTCTTGCCCCGGGGCGGCACCGAGATTGTTCCCTTTGGTTGCCTGGGAGAATTCTGTTTTGGTGGGGACCAGGTTGCTCAGGGGTATCTAAACATGGACGAATTGACTGGCGCCAAGTTCATCAACCACCCGACATTTGGGCGCATCTACAGGTCTGGAGACTTGGGGCGCATGCTTCCGGACGGGTCGATGGTCATTGTCGGCCGCGCAGACGAGCAGATCAAGATCAGAGGGCAGCGGGTGGAACTCAACGAGATCACCGAGGCCATCCGGGCTTCGGCTATCGTGGCTGATTGCACTACCCTGTTCCTGCGCACAGAAGACACGGCCGCCACCCAGGACAAGATCGTCTCATATGTGGTACCGAAACAGCATCACACGGCTCATTTTGCGGCCCTCGATCTCGACAAGCAGCTGCAGTCAGAGATACAGGCCTTGTACCACTCCCTCGAGTCCCGACTTCCGTCGTACATGATACCCACTGCCATCGTCCCAATCACTCTCTTGCCAACAACTGCGTCGGGGAAGCTGGACAGGGCTCGACTGAACCAAGTCTTCAGAGAACTAGACAAGCAAAATCTCGTCTTCGTCAGCCATGGAACCGATCCGAACGAGGACGGTGGGGAGTGGTCGGACCTTGAGACCCAGATTGCCGATGCCGTCTCTCAAGCCCTGAGCGTGAGCAGATCCAATGTTCAGAGGTGGACTCCCCTCGCCACACTCGGACTGGACTCAATTTCCGCCATTCACCTCTCTAGAGAGTTGCACACAAAACTTGGCCGACGGTTCCCGATCTCAACCATCCTGAAGAATCCCAACGTTGCCAGACTCGCAAAGGCGCTGCCTAATACCGACATCTCGGATTTACGGAAAGCAGAGAACTCGGAGCTGCTCCCAAAGGATGTCGTGGAGAAGACGACTCAACGATTGAACCAGGCTGGGAGGTCGTTCTCAAAAATCCTTCCCTGCACCCCTCTGCAGGAAGCGATGTTGGCAACATCAGCCGGCAAGGGGCAGTACCTCAACCGCCTGCTGTTACGAGTTGCTGGGGACGCGGCCAGATTGAAGGAGTCTTGGAAAGCCATGATCACCCGCCACGATATCCTGCGCACGTGTTTTGTGGCCACAGACAATCCGCAGAGGCCAATCCTCCAAGTTGCGCTCGATCAGTGGGAGCCCGCCTGGCATGACTTTGAAGTGACTGGGGCCAGCATCGAAGACTGCATATCCCGGCATGCGGAAGCGGTGCCAAACGCCATCGACTCGCTGGAGCCCGCGGTATCATTTGCGACCATTACCCACGAAGGAACAGTCTTTGTCTCGTTTGTCTGCCACCACGCCCTGTACGACGGTGTGGCAATCGAGAGGCTGCTGTACGAGATCGAGCAACACTTCTCTGGCTCGTCACTCCCACCTGTGCCTGCCTACGATCAGTTCCTCCGCGCGTCTCAGGCGTTGCCGGCGTCTAGCAACGGCTTCTGGCTCGAGCACCTGGCTGACTACGAGCCGAAACTGACGACGAATCTGAAGGCCAACCTTCCCCAGATGGGGCCACACCCGTTAAACTCCGAGATTAACATTCCTCTGTCCCACGTCAAAACCAGAGCCCAGGAACTGGGAGTCTCGGTGCTGGCGCTCACCCAGTGTGCGTGGGCAGTCTCGCTAGGCCAGCTTTTCCAGACCACCGATATTTGCTTTGGCAATGTTTTCAATGGCCGATCGCTCCCAATTCAAGGCATCAACGAGCTGGTGGCCCCATGCTTCAACACAATACCGAGTCGGATGGACCTCTCTCGCCGGCAACGAAACCTCGACCTCATGAACGCTTTTCAGACGCTGAACACTGAGCTCATGCAGTATCAGTTCACACCACTTCGGCGTATTCAGTCCTTATTTTGTCAACATGGCACCCGGCGTTTGTTTGATACCCTTTTGCTTTTGCAGCAGCCATCTCGGCGTCTTGATCAATCTCTTTGGACGTTGGAGCGCGATGAGGGGGAGATGGATGTGAGTTTCGCACGACTGGAGCCGAGGATTCGGCCAAAAAGGGGGCATCAAGAGCTGACAGAAACAGGTTCCCCTTGTTTGCGAAGTACTACCTGACAACGGCCTGGATAGGCTTGCTGTCAAAATCCATACCACGGAGAGGTTTGTTAACTTGCTTCTGTAAACCTAGAGACTCTTCACTAACCGCGTCCAGCAGCCATTCTCTTCCTGGTGGAATCCCGCAGTTGGTGCTCGACCTTTTCTTGTCCGCCTTTCACCACTGCCTTCAGTTTCCAGGGTCACAGCTGTCTCTCGACGGCATTCCCCAGGAAATGAAGGAGAGGTTGTCTCAGATCCAACTACATCAACCCCACTCAACGACCGAAGCTACACCGCGCCGCCCAAGTCGCGATGAATCATGGACGGCGACAGAAAGTTCAGTCAGGACTGTGCTTACGACTCTATCACCTGGCACCACCGAACGGATCCAGCAGCATACCACCATTTACCAACTCGGTTTTGACAGCATCAGCGCGGTCCAAATCGCCTCGATCCTTCGCAAACTGGGCCATCAAGTCGTTGCTAGCGACGTGATCGAGCATCCGACATGTGAAAGCCTTGCTCTATTCATTGACACCAGCACTTCCGACTCAAGGAGTGTCGCAGTATACGACCTTGCTGCATTTGAGACCCAAGTCCGTCCTCAGCTGTCCGCTCACGGCCTTGCGA